>Ga0153994_1000062_pt1 | contig 68026 bp, 69 predicted proteins | sample TSNC078MetaG_FD_104735 | JGI IMG/M metagenome (GOLD analysis project Ga0153994, IMG submission 104735) | Attine ant fungus gardens microbial communities from North Carolina, USA - TSNC078 MetaG | ecosystem: Host-associated > Fungi > Mycelium > Unclassified | place: USA: North Carolina, Lumber...
CATCACGAAAGTCGTCTTCGAGATCGCGGACGACGCATCCATCGACGTCGAGTCGCACGACGCGGCTGCGATGGCACGCGACTGAGAAGGACGGAGCCCACCGGATGCCAGACCCGACGGTGAGCGCGCACCCGACGGTGAGCGCGCACCCGACCACGATGGTGCCGATTCCTGCCGGTTCGTTCCGGATGGGCTCCGCCGAGTTCTATCCGGACGAGCAGCCGGTGCACGAACGCACGGTCGATGCGTTCCTGATCGACGCGCATCCGGTGACGAACGAGCAGTTCGCCGCGTTCGTCGCCGACACCGGTTACGTCACCGTGGCAGAGCGCCCGCTGAACCCTGCCGATTTTCCGGGAGCCGACCCGGCCGATCTCGTGCCGGGCGGGATGGTGTTCACGCCGACCGCCGGTCCCGTCGACCTGCGCGACTGGCGGCAGTGGTGGCGCTGGGGCGCAGGGGCGTACTGGCGTTTCCCGTTCGGCAGGGAAGCGTTCGACGCGGTCGTCTCTCGCCCAGCGCATCCGGTGGTGCAGGTGAGCTTCGAGGACGCCTCAGCGTACGCGGCATGGGCGGGCCGCCGCCTGCCGACCGAGGTCGAGTTCGAGTACGCGGCCCGCGGCGGCCTCGACGGCGCGCGCTTCAGCTGGGGCGACGACGAACGGCCGGACGGCGCGCTCATGGTCAACCGCTGGCAGGGCAGCTTCCCGTACAGCAACACGGGAGCATCGGGTTTTGTCGGCACATCGCCGGTGATGACCTTCCCCGCGAACGGTTACGGCCTCTTCGACACGACCGGCAACGTCTGGGAGTGGACGACCGACTACTACACGCCCCGTCACCTGCCCCCCGACGCGGCAGCAGCGGCAGTGGATGCGGGCGCCCGCCCCAGCCTCCTCGGCCCGGCAGGCGCGGAGCCGGGCTCGGCCACCCCGCGCCGCGTGCTGAAGGGCGGCTCCCACCTGTGCTCGCCCGACTACTGCCTGCGCTACCGGCCCGCCGCTCGCTCGCCGGAGTCGGAGGACTCGGCGACGACGCACATCGGATTCCGGTGCGCTGCGGACGCTTAGGGCAGCGGGGTGGTGTGGCGCAGAAGGTTCCTGTCGCGAACCTGGAAACCTGTCGACGCGATCAAAGCCTCGACGTCGGCGGGCTCCACGTACTCGGTCTCAGAACCGGTCACTTCGAGAGTTCGTCCAGCAGCTCAGCGTCCTCATCCATGATGCGGGCGAAGATTGCGCGGGTGCGAGCGCTCTTCTCCGCTTTCGAGGCGCGCTCTTCGATTGCGAGCTTCACGATCTCTGTCTTCGTGCGGCGCTCTTCCTTGGCAAGAGACTCCAGGAGCGCCTCATGGGCACTGTCTAGACGCAGGTTCATGGCCATCGGGTCGACTTCCTCTCGTTTCGCCTCCACGGCGGCAACGAAGTAGTGGTACCAGGTGGTGCCACTTGGTACCACGCCTTACAGCAGCCCTCGCCTGAACCCCTCCGCCACGGCGGCCGCCCTGTCGCCCACGCCGAGCTTGGCGTAGACGCTGAGCAGGTGGGTCTTCACGGTCGCCTCGCTCACGTGCATCCGCGTTCCGGCCTCGCGGTTGGTCGCGCCGTCGGCCACCAGCGCGAGCACCTGCAGCTCACGCGGGGTGAGCAGACTCGCCTCCGGGGTTCGCACGCGGTCGACCAGCCGGGATGCGACGGACGGCGCAAGTGCTGAGTGCCCCTTCGCGGCGGCGTGGACGGCTCTGACCAGCTCGTCGCGCGGCACGTCTTTGAGCAGGTAGCCGGTCGCGCCCGCCTCGATCGCCGGCAGGACGTCCGCATCGGAGTCGTAGGTGGTCAACACGACGATCCGGCACGGCACGCCGAGGCGCAGGAGCTCGCGGATCGCGCTGACCCCGTCCGTGCCTGGCATGCGGAGGTCCATCAGCACGACGTCCGGCTGCAGCGCGCGGGCGAGACGGACGGCCTCTGCGCCGTCCGACGCCTCGCCGACCACCTCGATGTCCTGGTCGGAGGAGACCATGCCGACGATCCCGTCCCTCACCACGGGATGGTCATCGGCCACGAGGAGGCGCACGGGGGTCATCGCGGCACCTCCGCCCGGATGGAGGTGCCGTGTCCGGGGTGGGAGTCGACGATCAGTTCGCCTGCGAGGGCGGTGATGCGCTCGCGCATGGCGATGAGCCCATAGCCGCCGCCTTGGTCGGCGGTGGGCGGGGCGTCCGCGGCCGCCGCGTCCGCGCCAGCGGCCCCGCCGAGCCGCGGCTCCGCGTCGAACCCGCGGCCGTCGTCCCGCACCTCCAGCCGCACCCCGCGCTGGTCGTGCGCAAGGGTGAGCGCGACCCTGTGCGCATCCGCATGGCGTTCGACGTTGGCGAGGGCCTCCTGGGCCGTGCGCAGGAGAGCGACCTCCGCATCCACGGCCAGCGGGCGGGCCGCACCAGTGGTGCGGACGTCGACCGGGATGCCCGTGCGCCGCGACCAGCGTCGCGCCGTCTCGCGGATCGCCTCCGGCAGTCCTGCGGTGTCGAGCGCGGCGGGTCGCAGCGCCTGGACGGAGCGCCGCGCTTCGGCGAGGCCGTCGCGGGCGAGCGAGAGGGCGGCGTCGGTGTGGCGGTCGCGTGCCGTATCGTCCGTGGCGTGCTCCGCCGCCTGCAGCTGGGTGACGATCCCGGCGAACCCCTGCGCGAGGGTGTCGTGGATCTCCCGCGCGAGCCTGGCCCGTTCCGCCTCGGTTGCCGTCACTTCGAGCTGCCTCTGCGACAGCCTCAGCCCCCAGGAGAGCCCGCACATCGCCACGATGTTGAGCGCCACCACGAGCAGCCTGCCGATCGTGCCGGCCGCGTTGTCGCTGAAACTGGATGCCTGCGCCAGCCCGGCCACGACAGCAGTGGCGCCGACGGCGACGAGCTCCCACGGCCAGGGGACGAGGGAGTACGCGATCGAGAAGGTCGAGATGGTCAGGAACGCGAACCAGCCCTGGTAGAGCACGAGCGCCAGGTTGATCAGGATGAGGCACGGCATCAGCACAGCGATCGCCGCCGAGCGTCCGCGCCAGGGCGTCGGCAGGTCGCGCAGCACCAGCACAAGCGCCGCGTACCCGGCGCAGAGCACGAGCTCAGGCACCAGGTGCCGGGGGTCGGACCACTGCATCCCGAGTGCGAAGGCGACGAGCATCCCGAGCACCAGATACGGGGCGACCGCGAGCACGGTCCGCCAGCGCGGGTCGATCATAGGCCGACCCTACGCGCTCAGCGGGAAGTGCCGCCCCATGCGTGGCCGGTTGAGCAGAATCGCCGCCGGCAGCACGAGGAGCCCGCACAGCGCCTGCTCGATCCGCACCCAGTCGGGCAGGAAACCCGGGATCGACACGATGACGATCACGGCGACCAGCACGATCGGGCTGATGATCCGGATGCGCACCCAGGCTGCACGCGACCCCCGCGACGCGCTGCGTGCGATCAGCAGCATGACGACCCCGCTGGCGAACACCAGCGAGCAGCGGACCCAGACGGCGGTGTCGACGGCGATCCCCATCACGCTCTGCGCGATGAGCACGGCGATCATCGCGAGGCTGACGGCGGTGAACGCGGCCAGGAGCACGAGAACGGGACGGAAGGCCGCGCGGCGGGCCGCTGCGGTCTCGGGACGGACGGTGGACGGTGGGACGGTGTGTGCGTTTGTCATGCCTCCAGCGTCGCGAGCGGGAGCGCCAGCCGGATCAACCGGTCGGCTGGACCTGGCCGCCGATCAGTGGATGCTGCCCGGTCGCTGGATCGCGCATGCCCGCTCCAGCGCCGCAGTGTCTTCGAGCACCACATCCGAGACCATGCGCCCCCATCGCAGCCCCACCCACTGAGTGGCCTCGTTGCGGTAAGCGCTGCCGTCTGCGAGCTGCGCGGCGATGCTGAGGCGCACGGCGACGGTCGTCCGCCACGGCCATCCGCTCGAGGCGACATCGATGATGGTGAGCCGGAGGCCGGGGAACAGGTCGAAGAGTTCCATGAACCATCGGCGGAAACGTTCACGACCGACGAAGGTCGCGCTGATCGGGGTGTCGCCGATGAACCGGAAACTCAGTTGTTCGCTGGCGAGCGCGACCGCCGCCTCATAGTCGCCTGCGCCGACGCGCTTCCACAGCGAGCGCACCCGTCGGCGCACGATCCAGTGATACATCGTCGTGCTCCTTGTGCTCGCGGCGGGGGATCCGCCGACGCTTGAGAGACGCGGCCGCCCGCGAATCGTGATGGGGTTTCCGGGCTCAAGCGGCACGGCCAGGGTCACACGGCCGGGCGAGCGTGCATGATGTCGCAGTCGATTCCGAAGAATCCCGCCCAGCCGTACACGTCGAGCGTGTACCGGCCGGGTGCGTGGATGGAGTCACCAAGTGCCTCTGCGGCGGGGATGCTCAGGGTCGCACCGCTGGTGGTCATCGCCAATCGCCCGCACGCGGCGCCGACGTATCCAGGGGGATGCTGTTCACCCCTGCGCCCAGCCGGTCGGCGAGCGTCCGGCGCGTCTTCTCCGCCATTGTGTGCTCATCTCAGCACGCTGGCGTGGCCTGTCAGCGGTCGGAGGACTGCCGCGACCACCTGCGCGCCACCTCACACCGCATCCACCGGGAACTCCGCCGGGTACGGCTCCCCGAAGTCCGCCGACCGGCTCACCGCCGACCAGGCGAGGTCGTCGGCGAGCAGGCGGCGGTCGTGGGCGACGCTCATCTCGGTCGCGGTGACGCCGAGGGGGAGGTGGTCTGGGATGTTCGCGCGCTTGGCGACGGTCACCAGGATCTCGGCGGCGCGCGCAGGGTCGCCTGCCGGACCGGAGGTGGTCTGCCGCATCCGCTTGTTCATCGCGCCGACCGTGCTCTCGTACTGCTCCGGCACGTCGCGGACCTCCATCGACGAGCCCGCCCAGTCGGTGGCGAACCCGCTCGGCTCGACCACGAGCACCTTCACGCCGAAGGGGGCCGTCTCGACGCGGAGCACGCGGCTGAAGCCGTCGACCGCGAACTTGGCTGCCTGGTACGAGGCGATTCCGGGGGAGCCTCCGACGCGGCCGCCGACCGACGAGAACTGGATGACCAGTCCTCCGCCCTGCGCCCGCAGGACGGGGATGGCCGCCTTGGAGACGTTGTATACGCCCCAGAAGTTCGTCTCGAACTGAATGCGGAAGTCGGCGTCGTCCGTCGTCTCGATCGGGGAGACGTTCGCGTAGCCGGCGTTGTTGACGATGACGTCGACCGAGCCGAAGCGGTCTCTGGCGGTGTTGAGCGCGTCCAGGGCCTGGGCGGCGTCGGTGACGTCGAGCTGCAGGGGGAGGATGCGGTCGCCGTAGGTGGCGACGAGGTCGTCGAGCTGCTCCGGGCGGCGGGCCGTCGCCGCCACGCGGTCGCCGGCCTCGAGGGCGGCGACGGCGAGGGCGCGGCCGAAGCCGCGGGAGGAGCCGGTGATGAACCAGGTCTGGGTCGTGGGGTTCTGTGTCATGGAGTTAATGAAACATCGTTTCTTTAGCTAATGCAACTCGGTTGCGGTAAACTCTCGGCGTGACCACCACCGAACCAGCAGCGGGCACGTTCCGGCGCGCCAGATCCCCCGAGGCGAAGGCCGCGCGCGAACAGGCGATCCTGGATGCGGCGCGAGCCCTCGCAGCCGAGCGCGGCATCCGAGAGGTCACTCTCACCGACATCGCCGACGCGGTCGGGATGCACAAGTCGGCCATGCTGCGCTACTTCGAGACCAGGGAAGAGATCTTCCTGCGCCTGACCGCAGACGGGTGGCGCGAGTGGACGCCTGCCGTGTGCGCCAGGGTGCACGCGGCGAGCGGAACCCCCGCCGTCGCCGCCGCCTTCGCGTCGTCGCTCGCCGAACGAGGCGCGTTCTGCGACCTGCTCGCCCAGGCGCCCATGAACCTCGAGCGCAACGTGTCCGTCGAGGCCGTCCGCGCCTTCAAGCTGACGACCGGGGAGTCGCTCGCCCTGATCGTCGCCGCGGTCAGGGAGACGATCCCCGGCCTGACCCCGGCCGCAGCCGTCGACCTCGTCGCCACCGCCACCTCCCTCGCCGGCACGTTCTGGCAGATCTCCACCCCACCTCCGGAGATCGCCGAGCTCTACCGCACCGACCCTCGGCTCGGGCACGCTCTGGTGGACCTCGAGCCGCGGCTCCGGCGCATCCTGGCCGCTTACCTGGTCGGGGCGGTCGCGGAGTAGCCGCGCGTGCCGCGAAGCGCGCTCACCGTCGTCGCAGCGAGCACCACCACGCCGATCGCCTCCACGATCACCGTCTCCGGCACCAGCGTGAAGTCCCACGACTCTGTGATGCCGAACAACCCGACGGTCAGCGCGAGGAGCAGAGCGGCGAGGCTCGCGATCACGAAGAGCAGGCTGAGCACCGTCGCGAGGGTGAGAAGTCTGCCGCGGAGGAAGAGCATCCCGAGTGCCAGGACGATGCCGGCGATGCCGTTCAGCACGAAGAGAACGCCGAGCAGACCGCCGACGCCGTCGAAGATCAGGAAGATGTGGATGGCGGCGATCACGAGGAGCACGATCGCGCTGATGATGCGCAGGACTCTGAGGGCCGTTCCGCTGTCGTTCATGGGTGTACCTGCTTCCGGTGAGTGCTGGTGGATGGGGACCACAGGGAGAACACGAAGGGGATGCGTGGAAGGTTCACGAGGTCACCCTCCGTACGCCGAGAAGAACCGGTTGCGGAACGCGTCCATCCGCCAGACCGGCGCCGTCGGCGACGGGAGCATCGTCGGCTGCCAGCCCCACGACGCGATGCGCTGCGTCACGGCGGGGTCTTTGGCGATGATGCTCACCGGCACGTCGTGGTTGGCGCCTGCACCGCTGACGACGCTCGCCGGCTGGTGGTCGCCGAGGACGACCATCACGAGGTTCGGGTCGTCGAACGTCGTGAGGAACGAGAACAGCGAGCCCATCGTGTACTGGATCGACTGGCCGTAGAGCTCCTGGACGTGCTGCCGGCTCTGCCAGACCGTGCTGGGCGGAAGGCCCTGCGCCGGCTGGGAATCGTAGATCGAGCCGTCGCCGATGGCGTCCCACGGCACGGGATGCGGGAGCGGCGTCCACGGGGTGTGCGACGAGACGAAGTCGATCTCGGCCATCAGCGGGGCGTGGGGACGGGCGAGCTCGTGTCGCTGGAAGTAGGAGAGCGTGTACTGATCCGGCACCCTGGCATAGCTGAACTTCGGTCCCTGGTATCCCACGTTGGTCGCGTTGAGCTGCGTGCCGTAGTGGTAGAACGAGCTGCCGACCGGCCACGGCTTGGTGTCGGAGGGGACGTCGCTGATGGTGCGCCAGCCCGCGCGGCGGAAGGCGTCGCTGAGGGTGAGCCGGTGACCTGCGGTGACCTGGTCGTACTTCTGCTGCGAGTCGACCCAGAGCCCGGTCTGCAGGGTCGCGTGCGCGAGCCAGCTGATGCCGCCGAACGTCGATGAGGTGAGGAAGGCGCTTCGTTCGGAGTACCCGTGGGCGGCGAGCTGGGCGTCGCCGTCGCGGAGCACCGCATCCACCCCCGAGGAGAACGGCGTGCCACGCACGGCGACCTGTCCGTAGCTCTCCACGAACGCGATGATGACGTCCTTCCCTTTCAGCCCGGTGAGCAGATCGGATGCGGGGAGTTGCGCATACGGGTCCGTCGCGCCCGCTCGGTCGAACGCGGCCTGGTCGCGCTCCGCGGCGGCGGCCTGGTCGACCTTGGCGACGGTCTCGGAGAGCGCGTCGGCCGCGGCGACCGGCTGGCCGGGCACGAGCTGCGCGCCGACAAGGGCGATGGCGAGCCAACCCGCCGTGACCGCGGAGGCGCCGATCAGGCTGGGCGCCCGGCGCCGCCCGAGGACGGCGGCCAGGTGCAGCAGCGACGCCGAGACCGCGACAGTCGCTCCGATGGCGGCGATGGCGAGCAGCACCATCAGGAGCACGGCGAGGACGGGACCGGTCGAGTCGCTCACCACGCCGTAGCCGTCGGACAGCTCCGGCCAGCCGGTCACCACGTCGAACGTGCGGCCGACCGTGGCGGTGAACGTGCGGTCGAGGGCGGCGCCGACGATCGAGAGCACGATGAGCGTCGCGGCGAGCACGGCGACGATCCGGCGGGCAGCGCGCCAGGGGAGGAGGACGAGCACGACGAGAGCGACGACGGCGTCGAGCGGGATGCGCAGCAGGGCGAGCGGCGACCAGGATGCGATCAGCCCTGGGGCGAGGGACGTCACGAACACGGTGACGGCGGCGAGGACCGTTCTGATCGTCGCCGCGGCGCGACGGCGCTGGCCGGGGCGCTGGCGGGGATGCCGGCGGGGGTGCTGGCGCGGGTGCTGGCGGTCGGGCATCATCGCCTCCCCGGAGCCGCCGACACGACCTCGGCCGCACGCCCGGTCTGCACGGTCGCCTGCGCTGTCGTTCCCACGTTCGCCACGTCCTCGAATCGGCTGGACAGCGCGTACCGCAGCAGCACCACATCCCCGATCGTGCGGGTCTCCGCCAGGGTGGCCCTGCGATCGCCCGTCCACGGGAACAGGGCGTCGCCGACGAACCGGGGCGCGCGCCTGTCGCCGACGAAGATGGGCGCGATCACGAGCTGCAGCTCGTCGGCCAGGTCGCCGGCGAGGAACTGTGTGAGCGTCGTCCCTCCGCCCTCGACCATGAGCCGCCGCGCGCCGCGGTCGCCGAGGTCGCAGAGCACGTCGGCCATCCGCACCTCGTCGCCCAGGGCGACGACGCGTGCCGCAGCGCCCAGCCGTCTCCGGATGCGCCGTTCCTCCCCGCGCGGGCAGTAGACCAGCTTGGTCGTGTCGCCCTCGGTGAAGAAGGCAGAGCGCGGGTCGAGGTCGCCGGAGGCCGTGACGGTCACCTTCCACGGCGAACGCCCGAGCCCCGACTGCGTGCGACGCCCCTGGCGCGCCGCACTGCGGACGAGCAGCCGGGGGTTGTCGAGGCGGATCGTGCGTGCGCCGACCAGGATCGCGTCGCTGTCCGCCCGCACCTGGTCGACCCTGTCGAAGTCCTCTGCGTTGGAGAGGGCCAGCCTGGGCGGGCGCGCTGTGTCGAGGTAGCCGTCGAGCGAGACGGCGCAGCTCAGGGTGACGTACGGGGTGGCTGTCACGGTCGTTTCCTCCTCTGGACGATGGTGGCGAGCATGGTCCCGAGCACGCCGGGAACCAGTGAGACGATCGCGAGCACCCCGAACAGGGTGGCCGCGGAGACCCCGGCCGCCGTGCCGAATCCGGCGACGGCGAAGGCCCAGCCAGCGGCGCCCTCGCGGGGACCCCATCCACCGAGGTTGAGGGGGATGGCCGCGGCGAGCAGCACGACGACCGCGAGCACGAGCATCCGCACCGGGGGCACTTCGGCGCCGACCGCTGTTGTCGCGATGGCGAACGTGGCGATGTGGCAGCAGCACACCACAATGGATGCGCCGATCGCCTGGGCTGCGACCGCCGGCGACCCGAGGCCGACGCGCAGCTGCGCCGCTTCCCGCCGCAGCACGTTCCGTACCCTGGCGCTCGCGACGGCCGCGATGGTCGCGGCCAGCACGAGCACGGCTGCCCCGATGCCGAGCGCGGGGAACACGACGCCACCGAAGTCCGCCCCTCCCACGTCGGCGCCGCCCGTGGCGCCGCCCGCGCTGCCGAACGCCGCGCCCCCGGCGACGATCACGAGCACGGTGATCGCGACCTGCACCACCTGACCGACCGAGCGTTCCACCGCGACGGCGCGTGCCGCCATTCCCAGACGCTCCGCGCTGCGGCCGTGGTCGAAGGCCCTGTGCACGTCCCCGATCACCCCGCCGGGCAGCACGGTGTTGAGGAACTGCGACCGGTAGTACATGCCGACGGCCTTGGACCACGGCAGGCCGACACCCAGCCGGCGCGCGATCACGGTCCAGCGCCAGGCCGCCGCGGCCGTCGCGACGGCCGCGAGCATGATCGCCGCCCCCACCGTCGCCGCGTCGAGGCTCTGCACGCCGTGCAGGAACGGCCCCGTGCCGACCCGCGCGACGATGGAGGCGAGCACACCCGCGCCCACGACCGCCCGCGCCGTCACGCCGAACCACCGCGACCGCACGACCGCCAGGGCGGGCGCGCGCCACCGGTGGCCGCCGAGGACCTGGCCACGCACGGTCGTCGGCGTCGGCGACACCGTGTCAGCCATCAGCGTGGCCACGCCAGCACATCGAGGTGGTAGACCACGGCCGAAGCGTCGCCGCGGGCGAGCTGGTCGTGCCGGAGCGCCCGATACCCGGCGAGTTCGTCTCCGAGTTCCGGGGACTGCTCCTCCGCCGCGTCCACCCAGCCGTCGAACCACTCGCGCAGGAGCCGCGGCTCGCTGTCGTCGAGGCGCCAGTTCGTGCGGGCCTGCCGCACGTTCCAGCCCGCCTGCTCGAACAGCCCGCGCACGATCGGACCGCCGTAGCGTCCGAGCAGCCTCCTGCCATGCACCTCCCGGCGCTGGTGCGCGTTGAAGGCGTCGCCGACGCGCTTGTCCAGCGCATCCCACGGCCGCAGCTCGACCTCGCCCGTCACGCTGAGCGAGACGAACGCCGGCGCTCCCACCTGGATGCACGCATCCACGATGGCGTGCGCCTCCGCCGCGGTGAGCACGTCGAGCAGCGCAGAGGCCGTCACCAGGGACGCCCCGCGCAGATCGTCCGCACTGAGGCGGTCGAGTTCGCCGACCCTGGTGCGGATGGACACGGGCCGGTCGTCGCGGTCGAGCGGGGGAGGCGGGTCGAGGGCGCGGTCGGTGAGGTCGGCGTTCCAGTCGTGGAGCACCCAGGTCTGGCCACCGGGCAGCATGGGCGCCAGCCAGCGCATCAGCGAGCCGGTGCCGCTGCCGAGATCGTGCACGGTGTACGGGCCGACGCCCAGCAGGGGTGGGATGGCCAGCGCGAGGTCTCCGGAACGCGCCCGCGCGTCCTCGGCTTCGCGGAGCGCCAGCCAGTCGCTGCTGACGTCGAGGATGTCGCTCACGACCGCACCTCCGCTCCGGTCGAGGCTCGTACTGCATGGGCACGCCTGGTCGGGATGTTCGCCGCGGCCGAGAGCGCCGTCGCCACCGCCTGCGTGGTGGCGGCCCAGCTCGGCTGCGATCCGCGCGCATCCACCGCCGCCGCGCGCAGGTCCCGTCGTCGCGCGGGGTCCGCCCACCACTGGCGCAGCACGAGTCCGAGCGCCCACGGGTCGTCCGGCGGCACGATCATCGCGGCACGCCCGTCCCCGATGGCCTCGGAGATACCGCCGACCCCTGTCGTCAGCACGGGGACGCCGTGCGCCAGCGCGTCGGCGACCGCCATCCCGTAGCTCTCGCTGCGTGACGGCAGGACGGCCACGTCGGCCTGTGCGTACGCGTCCTGGAGCGCGCGGCCGGTGAGCACGCCGCGGAAGGAGACACGGTCGGCGATCCCGCCCGCCACCACCGCTGCCCGCACGGCGGCCGCGAACTCCGGCTCCGTCGCGAGCGATCCGGCGAACGTGCACGACCAGCCGCCGAGGTCGGCCGCTCCGGCGAGCGCCGTCACCAGCAGGTCCTGCCCCTTGTGCGGCGCGACCGTGGCGACGCAGAGCAGCCGGGCGCCGGATGCGGAGGGCACGGAGGCGACGGCGGCGTCTGTTCCCGGATGCGCGACCACGATCCTCCGCGGATCGGCCGCGTCCTGCGCGATGAGTTCCGCGCGGGTCCACCTGCTCGTCGCGATGATGCTCACCGCCGACCGCAGCGCGTCGCGCTCGTCGTCGCCGAGCTCGTGCGCGACCATGTGGGCGAGCACGAGCATCCGGAGGCTTGGGCTGTGCGCCACGATCGCCGCCGGTTCGCGGCCGACGAGCAGGCCGTCGACCAGCGCGACGGCGTCGTCGGGGAGCTGCGCGAGCGCGCGCGCCAGGCCGCCATCGGTCGCCGGGACCAGAAGGGTGCTCACGTCCCAGCCGTCCGCGAGCAGGCTGTCGCGGACCCGCCTGTCGTAGACGTTCCCCCCGCTCACGCGCTCTGGATCGTCGAGCGCGTCTGGGACCGCGAAGAAGACGGGCGCACTCACAGCGGCCTCGAGTAGCTCGCCCACGCGATGTGGGACTCATGCAGGGTGACGGAGACGGAGGCGATGCTGTTCGTCCCCAGCCCGCCGTCGGCTGCGCGGTCTGCGAGCCGGTCGGCGATGACCCGGCAGAGCACCTCGGTGGTGGTGTTCGTCCCGGCGAACTCCGGTTCGTCGTCGAGGTTGCGGTAGGTGAGCGAGCCGGTGATCTCGCCGAGCACAGCGGTCGCCAGGCCGATGTCGACCACGATGCCGTCCGCATCCACGTCGTCGGCGCCGAACGTTGCGTCCACGATGAACGTGGCGCCGTGCAGCCGCTGGGCGGGGCCGAACACCTCGCCGGTGAAGCTGTGCGCGACCATCAGGTGGTCCCGCACGGTGACGGTGTAAGGCATCAGGCGTCCGTCCAATCGATCGTGTGGCAGATGTCGGCGGTGCGACCTCCGGCGAGCGCGGAGAGCACCTGGGGGAGGTCCCGCCACGACGACGCGGAGGTGAGCAGCGCGTCGAATGCGGCGTCGTGCAGGAGGTCGAGAGCGAGCGTCAGCCGGTCGCGGGTGGTCCGCCGGTCTCGCCGCCGAAGGGCGACCGCTCCCACCTGGCTCGACCGGATGGTGAGGCGCCTGGCGTGGAAGTCCGTGCCGAGCATGATGCTGACAGGGCGGTCGCCGTACCAGCTCGCCTCGATCACCTCGCCGTCGTCCACGACGGTCTCCAGCGCGAGCCGCAGCCCAGCCTCCGAGCCGCTCGCGTTGACGACGATGTCGCGGTCGCGCGGAGCGTCCTCCGGCAGGGCGAAGCCGACGCCGAGCCGTTCCGCGACCGCGCGCCGCGACGGGTCGGCATCCACCAGCACCACCTCGACGCCGGGGATGCGGTGCGCGAGCCTGGCGACGCTGCAGCCGATCATGCCGGCGCCCACCACCGTGATCCTGTCGCCCAGCAGCGGTGCCGCATCCCACAGCACGTTCACCGCGGTCTCGACGGCACCGGCGAGCACCGCCCTCCTGGGCGGCACCCCTTCCGGCACGGGAACGACGGCAGCGCTCGGCACCACGAACGCCGACTGGTGCGGGAACAGCGTGAACACGACACGCCCCCGCAGCTCGGACGGTCCGCGCTCGACGGTGCCGACGTTCAGGTAGCCGTACTTCACCGGCCACGGGAAGTCGCCGTCCTGGAACGGGGCGCGCATCCTGTCGTACTCGGTGGCCGGCACGTGGCCGCCGAACACCGTCGACTCCGTGCCCTTGCTCACCGCGGAGTGCAGCGCGCGCACGAGCACCTCGCCGTCGCCCGGCTCTCCGACGGGCTCGCTCCGCAGCGACCCTGAGCCGGGACGTTCGGTCCAGAATGCGGTTGCCTCCACCACGTCCCCTCCTCGATGAACCATCTGTGCGCTCGTGGCGTGTTAACGAACAGGTGCCATACAGGGAAGACACGAGGCGAACGTGAAAAGGGTTCAACGAGCAGCGACGGGATGGGCGGCAGCAGCGGCATGGGCAGCGGCAGGCGCGGTGCTGGCGCTGCTCGCCTGCGCGGCGGCCGACGCGATCACGTCGCTCCCCGCGCTGGGCTGGATCGCCACGGCGACCTACCTGATCGTCTCGAACGCACTGCTCATCGCCGGACTCCTGCGCCGCGGCGCCTCCCGGTTCGGCCAGGCGAACATCGTCACCTCGCTCCGGTCGTCGGTGGTCGGCGCGATCACCGGCCTCGTCGTCGCGTCGGCCTTCGCCGCCGTCCCCGTCCCTCTGCTCGTCGCGCTGATCGTCCCCGCCCTCGCGCTCGACGCGGTCGATGGCTGGGTGGCCCGCCGCACGGGGTCGGCGAGCGAGCTCGGCGCCCGGTTCGACATGGAGGTGGATGCGTTCCTCCTCCTGGTGCTCAGCGCGTACGTCGCGGGGAGCATGGGCCTCTGGGTGCTCGCGATCGGCGCCATGCGCTACCTGTTCGTGCTGGTCGGCTGGGCGGTCCCGTGGATGCGCAGGCAGCTTCCGTACCGCTACTGGCGCAAGGTGGTGACGGCGGTGGCGGGGATCGCACTGGCGCTCGCCGTCTCCGGTCTGCTGCCCGGCGTGGATGTGGTGCTCGTCGGGGTGGCCCTGCTGCTGTTGCTGGAGTCGTTCGGGCGCGATGTGCTGTGGCTGATCGGGCGGGCGGAGCTCAGGCCTCGCGTGAGCGGCGCAGGCGAGCGCGGCTGGTCGCGTCGAGAGGGATGACGCCAGCGCCTCGCCCGCCCCGCGAGAAGACGACCCAGCGCTGGTGGTCGGCGGTCTCCAGCACCCACTGCTGACCGGAGCGCGGGTCGCGGGTCCAGGCACGGGAGAGGGCGTCGCGGGTTTTGCCGGTGGCGGTGGTCCAGGCGTCGAGGAGTTCGCCGGGCACCGCATCCACGATGGCGGCCTCCCCGTCGAGGAGCCTGGGCTGTGGATGCGCGTCCTGGCCCGGCCGACCGGGGCGCATCGCCGGGGTGGCCGGGCGGGTGGATGGCGCGGCCGGCTGCTCCGGCTCGGGCGACTCCTGGGTCGGGGGCGCTGCGTTCGTCTCCGCTCCCGTCTCGTCCGCCGTCTCGCCTGCCGTCTCGCCTGCCGTCTCCTCCTCCGGTGCGGCGAGCGCGGTGGCGAGCTGCTCGTGGAGGTCGGCGATCTGGTCGAGGACCTTGTCGGTGTCTCGAGCGGTCAGCAGGTAGATCATGACCGCGAAGAACAGCGCCCACAGCGTCGCGACGAGGGAGACGATCGTGGTGGCGTCGCCGTCTCCGTCGATCAGGACGACGCCGACGGTCACCACCGCGCCCGCCGCGAACGTCACGGCCGTGACCCGGCCGGGGAACTTCGCGAGGTGGTCGAGGAACCAGTGGTAGAGACGGCTCGTCGCGGACACCCGGCCATCGGTGACGACGATCTCGTCGTCCGTGGGGACAGTCATGGCACGACGCTACTCGGGATCGAAACCGCAAACACTTTGATGGTTGACAGTTAGGGTTCGAACAGTTAGAGTTCTGATCATGGAAGCACCAGACAGCATGTTCGAGAGCAGCCTCCAGTTGGTCCGCTGGATCGGCTGGGCGCAGCGTCAGGCAGGCGACGAGTGGATTCGCGCACGCGAGCTCACCCACGAGCAGGCCTTCGCACTCGGCTTTCTCGAACAGAACCCCGGTGCCATCCAGCGAGACATCGCGCAGCTGACCCGCACGAGTGCGGCAAGCGTCTCGAGTCTTCTACAGGGGCTCGAGAAGCGCGGCCTCATCGAGCGCCGCACCGAGAACGGCAACGAGCGCAGCAAGCGCGTCTACGCCACGGCAGAGGGCGCCGCCCTCATCGCCGGTTTCGAGGAGGCCATGGCCGCCGCCGACGAGACCATCCTCGCCCCGCTGGACGAGGACGAGCGGGAGACGCTGTTCGCCCTGCTCACCAAGATCACCTCCGTACTGCCCCGCCCCACCCGGTAACCCCGGCCTGCCGCCCGGCGGCATCTCCCTCTTCTCCCACCGTCGCTCCGACGTCTCGTCGGCGCGCGCTCCACCCTGCCCGGAAAGGAGCAGTCATGAGCACCACGACTCCCGAAACCACCACCGCCGAGGCTGTCGGCACCAACCGCTGGTATCTCTCCTCCGCACCGATCATCCGCGCTCTCGTGCACCTGTGTGTGCCGATGGCGGCGGCGATGATCGTCGGCGCCGTCTACAACGTCATCAACGCGGGCTTCATCGGCTCGCTTCATGACAACGCGCTCCTCGCCGCCGTCACGTTCGGCACGCCCATTCTCGGCCTCGTCATGGCGGTCGGCGGCGTGTTCGGCGTCGGCGGCGGCGCGCTCATCTCGCGGCTGCTCGGCGCGGCGGAGCGCGAGCCGGAGAAGGCGGCCGAGATCAAGCGTGTCTCGTCGTTCGCCGTCTGGGGCGCCGTGATCGCCGGGGTCGTCCTCGGCGCGATCGGCCTGTTGCTGCTCAACCCGCTGGTGACCCTGCTCGGCGCTGATGCGTCAGCGGTCCCTGCGACCAGCGCGTACGTCGCTGTCATGCTCGCCTTCGTGCCCGTGCTCGCCGCGGCGTTCTGTCTCGAGCAACTGGTCAGGGCGGAGGGCGCATCCCGTCAGGTCATGATCGGGCTGATCGGTTCCACGATCGCGAACCTCCTCTTCGATGTGCTGTTCATCCTGATGCTGCACTGGGGCGTCGCCGGCGCAGCGCTCGCGATGGGCCTGTCGAACCTCGGCGTCGTGATCTACTTCGTGGTCTGGCTGCAGCGCAACAGCGAGAACGTCAGCCTCGCGCCGCGCTGGTTCACACTGTCGCCGTCCGTGCTCAAGCCGGTCTTCGGCGTCGGCGTCGGCGAACTGCTGCAGTCTTCGTTCCTGATCGTGACGTCGCTGGTGCTCAACAACCTGGCCGCGGCGTACGGCGACGGCCCGCTGGCGGCGATGGGCGTGGCCGTGCGGATCGCGCAGGTGCCGGAGTTCCTGCTGATGGGCGTCACGCTCGGTGTGCTCCCGCTGCTCGCCTATGCGTACGGCAAGGGCGACAGGGCGCGACTGTTCTCGGCGCTGCGCGCATCCGGGATCGTGGTGGGCGGCGTCGGGGTGCTGTTCTCTGTGCTCGTCTTCGTGTTCCGCGACCAGGTGTTCACGGCGTTCGTGCCGGACAGGACGGTCTTGGCGATCGGCGTCAGCATCCTCACGGCGCAGCTCGTCGCCATGATCGCGAACGGCTTCGCCGGCCTGATCACCTCGCTGTTCCAGGCGACGGGCAAGGCGCTCGCTGCGACCGTGATGTCCGTGACCCAGGGCGTGCTGTTCATCCCGATCGTGCTGCTCGGCAACCTCTGGTTCGGCCTGCCTGGCATCATCTGGGCGCTGACAGTCACCGAGGGCATCGTGTTCCTCGTCGGGATCGTGCTCTGGCTGGCCTACCGGCGCTCGATCGACCGCGGACTCTCCGATGGCAGCGCCGAGCGGGCGGACGCCGCGCTGGAGGCCGCCGCCGCCTGAGCCACCTGGCCGAGCGGGTCGGCTGACGCCTCCGCGACCACCACCTGCTCGGCCTCCGTCCTCTCCGAGCGCACGAACCCGATCCCCACCAGGATCAGCGCGCCGCCGATGAACTGCAGCAGCCCCAGGCTCTCGCCGAGCAGCAGCCAGGCGTAGAACGTCGCGGCTACGACTTCGAGCAGGCCGGTGAACGATGCGAGGCGCGAGCCGAGGATCTCGGTGGCCGTGATGCTGGCGGCGTACGCGATGGCCGTGGCGAAGACCCCGATCACCAGGATGGGGATCCACCACGGCGTCTGCTGACCGAACAGCTGCACGGGGGAGAAGCTCACCTGGAACGGCACGAGACCGGTCGCGCCGACCGCGCCGAGCGCGACACCGCCGATCAGCAGCCCTGACGACGCGAGGGCCACCGGGGGCAGCCCGTCGCTGGGGCGCGCGGCGATCAGGTAGAAGGCGGCGCAGCCGACCATCGCGGCGATGGCGAGCACCAGGCCGAGCGGGTCGATGTCGCCTGAGCCGTCTGGCGAGACCACCATGACGAGCCCGCTGACCGCCACCACGGAGCCGATGATGACCACCAGTTTCGGCGCCCGCCTGGTGCGCGCCCAGGCGAGGGCGACCAGCAGCAGCGGTGCGATGTACTCGATCAGGATCGCCGTGCTGACCGGAATGCGCTGGATGGCGGCGAAGTAGAGCAGCTGCGTCGCGGCCACGCCGACCAACCCCATCCCGAGCACCCGCCAGCGGCCGCGCCAGAGCGCCGACCAGCGTCCGCGCAGCAGGAGGATCGCGACGGGAGCGAGCACGATGCCGCCGGTCAGGGCGCGCACCGTGACGGCGGCGGCCGGGCTCCAGCCCGACTCGAGCAGCGGTTTCACGAACGCGCCGGACAGGCCGAAGGTGGCCGCTGAGATGACGGCGATGAGAAGTCCGAGTGAGGTCCGGCTGCGCTTCATGGCGAATCCTGGTCAGGGTCTAGATGGATGATGCTCCTGACGCTAGTCTTGTCGGGAATAAGGAGTCAACTTGCATTTTGCCCCTGACACCGAGGACGCTCTGGTCTTTGCCGTCGCTCTCTGCAACACGGTGCCGACCGCATCCCGAAGCGGAGAGGACGAACTGGCGACGGCCGACCAGGTCGCCGACTTCGTGATCGCCCAGCAGTACTCCGGCCGCATCGACAGGAACGCCACCGAACTGCGCGAGGTGCACGAGACCCGAGAGCGCCTCCGCCGCACCTGGTCGCTCTCCCGCGACGACGCAGCCGTCGAGGTCAACGCCATGCTCGCCGACGCGAACGCGCGTCCGTACCTGATGCGTCACGACGGCTTCGACTGGCACCTGCACGCCACCGCTCAGGATGCGCCCCTCGCGGAACGCATCCGGGTGGAGGTCGCGCTCGCCCTCGTCGACGTCATCCGCTCCGGCGAGACGGGCCGCCTCCGCGTCTGTGCCGCCGACGACTGCACCGGCCTGCTGCTCGACCTGTCCCGCAACGGCTCGAAGCGCTTCTGCAGCGTGCGCTGCGGCAACCGGATGAACATGGTCGCCTTCCGCAAGCGGCAGGACGCGGAGCAGACTCAGGGATAGGGGAGGGGACCTCAGGCGTCCCCGCCGAGCCCCGGCTCGCGCCGCCAGTGCGCCAGGAACTCCGCCCCTGCGTCGTCGTGGATCGCGTCGCCGATGGTGATCACCTCGTACGGCCGGTCCAGAACGCCGTCCGCCGGCCGCACATCCACGTGGGCCACGTCGAAACCGGCGTCGTGCACGTAGTCGGCCATCTTGTAATCGCTGCGCGAGTCGCCGATCGAGCGCCAGCGGCGGGGGAGCGGGCCGAGCCCAGCGAAGTAGTCGAAGGCGCGCTGGGCCCCGCGGTCCTTGTCGAGCAGCACCGACTCGATGTCGGTGGAGATGATCGTCTGGTCGATGCGGAAGGGCAGCTCGCCCCGCGCATCCTGTGCTGTGCGCTCGCCGTAGCTGAGCCCGATGCCGAGGCCGGTGAGCACTTCGAACGCGTCGTCCTGGAAGCGGGCCTGCGCGTCGGCGTAGGTGTCCGCATCCACGTCGGTGCGCTGCTCGACGGAGATCATCGCGCGCTTCGTCTCGTCGAAGAACATGGTGTCCGCGTAGCGTTCGCGCACCAGGTTCCTGACGCCGTCGACAGCATCCGCACCGAACGCCACCGTCTCGTCGACGGTGACCTCGCCCATGCCGTCACCGGTGATGGGCGCCCACGCGCCGCCCTTCTCGAACACGCCGAACATCCGCGCGCCCTGCTGGTCCAGCGCGTCGCCGAGGCCGGCCTCGCGCAGCGGCGTGACCACCTGGTGCCGGATGAAGTCGCCCGAGCGGCCCGTGATGAACGCGATCGGCACCCCAGCCGCGGTCATCGCGACGAGGTCGGTGACGATGCTCCGGATGTTGATGGTCCTGGTGACCGGGCTGGCGATGGGGCCGTCGACGTCGAAGAGGAGTCCGAGATTGTGCACACCCCATTGTCGCCGACAGCTGGCGTTCAAACCCTCGGAGGGGCTACACGTTTCGGCGCCAGGCTCACCATCGTTGCCGACCGCGGATCGGCTCGAGATCCGCAAGCCGGCGCAGGCGGGGGCCACTAGCCGCTCCCTCCAAGCAGACGGTCCAGAAGGATCGGAGCAACCAGCGGGAGGCGATCAAAGGCGGAACGTCATCCGAGCTCAATAGCGCACTGACCAATCTCGTTCCGAAGCCAGAAGGTAGCGATCGTTGTTGGGGGTGCTCGAGGAATTCGGCCACCTCGTGTGAGATGTCCGTGCGCCCGCCATTCTCGAAATCGACGAGAGCTGCAGTGAATCCGTCCCACAGAATATTGTCGAGCGCCGGATCTCCCCTCCCGACGCACGGGCGCCGAACGTCGGTTGAAAGCAGGTCGACGATGCCCGAACGTTCGGCGGCTCTGCGCCACTCGGCTGCGACATCCACCCCGACCGAATCGGAGATCATCACGGTGACCCGTTCGTACATGCGCTGAGCCGACCAGAGCACCTCAGAGAGCTCAACGCCTCGAACATCGATCGAGTACAGGGTGTCGAAGAGATCGAGGATCTGGGTTTCGACTCCGTCGTTCACCTCCGACCCGACAAGCGGTCTGCCGGGGAGCTTCGACATCAGAATTCCCGCGTCGGCGTGTGACGCAGCTAACAACCGAGGAGCATTCTGGGGCATCCAGTTGTGCAGGGCGGCAAGCATTGCGACCTCGCGAGAGAAGTTGTCGATTCGCTGCGGACTGTACAGCTTGATGCACAAAGGCTCGGCGGCACCGAGAACCTCGAAGACGTCGTTGTTCCTGCCCCCTACGAGCTTGGAACCGAGAGAGAGCTCCTCGCTGACGTGGGCCGTTTGCCGCAGTCGGTCGAGCACACCACGAGCGCCGCTGCTGTCGCGGGTGAATTCTCGACCTGGTGGCAAGCTTCAGGCCACCCTCAGTGCTTCAGGTCGTTGCGCAGCCCGTCCAGGATGTGGTCGAGCGACGCACGCTTCTGGTCGGTGTCGACCACGCTCGACGGGATGGTCAGCTCCAGGCCGGACCCGTATGTCGCCTTCAGCCGGAACTTTCCCGGCCACTCGCTGAACTCGGTCGGGTCGAACGCCGGGATGCCTCCGGCGATCTCGAGGCGCACCAGGTCTGCCCTGCGCTGCAGTTTCGTCGTGACCGACGCCTCACCGACCGCGCCCCCGCGTGCTTCGCCGACCGCGATCGTGTCCGGCGTGAATGCGCCGACGCGGAACGTGAACCCCAGCTCCGACTGCTCCATCGCCGCACCCAGGTAGACGATCTGGTCGTCGCCGATGGCGAGAGTCAGACCGGTCAGCAGGCGTCCGTACCAGCTCGGTCGTGCGTCGAGCATCGCTTCCAGCCCGGTCTCCCCGGAGATGAGGCGGTGCAAAGCGTCTCTGGTGTCCTCGAGTGTTGCCATGCAAGCAGCGTACGCCGAGGTCGGCCGGTGCCCAATGGATGCGGGGGCATGCCGATCGCGCCCGGCTCCGCTACTGCAGCGCCGAGGTGAGTCGCGCAGCGTTGTCCGCGACACGTTCCAGCACCGGCCGCGCCCGCCACTCCGCCAGGGTGAGTTCGCGGCTCTGCTCCCGGTAGTGGTCTTCGACCGCGCGCAGCCTGTCCACCGCATCCCGGCCGTGGAGGAGCACGGACACCTCCATGTTGAGGCTGAACGACCGGATGTCCATGTTGCTCGATCCGACGATGGCCACGTCGTCGTCGATGGAGAAGTGCTTCGAGTGCAGCACGGTGGGCGAGCGGTACAGGAACACCCGGACGCCCGCGCGCAGCAGCGCCTCATAGTACGAGCGCTGCGCGTGGTAGACGAGCGCCTGGTCCCCGACCTCCGACGCGAACAGCTCCACCTGCACCCCGCGTGCGACCGCGGTGGCGAGCGCGAGCATGATCGACTCCTCGGGCACGAAGTACGGGCTGGTGATGCTGATGCGCCGCTCCGCCTTGTGCAGGAGGGCGGCGAACAGCTTGAGGTTGTTCTCTGCATCGAAGCTGGGTCCGCTCGGCAGCACCTGCACGTCGAAGCGGTCTGCTCCGGATGCGACGCTCACCGGCGACTCGTCGAGCGGCAGCAGCTCCCCGCTCTCGCTGAACCAGTCGGTGACGAAGACGGCGTCGAGCTCCCGCACGGCCGGTCCGTCCAGCCGCACCATGAGTTCCAGCCAGTGCAGCCCGCGCGCGGTGTTCTTCCTCTTGTTGTAGCTGGCGTCCACCAGGTTCTGCGAGCCGGTGAACCCGACCCGCCCGTCCACGACGACGAGCTTGCGGTGGTTGCGGAGGTCGGGGCGCTGCCACTGTCCGCGCAGGGGACGGAGGGGGAGCATCCCGTGCCAGAGGATGCGGTTCGCGGCGAGGAACCGCATGGTCGCCTTCCTGCCGGGGTTGAGGAATCCCGCCAGATGGTCGGACAGCACGCGCACGTCGACGCCGCGTGCTGCCGCGCGGGCGAGCGCGTCGAAGAACGGCGCTGTCGCGTGGTCGCGGACGAGGATGTAGAACTCGACGTGCACGAACCGCTCCGCCGCGTCGATGTCGGCGATCATCGCGTCGAACGATCCGGCGTAGTCCTCGATGAACTCGACCGTGTTCCCTCCGACCATCGGCAGCGCGCCGAGCCGCTCGGTCATGGCGACGACCCCGGGAAGCCACGCCGGCCACTGCTCCCGATGCCCGACCGCCGCCAGGCTCGGCACCCGCTCGCGCATCCTGCCGGTGACGAACGCCTGATCGGCGCGCCGCCGCGCTGGCAGCCTGGTGCGCCCGACCAGCAGGAACGCGACCAGCGCGATCACGGGCAGGAACACCACGGCGAGCAGCCACGCGATGGCGGCGGACGGCCTCCGATTCGCCGACACGACGACCGCGGCGAGGATCACCAGCACCCCGTGCGCGATCAGCAGCAGGATCGCCAGCACCTCGCCGTCGATCATGCGGCGGCGGAGGGGGAGGTGCGGGACGTGCGGGGGATCACAGCACGGAGCCTAGCCGGTGGGGTGAGCCGGACCGCACCTGGCGTGGTCGACCGGAGCCTGCCGGGCGCCATGACGCATCCGTGAGAGAACGCCCAGGTTCCTGACAGCCCGGAATTCCCGCGCCCCCGCCACGTTGCACCCGGCATGACCAACGTAGGAATCATCGGAGCGGGTCACATCGGCACCGCTCTCGCACGCACGTTCATCGAGCACGGGTACACCGTCACCATCGCGAACTCGCGGGGGCCGGAGACGCTCGCGGAGCTCGTCGCCGACCTCGGGCCGTCCGCGACTGCGGCGACCGCGGCGGAGGCAGGTGCCGCAGGCGACTTCGTCGTCGTGACCGTGCCGCTCAGGGCACTGGGGGACATCCCGGTCGAGCCACTCGCCGGCAAGATCGTCATCGACACCAACAACTACTACTTCGAGCGCGACGGGCACATCGCCGAGCTCGACGACGGCACCGCCACCGTCAGCGGCCTGCTGCAGGCGCACCTGCCCGAGTCCAGGGTCGCCAAGGGCTTCAACCACATCGGCGCAGGCGACATCCAGACCACCGGATCGCCCGCCGGCACCCCGAACCGGCGTGCGCTCGCCACCGCGAGCGACTTCGACGATGCCGCCGCACTCGTCTCCTCCATCTACGAGGAGTTCGGCTTCGACGCCGTCAACGTCGGGCCGCTGTCGGAGAGCTGGCGCTTCGAGCGTGACCGCCCGGCATACGTCGTGCGCCAGAACCGCGAAGAGCTCGAGGCCAACCTCGCGAAGGCTCCCCGCACCGTCTAGCCGCCGCTCGGTCGAGCCCAGGGCGCCGCTGCAGGATGCGTTTCTGCGGTGAGCGGCGCTGGGCTCGACCGTGACGCAGGGCCTTGCCGCTGGGGGATGCGCGGCCGTACGCTCAGGGCGTGACCACAGCCCCAGAAGGTGTCGCCACCTCGCTCGACGGCAGGCAGTTCCGCTTCCGCAGCCCGGTGGGCACGCCGTTCGTGCCCGGCGGGTTCGTGACGCTGAGGGACGGCGCGAGCGTCGACGCGACCAGCCGCGGCGGCGACGCTGCCAGCGGCTCCACCGGCGGCTCCACCGGCGGAGAGCAGCTCGGTCAGGTGGACGACCTCGACTTCGATGGAGACGACACCCTCGCCGGCACAGGCAAACTGCTGGGGGAGCGGCGACCGGACGGTTCCCTCGACACCGGCTCCACGCATCCATTCGCCTGGGCGAGTGTCGACACCGCGGACGACGACGCCGTCGAGCTCATCTTCCGCGCGGCCAAGGCCACGCTCGACATCGGCTCGCTGATCGGGGTCGCGGATGTGCGTGCGCGGCTGCTCGCGCACCGGTTCAACCGGCACACCTTCTGGTGCGGGCAGAGCGGGTCGGGCAAGACATACGCCCTCGGCGTGCTCCTCGAGCAGCTGCTCGTCGACACCGCGCTTCCGATGGTCATCTTCGACCCGAACGGCGACTTCGTGCGGCTCCGTGAACTGCGCACCGCCGTCGACACCGACGACGAGCGGGAGCTGGCGCGGAAGGACATCAGGGTGCTGCGGCCGGGAGACGCCGAGAACCCCCTGCTGGCGAGGTTCATCGACTTCCCGATGCGGTCGAAGGCCGCCGTGCTGCGGCTCGACCCGATCGACGACCGCGCGGAGTACAACGCCCTCGTCCACCTCGACGTCAAGACCGAGGCGCAGCGACCGGAGGGGATCGTCCCGGCGCTCCTCGCCTCGAACGACCCGGCGGCGGAAGAACTCGGCCGGCGCATCGAGAACCTGCGGCTCATCGACTGGGACGTCTGGGCCGAGGGCCGGGATGCGGTCACCGACGTCCTCGACGAGCGACCGGATGCGACCGTGCTCGACCTCGGCGGGTTCGCATACCCGGACGAGCACCTGGTGATCGCGCTCGCCGTGCTTGACGACCTGTGGGCCAAACGCGAGTCCAGGCGTCCACTGCTCATCGTCATCGACGAGGCGCACAACCTCTGCTCACCCGACGACGACCGGCCGCTGCAGCGCGCGGTGCGGGAGCGGATCATCCAGATCGCCGCAGAGGGACGCAAGTTCGGCCTGTGGCTGCTGCTGTCGACGCAGCGGCCGTCGAAGGTGCACCCCAACATCATCTCCCAGTGCGACAACCTCGCCCTGATGCGGATGAGCTCCCCGCTCGACCTGGAGGAGCTCGGCACGATCTTCGGGTTCGCGCCCCCGTCGTTGCTCGCGCACGCGCCCGGCTTTCGCCAGGGCGAAGCGCTCCTCGCCGGAGGGTTCGTGCCGGCGCCGATGCTCGTGAAGGTGCGCGACAGACTCACTGAGGAGGGCGGCGCGGACGTGCGCGTTCCCCTCCGGTCGCCAGCGCGCTGAGTTCGCAATCCAGACGTTCAGAACGAGCCGAGAGGGGACCCGTTGTCGACCCAGGAGCCGTCGTCCGCCCCGTTGTCCACCCCGTCGTCGATCCAGGAACCACTGTTCCGCGCCCCGCGAGCCCACGACGACCCGCAGCGCGCGCATCCCCTCTCGCGCATCCTGCGGCGGCCGATCGGCACCGTCGAGTCGATCGAGTCGTCCGCGCTGCTCGTCGGCGCCGCCGTGTTCGTCATCGGGGGAGTCGTCGCCCTGTTCGTGTTCTGGAGCAGGGACCTGCCGATCTCCGGGCGGGGATCGATCGGCGAGTACGCCGCGATCGGCGGTGCGGTCACGGCGGCGGTCGTGTTCGCGCTCGGGCGCATCCTGGTCGGCGTCCTCCCACAACGGGATGCGGGCGCCCGCCCTCCGCTGCACCTCGCGGTGTTCGATGTGGTCGCGCTCTCGGTCGCGGTCGGCCTCATCGCACTGCTCGCCTGGACGGCCATCTCGGACGTGGTCGAGCGCAGTTTCCTCGGCGCCGTCGTGTTCACCCTGCCAGGGGCGGTGCTGGCGGGCGTCGCGCTGGCGCTCACCGCATACGTCGTGTTCCTGACCTCCGTGCAGCTCACCTCGATGCTGCTCTCCCTGGTGCTCGCCGTGTTCCTCGTCGTCGGCGTCTTCACGAGCATGCTGAGCTCGTCCGACCCGCTGTGGTGGCAGAAGAACCTGTCCGCGCTCGGGATGACGGACGACCTGTCCGCATTCGCGTTCAACCTGACGCTGATCGTCGGAGGCGCGATCGTCGTCATCATCGCGCGGGTGGCGACGGCGGGTATCGCGACCCCGGATGCGGCCAGCAGACGCGGCAGGGATCTGGTGCGCTGGGCGTTCGTGCTGATCGGCGTGTTCCTCGGCTGCGTCGGGGTGTTCCCTGTCGACCGGTTCTTCGTCGTGCACAACAGCGTCGCCACCGGGATGGCCGTGGTGTTCGCGGCTCTCGTGGTCGGGCTGCGCTGGTGGGTGCCCGCGATGCCGCGCGTGTTCATCCTGCTCGGCTACGTCTACGTCGGAGTCGTCATCGTGCTCGCCGTCTTCTTCGCCACCGGCTACTACAACCTCACCGCGGTCGAACTCGTCGCCGCGATCCTCATCTTCTCCTGGATCATCCTCTTCCTCCGCAACTCCCAAGCGATCGAGCCCAGGCGTTCCCACCCGGAGAACGCGGCATAGCGTCACAGGGTGGAAGGCGCGTCGCAGGGTGAAAGCCTGGGCTCGATGGCGTTGGCTCGGGGTTACAGCGCGGAATTACAGCGCGATGATGCGCGGGCTGCGCGCCGGAACGGTGAGCGAACCCGTGACGGCGGTGCCACTGAGCAGCTCGCGGCCGGACGCGGCAACCGTGAGATCGGCGTCGGTGTGGTTCAGGTACACGCGGTAGCGCGCGCTCCCCGCTGACCGCTCGACGACCTCCAGCCCTTCCGGCGTGCCAGGAATCTCGACGCCTGCTTCGCCGAGCACGCGCGCGACGAGTCCGCGCAGGGTTTCGGCATCCGGGCGGGTCGACACGTACCAGCCGACACCGGCGCCGAACGCGTTCCTGGTCACTGCCGGTTCGCCCGCAGCACGCCCATCGGCGAAGCGCGTGACGACCTCGGCGCCGTCGAGGCGGATGTCGTCCGCCCACACGGTCGCGGTCCCTCCGGTGTCGAGCGCCGCCGTCTCGCCGGAGCGGAACGGCAGCAGCTCCTCGATCGTGAGCCCGAGCGGCTCGCTCAGCGGGCCGGGGAAGCCACCGGGATGCACGGCGTCGAACTCGTCGACCAGCCCGCTGCCGAACGACACCAGCAGGTGGCCTCCTCCGCGCACGTAGTCGGTCAGCGCGCGGCCGCCGCGCGAGGTGACCGCGTACAGGCTCGGCGCGATCAGCGCGTCGTAGCCGGACAGGTCGCCCTCCGGATGCACGAAGTCGACGGTCACGCCGAGCTGCCAGAGCGCGGTGTAGTACGCCTCGATGCGCTCGCGGTGCCGGAGGTCGACCGACGGCCGCCACTCCAGGTCCTGAGCCCAGAACGACTCCCAGTCCCAGAGGATCGCGACGCGCGCATCCACGGTGCTGCCGCGCATCGAGGCGAGGGCGGCGAGGTCGCTGCCGAGCGCCGTCACCTCACGCCAGACGCGGGAGTCCGTGCCGGCGTGCGGCAGCATCGCCGAGTGGAACTTCTCCGCCCCCGACCTGGATGCGCGGAACTGGAAGAACATGATCGCGTCCGCCCCGCGCGCGAAGTGGCTCAGGCTGTTCAGCGCCAGCTCGCCAGGCCGCTTGGCCAGGTTGCGCGGCTGCCAGTTGACCGCGGAGGTGGAGTGCTCCATGAGCATCCACGGGCGTCCGCCTGCGAGGGAGCGGGTGAGGTCGGCATCCAGCGCCAGCAGGATGTGGCTGTCCTCGCGCTCGGCGGTGAGGTAGTGGTCGTTGGAGACGACGTCGACCTCGCGCGCCCACTTCCAATAGTCCATCGACGGGCAGCTCGACGCCATGAAGTTCGTGGTGACCGCGAGCTGCGGCGTGTGCGCCCTGATGATGTCGCGCTCCGCGACGAAGCACTCGAGCAGTGCGTCGGAGGTGAAGCGGGCGAAGTCGAGGCGCTGCGCCGGGTTGGTGACGGTGGCGGCCAGGCGCGGCGCGTCGATCTCCGACCAGTCCTGGTAGCGCTGGCCCCAGAAGGCGGTGCCCCACGCGCTGTTCAGCACGTCGATCGTGCCGTAGCGGGCGGCGAGCCAATCGCGGAACGCGGAGACGGAGTGCTCGTCGTACGACTCGCCGACGGGGGCCCCGTACTCGTTGTGCACGTGCCACATCGCCAGCGCAGGGTGGTCGGCGTAGCGGCGTGCGAGCTGCTCTGTGACGGCGGCGGCGGCTCTGCGGTAGTGCGGCGAGCTCGGCGAGGCCATCCCGCGGGAGCCGAAGCCGAGCGGCACGCCGTCGCGGGTGACGGGCCGGGAGTCCGGGTACGCCTTCCAGAACCAGGCGGGCGGGGATGCGGTCGGCGTGCCGAGGTCGACGTCGATGCCCGCCCCGGCCAGGAGGTCCATGATCTCGTCGAGCTGCGCGAAGTCGTACTCGCCCTCCCGGGGTTCGATCAGGCCCCAGTTGAAGATTCCGACGCTCACCAGGTTCACCCGCGCCTGCTTCATCAGCTCGATGTCTTCGAGCCAGGTCTCCCTGGTCCACTGCTCCGGGTTGTAGTCGCCGCCGTAGCGGAGGTCGGCTGTTCCCCTCGGCCAGCCGAGGCGGGCGGGCTGCGAGGCTGGGGCGGTCTGCGGGGCTGAGGTGGTGGTGAGCTGTGGTGACAGCGTCATTGCTTCTCCTGACTGTGTGCGCTCCCAGGTATAGCACACCGAAATACTCTGGCGTGTTATGAGTTCAATGAATTGACAAGGTACAAACGCATGTGCGTTACTGTAACCGCTCACAGCCGCACTCAACGAGGAGAGATCTTGCGAACATCACTGAGGGTCGGCGCTGTCGCCCTGGCAGCAGCCCTGGCCTTGACCACAGCAGCCTGCAGTTCCAGCGGAAGCGGGGGCGACAGCTCCGGACCCGTCAAACTCACATACTGGGCCTGGGCGCCCAACATGGACAAGGTGGCCGCGATCTGGAACAAGTCCCACCCGGACATCCAGATCACCGTCAACAAGCAGGACGGCGGAGACGCCGCCGTCACCAAGCTCCTCACCGCGATCAAGGCGGGCAGCGGGGCGCCGGACATCATGCAGGCCGAGTACCAGAAGATCCCCACCCTGGTCTCCGCCGACGCGCTCGTCGACCTGAAGGACCAGGGCGCAGGCGACCTCAAGAAGGAGTTCACCGACGGCACCTGGAACGCCGTCACCCTCGGCGGCGACTCGGTCTACGCCGTCCCGCAGGACTCCGGCCCGATGATGTTCTACTACCGCAAAGACATCTTCGACCAGTACGGCCTCAGCGCCCCGAAGACCTGGGACGAGTACGCACAGGATGCGCGCACCATCCACCAGGCGGACCCCACCAAGTTCCTCGGCACGTTCTCCTCCGGCGACCCCGGATGGTTCGCCGGGCTCTCGCAGCAGGCGGGCGCATCCTGGTGGGGCATCGACGGCAAGGCCTGGAGCGTCGACATCGACTCGGCGGCGACGAAGAAGGTCGCCGACTTCTGGGGCGGCCTCGTGCACGAGGGCGTGATCGACAACAACCCGATGTACACCCCCGCGTGGAACACCGCGCTCAACGACGGCACGCAGGTCGGCTGGGTCAGCTCGGTCTGGGGTCCGGGCGTGCTCGAGGGCAACGCAGCGGACACGAAGGGCAAGTGGGCGGCAGCGCCCCTGCCGAACTGGGATGCGTCGAAGCCGTCCAACGGCAACTGGGGCGGATCGTCGACGGCGGTCACCGCGCAGTCGAAGCACCCCAAGCAGGCGATGGAGTTCATCACCTGGCTGAACACCGACCCTGAGGCCGTCAAAGCGCTCGCGCAGGTCGCGAACATCTACCCGGCCGACGTGAACTCGTCCGCGGCGCTCAGCACCCCTCCGGCGTTCTTCGCCGATCAGGCCGACTTCTGGTCGATCGCGGCGCAGTCGTCGAAGGACGTCTCGTCGTTCACCTACGGCCCGAACGTCAACGTCGCGTACAGCGCGTACACGGACGCGTTCGCCAAGGCCGCCGAGTCGAAAGACTCCGCCCAGTTCGAGGCTGCGCTGAACACGATGCAGTCCACGACGAAGAACGACCTGGTCAAGTCGGGTTTCACCGTCAAATGAGCCGACGGTGGACGGGAGGGCTCGCCGCCCTCCCGTCCACCTGACCTCGCACAGCAAAGGACCAAGCGTGACCACCACCATCACCCGCGCCAAACGCGTCGCCATCCCGTACGCGATGCTCACCCCGGCCATCGTGCTCTTCGCCTTGTTCATGGCCGCCCCCATCCTCTACACCGTCGTGATGTCGTTCCAGACGGTCAAGGTCGAAGGCCTCGGGCTCGGCTCCGGCAGCAAGAAACTGCAGTTCGCCTGGCTAGACAACTACGTGGATGCGGTCACCGACCCCGAGTTCCTGGCCAGCGTCCTCCGCGTCCTCCTCTACGGCGCCATCCTCATCCCGGTGATGCTGGGCCTCGCGCTCGTGTTCGCCCTGCTGCTGGACTCCCGCCGCTCCCGCGCCGTGCGGTTCAGCCGGGTGTCGATCTTCCTGCCGTACGCGGTGCCTGCCGTGATCAGCTCGCTGCTCTGGGGCTTCCTCTACCTCCCGTCCGTCAGCCCGTTCGCCTACGTGCTGAAGGCCGTCGGAATCGCCCCGCCGGACATCCTGAGCTCCGGCCTGGTCATCTTCGCCGTCGCGAACATCGCGCTCTGGGGCGGGGTCGGCTTCAACATGATCGTCATCTACACCGCGCTCCGCGCCATCCCGAGCGACATCTACGAGGCCGCACGGATCGACGGGGCGTCCGAGGTGCAGATCGCCTGGCGCATCAAGGTGCCGATCGTGCTGCCGTCGCTCATCATGACCGGCCTGTTCTCGATCATCGCCACCCTGCAGGTGTTCGCGGAGCCGACCACCCTCAAGCCGCTCACCAACTCCATCTCGTCGAGCTGGACCCCGCTGATGAAGGTGTACCGCGACGCGTTCGTCCGCGGCGACATCTACTCCGCGGCGGCGACCAGCGTGCTGATCGCGCTGGGCACCTTCGCCCTCTCGTTCCTTTTCCTGCGGGTCGTTCAGCGGCGCGCCTTCGGTCAGGAGGACTGACATGACCGCCACCATCACACCGCAGGCCGTTCCGTCGCTCGCGCCGCCAGGAGGCAGGGGCAGAGGCCGCGACCGCAGCGCAGCGGAGCGCCCGAGCGCGTTCGGTACGGCAGTGCTGCTGCTCGGCGCCGTCTACTGCCTGCTGCCGGTGCTCTGGGTGATCACCGCATCCACCAAGGACGGCTCCGAGCTGTTCTCCACCTTCACCTTCGCGCCCAGCACGCACCTCTGGGACAATATCGTCGCCCTCACGCAGTACCGCGACGGGCTGTTCTGGCGCTGGATGCTCAACACCGCCCTCTATGCCGGTGTCGGCGCGCTGGTCTCCAGCTACATCTCCGCGCTGAGCGGATACGTGCTGGCGAAGTTCGAGTTCCCCGGCAAGGGCAAGGTGTTCGCCATCCTGCTGATGGGTGTGCTCGTGCCCGGCGTCATCCTCGCCATCCCGCAGTACTTCCTGCTGGCGCAGATCGGGCTCACGAACACGTACTGGTCCGTGCTGCTTCCGCAGCTCATCAGCCCGTACGGCATCTACCTCGCCCGCATCTACGCGGCGGCGGCCGTGCCGACGGACGTGGTCGAGGCCGCGCGCACAGAGGGGGCGGGCGAGATGCGGATCTTCACCAGGATCGCCCTGCCGATGATGGCGCCGGGGCTGGTGACGATCTTCCTGTTCCAGTTCGTCGCCATCTGGAACAACTTCATGCTGCCGTACATCATGCTCGGCAACGACCAGCTGTTCCCGATCACCGTCGGTCTGTCCGGGCTGCTCAACCAGGGCGCGACCGTCCCAGCGCTGTACACGCTGGTCATCACCGGTGCACTGCTGTCGATCGTGCCGCTGGTGATCCTGTTCCTGCTGCTGCAGCGGTTCTGGAGGGTGGACCTCGCTGCGGGTGCGGTGAAGGCCTGACCGGCCCCGCGCATCCCTAGAATTCAGTCATGGCCACCGACCCGCCCAAGAGGCGACCGACGATCAACGACGTCGCAGACGCGGCAGGGGTGTCGCGCGGAACCGTCTCCCGGGTGCTGAACGGCGGCCACTGGGTGAGCCCGGATGCGCACGCCGCCGTCACCGCGGCGATCAAGAAGACGGGCTACCGCATCAACGCGGCGGCCAGGAGCCTCGCCACCAACCGCGCGCACTCGATCGCGTTCCTGCTGACCGAGCCGCACGACCTGCTGTTCGAGGACCCCAACTTCTCCATCCTGATGCGCGGGGCGGCCGATGCGCTCGCCGAACGCGACGTGTCGCTCGTGCTGATCATGGCGGCGGCGGAGGACGAGCAGCGCAGGGCGCTCGACTTCATCGCGGCCGGCTCGGTGGACGGGGTGCTCCTGGTGTCGTCGCACAGCGGAGGGCAGGCGTTCGTCTCCGCGATCAACAAGCTCGGCCTCCCAGCGGTCGCCTGCGGCATCCCGCTCGGGTTCGAGCGGAGGATGGGCTACGTCACCGCGGACGACGAGCACGGCGCGCGCACGATGGTGGAGTATCTGCACGACAAGGGCAGAAGGGTCGTCGCGACGATCGCCGGCCCGCAGGACACCTCCGGCGGCCAGCTCCGGCTGGCCGGCTACCGCGCAGCGCTCGGCGACGACGTGGACGAATCGCTCATCGTCGAGGGCGACTACGGCCGGGCGAGCGGGGCAGCGGCGATGCGCGCCCTGCTCGAACGCCGGCCGGATGTGGATGCGGTCTTCGCGGCCAATGACCGCATGGCCGCGGCCGCCATCGCCGTCATCGAGGAGAGCGGCAGACGCGTCCCAGAGGACATCGCCGTCGCCGGTTTCGACGACTCGCCGGCGGCCGCCCAGTCCTCGCCGACGATCACCACGATGCGCCAGCCGTTCGGCAGGATCAGCAGGGAGATGGTGCGGATGCTGCTCGAGCAGATCGACGGAGGAGACTTCGCCGCCATCACCGTTCCGACGGAGCTCGTGCCACGGGAATCCGCCTGACGGCATTCCGTGCTGCGAAGCCTGGGGATTCGCCTGGGCCGACCGCGGCTCTCAGGTGGCCCGGGATATGGTTAGGCCATCCGGGCGCGCAGCCCACCACCATATTGGCTGGGAAGTCGATCCGACCGAACGGCCTGCCCATGGTTACGCTCGCCCCTACGTCCGCACCCTCGGCCTCCACGCTCGGCCCCATCCGTCGCACCGGCGCCCGCATCGACGCGGCGCCCCCGGTCACGCAGAGCTTCAAGATCCTGCTGAACACCGTCCGCGACCAGGGTCTGCTGCGCAGAGCCCGCCTCTTCTACGCCCTCGTGGCTTCCGGTCTCGTGCTGGCTCTCGGCGGCGCCGTCGCCGGCATGATCCTGCTCGGCGACAGCTGGTTCCAGCTCCTCATCGCCGCGGCCCTCGGCCTGATCTTCACCCAGTTCGCGTTCCTCGCCCACGAGGCGTCGCACCGCCAGATCGCCAACTCCGGCCCGATGAACGACCGCCTCGGCCGGATGCTCGCAACCCTGGTCGTCGGCATCAGCTACTCGTGGTGGATGACCAAGCACACCAGGCACCACGCCAACCCGAACACCATCGGCAAAGACCCGGACATCGAGACGGACACCATCTCGTTCGTCGAGGAGGACGCCGCAAAGGCAAAGGGACTCATCGCCGCCATCACGCGCAAGCAGGGCTACCTCTTCTTCCCGCTGCTGCTGCTCGAAGGCTTCAACCTGCACGGCCGCTCGTTCGGCACGCTCTTCCAGCGCGGCAAGGTGGATGGTCGCGGCAAGGAGTTCACCTTCCTCGCCATCCGGTTCAGCCTCTACTTCGGCGCCATCTTCTGGCTGCTCCCGCTCGGCATGGCGTTCGCGTTCATCGGCGTGCAGCTCGCTGTCTTCGGCCTCTACATGGGTGCGAGCTTCGCCCCGAACCACAAGGGCATGCCGCTGATCGGCCGCGGCGTGAAGGTCGACTTCCTCAGCCGCCAGGTCCTCACCTCCCGCAACGTCGTCGGCTTCGGCATGACCGGGCTGCTCGGCGGGCTCAACTACCAGGTCGAGCACCACCTGTTCCCGAGCATGGCCAGGCCGCACCTGCGCAAGGCCGCCGCCATCGTCCGCGAGCACTGCCACACCGAGAACATCCCGTACACCGAGACCACACTGCTGAACTCGTACGGCATCGTCATCGAATACCTGAACCGCGTCGGCCTGTCCGCCCGCGACCCGTTCGACTGCCCGGCCGCCGCCTCGATGCGGTAGCGGTCTTCGGCCCGAACGTCAAGCATTGTCCGCTCGCCCTCACGTGTGAGAGTGTCGGCAGGGAGCGGGCGGACCACCGAAGCTCCACCCGCGCCGTTCTGCGACGAAGGGTGGGGTATGTCAGAAGTACTGCCGGGTGCCGTTCTCCCTACACCGGATCAGGTCTATGTCGGGCCGATCACGATGGACGAGAAGAAGCTCGACGCGAAGCGTGACCCCATCGAGGTGAAACGCCCGCCGCGACAAGCGCCCAACGTGTTGATGGTGCTGCTCGACGATGTCGGGTTCGGCGCATCCAGTGCCTTCGGCGGCCCTGTGCCGATGCCGACGGCCGAGCGGTTGGCCGGTGGCGGCCTGCGCTACAGCCGCTTCCACACCACCGCGATCTGCTCGCCGACCAGGGCGGCCCTCCTGAGCGGCCGCAACCACCACCAGGTGGGGATGGGGCAGATCACCGAGACGGCGACGCCTGCTCCCGGCTACCGGTCGACGCGTCCGAACAGCTGCGTGCCGCTGCCGGAGATCCTGCGGCAGGCCGGATACAACACCGCCCAGTTCGGCAAGTGCCACGAGGTGCCGGTGTGGGAGAGCGGCCTGACCGGCCCGTTCGACCACTGGCCGGCCTTCAGCGGCTTCGAGAAGTTCTACGGTTTCATCGGCGGCGAGACCAACCAGTGGACGCCGGCCCTTGTCGACGGCGTCTCCCTCATCGAGCCGCCGGACGACCCCGACTACCACCTGATGCCGGACCTGGCCGACAAGACCATCCAGTACATCAACCAGCAGAAGGAGCTGACCCCGGACAAGCCGTTCTTCGTCTACTTCGCTCCGGGAGCGACGCACGCGCCGCACCACGTGCCGAAGGACTGGATCGCCAAGCACAAGGGCGAGTTCGACGACGGCTGGGATTCGCTCCGCGAGCGGACGTTCGCACGCCAGAAGGAGCTGGGCGTGATCCCGGAGGATGCCGTCCTCACGGAGCGCTCCGCCGGCATCCCGGCGTGGGACGAGGTGCCGGACGAGCGCAAGCCGATCCTCGCCCACCAGATGGAGGTCTACGCGGCCTTCCTCGAGTACGCCGACCACCACACCGGCCGGGTCGTCGACGCCATCGAGAACCTCGGCATCCTCGACGACACCCTGGTGATCTTCATCATCGGCGACAACGGCGCATCCGCGGAGGGCGGCCTCGAGGGCGCGTTCATGCTGTCGACCGCGGCCAATGGCGGTGCGGAGTACGAGACGGTGGAGTTCTGGCAGGAGCACCTCGACGAGATCGGCGGCCCCGAGGCGTACAACCACTACGCGGTCGGCTGGGCGCACGCCATGTGCACGCCGTACCAGTGGACCAAGCAGGTCGCCAGCCACTACGGGGGAACGCGGAACGGCACCATCGTGCACTGGCCCAACCGGATCTCCGCCCGCGGCGAAGTGCGCGACCAGTGGCACCACGTCATCGACATCGCCCCGACCATCCTGGAGCTGGCGGGCCTGGCCCAGCCGCACACGGTCAACGGCGTGACCCAGGTGCCGATGCACGGCGTCTCGATGCAGTACAGCTTCGACGACGCATCGGCGGACGAGCGGCATCACACGCAGTACTTCGAGATCATGGGCAATCGCGGCATCTACCACAACGGCTGGACGGCGCAGACGAAGCACCGCACGCCGTGGGACGTGGTCGGCGCCGCCCCCGACTTCTCCGAGGACGTCTGGGAGCTCTACGACACGACAGTCGACTGGACGCAGTCGAACAACCTGGCGAAGTCGAACCCGGACAAGCTGGCCGAGCTGCAGCAGCTCTTCCTCATCGAAGCGACGCGCTACAACGTCATCCCGATGGACGACAGGGCAGCGCAGCGGATGAACCCGGAGTTCGCCGGTCGCCCCACCCTGGTGTCCGGGACGAAGCTGCGACTGCACGAGGGGATGAAGCGCCTCAACGAGAACGTCGCGATCAATGTGAAGAACCGGTCGTGGTCCGCCACGGCGCAGCTCGTGATCCCGGACAGCGGGGATGCGGACGGCGCGATCCTCGCACAGGGCGGCCGCACGGGAGGCTGGGCGTTCTTCGCGGAGGGCGGCAAGCTCGGTTTCCACTACAACTACTGCGGTCTGCTGCGCAGCACGGCGCTGTCGGACAAGGCGATCGGAGCGGGAACCCACCAGGTGCGCGCCGAGTTCGCGTACGCGGGCGGCGGCATCGGCCGAGGCGGCACCGTCACGCTCTTCATCGACGGGGATGCGGTGGGAAGCGCCGAGGTGGAGCGCACCCATCCGATGTACTTCTCCTTCGACGAGGGGCTGGACGTCGGCATCGACACCGGGATGCCGGCGTACGAGGGCTACCGCACGCCGCACGGCGCCTTCAGCGCACGCATCGACTGGGCAGAGATCGACCTCGGGCTGGACGACCACAGCCACCTGCTCGACCCGGACGAGTGGCTCGCGGCGGCGATGCGGCACCAGTAGCAGCACTGCTCACCGCACTCGGCGGCGGCGCTCCCTCTCGCTGGGAGCGCCGCCGCTGATCGGGGCGAGACGGCTCACGCCCCGAGCCTGCGCACCTCCACCGGGGCGAAGCGCGCCTCGACGAAGCGTGACGCAAGGTCCACCGCACGTTCGATCGACGCGACGTCCACCAGGTAATAGCCCCCGACGAACTCCTTGCTCTCGGTGAACGGCCCGTCGGTGACGTCCCTGCTGCCGCCGCTGTCCGTCCGCACCACGCGTGCGTCCGTCACGCTCAGCTCGGCGGTGTCGACCAGCTCGCCGCTCGCGGTGAGCTCGCGCTGCAGGTCCTGATGCGCCGCCTCGAACTCGTCCTTGAGGTCGGTCTCCATCCTGGTCACGAACTCGTCGGTGTTGTAGATCGTCAGCAGATACTTCATCGTCGCCTCCTCGGCACTCGTACACTCACCATCACGTCGAACGGGGTGGCGTGATTTCGACCGCCACACCAGAATGTACGCACGCTCAGGCTCGCGCACACCGCGAATCCCGATTTCCGGTGACCTTTCCACACGCCTTTGCTACCCTCGAACGGGTATGCAGTCCGCATCCACCAGCTCCCGCAGTCATGGCCGCCGCTCGGCGGTCCGTCGTGCTGCCGTTCCGGCCGCCGAGCTGAGGCTGCCCGTCCACCACAGGATCGGCGTCGCTCTCGCGGTCGTCGCGCTGGTCACCGGCTTCTCGATCGTGCCGACGGACGCCGCGCTCGCGGCGACACTGGCCGCTCCGGCCACCACGCTCGCCCCGGGCCAGGACGCGCCGGCGCACACCCCGCAGCAGCGCATCGACGTGGATGCGACCATCGCCGCCCCCGTCGTCTCCCGCGACCAGCTCTCGGCGACGGACGGGGTGCAGACCCTGAGCAACAACGGCACGAACGCCGACTGGGCCAAGCTGGTGCTGATGTTCGGCGGCTGGCCGCAGACCGACGCGAACGTGCAGGTGATGCTGCGCTGGATGCGCCAGGAGAACGGTCCGCCCGACTGGTGGAACCGCAACAACCCGCTCAACAACGGCTACGGCTCCGGCGGTGGCGCCGGACTCGGCAGCTACCCAGACCTCACCACCGCTGCCGAGTACGCCGCGAAGAACCTGCAGCGCGGCTACCCCGGCATCGTCGCGGGCCTGACAGCGGGTACGTCCGCCGACGCGACGGCAGCGGCCATCTGGGCGTCCCCGTGGGCCACCAGCCACTACGGCAACGGCTCCCACTGGAGCACCGCCCCCGTCCAGCTCGTCAAGGCCCCCGCCTCCGCCTGGGGCAACTGACCCCGGTCCCTGGGCCCCTCCCGCCGTCCCAAGCCATCGAGCCGGGACTTATACACGCGACACGCCGGCTTCAGGCGCGCACAAGTCCCGGCTCGATCATGCGGGGGAGAGCCAGTCGCGAAGGCGGGGGAGCGGCCAGGTGGTGATGATGCGGTCGGGCGGGACGTCGTTGGCGGCGGCTCGGGCGGCGCCGTAGGCGAGGAAGTCGAGCTGGCCGGGGGCGTGAGCGTCGGTGTCGATGCTGAACAGGCATCCCGCCGCCAGCGCCACCTGGATGAGGTCGTCCGGCGGGTCCTGGCGCTCCGGCCGGGAGTTGATCTCCACCGCCACATCGTTCTCCGCGCAGGCGGCGAACACCCGCTCCGCGTCGAACTCGGACGGCGGCCGCGTGCCGCGCGACCCGCTGACCAGCCGCCCTGTGCAGTGCCCGAGAACGTTGGTGTGCGGGTCGCGGATGCCGCCGAGCATCCTGGCGGTCATCGTGGCCCTGTCGGAGCGCAGCTTGGAGTGCACGCTCGCCACCACAACGTCGAGCCGCCCGAGCAGCTCGGGGGTCTGGTCGAGCTCCCCGCTCTCCAGGATGTCCACCTCGATCCCGGTGAGCAGGGTCACGGCGCCGGTGTCGAGCGCCGCGATCACATCCAGCTGCTCGGTGAGGCGTTCGGCGCTCAGCCCGCTGGCGACGGTGAGGGTGGGGGAGTGGTCGGTGATCGCCTGGTACTCCCGGCCGAGGGTCGCCGCTGCAGCGGCCATCGCCTCGATCGGGGTGGTGCCGTCCGACCAGTCGGTGTGCGCGTGCAGGTCGCCGCGCAGGGCGGCGCGCAGCGCGTCCCCTCCCTCGGCCACTGGATGCGCGTTCCGCTCCCGCAGGTCGGCCAGGTAGTCGGGCACCACCCCGTCCACCGCCTGCGAGATCACCTGGAAGGTGCGGTCGCCGATCCCTTTGGTGCGCTTCAGTCGGCCGTCCGCCACGCGTTCGCGCAGTTCGTCCTGGCCGAGCGGAGCGATCGTCCCCGCCGCCCTCCGGAACGCCTGCACCTTGAAGGTCGGGGCGAGTTCCCGCTCCAGCCAGAAGGCGATCTCGTTGAGGGCGTCGACAGCATCCATGGAGCCCATCATGCTCCTGTTCAGCGGCGTCGGAGCAGGACGGTCGCGCCCGCTCCGATCACGGCGAGGGCCGCTGCGCCGACGAACAGCCAGGAGAAGCCGTCGGACAGCGCTGTCGCCGTAGAGGCGCCCGCCGCGAGCCCGGTGGCGGTGCGCCCGGCCGCGATGGTGCCGAGCACGGCAAGGCCGAGTGCTCCGCCGATCTGCTGGCTGGTGTTGACCAGGCCGCTGGCGAGGCCGGAGTCCCCGGTGGATGCGCCGTCCACCGCGAGCTGGGTGGCGGTGACGAAGCCGGCGCCGAGGCCGACGCCGATCAGGATGCTCGGCCCGAGCAGCCCTCCGACGAACGTGGCGTGCGGTCCCGCAGCGGCGAGCCAGAGCATCCCGGCGGCAAAGACGGCGAGGGCGGTGACCAGGGTCGGCCGCACGCCGACCCTGGCGACCACGGACGGCACGACGGCGGCGACCACCACGAGGGCTCCGGCGAGCGGGAGCTGGCTGATCCCCGCAGTGAGGGCGTCGTAGCCGAGCACATCCTGCAGGTAGACGGACAGCGCGAAGAACAGGGCCGTGGTCGCGCCTCCGGCGAGGAGCATCACGATGTTGCCCGTGGCAGCGTCGCGATTCCGGAAGAACCGGAACGGGACGAGCGGATGCGCTGCCCGGCGCTCGACGAGCACGAACGCGGCGAGGAGTACCAGGGCGGCGGCGGAGGTGCCGATGGTGACCGGGCTGGCCCAGCCGAGCTGCCCTGCGAAGCTCAGGGCGGCGACGAGGGCGGTGAGCCCTGCCGTGATCGTGGCGGCGCCGGCGACGTCCATGCGCTGACGCTCCCCGGACGGGTCGCGGGAGACGAGAGACGGCAGGACCGCGAGCACGACGATGCCGACCGGCACGTTGACGAAGAACACGGCCTGCCAGCCGAGCAGCGCCGTGAGGACTCCGCCGAGCAGGACGCCTGCCGCGCTCCCGATGCCGGCGACGGCTCCCCAGACGCCGAGTGCCTTAACGCGGTCGGCGCCGGTCACGAAGAGCTGGGTGACGATGGCGAGCGACGCGGGGGCGAGGAGAGCCGCGGACGCGCCCTGGAGTGCGCGGGCCGTGAGGAGCATCCCGCCGCTGACGGAGAGCCCTGCCAGGGCGGACGCCGCGACGAAGCCGGCGACGCCGACCAGGAACATGCGGCGATGGCCGAACCGGTCGGCCAGGCGTCCGCCGAGCAGGAGGAGCCCGCCGAAGGGGAGCACGTATGCGGTGATGACCCAGGCGAGCGCTGCCGTGCCCAGCTGGAGCTGGGCGCCGAGCGCCGGGATCGCGATGTTCACGATGGACGCGTCGAGCACGACGAGGAACTGAGCGAGCGCGAGCACGCCGAGCGCCCACCAGCGGTGCGGGCTGCGCGTCGGGGTGGGGGCGGATGCGGTTGTGACGGACATGAGCGGTGCCTTTCGATAGTGAGTGACTGATCAGTCACTCTTGTGGGTAGAAAAAGAAACCCGGGGGATGGGCGGGGGCGGCTACGGGTGGCGGATCCCGGCGGTGACGATGCGCGCCCAGTCGGACGAGTCGCCGTCGATGCCGGTGGTGACGATGAGGTGGCAGAGCTGCCCGAAGGCGATGAAGCGCTGCACGTCGTCGTCGGGCGCGCCGGAGCGCGTCTTGGCGAACCTGGTGACCCTGGCGAGGCCGCGTCGCAGCGCTGCCCCGATCTCCGGGACGGACGCGGCGGACTGCGCGTGCACCTGCAGCATGAGCAGCGATCGGTCGGCGATGAGGTCGGCGTACGCGTCTCCCATCGCGTAGAGGATCTCCGCGGGCGACGGACCGGCGCTCGCCGCCGCTCCGAGTTCCAGAGCCTCTTCGATCCGGTCGAAGCAGCGGTCGAGGGCCGCGACGAACAGCGTCTCCTTGCCGGGGAACAGCTTGAACACGTACGCGGTGGAGATGCGCGCGTGCTCGGCGACCGCCGAGATCGGCGTGCTGCTGTACCCGGAGGCGCCGAAGACCTCGATGGCGCTGGCGATCACGGTCTCGCGCCGTTCTTCAGCGGTCGAGAGCGTGGAGCGAGAGGTGGTCACCATGTGAGTGACTGTACACTCACTCCTTCTGCACGGTCAAGCGTTACGCCCCCTTACGCCGCGCAGAGCCGCCGTCGCCGCGCCCCCGCTAGCGTCGGAGAGGTGACCTCCACCATCGAGAACCTGGGCCGGGAGTCTCGGCTGTACCCGCCGTCCGAAGCCTTCGCCGCGCAGGCGAACGTCGGGGCGGACGCCTTCGACGACGCCAGCGACGCCGTCGCGTTCTGGGAGCGGCAAGCCGCGCGCCTCGACTGGGCGGAACCGTGGCACACGGCCCACACCTGGGAGCCCGCGAGCGTCGGCGCTGGCGGCGAGCTGAGCATCCCGCGCGCCGAGTGGTTCGCCGGCGGCAGGCTGAACGCCGCCGTCAACTGCGTCGACAGGCACGTGGATGCAGGCAACGGCGAGCGCGTCGCCATCGACTTCGTCGGCGAGCCCGGCGACACGGAGACGATCACATACTCCGACCTGCAGCGCCGCGTCGCGAAGGCGGCCAACGCGCTCACCGCCCTCGGCATCGGGAAGGGCGACCGCGTCGTCGTCTACCTCCCCGTGATTCCGGAGACCATCGTCATCACTCTCGCCATCGCGCGCGTCGGGGCGATCCACTCGCTGGTGTTCGGCGGCTTCTCCGCCGAGGCGCTGCGCTTCCGGGTGGAGGACACAGGAGCGAAGCTGCTGGTCACCTCGGACGGCCAGTTCCGCCGCGGCACCGCGGTTCAGGTGAAGGCGAACGCCGATGCTGCCGTCGCAGGCGACAACGCCATCGAGCACGTGCTGGTCGTGCGGCGCACGGGCGACCTGACCCCTGGCATCCCGTGGCAGGACGGCCGCGACGTCTGGTGGCACGACGTGGTGGATGTGGCGCGGGACACCCACGAGCCGGAATACTTCGACGCGGAGACGCCGCTCTTCATCATCTACACCTCCGGCACGACCGGCACCCCGAAGGGCGTCGTGCACACCACGGGCGGCTACCTCACGCAGGCGTCGTGGAGCCACTGGGCGCTGTTCGACGCGAAGGACTCGGACGTGTACTGGTGCACGGCCGACCTCGCCTGGGTGACGGCGCACACCTACGTGCTCTACGGCCCGTTCTCCAACGGCGCCACCTCGGTCATCTACGAGGGCACGCCGAACACTCCGCACGCCGGGCGGCACTTCGAGATCATCGAGCGCTACGGCGTCACCACCTACTACACGGCTCCCACCCTCATCCGGACCTTCATGACCTGGTTCCCGCACGGGCTGGGCGACGGCTGGGACCTGTCGAGCATCCGGTTGCTCGGCACGGTCGGCGAGGCCATCAACCCGGAGGCGTGGGTCTGGTTCCGCGAGCAGCTGGGCGCAGGCAGCGCTCCCGTGGTGGACACCTGGTGGCAGTCGGAATCCGGCTCGGCCATCGTCGCGCCGCTGCCGGGCGTCACGACGCTGAAGCCGGGGTCGGCGACCAACGCTGTGCCGGGGGTGACCGTGCGCGTGGTCGACGAGAACGGCGTGGATGTGCCGCGCGGCTCCGGAGGCTCGATCGTGATCGACGGCACCTGGCCGTCGATGGCCAGAACCGTGTGGGGCAACCCGGAGCGCTACCGCGACTCGTACTGGAGGGCGTTCGCCGCGCAGGGCTACTTCCTCGCCGGTGACGGAGCGGCCGTGGACGAGGACGGCTACCTCTGGCTGCTCGGCCGCCTGGACGACGTGATCAACGTCTCAGGGCACCGCCTGTCGACGATCGAGATCGAGTCGGCGCTGGTCGCGCATCCACAGGTCGGCGAGGCTGCGGTGGTCGGCGTGGACGACGCGACCACCGGGCAGGCCGTCGCGGCGTTCGTCGTGCCGAGCGGGGATGCGCCCTCCGAGCAGGTGCTGCGGGATCAGGTGACGCGCGAGATCGGCGCAATCGCGAAGCCGCGCCACATCGTCATCGTGCCCGACCTGCCCAAGACGCGCTCCGGCAAGATCATGCGCCGTCTGCTGGTCGATCTCTTCGACGAGCGCCCGCTCGGCGACACCACGTCCCTCCAGGACGAGACCGTCCCCGACACCATCCGCACCCTCCTCAGCAATCGAGCCTGAGGTTATTCAGCTGACACGCCGCTGTCGGCCTGAACAACTTCGGGCTCGATGATGGGGGAGGCAGAGGCGGCGACGGGCTCGGAGGAGATGACGGCGTCGCGGAAGGCGGCGGTGAGCGCCGCGAAGTCGGGGCGCGTATCCGGATCGCGGGCCGTCATCGCGGTCAGCAGCGCCGTCCAGTCTCCCGGCAGGCCGCTCGGGATGGGCGGATCGGCCCGCAGCCGCGCGAGCGCGGACTCGACAGCGGTGCCGGGGAACGTCACCGTGCGCGTGAAGCACTCCAGCAGCACGAGTCCGAGCGAGTAGACGTCGCTCGCCGGCGTCGCGTGCTCCCTGGATGCCTGCTCTGGGCTGAGGTACGCGGCGGTGCCCGTCGTGGCTCCCGACTCGTCCGGCTCCGGTCCCGCGATCCCGCTGGCGATGCCGAAGTCGGTGATCCGCGCCCTGGCACGGAAGCTCGTGGTGCCGTACGACACGAGCATGATGTTGGACGGCTTGATGTCGCGGTGGACCACGCCGTTCGCGTGCACGTACTCCAGCGCCTCCGACACGTCGTATGCGATCTCGGCGATCTCCCTCACCGTGAGCGGCCGCTGCGCGATGGCGGTCTGCAGGTCCGTGCCCGAGACGAGCTCCATCACCAGGAACGGCCGGGGATCGTCGAGCGACGAGTAGTCGATGCCGGCGTCGATGAGCGAGACGATGCCGTGGTGGCTGAGCCTGGCGAGCGCGCCCTGTTCCCTGCGGTACTGCTGCATCTCCTCCTCGCCGCCGGCGCGGTACACCTTGATGGCCACCTCGCGGTCGAGGATCTCGTCGGTCGCGCGGAACACCCGCGCCTCTCCGCCGCGCCCGATCAGGGTGTGCGGTCTGTACCGGCCGAGGAGGGCCGGGATCTCCTGCTCCGTCATCACTCCGCTTTCGAGCGGAGCAGCGCGAACGCGGTGTGGCCGACGATCAGGGTCTCCGGATGCTCGAGCGACAGTTCGGGGTCGCTCGACAGTTCCAGCTCCCACGCAGCGCCGTTCGTCTCCGGCAGCACGAACTCGACGCCGTTCTCCGATGCGTTGAGGAGGAGCAGGAAGCTGTCCGCCCCCGTATGCCGCAACTGGAATGCGATGGATTTGGCGTCGGCGACGTCCCAGTCCTCGTCGGCGAAGAGCTCGCCGTCCGCGCGCACGATGTGAACCGTGTCCGGTGCATCCGTCTCCGGACCCTGCCGGTACCAGTCCGGCCGCAGCGCAGGCTCCTCGCGGCGCAACCGGATGAGCCTGGTCGTGAACTCCCGCAGCTCCGTGTCCTCCGCCGCCCAGTCGAACCACGAGATCTCGTCGTCCTGGCAGTACGCGTTGTTGTTGCCCTGCTGGGTGCGACCCAGCTCGTCTCCGCCGAGGATCATCGGCACACCGGCGGAGAGCAGCACGGTGGCGAGGAAGTTCTTCCGCTGCCTGGTGCGTCGCGCGAGGATCGTCGGGTCATCCGTCGGTCCCTCGACTCCGTTGTTGCTCGACCGGTTGTCGGATTCGCCGTCCGCGTTGTCCTCGCCGTTCGCCTCGTTGTGCTTCTGGTCGTAGCTCGTGAGGTCGGCGAGGGTGAAGCCGTCGTGCGCTGTGACGAAGTTGACGCTCGACAGCGGGGAACGGCGGGATTCCTCGTACACGTCAGGGCTGCCGAGCACGCGCTGCGAGAGCGTGGCCAGCATCCCGTCGGTTCCTCGCCAGAAGTCGCGGACGTCGTCGCGGAACTTGCCGTTCCACTCCGACCATCCGGCGGGGAAGCCGCCGACCTGGTAGCCGGCGGTGTCCCACGGCTCGGCGATCAGCTTGACCTGCGCGAGCGTCGGGTCCTGCTGCACGAGGGCGAGGAACGCGCTGTGCACGCTCGCGTCTCCGCCCTGCCTGGTGAGGGTGGTGGCGAGATCGAACCGGAAGCCGTCGACGTGCATCTCGGTGACCCAGTAGCGCAGCGAGTCCATGATGAGCTGCAGTGCTGCCGGGTGGCTGACGTTGACGCTGTTGCCTGTGCCCGTGGTGTCGAAGTAGTGCTCAGGGTCGTCCTCGACCAGCCGGTAGTACGACGGGTTGTCGATGCCCTTGAGGCTGAGCGTCGGGCCGAGGTCGTTGCCCTCCGCTGTGTGGTTGTAGACGACATCGAGGATCACTTCGAGTCCGGCGGCGTGCAGCGCCTTCACCATGCCCTTGAACTCGTCCACCTGCTGACCGGCGTCGCCGGAAGCCGAGTACTCGTTGTGCGGCGCGAAGAAGCCGATGGTGTTGTAACCCCAGTAGTTGCGCAGCCCCTTCTCCTCGAGGTGCGCATCCTGGAGGAACTGGTGCACGGGCATCAGCTCGACGGCGGTGACCCCGAGCGACGTGAGCTTCTCGATGGCTGCCGGATGCGCGAGGCCGGCGTACGTGCCCCGCACGTCCTCCGGCACCGCGTCGAGCTGCTTGGTGAAGCCTTTGACGTGGGTCTCGTAGACGATCGTCTCTGCCAGCGGCGTCGCCGGCGGCCGGTCGTCGCCCCAGTCGAACGAGTGCGGGTCGACCACCACGGAGAGGGCGACATGCCCTGCCCCGTCCGTCGGGTCGAGCTGGTCCGGCTGGTTCAGGTCGTGCCCGAAGACCGCCTGCCCGGTGTCGAACGCACCGGTGACGGCGCGGGCGTGCGGGTCGAGGAGCACCTTGGCGTCGTTGAAGCGCAGGCCGGATGCCGGATCCCACGGTCCGGAGACGCGGAGCCCGTACCTGGTGCCGGGGGTGAGGTCCGGCACGATGCCGTGGAAGACGTGCGCCGTGCGCTTGGTCAGTTCTGTCCTGGTCTCCGTGCCGTCCTCGGCGAAGACGCAGACGGTGACAGCATCGGCGTGCTCGCTGTAGACGGCGACGTTCGCGCCCCCATCGACCAGCGTGACGCCGAGCGGGTACCGCCGCGAGGTGTACTGGGTCATGCGCGTCCTGCTCGGTGTTCGGTTGTGCTCATGCCCGCCTCGCCCATCGTGGTGAATAGTTAGATTATCTAGACAATCGAAGGGTTCACCACCCGTTGACAGGCGAGGCGCGGTCAGCTATCCGTCATCGTCACCCGCACGGCATCGTCGAACGCCAGCACCGCGTCCGGCTCCGCGCCCTCCAGGCCGGTGCCGCTCAGGCCGGTGCCGCTCAGGCTGACCCGCACACGCATCCCGCCCCTGCTGAACGCGAAGACGTCGCCGTCCGCCGTGATGTCGGTCGCCTGCGCATCCACCTGCATGCCGCGGCGCAACGCGATCAGGTCGCGGTAGAACGCGAGCAGCCGCGCGTGCTCCTGCCGCTCCGGCTCCGCCCAGTCGAGGCGGGAGCGCTCGAACGTCTCAGGGTCCTGCGGATCTGGCACGATGTCCGGGTCCCAGCCCATCTTCGCGAACTCCGCGATCCTGCCGCGTGCTGTCGCTTCGCCGAGCTCCTTCTCCGGATGCGACGTGAAGAACTGCCAGGGCGTCGTCGCGCCCCACTCCTCTCCCATGAACAGCATCGGCGTGAACGGCCCGAGCAGCGTGAGCGTGGCCGCGACGGCGAGCTGGCCCTGATTCAGCGTGGCGGTGAGCCTGTCGCCGACCGCGCGATTGCCGATCTGGTCGTGGTCCTGGCTGAACGCGACCAGCCTGGTGTGCGGGATGTCCGCATCCAGTGGCCGCCCGTGGTGTCGCTCGCGGAAGCTCGACCAGGTGCCGTCGTGGAAGAACCCGCGCTCGAATACCTTGGCGAGCGAACCGGGCCCGGCGAAGTCGGCGTAGTAGCCCGTCGTCTCCCCGGTGAGGTTGCTGTGGATGGCGTGGTGCACGTCGTCGTCCCACTGCGCGGTGATGCCGTAACCGGTACGCGCGCGCTCGCGGATGACCCTCGGATCGTTGAGGTCGCTCTCGGCGATCAGGCCGAGCGGTCGCCCGAGCTCGGCGCTCAGCTCGTCCACCTGGGTCGCCAGCTCCTCCAGGATGTGCACGGCGCGCGCGTCGTGGAGGGCGTGGACCGCATCCAGTCGCAGGCCGTCGACGTGCAGCTCGCGCAGCCAGTAAAGCGCGTTGTCGACGATGTAGCGCCGCACCTCGTCGGACTGTGGACCGTCGAGGTTGACGGACGCGCCCCAGGTGCTGTGACTGTCGCCGAGGTACGGACCGAACACCGGCAGATAGTTGCCGCTCGGGCCGAGGTGGTTGTACACGACGTCCTGGATCACCGCCAGGCCGCGCGCGTGGCAGGCGTCCACGAAGCGCTGGTATGCGGCCGGTCCGCCGTACGGCTCGTGCACCGCGAACCAGAGAACGCCGTCGTAGCCCCAGCCGTGCTCGCCGTTGAAGGCGTTGACGGGCAGCAGCTCCACCGCATCCAACCCCAGCTGCACGAGGTGGTCGAGCCGGTCGATGGCGGAGTCGAGCGTCCCGTCCGGCGTGAAGGTGCCGATGTGCAGCTCATAGATCACGGCGCCGAGCAGCTCGCGGCCCCGCCACTCCGCGTCCTCCCACACGTGCGCCGACGGGTCGAACTCGCGGCTGAGCGCGTGCACCCCGCGCGGCTGCCGCAGCGACCTGGGGTCGGGATGCGGTCCATGCCCGTCGACCACGAATCCGTAGTCGAGCGCCCCGCGGGCGGCGGGCAGCGGCTGGTCCAGCCACCACCAGCCGTCGTCCCCCCGGGTCAGCGGCCGGTCGTCCGCGCCCTCGACCACCAGCGAGACCGTGGATGCGTCCGGCGCCCACACCGGGAACCGCCGGTTCACAGCTCCACCAGCAGCGCGACGGGGTAGTGCTCGAGGATCGTCGCCAGCCTGGTCGTGCCCGTGTGCTCCGCACCCGTCAGTTCGTCCCGCATCCGTTGCCCTCCGAGGTCGATGGTGGTGTCCTGCCATCCTCCCGCAGCGGCGAGGCCGATGGGCAGGCGGGTGGCGATGGCGATGGCGCCGCCGCGGTCGAAAGCGATCACGTGGTCGGCCTGCGCTCCGGTGGCCACGAGCGGCCGGTATGTCGTGAACAGCTCCGGCCGGTCGCGGCGCAGCCGCAGGGCGCGGGAGGTGACGAGCACCTTGACGGCGCCGGACGAGTCGATGTCCGGCAGCCAGCCGTCGTCGATGCGGGCGAGCAGGGCGTCGGCGGCGTCGAAGCCGACCGGCCGCCGGTTGTCCGGGTCGACCAGCGACTGCTCCCAGCGCTCGCTGCCCTGGTAGACATCGGGCATCCCCGGAGAGAGGAGCTGCACGAGCTTGGCGCCCAGGCCGTTCGACGCTCCTGCGGCGTCGACCCGTGCTGAGATGGCCTCGACCTCGCCGCGCACGATGTCGTCGTCGTACGCCGCGTCGACCAGCGAGAGCAGGCGTTGCTCGAACTCCTGGTCGCCGTCCGTCCACGACGTGCCCGTGCCTGCCTCGCGTGCCGCTTTCAGCGCGTACTCGCGCAGCCGCTCCCGCGAGATCGGCCAGGCGCCCACCGCCGCCTGCCACAGTCCGTCCTCCAGCGAGGCGTCGCCGATGGATGCGCGTGCCGCGACCTCCCGCAGGAACCGAGCCCACGCCTGCGGCAGCTCGGCCAGCGCGCTGACGCGCGCGCGGGTGTCCTCTCCGCGCTTGGTGTCGTGGGTGCTCAGCGTCGTCATCGACTCCGGCAGGCGCTCCTGCCTGTCCAGCTGACGCTCGTGGAACTCGGCCACGGGCACGGCGAACTCGGCGGGCTCAGCGCCCACTTCGGTGAGCGAGATCAGGCGGGTGTACCGGTAGAAGGCGTTGTCCTCCACGCCCTTGGCCATGATCATGCCACTGGTCTGCTGGAAGCGGATCGCCGCGGGATCGGCCGGGTCGGCCAGGCGCTGGACGACGCGGGCGAGCGCGTCGGCGAGGTCGGGGCGGGAGGCGAGTGCCGCATCCCGTGCCGCGTGCAGCTGGTCGATGCCGAAGGGGAGGTAGCTGCGGTACACCGGGAAGCAGGCGGCGAGTTCGGCGACGGCGTCGATGGTGGCGTCCTGCGCTCCCGTCTCTGCGTCATCGAGCAAGCGCGCGATCCGCCGCACCTCCGAGTTCAGGATGCCGTCGGCCACCGCCCGCTTCCTGTCGTGCACGAGCGCTGCCCAGTTCGTCTCCGCATCCCCGGCGAGCTCGGTGAGCGTGTCGGCGCCGGCGGGATCGACGAACACACGGTCGATCAGCGCGAGCGCGTCGTACCCCGTCGTGCCGCTGACCGGCCAGTCCGGGATGCGCTCATCGCCCTCCAGGATCTTCTCCACCCACACCGGCCGTCCGTCCGCCAGCGCTGCCAGTCGCTCCAGGTAGCGGCCAGGGTGGGCGAGGCCGTCCGGATGGTCGACTCTGAGCCCGTCGACCAGACCCTCGCGCATCCACCGGCCGATCTCGGCGTGCGACGCGTCGAACACCCCGTCGTCCTCCACGCGGATGCCGGCGAGCGTGTTCACCGCGAAGAACCGGCGGTAGTTGAGGTCGTGGTCTGCGCGGCGCCAGGAGACGAGCTCGTAGTGCTGGCGGTCGTGCACCTCGGCCGGCGTCCCGCCCTCCGTGCCTGCGGCGATGGGGAAGCGGTGCTCGTAGTAGCGCAGCTCTCCGTCCTCCACCCGCAACTCGGCGGTGTCGTCGTCCTGACCGAGCACCGGGATGCGCAGCCGGCCGCCTCCGGCCGCCCAGTCGATGTCGAAGTGGTCGGCGAACGGCGACTCCTGGCCGTTGCCGAGCACATCCCACCACCAGGCGTTCAGCGCGGGGGTCGCGATGCCCATGTGGTTCGGAACGATGTCGACGAGCACGCGCAGGCCGCGCCGGTGGGCGGCGTCGCTGAACGCGAGCAGCGCATCCGGACCCCCGCGCGCGGCGTCGACACGGGAGTGGTCGACGACGTCGTAGCCGTGGGCGGAGCCAGGCTCGGCCTCGAGCAGAGGAGAGAGGTACACCCAGCCGACCCCGAGCCTCCTCAGGTATCCCAGGATCTGGGCGGCGTCGCGAAGGGTGAAGTCGGGGGAGATCTGAAGGCGATAGCTGCTGGTGCTCACGACTGCCATCCTCTTCGCGTCAGACCGTGCATGGAAGGGGTTGGCATCCTCAGAGAATGCTGGCAAGGGGGTAGTACCGGCCGCCGAGGCGTGGGAGCGTCGAAGGCAGGTCGGCAGTACTGCCGACGCGAACGCGTGAGAAAGGGAGGATCGTCATGGGACTCGACGACAAGATCCAGAACGCTGCCGAGAAGGCCGGGGGCAAGGCCAAGGAAGCCGCAGGCAAGGCCACCGACAACGAGCGCCTCGAAGCAGAGGGCAAGGCGGACCAGACCAAGGCGGACCTCAAGGGCGCCGGCGAGAAGGTCAAGGACGCGTTCAAGGAGTAGCACTCGGAACGCACAGTGAACGGCCGGACCCGGAAGCGGGGTCCGGTCGTTTCGTCTGTCCTGCCCCATCTGCGCTGCGCAATGCACAGAATCTTCACCGCGCGTTCACCTGGCGTTCACCTCGTTCCGGGAGTAAATTCCGGTGAATGGGCGACCGTATTGATCGCGTCAGAGCGTGGCGCGGAGTGGGCATCGGGATCGCGCTCGCCGTGGCGACGCTGATCGCGACCGTCGCGCTCGCCGTCGCCATCCCCACCCAGGGCGAGAATCCGCGGGCCTGGGGGGTGATCGTGTGCGGTGTGCTCACCGTGGCGATCTGCGTCCAGCTGGCGGTGCGGAACTGGCGCAGAATCCGGCACTACCGAGGCGACGACCTCCCGCAGACCCCGGCAGGGCCAAGAAACCGTACGACCGGTTAATGCTAGGATTCTGCACACGAGGCGCCGGTTTTCAGGGTCGACGCCGTCACGGGGGTTATGGCGCGCCCGCCGGCGCCTCTTCTCCGGTGCGGGCCCTCCATACAGAACGTGAGGCCGCGTCCCACCCGCTAGGGCAGCAGGATGACCTTCCCGCCCGGGTGTCCGGACTCCACCAATCGCTGCGCGTCCGCGGCCTGTGAGAGCGGGAACGTCCGCGCGATCTCGACCGTGAACTCCCCGCGCTCGATCAGGCCGAGCACGACAGGGTATGCCTCGTCCCGCCAGGCCTGCTCCTGCGGCGTGAGCGGGACGGGATTGCCGCCCGCCCAGGCCAGGATGCCCAGCTCGGCCGCGCGAGCGCCCATCACGATGGTCCCGATGTGCGAGCGGTCCTCGACCAGCTCGAACGACGCATCCAGTGCCTCGTCGGTGCCGATCGCGTCCAGGACCCTGTCGTAGCCCTGCGGTGCAGCCAGGCGCAGGCGGTCGACCAAGCCGGGCCCGTACGCCACGGGGACCGCGCCGAGCGCCAGCAGCGCGTCGTGATTGCCCTCGCTCGCCGTGACCACCACGGTGGCGCCATCGCGCACGGCGAACTGGATCGCCGCGCGCCCGACGCTTCCGGAGCCGCCGTGGATCAGCAGCGTCATCCCGCCCTCGACGCCGAGGGAGTGCAGCGCCTGATACGCGGTGCTCACGGGCACACCGATCGCCGCAGCCTGCTCCCAGGTCACCCCGGCGGGCTTCCGCACCAGCTGGTCGGTGGATGCGGTGAGATGCGTCGCGTACGCGCCGTGCGCCCCGCGCACCACCACCTCATCGCCCGTCTCCCAGTCGCTCGCTCCCGCCCCGACCTCGACGATGGCGCCTGCCGCGTCGCTGCCGAGTCCGCGCGGCCCGGTGATCGGCCCGCTCGGCCGCAGCGCCGACCGGATCTTCCCATCGATCGGGTTCACCCCCGCCGCCTTCACCGCGACGACGACGCCGCCCTCCGGCGCCGTCGGCGTCTCCACCTGCACGACCTCGAGCACCTCCGGCCCGCCGAATCGCTCGTACTGCACCCGCTCCGCCATGCCCTCTCCCGTCTTCTCTCCCCGTCCCCTCCGAAACTATCGAGTCCGAACTTGTTCAGGCGACACGCCGTCCCTGGATGTGAACAAGTTCGGACTCGATGGTTTCGGGGTCAGCCGGCGGGAACGGACTCGCGCTGGGTGAACGCGGCGCGGTAGCGCGTGGGGGCGACGCCCACCTCCGCGTCGAAGTGGTGGCGGAGCAGGGTGGCACTCGCGAACCCGGACTGCCGGGCCACCTCGTCCACCGGGAGGTCGGTCGTCTCCAGCAGCAGCCGGGCGTGCAGGATGCGCTGGGTGGTCAGCCACTGCATCGGCGACACCCCGGTCTCCGCCACGAAGCGCCGCGAGAAGCTGCGGGTCGACATATGCACGCGGCCGGCCAGCGCGCTCACCGTGTGGTTCTCGTCGAGGTGGTCGGAGAGGTGGTCGAGCAGTTCGGTGAAGGTGTCGTCCGTGCAGTCGGACACCGGCCGCTCGATGTACTGCCGCTGGCCGCCGTCGCGCTGCGGCGGCACGACCATGTTTCGGGCGATGGTGTTGGCCGTCGCGCTGCCGAGCTCGCGCCGCACGAGGTGCAGGCTCGCATCCACGCCTGCCGATGTGCCTGCGCTGGTGATGAGGTTGCCGTCGTCGACGAACAGCACGTCGGGGTCGACGTCCGCGGCGGGGAAGCGGCGGGCGAGCGCGTCCGCGTATCGCCAGTGCGTGGTGACCTTGCGCCCGTCGAGCAGCCCGGCAGCACCGAGGATGAACGCGCCGGAGCAGACGCTCAGCAGGATGGCGCCGCGGTCGGCCGCTCGCCGCAGGCCGTCCAGCAGCTCCTCCGGGTAGTCGTCCCGGATGCGGGCGGCCGGGACCGCGATCAGGTCGGCATCGTCCATCGCATCGAGTCCGAAGGGTGCGATGATCGACGCCCCTGTCGGGTTCGGGATGGGGACGCCTGGCTCGATCGCGCAGATGCGGAAGTCGAACGGGGTGATTCCCGCGTAGCTGCGGTCGAGGCCGAAGACCTCGCAGACCACGCCGAATTCGAACATGGCGAAGTCGTCGATGAGCGGCACTGCGACAGAGCGGATCATGTCAGAAGCATAGTGGCCGAATCTTTGCGAAGGAAGACCTAAAGCCATCTCGTGGCCGAATCTTTCTCTCCGTAACGTTAACGTCATGGCTCAGGGAATCTTCACACAGGGAATGGAACACGGATGGGTCGCCAGGGCGGCCCGCACCCAGAACGCGGTCGAGCGCATCCCACGTCGTCGGCGGTTCGTGCTCAGCGAGTGGCTGCCGGCGGCGCTTCAGGCCCGCGGGCAGCGCGTCGGCCGCGAAACCGAGCGAGCGTACTCCGACCTCAGTGCTGCACGCGACGCCCGCGAGGCCGGTCGCTGACCTTCGGGACGCGACCGCGAGGCCGCTCCGACACCGCCGTCACGCGCACGTCATACGGTCTAGACGCACAGAACGCGTCGCGCTACTCTCAGCGCATACCCAGGCACGCTTCGGTCTGGGGTACGGAGGGTGGGGAAAATCATGTGGGACAACTTCTGGAACATCATCTGGCTCTTCTTCTGGAGCTTCGCGTTCATCGCCTACCTGTTCGCGCTCTTCGCGATCATCGGTGACCTGTTCCGCGACCACAAGCTCAACGGGTGGTGGAAGGCGCTGTGGATCATCTTCCTGATCTTCGTGCCGTTCCTCACCGCGCTGGTCTACCTGATCGCTCGCGGGCCAGGCATGGCGGAGCGTAGCCAGAAGGAGGCGCGACAGGTTCAGAGCGCGACCGACGACTACATCCGCACGGTCGCGAGCTCCAGCCCGGCGGACGAGATCGCCAAGGCCAAGCAGCTCCTCGACCAGGGTGTCATCACTCAAGAGGAGTTCGCGCACCTCAAGGCGCGCGCGCTCGCGCACCCTGGTGCTGCCGCACCGGCCGCTGCCGCACCGGCAGCCCCGACGCCGCCGGCACCCCCTGCGCCTCCCGCGGCCTGATTCACGCATTCGAGCCCAGGGTTCATCGCCGCATCCGGCGGGGAGCCTTGGGCTCGATGACGCTGTTTCGCGAGTGCGGGTTGACCGACCGGTATGGAAAGCGGTTTGCTTGAAGGGTCGGCTGGTGCTGCCGCCGGGGAATTTAGGGGCCCTTCGGAAGCGCCGGCTACTTACCCGAATGCGTGTGTGGGAGCGAGCGATCTCTCCCACACGCGCCGGGGCACGTCAGCCGCCGCGCCAGTGCGTGCGTCATTCCGGCATCGTGACGACCACTTTGCGTCCGCGCTCCGCTCTCTCCGCCGCCCTGTGCGCATCCCACACCCGGTCGAACGGGATGGCGTCGACTGCTAGCGGCGTCAGCTCGCCAGCCGCGAGCATCCCGAGCAGCGTCGTGAGGCCGCGCCGGTAGTCGTTGCGCCTGGTCAGGACGAGACCGGGCACCGAGCACACGCGCTGCCGCTGCCCGCTCCAGCGATGCGCCGCCGACGAGAGCGAGCCCAGCAGCGAGTCCGCGCGCTCGTGGCCCGGTCGGCCGACGAACGCCGTGTGCACCCAGGTGCCGTGCGGCGCGAGTGCGCCGAGCACCTCCTGCGAGCCCGTGTGGTCGATCGCGGCGTCGACGCCTCCGCCGCTCGCGTTCTTCACGCGCGCGGCCCAGAGCGGGTCGGTGTAGTCGACGAAGGTCACGCCGAGTGCCTCCGCCGCTGCCCGCGATCGGGTGGATGCGCTGCCGAACACGGTCAGCCCGTCGCGCTGGGCGAGCTGCGCCGCATACGAGCCCACCGGCCCTGTGACTCCCTGCACGAGGATGCTGCCGCCCGCATCCACTGCTGCGAGCTGCAGGGCGTGCCAGGCGGTGATCAGGTCGAGCGGCGCCGTCGCAGCCACGGCGGAGTCGAGTGCGTCCGGAACGGGAGCGAGCAGCGTCGCGGGGATCACGATGCTGGTCGCGTGCGCTCCCATGCGGGGAAGGACGCCTGCGACGCGATCGCCTGCGCGCATCCCGAGCACCGCGGAGACGGCAGACTCGGTTTCGAGGACGCCGACGAAGTCGTAGCCGGTGACGAAGCCGGGGAGCGGCTGGAAGACGTATCCGCCACGGCGGGCGAGCACGTCGGTCGAACCGAGGGAGGCGTGCGTGACGCGCACGACGACCTCTGTGCCGCGGGGAGGCCGCACCTCCTCGTCGACGAGCGCGACACCGTCGGCGTCGCCGAAGCTGGTGACTCTGGCGGCCGTCCTGCTCTGCATGCGCTCAGCCGGCCCGGCGTGCGAGCAGCCCTGAGCGCTCCTGGTGCGCCTCGAACCAGTCGGCGACGTACCAGCACATCGGCACGATCTTCAGTTCGGTGTTCGCCTCGATGTCGTTCACGGCGTATTCGACCAGCTGCGCCGCATACCCGTTTCCGCGTTTCGCCGGCGTGGTGAACGCCCGCGTCAGCGAGATCGAACCGCCCAGAATGCTGTAGTCGAGCACGCCGACCAGCTCGCCGTCGATGCGCATCGCGTACCGTTTCGCATCCGTCTCGTTGCTGAACTCCGTGGCCATGCGCCCATCGTACGTCCGTCGCGTGCGAAGGGAACCCGGGGTAGGCTGACGACGTGGGATCCCGACCCGCACCCTTCGGGCTTCCGCGCGCAGTTCCGCGTTCGAGCCACAGCAGGCCAGGCCGCAGGCGACGTCCGTCGCGTGTGTAGCGAATGACTCTGGAGCCCGCTGTGACGTTCGATTCCCCGTCGCCTCTCTCGCCAGCCCACGAGGCCCTGCTCGCTCAGGTGCCGATCAGGGACCACACGGTGATCGAGGCGGAGACCATCCTCTACGAGCACGAGGGGGTCCCGCTCGAGGGCTATCTGGCCAGGGATGCGCAAGCCGACGAACGCCGTCCGGCCGTCCTGCTGCTGCACGACTGGCACGGCGTCGGAGACACGGTGAAGATGCGCGCCCAGATGCTCGCGCGCCTCGGTTATGTGGCGTTCGCCGCCGACCTGTACGGCGTCGGCGTGCGCCCGCAAGGAGAGGCGGCGTCGGAGGAAGCGGGCAAGTACTACCGCGACCTGGCACTGTTGCGCACGAGGGTCGCCGCCGGATTCACCGCGCTGCAGCAGCACCCCACCGTGGACCCTGCCCGCCTCGCCGTGATCGGCTACTGCTTCGGCGGGACGGCCGCGATCGAGTTCGCGCGCACGGGCGCGCCGGCCAGGGGAGTCGTGTCGTTCCACGGCGGCCTGATCGCGCACGAGCCGTCCGACGCCGCGGCGATCGCCGCATCCCTCCTCGTCCTCACCGGCGGCGACGACCCCGTTGTCCCTCCGGAGGCGGTCGTCGCGTTCGAGAACGAACTGCGCGGAGCCCCGCACGTCGACTGGCAGGTCACCACGTACTCCGGAGCCCCGCACGCGTTCACGATCCCTGGCTCCGACCGCTACCGGCCGACAGCGGATGCGCGGAGCTGGCGTGCGCTGGTCTGCTTCCTCGACGAGGTGTTCGCCTGAGCGGTACCCTCGCCTGATGGACCACCCGGAACTGTTCGAACCTGACGACCCGTTCGTCGAGCGGATGCGCGCCATCTGCCTGCGCTTCCCCGAAGCGGTCGAGGTCTCGGCGTGGGGCCGCCCGACGTTCCGCGCAGGCAAGAAGGTCTTCGCGCTCGCGGGAAGCGGCCTCGCCCGTCCGTACTCGCTCGTCTTCAAACCGGACCCTGACGAGGCCCGCGCCTTCCATGAGGACCCGCGATTCTTCGTCCCGAAATACTGGGGCGCATCCGGGTGGCTGGGCATCGACATCGACCCCGCTGCGCCCGATTCGGTGTGGAAAGAGGTCGCAGAATTGATCGAGACGTCGTACCGCCAGGTGGCTCTGAAGCGCCAATTGGCGGTACTGGACGAGGTCATGTAAGCTCTAATCCGGCCCGCGAGCAGGAATGTTCGAAGGCATTGCGCCCGTAGCTCAACGGATAGAGCATCTGACTACGGATCAGAAGGTTGGGGGTTCGAATCCCTCCGGGCGCACACTGGTTGAGACAGTAGACACGGCCCCCGCTTCGGCGGGGGTTTTGTCGTTGAGAGGCGATGGCCGTGGCCGTGCTCCTGAGGCTGCCAGACTGGTCGTCAGCAACCCGAACCAGGAGTCGACGCCCCCATGCAGAACCGGATCACCACGCCGCAATCCAAGGTGACTTTCGTCGTCCTCGGCTACGTGGCTGTGACTGTCGCCACTCTCTTCGGGGCGCTGGCGGCCAACGTGACGACGGCCTACCTCCTTTACTGCGTGAGCCTCAGTATCGTGATCGGGATCGGTTCGCGGCTGTTCCGTGGCGAGGCGGAGGACCGGGTGGCGCCACGGCCGGTGTGGCGCATGACGTCGAAACCCACTGCTGGATTCGTGCTCACGAGCGCCTTCGTCCTGCAGGCGGTCTCTACCGGCGTGAGCGCAGCCGTCGCGCCCGACAACGCGCCGGTGTACGTTTTCGGGGTCCTATTCTCGCTCGCGATTGCTGCCGTGTATCTGAACTCGTCTCTTCGGCTCCTCCGCGGCCGTGAGAACTCCGGCATCGCGCGTCAACCTCACTAGTCAACGACGGCCGCATACCGCCCGGCCAGCACCCCGAACGCCTCCCGCAGCTCCCTCGGCTGCACGTCCTCCAACACCGCGTCGAATCGGCCGAGCGATGCCGCCAGCGCCACCCACGACCACGACCCAACGTGGATGCGGCACCGCCCGTCCCCGAGGTCGTCCACGACAGCGTCGCCCGCGAACGGCAGCACCTCCGCGGCGGAGGTCTGCAGCACCGCGCTGCCGCGGCACGGCCACTCGTCCGCCGTCTCCGAGCCCGTGAACCGGGCGGACACGAACGCGCGCACATCCCCTCCCGGCAGCTCCCGCGGCGAGAACCTGCGACCGTTCGGGATGCGCGGACTGATCCTGTCGACCCGGAAGATGCGCCAGTCGTCGCGGTCCAGATCCCATCCGACGAGGTACCAGCGCTCGCCGGAGACGACGAGGTGGTGCGGCTCGACGCGGCGGACCGCATCCACCGTCGTCGCCGCACTCGCCGCATCCACCGCCCGGTAGTCGAACCGCAGCGTCTCCCGCGCACGGAGGGCAGCGGACACCGCCACCAGCACCTCCGTCGACACCGGCTCGACGGCGGCGTTCAGCGCGTTGGGCAGCGTGGTGAACTGCAGCGCATCCAGCCGGTGTCGCAGTCGCGACGGCATCACCTGCCGCACCGTGGTGAGCGCCCTGACCGCCGCCTCCTCGATGCCGACCCCGCTGACCGTCGCCGCCTGCAGGGCGACCGCGACGGCGACCGCCTGGTCGTCGTCGAAGAGCAGGGGAGGGAGGTCGGAGCCCGCGGCGAGACGGTAGCCGCCGTCCGGCCCCTTGGTGGCGCGGATGCTGTAGCCCATCTCGCGTAAGCGGTCGACGTCGCGCCGCACCGTGCGCCGGCTGATGTCGAGCCGCTCGGCGAGAAGCTGCCCCGGCCAGTCCCTCCTTGCCTGCAGCAGGGACAGCAGCACGAGGAGGCGGGAGCTGGTCGCTGTCATGGGTTCAGCCTAGAAGGAGTAGAGGACCGCAACTGTCCTCTACTCCTGTAAGAGTGGGCGTCGCCCGGATGGTCCGGGCACACCATCAGCGAGGAGCAGCAATGTCCGTCACCACCACACCCCACCTCAACTTCCGCGGATCCGCGAAGGCGGCCCTCGAGTTCTACCACTCGGTCTTCGGCGGCCGGCTCATCCTGGTCAGCAACGCCGACGCTCACTCCGCCGAGACTCCGGCCGAAGCGGATCAGATCAAGTTCGGCCAGGTCATCGGCGCGGACGGCTTCCAGATCATGGCGTACGACGTCCCAGCCAGCGCCTCGTACGACCAGGGCGAGAAGTCGGTCTTCGTCTCGGTGCGGGGCGACTCCGCGGACGAGATCGCCACCCTGTGGGGGAGGCTGGCACAGGGCTCGACCATCGTCGAAGACCTCGGCCCATCGGCGTTCTCGCCCGCATACGGGATGCTGAAAGACCGGTTCGGCGTCACCTGGGTGCTCGACGTCGCGGTGGCGTGGGACGCGGTCTGACCTGACCGGGGTCGCCGCGGCGTCACTCCGCCGCGGTCGGCCCCGCCGCGGTCGGCCCCACCGCGGTCGGCTCCGCCGCGGTCGGCCCCACCGTCGCCGTGCTCGCCACGCCGGCCGCATCCCCTTTGAGCTCGATCAGGATGGTGTGCGTCGGCGTCGAACCCACGTTCTCGCCGGAGTGCCGCTGCGCGGGCAGCCAGACCGCGTCGCCCGCATCCAGATGCACAGAGCGTTCCCTGCCAGGTGTGCGCAGGTGCCGGTCGAAATCGGTCAGTGCGACAAGCACGCTGTTCGGATGGTCGTGGTCGTTGGTGCGGACGCCTGGCGTGTCCGTGTAGTCGAGCACGCGCACGAACTCGTTCTCCCAGAGCAGGCGGTAGTTCTCCGGATCGGTGCGGATCGGGTCGTCGGTGACCATGCCGCGAGGATACGCCGATTCAGGCCGCGTGCACCCACTCACCCCGAAGTGCGCCCTTCCGTGCCCGCCGCGGCCTCCATACGCTGGCTCCATGAGCACCAGCAGCGCCGGCACCAGCACGACCAGCACGCCCTCCACCGCCCCGACCCTCGCCACCACAGGGTCCACCGGCATCCTGGGCGGATACGTCGCCGGGATGCTCGCCGACGCGGGAGTGGCACAGCGCCTTCTGGTGCGGGACCCGTCCAGGGCGCCCGAGCTGCCAGCATCCACGGTGCTGCCGTTCGCGTACTCGGACAGGGAGGCGTCGTTGCGAGCGCTCGACGGAGTCGAGACCCTGTTCATGGTGTCTGCCGCCGAGAACGCCGAGCGCCTGGCCGAGCATCGTGCGTTCATCGACGCTGCTCGGGATGCGGGGGTCCGCCACGTCGTGTACACCTCCTTCGTCGGGGCGGCGGCGGATGCGACGTTCACGCTCGCCCGCGACCACTTCCACACCGAGGAGCACCTGAAGCAGTCCGGCATGGCGTTCACCTTCCTGCGCGACAACCTCTACCTCGATTTCATGGATGCGATGGTCGGGGAGGACGGGGTGATCCGCGGTCCAGCAGGCGACGGGCGTGCCGCGATCGTGGCGCGGTTCGATGTCGCCCGTGTGGCCGCCGCGATTCTGCGCGACCCCGCGCAGCACGACGGCATCACCTACGAGCTGACCGGCCCTGAGGCGCTGACGATGACCGAGGTGGCGGCGATCCTGACCGCGCACCGGGGCACGCCCGTGCGCTTCCACGACGAGACCGTAGAGGAGGCGTACGCCTCGCGCAGAAAATGGGATGCGCCGCAGTGGCAGTACGACGCGTGGGTGTCGACATACACCGCGATCGCCGCCGGCGAGCTGGAGCGGGTGACGGACGATGTGGAGAAGGTCACGGGCACGGCGCCGCTCAGCCTGCAGCAGTTCCTCGAGCGCTGAGCCGCGGCGACCGGGCGCGTGTAATCTCGCAGAAGATCGCTCCCGCGACGGCTGAGCAACGAAAGAACTGAGCAACAAGAGCTGAGCAACGAAAGGAATGGCCGTGGTCAGCTTCAGAACCACCCTGCTGGGCGCAGGCGGCAACAACGTCGGCATCGTCGTGCCGGAGGAGGTCGTGCTCGGCTTCGATCGCGGCAAGCGCGTGCCTGTCGTCGTCACCATCGACGGCGGATACACCTACCGGAACACCATCGCATCCATGGGCGGTCGGTTCCTCATCTCGTTCAACGCCGAGACGCGGGCGGCCACCGGCAGGGGAGCAGGGGATGAGGTCGAGGTCACTCTCGAGGTCGACGACGCCCCGCGCACCGTGGAGGTCCCTGCCGAGCTGGCGGCGGCGTTTGCAGCCGACCAGGATGCGGCGAAGGCGTGGGATGCCCTCTCGTACAGCAAGCAGCGTGCGCACGCCACGGCGGTCGAGAGCGCGAAGAGCGACGACACCAGGGCGCGGCGGGTGCAGGGTGTGATCGAGGCGCTGCGCCCGTAGTTTCCCGATTCAGCTCAGCGATTTACCTGCAATTCGGCGCCGAAAAAATGCGACGCCGCAAATTTCAGGTGCGGTGTCACGAATGTCGGAGGCGTCTGCCAAACTTCTCAGGTACTGAAAAAGCCACCTGGGGGAACTGTGATCCTGCTCCGTCTGACCCTGCGTCACGCGCGCCCATACGTCTGGGGCATCGTGGGGGTGGTCGTGCTGCAATTGCTGTCCACGATCGCCGCGCTCTACCTGCCGAGCCTCAATGCGCAGATCGTCGACAAGGGCGTCGTCACCGGCGACACCGACTTCATCTGGAACACCGGAATGACGATGCTGGTCGTCTGCCTCGCCCAGGTGGTCACCGCGGTCGGCGGCATCTATTTCGGCGCCAAGGTGTCGATGGCGGTCGGGCGCGACCTGCGCCGTGAGGTGTACCGCAAGGTCGACTCGCTGAGCGCGCTCGACGTCGGACGATGGGGAACGGCGACGCTCATCACGCGCAACACGAACGACGTCCAGCAGGTGCAGATGCTCGTGCTGATGACGCTCAACTTCATGGTGTCCACCCCGATCATGTGCATCGGCGGCATCATCATGGCGCTGCGCGAAGACCTCGGGCTGTCCTGGCTCGTCTGGGTGTCCGTGCCCGTGCTGTTCCTGGTGGTCGGCGTGCTCGTGGTGATGCTGCTCCCGCTGTTCCGCGAGATGCAGGAGCGCATCGACAAGGTCAACGGCGTGCTGCGCGAGCAGATCGTCGGCATCCGGGTCATTCGGGCGTTCGTCCGCGAGCCGTTCGAGTCAGAGCGCTACGCAGAGGCCAACCTCGCGCTCACCAGGGTGTCCGTCAAGGTCGGCAACATCTTCGTCCTGATGTTCCCGATCATCATGGTCATCCTGCATCTCGCCACGGCCGCCGTCCTGTGGTTCGGCGGGCAACGAGTGGATGCGGGCCAGATGCAGGTGGGCTCGCTCACCGCGTTCCTGCAGTACCTCCTCATGATCCTCACCGCCGTCATGATGGGCGTCTTCATGGTGATGATGATCCCGCGTGCCGTCGTGTGCGCCGGGCGTATCGACGAGGTGCTGTCCACCGAGCCATCCGACGCCGGGTCCACCGGGGATGCGCCGCTTCCGTCGTCCGGGCGGGTCGAGTTCCGCGGAGTGACCTTCGGCTACCCCGGCGCCGAGAAGCCCGTGCTGAGCGACATCGACTTCGTCGCCGAGCAGGGCAGCATGACCGCGATCGTCGGCTCGACGGGAGCGGGCAAGACCACGCTCGTCAATCTCGTCCCCAATCTCTACACGCCGCAGAAGGGATCCGTGACGGTCGGCGGCGTGCGCGTGGACGCGCTCACCAGGGCGCAGCTCGCCGGCGTCCTCGGGCTCGTGCCGCAGCGGCCGTATCTCTTCTCCGGCACGATCCGGTCCAACCTGCGTTTCGGCCGACCGGACGCCACGGACGACGAGCTGTGGGAGGCGCTGCGCGTCGCGCAGGCCGACGACTTCGTGCGTGCCAAGGAGGGTGGCCTGGATGCGCGCATCTCGCAGGGCGGCACCAACGTCTCCGGGGGGCAGCGTCAGCGCCTCTGTATCGCGAGAGCGCTGGTCTCCCGGCCGCAGGTGTACCTCTTCGACGACTCGTTCTCTGCGCTCGATGTCGCGACGGACGCCCGCCTCCGCGCGGCGCTCGCCGACGCCACCAAAGAGTCGGCGGTGATCGTGGTGGCACAGCGCGTGTCGACCATCCGGGAGGCGGACAGCATCATCGTGCTCGACGACGGTCGCATCGTCGGCCGGGGAACCCATGACGAACTCCTCGAAACGAGCGAGACCTACCGCGAGATCGTCGAATCGCAGCTGAGCCTGGAGGTGGCCTGAGATGGCACGCGACAAGCGCGCAGACGACGTCCTCGAACGCGACGACGTCACCGCCCCCGAGGTCGAAGACTTCGAATACACGCCGACGGAGGCCGACGGCGACATGTTCGGCGGAACGCCGGCCAAGAAGGCGCAGCACTTCTGGCCGTCGCTGCGCCGTCTGCTCGGCCTGCTCCGGCCGGAGCGTGTGAAGTTCGCGTTCGTGGTCGCGCTCGTGGTGGTCTCGGTGATCCTCACGGTGATCGCGCCCAAGATCCTCGGATCGGCGATGGATGTGATCTTCCGCGGCGCGATCGGGGCCAACCTCCCCGCCAACGTTCCGCTGGACCAGCAGGTCGCCGCTGCCCGGGCAGCCGGCAACGATCAGCTCGCCGACATGCTCGCCACCACCAAGCCGGTCCCCGGTGAGGGCATCGACTTCGTGCTGCTGAGCCGGCTCATCTTCATCGTGCTGGCCATCTACCTGGTCGCCTCGTTCCTGATGTGGGCGCAGGGCTACGTGCTCAACGCGCTCGTCATGCGCGTCGTCTACCGGCTGCGTGCCGACATCGAGACCAAGCTCAATCGGCTGCCGCTCAGCTACTTCGACACCCGCCAGCGCGGCGACCTGATGTCGCGGGTCACGAACGACGTCGACAACATCCAAGCGGCACTCCAGCAGGCGTTCTCGCAGCTCGTGCAGTCTGTGCTCACCGTGCTCGGCATCACGATCATGATGTTCATCGTGTCGTGGCAGCTTGCGCTGATCGCCCTCATCGCCCTCCCGCTGTCCGGCGTGATCGCGGGCGTCATCGGCTCGCGGTCGCAGAAGCTGTTCGCGGCGCAGTGGAAGAACACCGGAACGCTCAACGGCCACATCGAGGAGTCATACTCTGGCCTCGAGCTGGTGCGCGCCTTCGGCCGCGACGAGGTGATGCTCGCCGAGTTCGACGACCGCAACGAGAAGCTGTACCGCGCCTCGTTCGGAGCGCAGTTCGTGTCGGGAACGATCATGCCCGCCATGACGTTCGTCTCCTACCTCTCCTACGTGATGATCGCGGTCGTCGGCGGCCTCCGTGTCGCGACGGGCCAGATGACCCTCGGAGACGCGACGGCGTTCATCCAGTACTCGCGCGAGTTCACGCAGCCGATCAGCCAGGTCGCCGGCATCGCGAACATGCTGCAGTCGGGTGTCGCGTCCGCGGAGCGCACGTTCGAGTTCCTCGACGCCGACGAGCAGGAGCCGGACGACGTCAAGGCGGAACTGCCGGAGCGCACGGACGGCCACGTCGAGTTCGACCGTGTGTCGTTCAGCTACTCGTCGACCACTCCGCTCATCGAGGACCTGTCGCTCTCCGTCGACCCCGGCCACACGGTCGCGATCGTCGGTCCGACGGGCGCGGGCAAGACCACGCTGGTCAACCTGGTGATGCGGTTCTACGAGCTCGACTCCGGCCGCATCCTGCTCGACGGCATCGACATCACGGAGCTGTCTCGGGCAGAGCTGCGCGAGCAGGTCGGCATGGTCCTCCAGGACGCCTGGCTGTTCGGCGGCACGATCCGCGACAACATCCGGTACGGCCGGCTCGACGCCACGGACGAGGAGGTCATCGACGCGGCGAAGGCCACGATGGTCGACCGTTTCGTCCGCCAGCTCCCCGAGGGCTACGACACGGTGCTGGATGCGGACGGCGGCAGCGTCTCGGCGGGCGAGCGCCAGCTCATCACCATCGCTCGCGCCTTCATCGCGAATCCGTCGCTGCTGATCCTCGACGAGGCCACGTCGTCGGTCGACACCCGCACCGAGCTGCTGGTGCAGCAGGCGATGGCAGCGCTCCGCACCGATCGCACGTCGTTCGTGATCGCGCACCGTCTCTCCACGATCCGGGATGCGCACACCATCCTCGTCATGGAGAACGGCGCCATCGTCGAACAGGGCAACCACGAGACGCTCCTCGCTCGCCGCGGCGCGTACTACGACCTGTACATGACCCAGTTCCGCGGAGAGGATGCAGAGGCAGACGCCGAACTCCTCGAAACGGGCGGGATGCAGGGCGGTGCTCCTGGCGTCGCCCCTGTGGCCGCTGCCGCTGCCCCTGCTGCTGCTGATGCTGACGCCGCCGCTGATGACGCTGCCCCCGCTGCTGCCGACGCCGCCGCGGAGCGGCACGACGATGCTGCCGGAAACCAGGACGACCTTGCCGAATTCGCAGGGGAGGACCGTCCGGCCGGGAGCTAAGCTGTCCCCGACCGGCGCTGTGAGGGTGTCGGTCGGAGGGGGTGTGATCATGAATCCGACCGTTCCGCTCTGGGCCCCGTATTACGGCGCACCGTTCGGTGTGGCTTTTACGCGGTTCTGGAAGAAGTACGTCCGTTTCGACGGGCGAGCCAGTCGCAGCGAGTACTGGTGGTGGGCGCTCGCGAACGCGGTCATCGGCTTCGTGCTCTATGTGATCCTGCTCCTCGGAGCGGCGGTCGGAGCAAGCATCGACGAGAACGGCCGCGGCGTCCCAGGGCCAGGTATCGCGATCGGCATCATCCTGTTCGTGGCGTGGGGTCTCGCCGTGATCATCCCCGGTCTGGCTCTGGCGGCTCGCCGCCTCCACGACGTGAACCTGAGCGGCTGGCTCCTGCTGCTGCTCCTCATCCCGAGCCTCGGCGGCATCGCGATCCTCGTGATGACGCTGCTGCCGCCCAACCCGGCCGGCGCCCGCTTCGACCGTCCGGACGCCGAGGTCCCCGGCTACGTCCCCGTCGTCCCCGGACCAGGGCTTCCGCCGCGCGACTACGGCTGGCCCCAGTCCCCGATGCCGTACGCAGGCCCGGCGGGAGGTCAGCCGCTGTACGCGTCGCCGTCTGCGCCACAACCGCCCGCGCCCGGCGTACCGCCGTCGGCCCCGGAGCCCGCCGCGCCGCCAGCGGCCCCACAGCCCGCCGCGCCGCCAGCGGCCCCACCGCCCGCTCCGCCGACGCAGCCGCCTGCTCCGTCGACGCAGCCGCCCGCTCCGCCGACGCAGCCGCCCGCTCCGCCGACGCAGCCGCCTGCTCCGCCGACGCAGCCGCCTGCTCCGCCGACGCAGCCGCCTGCTCCGCCTGCGCCTCCCACCCCGCCGTCGCCCTGACGGCTGGCCCGGCCAGGCAGCAGGAGCCAGCGCATCCACCCCTAGACTCCTGGCACAGAAACGGCTCCTGGCACAGAAACGGCTCCCGGTGCATCAGCACCGGGAGCCGTTCCGTGCGCGCCGGGTCGGCGGCGCGCGCGTGGGCGCGGTCGCTACGCGAGCGCGCCGATCGCGAAGCTGACGGCGCCCTGGTCGTCGACCTGGGCGTCGAGGATCTTGTCATCGAGCGCGACGGCGGCTTCCTCCTCGAGGAAGAGGCGCGCTCCTCCGGTCTCCACCACCTGGTCGGCCGGCTCGGGTGCGGGGGTCACGGCGGCCGCGAACGCGGTGTGCTGCGGGTTGCTGCTGCTGATGCGCAGTCCCGCCTCCTCCTGTGGTGCCTGCTCGGTGAGCGTCTTGACGATCGTGCTGGCGTTCTCTGTCAGGGTGAGCATGTGCTCTCCTTCCGTTTGGTTCCAGGAGTCGCCTACGTTCCCGCACCCTCCGCGATGCTGCAAGGGGCGTTCCCGCCATTGCCAGGGAACACTCACCTGGCAGGTCCGCTAGCATCGCCGGATGGAATCGTTGATACCGGTCGTCTGGTTGTGGCTCGCCATCATCACGGGCGGCCTCGCCCAGTCGAGGGGCCGCTCCGGCTGGACCTGGTTCGTCCTCGGGCTCCTTCTCGGCCCGATCGCCGCCACCTGGCTGGTCGCGTGGAAGCCGGTCCAGCCGCCCGCGAAAGACACCCCGACACGTCCCGCCGCACCCATCGGCCCGGAGGGCAACCCCACCTAGGCGCTGCCAGCCAGCGCAGTCGGCCAGCGCTTCCAGCGGACGCAGCCGGCGCGCCCTACCCGCCGACCACTCCGAGGAACTCCCGGTTGAACGCGGGCAGGTCGTCCGGCTTCCGCGATGACACGAGCGTGAACGGCCCGTCGTCCACCACCACTTCTTCGTCCACCCAGCGGGCACCGGCGTTGCGGTAGTCGGTCTGCAGGCTCGGCCAGCTCGTCAGCGTGCGGTCCGCGACCACACCCGCCTCGACCAGCACCCAGCCGCCGTGACAGATCACGCCGACCGGCTTGCCCGCCGCTGCGAATGCAGCGACCAGGGCCACCGCATCCGGCTGGGTGCGCACGGTGTCGCCGTTCGCCACCCCGCCCGGCAGCATCAGCGCGTCATAGTCGTCGGCCGATGCGTCGGCCAGTGTCACGTCCACCGGGAACGTGTCGGCGGGGGTGAGGTGGTTGTACGCCTGCACCTCGCCAGCCTCCTTCGAGATCAGCGTCGGCGTGCCTCCGCCGTCGGTGACGGCCTTCCACGGCTCCACCAGTTCCGCCTGCTCGATGCCTTCCGACGCCACCAGGAACGCGACCCTTTTTCCGTCCATTGCCATGTCTCTCTCCTTCGTTCGACACCACTCGTACCCCTGAGACGCGGGAGAATGAACCCATGGCGAGCATCCCGGACCTTCTTCTCAACGACGGCAACCGCATTCCGCAGGTCGGGTTCGGCGTGTACAAGATCCCGGAGGCCGAGACTGCGGATGCGGTGGTCACGGCCCTCGACGCCGGATACCGGCACATCGACACGGCGGCGTTCTACGAGAACGAGCGCGGCGTCGGCGACGGCGTGCGCCGCACCGGACTCGACCGCGACGAGGTGTTCGTGACCACGAAAGTGTGGTGGGACCAGAACGGCTACGACAGCACACTGCGTTCCTTCGATCAGAGTCTCGAACGACTCGGCTTCGAAACGGTCGACCTGTTCCTCATCCACTGGCCGGCGCCGAAGCACGACAATTACGTCGACACCTGGCGTGCGCTCGAGACGATCCGGGATGAGGGGCGGGCCAGGTCGATCGGCGTCGCCAACTTCCACATCCACCACCTCGAACGGCTGGCGCGCGAGACCGATACCGTTCCCGCCGTCAACCAGGTGGAGCTGCACCCGTGGCTGCCGCAGGCCGACGTGCGCGCGTACGACGAGGCAAACGGCATCGTGACGGAGGCGTGGTCGCCGCTCGCCCGCGGTCGCATCCTCGGCAACGAGCCGCTGGCGCGCATCGCCGGGAAGCACGGGGTGACGCCGGCGCAGGTGGTGATCCGCTGGCAGGTGCAGCTCGGCAACGTCGTCATCCCGAAGTCGGTGACCCCCGACCGCATCCGGCAGAACCTCGACGTCTTCTCGTTCGCCCTCGACGCCGACGACCTCGCCGTCATCGCCGCCCTCGAGTCGGGCGAGCGCACCGGCCGCGACCCGGACGACCTCGGCTGACG
>Ga0153994_1000063_pt1 | contig 67437 bp, 61 predicted proteins | sample TSNC078MetaG_FD_104735 | JGI IMG/M metagenome (GOLD analysis project Ga0153994, IMG submission 104735) | Attine ant fungus gardens microbial communities from North Carolina, USA - TSNC078 MetaG | ecosystem: Host-associated > Fungi > Mycelium > Unclassified | place: USA: North Carolina, Lumber...
ACTTCGGCGCAGACCCCGGCTACCAGCCCAAGGACGGCAGCCTCGAGAAGCAGATCGCCGACTGGAAGGGCGCCACCTGCGCGTGGCAGAACCAGACCAGCGGCGATGTGATCGAGGTCGCGATCGCGCAGCCGCCGGCGAGCGAGCTCGAAGGCCTGAAGAACGCCGCGGTCACCGCCGCGACCCCCGTGCCGACGTACGGCGTTCCCCCGGAGGTCGAGGGCTACTTCAAGCAGGGAACCGCCGGTCAGGTGCAGGTCTTCCGCGGCGCGTACTGGATCGTCGCCGACTCCACGGCGTTCTTCGAGCCTGGCGACGCCGCTCCCCTGCTGCAGGACATCCTCGCCAACGTGCCGAAGTAGGCGCACGAGTCGTGAGAAAAGCGCGGTCCGGCGCACGTCTACCGCGCTTTTCGCACGAGCCGCGCGTGCGCCTCATGAGCGTCACAGGGCGCGCGTGCGGGATGCTAGCCTGGATGGGCACTCCCTGGCCCCCATAGCTCAGGGGATAGAGCGTCTGCCTCCGGAGCAGAAGGCCGTAGGTTCAAATCCTACTGGGGGCACCAGAAACCACAGAGGCCGTCCCGACTCCGGGACGGCCTCTGTGCGTGCGACGCGGTGCGCGCTACGACGCGACGTCCTCGCGGTGCGGGAGCTTCCAGTCCGGGCGCACGTAGTGGCAGGTGTACCCCCACGGGATGCGCTCCAGGTAGTCCTGGTGCTCAGGCTCCGCCTCCCAGAACGGGCCGGCGGGCTCGACCTCGGTGACGACGGGGCCTGGCCAGAGACCGGAGGCGTCGACGTCGGCGATGGTGTCCTCAGCGATGCGGCGCTGCTCGTCGTTCTCGTAGAAGATCGCCGAGCGGTAGCTGGTGCCGACGTCGTTGCCCTGGCGGTTCTTCGTCGACGGATCGTGGATCTGGAAGAAGAACTCCAGCAGGTCGCGGTAGCTGATCTTCGACGGGTCGAAGATGATCTCCAGGGCCTCGGCGTGGGTGCCGTGGTTGCGGTACGTCGCGTTCGGCACGTCGCCGCCGGTGTATCCGACGCGGGTGTCGAGCACGCCGGGGCGCTTGCGGATCAGGTCCTCCACTCCCCAGAAACAGCCGCCGGCGAGGACGGCCTTCTCGGTGCGAGGCGTTGTGGGTGTTGCGTCGGTCATCGGGTGACCTCCTCATTCTCGAACAAGTGACGGTAGTCGCCGTATCCCTCGGTGTCGAGGTCGGCGAGCGGGATGAAACGGAGGGCGGCGGAGTTGATGCAGTACCGCAATCCTCCCTCTTCTGCTGGGCCATCGTCGAACAGGTGGCCGAGATGGCTGTCTCCGTGGGCCGAGCGGACCTCTGTGCGGACCATGCCGAAGGTCCTGTCGCGCTTCTCGACGATGTTGGCCGGGTCGACAGGCACAGTGAAGCTCGGCCAGCCGGAACGGCTGTCGTACTTGTTCACCGAGGCGAACAGCGGCTCACCGGAGACGATGTCGACGTAGAGACCTGCCTCCTTGTTGTTCCAGAACTCGTTGCGGAAAGCGGGCTCCGTGGCCTCCTGCTGCGTGACGGCGTACTGCTCGGGGGTCAGGCGGGAGACGGCATCCTGGGTCTTGCGGTAATCGTGTGACACGTGGTCCTCCTCGACGGGGTTCCGGCCAAGCTGGCTGCTGGGCCGTCAGTGGATAGAACACGTACCGCCGCGCGGTTGGTCCCGGCGAAACTGTGGGTTTGCTGGCAATGGATGCTCTACCAGGCGTTCATCCCGCGGGGCTAGTCTGTGCACGTTCCATCACCATCACACCCACCGCTGACGACGCGGTAGCCCGATCGGAGCGGCCGCGGACCGGCACGAACGAAGGAACCTCCATGTCCGCGAAACCCACCATCGTCCTCGTCCACGGCGCCTGGGCCGACGCCTCCAGCTGGAACGCCGTCGCCACGTCCCTGCAGCAGCAGGGCTTCGACGTGCTCGCGCCCACCAACCTCCTGCGCAACCCGATCAGCGACTCCGCGTACGTCGCCTCGTTCGTCGCCCAGCGCACGACGGGGCCGGTGGTGCTCGTCGGCCACTCGTACGGCGGCGTGGTGATCAGCGGCGCAGGGCTCGGCGGAGGGGACGTGAAGGCACTCGTCTACGTGGATGCGTTCATCCCCGAGCAGGGAGAGACCGTGTTCTCGATCCTCGGCGGCTCCGGCTCCGCGCTCGACGTGCCCGACCCGACGGCGGTGCTCGACATCGCGGGCTACCCAGGCTCGCCGGACGGCGACGCCGAGGCGTTCCTCAAGCCCGCGACGGTGCACACCGCGTTCGCCCAGGACCTTCCGGAGGCCGACAGGCTGCTCATCGTCGCCGGCCAGCGTCCGATCACCCTCGGCGCGAACACCACCCCGGTCGGAGCGCCGGCCTGGCGCGGCCTGCCGAGCTGGGCCGTCGTCGGCACCGAGGACAAGGTGATCCCGCCCGCGACCCAGCGCAGCATGGCCGAACGCGCAGGCTCGACCATCACCGAGGTGGCCGCTTCGCACGTGTCGATGGTGTCGCAGCCGCGAGCGGCGCTCGACGCGATCCTCGCCGCCGTGGATGCGGTGAGCTGAGCAGGAGGCGACGGCGCGCTGGTCATCGGGTGCCGTCCAGGTCCTCCTCGCGGAGGATCGGGATGGACTCGGTGAACTGCGCCGCCCGCTGCTCCCCGTCCGGGGTGCCGCTGAAGAGGCGGGCCTCCTGCTGCGCTCTGGCGCGCGGCGGTGGGGTCTGCTGCTCCGGCGGCTCCACCATCTCCACGCGGGTGCGCGGGAGCGATGCTGAACTGTAGCGCTGCATCCAGTCGATGAGACGTTCGCGCACCAGGCAGCGCAGGTCGAACAGGGTCGGAGCATCCCGCGCCGTCACCAGGACGCGCACGCGCACCCAGCCGGAGACCGCATCCGTCACCTGCAGCACTCCGGTACGGCCGTCCCACAGATCGGTCGTGGCGAGCACCCGGTTGAGCTCAGCGCGCATCCCGCCTGGCGACACCCGCCAGTCGAGGTCGAACTCGACGGAGCCCAGCAGTTCGCTGTGCTGCCTCGTCCAGTTCTCGAACGGCTTGGTGGTGAAGTAGCTGGAGGGCAGCACCAGCCTGCGGTCGTCCCAGATGTGCACGACCACGTAGGTGAGGGTGATCTCCTCGATGGTCCCCCACTGCTGCTCCACCACCACCACGTCGTCGATCCGGATGGCGTCGCTGAACGCGAGCTGCAGCCCGGCGAACAGGTTCGCGAGCGTCGACTGGGCTGCGACACCTGCGATGATCCCGATGACGCCGGCCGAGGCCAGGATGCTCGCCCCCGCCGCCTGCAGAGCGGGGAAGGTCAGCAGGATCGCGCCGAGTCCGACGACGACCGCCGCCACGATGGTCAGCCGCCGGATGATGAGCACCTGCGTGCGCACCTTTCTCGCGTATCGATTGTCCGGCACATCCAGCCGATAGCGGGCGAGCCCCAGATCCTCGACGTAGACGGCGAGCGCCGCCGCGAACCAGACGCCGGCGGCGATGGTGAAGATGAGGAAGGTGTGGTGGATCGCGTCCCGCCACCCCGCAGCAACATCGGCGGGCAGGGTGATGGCCACCGCGATCCACAGCACGATCACCATCAGCAGGATGCGGAACGGGATGCGCGCCCGCGCGATCAGCATGGCAGCCCACCCCTTCCGCCGCGCGATGGCGCGGAAGATGCCTCCGACGACGGCGGTGACCAGCACGGCGGCGATGATCGCGGCGACGCAGGCGATGGCGAGACCTGGCCAGGAACGCAGGACGAACACGGGTGCTCCCTTCGGAGGATCGGGTGTGCCCCGGAGTGTACGCGCGGGCTACGCTGAGACCTCTGGGGGAAATCGACGACGAAGCGAGGAGCACGCATGGCAGCGACACGGTCACTCTTCATCGGCGGTACGGGGGTCATCAGCTCCGCCTGTGTCGCCCGATCGCTCGAGGCGGGACACGAGGTGACCGTCATCAACCGCGGCAGTTCCGGGGTGCGGCCGCTGCCGGACGGGGTGGAGGTGCTGCACGCGGACATCCGCGAGCCGGAGAGCGTTCACGCCGTGCTCGGCGAGCGCAGCTTCGACGTGGTGTCGGAGTTCCTGGCGTTCACGCCAGAGCACATCCAGACCGACTTCCGGCTGTTCGAGGGCAGAGTCGGGCAGTACGTGTTCATCAGTTCGGCGTCTGCGTACCAGACGCCACCGTCTCGGCTGCCCGTCACGGAGTCGACGCCGCTGCGCAACCCGTTCTGGCAGTACTCGCGCGACAAGATCGCCTGCGAGGACCTGCTGGTCGAGGCGTACCGCGAGCGCGCGTTCCCCGTCACGATCGTTCGTCCGTCGCACACCTACGACCGCACCTCCATCCCGACCAGCGGGCACTGGACCGATCTGGCCAGGATGCGTCGCGGAGCGCCCGTCGTGGTGCACGGCGACGGCACCAGCCTGTGGACCATCACGCACAACACCGACTTCGCGGTGGCGTACGTCGGCCTGCTCGGGCGGCCGGAGGCGGTCGGTGAGGCGTTCCACATCACGTCGGACGAGGCGCCGACCTGGAACCAGATCTACTGCTATCTGGCGGAGGGCCTCGGCGTCGAGGCGGAGCTGGTGCACGTCTCCAGCGCGTCGATCGCCGCCGTCGTGCCGGAGCTGGGTCCCGGCCTCATCGGCGACAAGGCCAACTCGATGGTCTTCGACAACAGCAAGGTGAAGGCGCTCGTGCCGGAGTTCCGCGCGCGCGTGCCGTTCGCGACAGGTGCAGGCGAGATCGTCGAGTGGTTCCTCGCCGACGCGTCGAGGCAGCGTCTCGACCCCGATCTGGATGCGTCGTTCGACCGTCTCGTGGAGCACGCCCGCGCCTTCGGGTGAACCGGTTCGGGCCGGTGACCCAGCTCTGGCCGGCGAGCCGGCTCAGTCCGGTGACCCGGCTCCGTCGGGCGATGCCGATCGGTCGGGAAGAACCGCCACCGCTTCGATCTCCACGAGTGCGCCAGGTCGCGCCGGCGTGACTGCGAGCACCGTCACGGCGGTGCGGTGCGCTCCCCACACCGCGCCGGTCGCCGCGTACGCCTCGCCGGGGTCGATGCCGACGGCCAGGTAGATCGTGAGCTTGACCACGTACTCCGGCCCCGTGCCGGCCTCTGCGAGCACGGCCAGGACGTTGCGGAGCGCCTGCTCGGTCTGCGCCTGGAGGCCGTCGAGCATGGTGCCTTCGGCGTCTGTGCCGTTCTGCCCTCCGACGTAGAGCGTCGGCCCTGTCTGGGCGAGCATCCCCTGGGCGAAGGCCGGACTGGCGTGCAGGCCCGGCGGGTCGATAGGCGTTGGTCGTGCGGTCATGGCGGCTCCCCTCGCAGCTGCGTGCATCCATCTGGACGTGCGTCCATCGTGGCGGAGACCACCGACATCGAAACAGCCTCTTTACTATTAAGAAACTTTCCTGATACATTCACCACGCACGATTGTTCCAACGAAGGGATGTGCGCGATGGCCACCAGACCTGTGCCGGGGACTCCGTCCTGGCTCCGCGAGACCAATGACCGCACAGCCCTGTCCCTGCTGCTCGAGCACGGCGTGCTCACCCGCAACAGGATCGGCGAGCTCTCCGGCCTCTCGAAGCCGACAGCGGCCCAGATGGTCTCCCGGCTGGAGACGGCAGGACTCATCCACGCCGTCGGCGAAGTGTCAGGTGGACGCGGCCCGAACGCGGCCAGCTACGCCGTCCGCACCGACCGCGTGCTCGGCGTCGCCATCGACATCGACGCCACCACCATCCGGTCGACGGTCGTCGATGCCAGCGGAACAGAGCATCCCATCGCCGAGACGCCGCTTCGGGTCTCCGACGCCGACCGCACTCCGGAGTCCGACGTCCGCGAGGCGATCGACGGCGCCTGCCAGGCGGCAGGAGTCGCCGGCGAGAGCGTCAGCGCTGTCTGCATCGGCGTGCAGGGCGCGCTCGATCCGCGCACGGACGAGCTGACCTTCATCGAGACGCTGCCTGGCTGGCCCATGCAGGGCATCACAGCGCACCTCGAAGCAGCGCTCGGCATCACCGTCCACATCGACAACGACGTGAACCTCGCCGCCATCGCCGAGCGGACGGACGGCGTCGGCCGCGACACCGGCGGCTTCGCGCTGCTCTGGATGGGAGACGGTCTCGGCCTCTCCGTCGACCAGGGCGGCTCCGTCCACCGCGGAGCGTCGGGAGGGGCGGGCGAGATCGGCTACCTTCCCATCCCCCGCGCCGCCGCGGAGCTCGACCAGGACGCCCAGGACCTGCAGGACCTGATCGGCGGGCCGACCGTCGCCCGCCTCGCCGAACGCCACGGGATGCGCGCCGCCGACTACACCGCCGCCGTCGAGGCCATCCCCTCCTCCCCCGCCAGGGATGCGCTGCTCGCCGAACTGGCGCCGCGCATCGCCGTCGGGGTGGTCCCCGTGCTCGCCCTGCTCGATCCAGAGCTGGTCGTGCTCGGCGGCCCGACAGGACGCGCGGGCGGCGACGCGCTCGCCGAGCTCGTCAGCGCAGAGCTCCGCGCCTCCTGGGGGTCGTCCACCGTCGTCGCGACAGGGGTGCCTGCGCACCCCGTGCTCCGCGGCGCGCGGGAACACCTGCTCGCGGAGGTGCGCAACGCGCTCTTCGCCGAAGTGTCGAGGATCTCCGCCTAGCGCGGAGCACCGGCAACGCTCCACCGCAGCACCCGCACCACTGCATCACCCGTCCATCGAACGCATCACGAACCGGAATCAGTGAGGAACCACCCGTGAAACACCGTCAACGTCACATCATCGCCACCGTCGCGGTCGCCGCGGCGGCGGCCCTGACCCTCGCCGGGTGCTCCGGCGGAGGCAGCAGCGCCTCCTTCGAGGCGAACACCCCGAAGGAGCTGTCCGGCACTGTCTCGTTCTGGCACTTCTTCTCCGACCGAGAGGCCAAGGTCATCCAGTCGGTCGTCGACGACTTCGAGAAGAAGAACCCGAAGATCAAAGTCGAGGTGCACTCCGGCCAGGACGACGAGAAGCTGCAGAAGGCCATCGCCACCGGCAGCAAGGTGGATGTCGGCCTGTCGTACTCGACGGACATCGTCGGCAACTTCTGCTCAAACGGCGCCTTCCGCAGCCTCAACAAGGTGATCGAGCGCGACGGCGTCGACATGAGCCAGTTCTCCGACACCGTGAAGTCGTACACCGAGTTCAAGGGCACCCGCTGCGCGATGCCGATGCTCGCCGACGTCTACGGCCTCTATTACAACAAGGATCTGCTCTCCGCTGCCGGCTTCACCGCTCCGCCGAAGACCCTGTCCGAACTGGAGACGATGGCGGACAAGCTGACCACGTTCAACCCGGACGGCTCGATCAAGACCCTGGGCTTCAACCCGACCATGGGCTGGTACGAGAACGCGGCTGCGCACTACGGCCCGGCGGCGGGAGCCGACTGGCTCAAGTCCGACGGCACGAGCGCGATCAGCTCCAGCACGGGCTGGACAGAGCTGATGGAGTGGCAGAAGGCATACGTCGACAAGATCGGCTGGGACAAGCTGAACACCTTCACCTCCGGTCTCGGCCAGGAGTTCTCAGCGGACAACGCCTTCCAGACCGGTCAGGTGGCCATGAACATGGACGGTGAGTACCGCACGGCGTTCATCGCAGACCAGGCGAAGAAGCTGAACTACGGCACTGCTCCGTTCCCGACCGCCGACGACCACACCGAGCTGTACGGCGGCGGATACATGACGGGCAACATCATCGGCATCTCGAAGGGCTCCAAGAACCCGGAGCTCGCCTGGGCGCTGCTGAAGTACCTCACCACCGACACGGATGCGGTCGTCAAGCTGGCCAACGGCCTCAAGAACGTGCCGACCACGAAGGACGCGCTCAACTCGCCGAAGCTCGAGGTCTCCGACCAGTACAAGACGTTCCTCGACGTCGCATCCAGCCCGAACGTGGCCACCACCCCCGCCAGCCCGCTCGGCGCCGGATACCAGCAGTCGTTCCAGGACTTCTGGAACAAGTACCAGAGCCAGGGCGGCGACCTGCAGGCGGGTCTCAAGAACGTCGACAAGCAGATCAACGACGCTCTCGCACTGACGACGGGTCCGTAGGGTCATGACGTCAACGGCAATCCGCGAGGGGCGGGCGGCACGCGTCCGCCCCTCGCGGGCCCGCACCAAGCGCAAGCTCGTCACGCTGGCGCTGCTCACGCCAGCGCTCCTCGGCCTCGTGATCTTCTTCGTGTACCCGCTGATCGCGTCCGTCTACTACTCGTTCACCCGGTTCGACCTCGTGTCGTCTCCGCAGTGGATCGGCCTGCGCAACTACCAGTACCTCTTCACGCAGGACCCGAACGTCTGGCAGGCCACCCTCAACACGCTCTGGTTCGTGGTGATCTGGGTGCCGGTGAAGGTCGCCTTCGCGCTGCTGATCGCCGGGCTCCTCGCCAGGGCGAAGCGCGCATCCGGGTTCTGGCGCACGCTGTTCTATCTCCCAGCTCTCGTTCCGCCCGTCGCGAGCGTCGTGGCGTTCGTCTTCCTGTTCAACCCCGGCACCGGCCCGGTGAACCAGGTGCTGAAGTTTTTCGGCATCCAGGGTCCGCTGTGGTTCAACGACCCTGCCTGGTCGAAGCCGTCTCTCGTGCTCCTCGGGGTGTGGGTGATGGGCGACATCATGATCATCTTCCTCGCCGCCCTGCTCGACGTGTCGAAGGAGCAGTACGAAGCAGCATCCCTCGACGGGGCCAACGGCCTGCAGAAGGTGCGCTACGTGACGATGCCGAGCATCGCGCCCGTCCTGCTGTTCTCGGTGGTCACCGGGGTGATCGCGGCGATCCAGTACTTCACGGAGGCGGCGGTCGCCTCCGGGGTGGCCTCCGGCAAGGCGGTGATCGGCGAGGGCATCAGCAACAACCTCGGCTACCCGGACGGCTCCCTGCTGACGTACACCCAGTGGCTCTACGTCCGCGGCTTCGGCACCTACCAGCTCGGCTACGCCTCCGCCCTCGCGGTGCTCCTGTTCGTCGTGGCCGCCGTCATCCTCATCCTCCTGCTTCGCCGGTTCAAGGCGTTCACCCCGGAAGGCGCACAATGACCTCCGCAACCCTGACCAAGCCGCCAGCGGCGCCCGCCAAGCGGCAGGGGCGCATCCCGACGCCTCGGTCACTTCGCAGCCGCAGGGTGCTCGCCTGGATCGCAGAGCACATCGTGCTGGTCGCGCTCGGCATCCTGTTCGCCGCCCCGATCGTGTTCGTGTTCCTCACCTCGCTGATGTCGAGCGAGCAGACGCTGACCGCATCCATCTGGCCGCAGCCGTTCCAGTGGGACAACTACGTGAAGGTGTTCACGACCGTCCCGCTGCTGCAGTGGTTCGGCAACTCCGCCCTGTACGCGATCCTCGCCACGGTCTTCATGCTGGTGTCGAGCGTTCCTGCCGCGTACGCCCTCGCCAAGATCAAGTTCCGCGGGTCCGGTGCGCTGTTCACGGTGATCATCATCGCGATGCTGCTCCCTCCGCAGGTCACGGCCATCCCGATCTACGTGATGTGGTCGCAGCTCAACCTGACAGGAACGCTCTGGCCGCTCATCCTGCCGAACCTTCTCGGCGACGCGTTCTCGATCTTCCTGCTTCGCCAGTTCTTCCTCACCATCCCGAGCGAGTACGCCGACGCAGCGCGGATCGACGGCAACGGCGAGTTCGGCGTGCTCTGGCGTGTGGTGCTTCCGATGGCGAAGCCCGGCATCGCGGCGACGGCGATCTTCATGTTCTTCAACTCGTGGAACGACTACTACGGCCCCCTGCTCTACACGTCGGAGAACCCGGCGGCCTGGCCCGTCGCGTACGGCCTGGCGTCGTTCCGCGGGGTGCACGGCACCGACTGGGGGCTCACGATGGCCATGACGATGCTCGTCACCATCCCCGTCGTCCTCATCTTCTTCTTCGCCCAACGCGTATTCGTGGAGGGCATCACACTCACAGGCGTGAAGGGATAGCAGTGAAACTCGCAGTCGTCGGTGGAGGATCCACCTACACTCCAGAACTCATCGACGGGTTCGCCAGGATGCGCGACATCCTCCCCATCGAAGAGCTGTGGCTCGTCGACACCGACCCCGACAGGCTGCGGCTGGTCGGCGGGATGAGCGAGCGGATGTTCCGCGCGGCAGGGCACACCGGGCGCATCGTGCCGACGAGCGACCTCGTCGCCGGGGTCTCCGACGCGGACGCCGTGCTGATCCAGCTCCGTGTCGGCGGGCAGGCAGCGCGCCACGGGGACGAGACGTTCCCGCACGAGTGCGGCTGCATCGGGCAGGAGACCACGGGGCCAGGCGGCTTCGCCAAGGCGCTGCGCACGGTCCCTGTCGTGCTGCGCGTCGCGGACGCCGTGCGCGCCCACGCCAAGCCGGATGCGTGGATCGTCGACTTCACCAACCCCGTCGGCATCGTCACCCGCGCCCTGCTGCAGGAGGGCCACCGCGCTGTCGGCCTCTGCAACGTTGCCATCGGCTTCCAGCGCCGCTTCGCGAACCTGCTCGGCGTCGACCACACGCAGGTCACGCTCGGCCACGTGGGGCTCAACCACCTCACCTGGGAGCGCGCGGCCTTCGTGACGGACGCGTCTGGCACCAGGGATGCGCTCCCCGGCCTCCTGGCGACCCACCTCGACGAGCTCGCCTCCGAGATCGAGCTGCCTGCCTCCCTGATCTCGATGCTCGGCACGGTGCCCAGCTACTACCTTCGCTACTACTACGCCCACGACGAGGTGCTGCGCGAGCAGCTCGGCTCCCCCACCCGCGCCGAGGCCGTGCAGGAGGTGGAGCGCGCGCTGCTGGAGCTCTACGCCGACCCGTCCGTCGACTCCAAGCCGGAGCAGCTCGCGAAGCGCGGAGGCGCCTTCTACTCGGAGGCCGCCGTCGACCTGATCGCGTCGCTCACCAGCGACCGCGGGGACACGCAGGTGGTCAACCTGCGCAACGACGGCTCCCTGCCGTTCCTGCCGGACGACCACGTGATCGAGGTGTCGGCCACCGTCGGCGCCGGCGGCGTGGCAGCGCTGCCGATCGACCCGCTGCCCGACGACCTCCGCGGGCTCATCTCGCACGTCGCCGGGTACGAGCGGCTGGCGCTGGACGCGGCAGTGCACGGCGGGCGCGAGCGGGTGGTGCGGGCGATGCTCGCGCATCCACTGGTCGGACAGTACGAGAAGGCGGAGAAGCTCACCGACCTGCTCATCGCCAGGAACAGGGACCACCTGTCGTGGGCGAAGTGAGCCGGGCGGACGACGCGGGCGGTGCGAGCGGTGCGCTGCCCATCGCCATCGCGGTCGACGGTGGAGGGTCGAAGACGGACGCGGTCGCGATCGAGCTCGACGGCACCGTGATCGCAAGCGCGCGCGGAACGACGTCGAGCCCGCACATCATCGGGATGTCGGAGGCGGCCGTCCTGGTCGACGGGCTGATCGAGGACCTGCGTGCGCAAACAGGGGTCCGCCCGATCGCCGCCGCGAACATCTACCTGTCCGGCCTCGACCTCCCCGCCGAGGTCGCAGCGTTCCGAGAGGGCATCGCGGGATTCGCCTGGGCGGACGCGGTGGTCGACAACGACCTGTTCGCGCTGCTGCGCGCAGGGACCAGCGAACAGGATGCGGTGGCAGTGGTCTGCGGCACCGGCATCAACTGCGTCGGCGTCCGCGCCGACGGCGAGGTGGTGCGGTATCCGTCGCTCGGCATCATGTCCGGCGACTGGGGAGGCGGCTGGCACCTCGGAGAGCAGGCGCTGTGGCACGCCGCCCGCGCGGTGGACGGGCGGGGTCCGGCGACCAGGCTGACCACGGACATCCCGGCGGTGTACGGGCTGAGCGACGTCACGGAGGTCATCGAGGCGCTGCACTTCGGGCGCATCCCGAACAGCGACCTCTCCCGCATCGCGCCCTCCGTGCTCGACGCTGCCCGGGCAGGGGATGAGGTGGCCGGCGCGCTCGTCGACCGGCAGGCGGAAGAGATCGTGGTGTTCGCGGCCACGACGCTGCGCAGACTGGACCTGCTCGACCGGCCGGTGCCCGTGGTGCTCGGCGGCGGAGTGATCGGCGCACGGGACGCCAGGCTGCTGAACGCGGTCGAGGCCGGGCTGGCCGAGCGGGCGCCGCTCGCCCACATCGAGCTGGTGACGGCTGCGCCGATCCTCGGAGCCGGGCTGCTCGCCCTGGAGGCGGCGGGCGCGGACGCGGCGGCGCTGGCGGCGGCACGCGAGCAGTTGGCGTCGCGACAGGCCGCGCTGCCGGTCGCGGGCTGAACGGATGACGGCGGCGGCGGGCGCGCTGGTCGCGCCTGTCGCCGCCGTGCCTATTGCCGCCGTGCCTGTCGCCGCCGTGCCCGCGGTGGTTCAATAGCGGTACGAACACCGAATTCGCCGACGAACGCAGGCGGATGGTCGAGCAGCAGCTCGTCCCCCGCGGGATCGAAGACCAGCGGGTCCTCGACGCGATGCGACGCGTGCCGCGGCACCTGTTCGTGCCGGACGCGCAGGCACGGTACGCCTACGACGACCACCCGCTCCCGATCGGCGACGGCCAGACCATCTCACAGCCGTACATCGTGGCACTGATGCTCGAGGCGGCACGGATCGGGCCGGAGGACGCCGTGCTCGACATCGGCACCGGCTCCGGCTACGCCGCGGCCGTCGCCGCCGAACTCGGGCACCGCGTCATCAGCGTCGAACGGCACCCCGACCTCGCCGTCACCGCGGCGGCGACGCTCGAAGCGCTCGGCTACCGGGTGAACGTCGTTACCGGCGACGGCACGCTCGGCTGGCCAGAAGGCGCTCCGTACGACGCCATCGTCGCCGCGGCGACAGGCCCGTCCGTGCCGCGGGCCTGGCTCGACCAGCTCGCGTCGGGCGGCCGCATCGTCATGCCGATCGGCCACACCGGCGGCGCGCAGCACCTCGCCGCTTTCACCGTCAGCGCCACCGGCGACCTCACGGAGACGAACCTCGGCGCCGTGGCCTTCGTCCCCCTCCTCGGCGAGGCAGGCTGGTGACGAGACACCGGTACCTGCTGCGATTCTGACCCGAATCGGCGCGGCTACTGGAGTCTCGTGGCCGTCAGGCGGCGGTGGCCTGGGGAATCCGCGCGGCGAGGCTGAGGTGACCGAGCAGGGCGGCGAGCTGGCCGACCGGTGCTCCTGGGTCTTCCGGGTGCCACTGCACCGCGATGACAGGGGCGGTCTCGTGCTCGAGCGCTTCGACGTGACCATCGGCGGCGCGGCCGGTGACGCGCAGCCCGGAGCCCACCGCATCCACGGCCTGGTGGTGGGCGCTCTGCACATCCACGCGGGTGGAGCCGAGCAGCTCTGCTGTGCGGCTGTCCGCCTCGACCTCGACGGGATGGGACGCCATGATCTCGTGGATGGGGACGCCGTGGTTCCTGTGCGCTGTCTCTTCGCCGAGGTGCTGCACGAGGGTGCCGCCGAACGCGACGTTGAGGATCTGCAGGCCGCGGCAGATGCCGAGCAGCGGCGTCTCCCGCTCGACGGCACGGCGCACGAGCGCGAGCTGGGCGGCGTCCGCCGTCTCCAGGTGGCGGCTCTCCCCCTCGTAGCCCGTGCTTCCGCCGTAGAAGCGAGGGGCGATGTCCTCTCCGCCCATGACGACGATGGCGTCCGCCGTCTCCGTGCGGGTGAGCAGCGCATCCACCCCGTCGTCCGCCGCGAGACGGGAGACGGTCCAGCCCTGCGACTCCGCCTCGGCGATGACAGCGCCGACGAGGAGCTGGACGTAGCCGTGGTACTCGGGGTCGTGGCCACGGAATCGGGTGGCCTCGACGACCGCGAGGGAGCGACCCTGGATGCCCATGCCTGCTCCTCTCCCGTCGTGACTGCCTGCTCCATTGTGTTCGGGGCACGGCCGGCGGCGCATCCCGTGCGTAACAGGCTGCAACAGTCGGGCGGTGCAGCAGCCCTGGCGCGCCCTCGCGGGCCCCCAATAGACTCGGCTGGTACCACCGACTCGAGAGAGTGAGCAGATGCACCGACGACGCGTACTTGGCGGGTTCCTGCTGACGATCGGGCTGATCTTCGGCACGGCGTCGATGGCGAGCGCCGCCGATCCCGTCGACCTGGGCTCCGGCCACGTGCTCGATCAGGCGGGTGTGGTCACGTCGCAGGTGTCGACCATCGAGGCCGCGACGGACAAGCTGTACACCGACCACAAGATCGACCTCTTCGTCGTCTACGTCGACCGGTTCACCAACCCGACGGATGCGGCGGACTGGGCCAACGAGACGGCCGCGCGCAACAACCTCGGGCCGTCCGACTACCTGCTGGCCGTCGCGACAGACGGGCGGGCGTACTACCTGTCCGGCGACGACGCCGGACCTGTCTCCGCCGACCAGCTCACCCAGATCGAGCAGAACGACATCGAGCCGAAGCTGCGCGCCGGCGATTGGGCAGGCGCGGCGACTGCGGCGGCCACCGGGCTCGGGGACGCCGTCGGCGGCGGCGGCGGCGCGAGCTTCTTCTGGATCTTCATCGTCGCGGTGATCGTCATCGGGGTGATCATCTTCTTCGTGGTCCGCTCGCGGTCGCGCAAGAAGGTCGCCGCCGGCGGCCCGCAGACGCCGGGAGCACAGACCAAGCAGAGCGAGCTGCAGACCATCCCGCTCGTCGACCTCGAACGGCGGGCGGGCTCCGCCCTGGTGCAGACCGACGACGCCATCCGCACCAGCGAGGAAGAGCTCGGCTTCGCTACGGCGCAGTACGGCGCCGACTCCGTCGTCCCGTTCCAGGCGGCACTGGATGCGGCCAAGGCACAGCTCAGAGACGCCTTCACCATCAAGCAGAAGCTCGACGACGCCGAACCCGACACCGAGCAGCAGAAGCGCGAGTGGAACGCCCAGATCGTCCAGCTCTGCCAGGAGGCGAACGACGCGCTCGACAAGCAGGCTGACGCCTTCGACGAGCTGCGGTCGCTGGAGAAGCGCATCCCGCAGGCGAGCGCCGAGGTGCAGGCGGCGGCCCAGACCGTGCACGGCAGGCTGGAGCAGTCGACAGCGACCTTCGCGGCGCTGTCCGCGAAGTACACCGCGGCGTCGCTCGCGACGGTGCACGACAACATCGCCCAGGCGACGGAGCGGCTCACGTTCGTCGGCACCGCGCTCAGCGCCGCCGCAGAGAAGAGCGCAGCGGGCGACACCAGTGCGGCCGCCATCGGCGTGCGCGCCGCGGAAGAGTCCGTCGACCAGGCCAAGCTCCTCCTCGACGCCGTCGACAGGGTCGGGTCGGACCTCGGCACAGCACAGCAGACGATCGACGCCACCATCGCCGAGCTGGAGAGCGACCTCGCCGAGGCCCGCACGATCGCGGCGGCGGACGACGCGAACGGCTCTGTCGCCGGCGTCGTCGCCGCCACGGAGCAGACCCTCACCGACGTCAGTGCCAAGATCGCCGCCGGCCCGATCAACCCACTGGAGATCGCGCAGCGGCTCGCCGCGGCCAACCAGGGCATCGACGGTGTGCTGCAGAGCGTGCGGGATGCGCGGCAGCAGACCCAGCGAGCGCAGGCGTCCCTGCAGCAGACACTCCTCGCCGCGCGCTCCAGGGTGTCGGCGTGCGAGGACTTCATCACGGCGCGTCGCGGCGCTGTCGGGCCGGAGGCGCGCACCAGGCTCGCGGAGGCAGGCCGCCTCGTCGTGCAGGCGGAATCGACGGCGGTCACCGACCCTGTCACCGCGCTCGCCCAGGCGCAGCGCGCCGCCCAGCTCGCCGAGGAGGCGACGCAGCTCGCGCAGCGCGACGTCGGCGGGTTCCAGCCGGACGCCGGCGGGCTCGGTGGGATGTTCGGCGGAGGCGGCTTCGGCGGCGGGAGCTCCGGCGGGGGCGGCAATGGCGCGATGGGCGCGATCCTCGGCGGCATTCTGATCAACTCCGTGCTCGGCGGAGGCGGAGGAGGCGGTGGGCTCTTCGGCGGCGGAGGCGGCGGGGGTCGCAGCAGCCGTGGCGGGGGCGGCGGCGGATTCAGCTCGGGAAGTTTCGGCGGAGGAGGAACGCGCTCGCGCCGAGGCGGTGGAAGGTTCTAGGGCGCCTGACAGGGGGCCTGAAGCGAAAGGAAGAGGAACGATGGCAAAACAGTCCATTTTCGGGCGCATCTCGCAGTTGCTGAAGGCGAACGTCAACGCGCTCATCGACCAGGCGGAAGACCCGGAGAAGATGCTCGACCAGATGGTCCGCGACTTCACCAACAGCATCGCCGACGCCGAGAGCGCGATCGCAGAGACGATCGGCAATCTCCGCCTGCTCGAAGACGACCACGCGGAAGACGTCGAGGCCGCATCCACGTGGGGTCAGAAGGCCCTCGCGGCCAGCAAGCAGGCGGACACCTACCGGGCGGGAGGAGACGCGGCCAACGCCGACAAGTTCGACAACCTCGCCAAGGTCGCCCTGCAGCGCCAGATCTCCTCGGAGAACGAGGCGAAGGCCGCAGAACCGCAGATCGCCGCGCAGACCGAGGTGGTGGACAAGCTCAAGTCGGGCCTCAACGGCATGAAGACCAAGCTCGAGCAGCTCAAGAGCAAGCGCTCAGAGCTGATCGCGCGCGCCAAGAGCGCGCAGGCGCAGTCGCAGGTGATGGATGCGGTCAAGAGCATCGACATCCTCGACCCCACCAGCGAGGTCGGCAGGTTCGAGGACAAGATCCGCCGGGAGGAGGCGAAGGTGCGCGGGGCGTCGGAGCTCGCGGCGTCCAGCCTGGATGCGCAGTTCAACCAGCTCGACGATCTCGGAGAGCTGACAGAGGTCGAGGCGCGCCTCGCCACCCTCAAGGCCGGCGGGGCGCCCGCACAGGCCGCTGTGACGGCCGATCCGGCGTCGTCGGCTCCGTACACCCCCGGCCAGTGACCGCACGCTGCGCCCGGCAGGGCGCTGACCACCGGAAGGATGCGAGGCGTAGATGAGCAGCGCATCCTTCCTGGTGGTGCCGCAGTGGCAGGGCTCAGGCTCGTCGAGGGCGATGCGGCTCATCGACGGCGCCGAGGCGATCAGGGGCGACCTGCCCGCTGCGGCGACGACGGTCGTTCCCGTGCCTGCCGCGGCCGGTGAGTCGCTCGGGACGGGCGTGAGCAGGTTCTCCGCGCTCGCGACGGTGCGCGACGCCGCAGCGGCGGAGCTGATGCTGCTCGAGGCACCCGTCGTCACGATCGGCGGAGACTGCGCCGCCGACCTCGCGAGCGTGCAGCACGCGGTGGCGGGCGCCCCCGCTGGGTCGGTGGCGCTGGTCTGGTTCGACGCCCACGCCGACATCAACGACGTCGGCTCGTCGCCGTCGAGCGCGTTCCACGGGATGGTGGTGCGCGCCCTCCTCGGCGACGCCCCCGACGGGCTCGCGTCCTCCGGTCCGTCGCTCCTCTCCACCGGCAACGTCGTCCTCGCGGGGACGCGTGCCATCGACGACGGAGAGTCAGCGTACATCGAGGAGACGGGCATCAGGATGCTCGGGCCAGGAGAGCTCGACGACCCAGCGGTGATCGTCGCCGCCGTCGAGGCGACAGGGGCGACCTCGGTGTACGTGCACATCGACCTCGACGTCCTCGACCCTGCCACGATCAGCGGAGTCGGCTACCCGGAGCCGTTCGGGGTGCAGCCGGAAGCTCTGTGCGACGCTGTGCGCGCCCTGCGCGGCCGGTTCGGGCTCGCCGGGGCCGCGATCACGGAGTTCGCACCGGAGTCTCCGGATGCGGCAGGGCACGACATGGCGGTGATCCTGCGGATTCTGGGCGCGCTGACCGGGCGGCTGGAGGCGAACGGCGGCGGGGCGTCCACGGGTGGGTCCTCGGCGGGTGGGTCCTCGGCGGGCGGGTCCTCGGCGGGCGGCTCATCCACAACCGGCTCTGCGCGGCATCTCTCCACAGATCCTCGCCCTGCCGATGACGGGTCGTGACCGTCGAGGTAGCTTGGGAGACATGACCGAACCCAAGATCATCACCGAGCGGCGGGGACACATCCTGCTCATCGGATTCAACCGACCGCAGAAGCGCAACGCCGCCGACTTCGAGCTTCTTCGACAGCTCGCCGACGCATACGGCGTCCTCGAAAAGGACCCGGAGCTGAGGGTCGGGCTGGTGTACGCGGTCGGCGATCATTTCACCGCCGGCCTCGACCTCGGCGACATCGGGCCGCGCATCGGAGCGGACGGCCTCACGATCGAGGGTCCGGACGGCATCAACCCGTGGCAGGTCTCCGGCCAGCAGCTCAGCAAGCCAGTCGTGATCGCCGTGCACGGCACCTGTCTCACCCTCGGGATCGAGCTGATCCTGGCGAGCGACATCGCCGTCGCCGCCCGGTCCACCACGTTCGGCCAGATCGAGGTCTCGCGCGGCATCCTGCCGTTCGGCGGCGCCACCATCCGGTTCCCTCGCGCCGTCGGCTGGGGCAACGCGATGCGCTACATCCTCACCGGAGACAGCTTCGACGCCGAGGAGGCTCACCGCATCGGACTGGTGCAGGAGCTCGTCGACGACGGGGAGCAGTTCGACAGGGCGCTCGCCATCGCAGAGCGGGTCGCCGCCCAGGCGCCTCTCGCCGTGCAGGCGGCGCTCGCCAACGCCAAACGCGCCGTCCGCGACGGAGACGCGGCAGCAGAGGCCGAACTGCAGCCGGCGCTCGTGCGTCTCGCCACCAGCGAAGACGCGGCGATCGGGATGCAGGCCTTCCTCACCAGGACGGAAGCGGAGTTCGTGGGGCGCTGAGCCCGACGACCACCGCGGCGACACCGACCACGACAGCGCACCGACCATCGCAGTGCACCGAACACGAAGTAACGACAGGAGAGAGCATGAGCGGCAACGAGTACGACGTCATCGTGATCGGCGCTGGGGCAGTGGGCGAGAACGTCGCCGACCGCGCGGTGCAGGGAGGGATGCGCACCGTCATCGTCGAGGCGGAGCTGGTCGGGGGCGAGTGCTCGTACTGGGCCTGTATGCCGTCGAAAGCGCTGCTGCGCAGCGGCGCGCTCCTTCGGGCGGCGCAGAAGGTCGGCGGAACGCGTGAGGCCGTCACCGGTCCCCTCGACGTCGAGGCCGTGTTGCGGCGCCGCGACGTGATGACGAGCGACTGGAAGGACGACGGGCAGGTCGAATGGCTCAACGGAGCAGGCATCGACCTGGTCCGCGGGCACGCGGTGATCACCGCAGCCAGGGAAGTAACGGTGACGGCGGACGACGGCACGGTGACGGTGCTCACCGCCAAGCACGCCGTCGCCGTCTGCACCGGTTCTGCCGCGCTCCTCCCCGACGTGCCGGGACTCCGCGAAAGCGAGCCGTGGACGAGCAGGGACGCGACGAGCGTGCAGCGGGTTCCCGTGTCGCTCGCGATCCTCGGCGGAGGCGTCGTCGGCGTCGAGATGGCGACCGCGTACGCCGGGTTCGGTACCGAGGTCCACCTCATCTCGCGCAGCGGGCTGCTCGGCGGCAACGAACCGTTCGCGGGAGAGCTCGTCGCCGACTCTCTGCGCGAACTCGGCGCGACGCTGCACCTGGACGCGTCGCCGACGTCGGTCGCGCGCACAGACGACGACGGCTTCCTGCTCACCCTGGACGACGGCAGCACGGTCGAGGCGGACGAACTGCTCGTCGCGATCGGCCGCATCCCGCACACCGGCGATCTCGGTCTCGAAGCCTTCGGCCTCGAAGGCGGCGCCTGGCTGTCTGTCGACGACTCCATGCGCGTCCTCGGCTCGGACGGCGAGCCGGTGGACGGCGGCCGGCTGTACGGGGTCGGCGACGTGAACCACCGCGCCCTGCTCACGCACCAGGGCAAGTACCAGGCACGGGCGGCAGGCGACGCCATCGCGGCCAGGGCGAAGGGCGCGAACGTGTCGCTGGAGCCGTGGGGCACCTACGTCGCGACCGCCGATCACCAGTCGGTGCCCCAGGTCACCTTCACCGATCCGGAGGTCGCCTCTGTCGGCCTCACCGCTGCCGCAGCGGAGAAGGCCGGCTACCGCACCAGGGTCGTCGACTACGAGATCAGCGGAGTGGCCGGAGCGAGCATCGTGGCGGACAACTACGTCGGGAAAGCCAGGATGGTCGTCGACGAAGACCGGGGGGTGATCCTCGGCGTCACCTTCGTCGGGCAGGACGTCGGCGAGCTCCTGCACTCGGCGACCATCGCCGTCGTGGGAGAGGTTCCGCTCTCCCGGCTGTGGCACGCCGTGCCCTCGTACCCGACCCTCAGCGAGGTCTGGCTGCGGCTGCTCGAAGCATACGGCCGACCGGAGGAGTGACGGGATGCGCATCGTCACCCGCCTGCTGTTCGACTCCCCGATCAGCTGGCTCGGCTACCTTTACGCCACCGCGGTCGGCCTGGTCTGGGGCTTCATCTGGAGCACAGGACGGGTCGAACGTCACGCAGGACTGTTCGTCTTCCGCGGGATGCCGCAGCGCACGTTCGGCAGAGGGGGCTCGTGCGTGGGAGGCTGTTACCTCACGGCGCAGAACGTCTCGGACGACATCCTGGAACACGAGGCCGTGCACAAACGGCAGTGGCAGCGCTACGGAATGGCGTTCCCGCTGCTCTACCTCGTCGCGGGCCGCGACCCCCTGAAGAACCGATTCGAGATCGAGGCCGGTCTCGAGAAAGGTGGCTACCGATGACTGCTGAGGCAGACGGCTACCGGCGCACGATCGTCCTGACGGGGGCGAGCTCCGGGATCGGGGTCGTCGCCGCCCAGCGGCTCTCCGAGCAGGGCAACGAAGTGGCGGTCGTCGGCCGCAACCCCGAGCGCACCCGCGCGGTCGCCGAGAAGATCGGCGCGACGCCGTTCCTCGCCGACTTCGAGAAGTTCGACGATGTGCGCGCGCTGGCGAGCGCCCTGCTCGACAGGTACGAGACGATCGACGTGCTCGCCAACAACGCCGGCGGTCTCAACGCCAAGCGCGAGCTCACGGTCGACGGGCACGAGCGCACCATCCAGGCCAACCATCTGTCGCCGTTCCTGCTCACTCACCTGCTGCGCCCGCGGCTGGAACAGACGGCGGCGGCCGGGCGTGATGTACGCGTCGTCTCCACGGCAAGCCTCGCCAACCGTTTCGGTCACCTCCGCCTCGACGATCTCGACTTCGAGAAGCGGCCGTGGCTGGGCGGCTGGCGCGCGTACGGAACGGCCAAGCTGGCGACCATCCTGTTCATCTCGGAACTGGCGGAACGGCTCACCGGGACGGGCGTCGACGCGTTCTCGTTCCACCCCGGCACGATCGCGACGAACTTCGGCAGGACGTCGCCGCTCATCCGGTTCGGCGCGTTCGTCACGCGCAACACCTACGGGATCCCGGTGGAGCAGGGAGCTCTGCCCCTCATCAGGCTCGCGGGCGAGGCGCCGGTCGGTGCGCCGAGCGGGACATACTTCGACCGCCTCAAGGCCAACGGCGCAACGACGGCGCAGGCGAAGGACGCGCAACTCGGCCGCGACCTCTGGACGATCTCGGAGCAGCTGGTGGGGGTGGACAGCCGGGTGTGACGGCGGCCCGTGCTCCGCGTCAGTGGTAGGCGGGGGCGACGATCGCGTCGGCGGTCATGCCCACGACCGACTGCAGGTGCTCGCGCACCTCGGTGACCAGGGCGAAGCCGCCGGTCAGGATGACGCGGGTCTCACCAGGGCCGTCGCAGAGCATCTCGGTGGTCCAGGCGCGAACGGCGCGCGTCGCGGCCTCTCCCCTGGCGCAGCGCTCTCCGGTTCCCGGGCGGCCGCTGCGATTGCGGCGGGTGAGCCAGGTGACCGTCATGCGCATCGGGGTGGCGAGTGCCACGATCTCCGACTCGTCCTCGACCTCGACGAACACGCGGCCGCGGGCGCACAGCGGAAGCAGCGAGAGCTCGGCTTCCAGCTCCGTCAGCGACGACTCATCGGCGACCACCAGGAACTGCACACGGTCGTCGTGGTGAGCTGTGGTCGCGGTGTGGGTCGCGTGATCGGGTCGGTACATCGTGCCTTCAGTATAGGTCAGCCTTACCTAACCTCGAAGCGCTCCGAGCGGATGCCCAGCCAGCCGCACCTTCCGCCCTCCCGCCCGACGCGGCATGATCGAGACATGGAGCCTACGGCCACGAACACCATCGCGCCCATGCTGGCGAAAGCCGTCCCGACCGTCCCCGAGCCGGACAAAGTCGAGGGCGGCCTCAGCTACGAACCGAAGTGGGACGGCTTCCGCGCCATCGTCTACGCCACTGCATCCACCCCCGGCGTCGTCGACAGCGTCGAGATCGGCAGCCGCGGCTCGAAGATGCTCACCCGGTACTTCCCCGAGCTGGTCGAGGCGTTCACGCGCATCCTGCCCGGACCCTGCGTGCTCGACGGCGAGATCGTCGTGCCGACAGGCGAGCCAGGACAGCAACGGCTCGACTGGGAGGCGCTGTCGCAGCGCATCCACCCCGCCGCCAGCCGCGTCAAGCTGCTGGCAGAGGAGACCCCTGCCACGTTCGTCGCGTTCGACCTGCTGGCGCTCGGCGAGGAGTCGTACCTCGACCGGCCGTTCGCCGAGCGGCGCGCCGCCCTCGAAGAGCTCGCCGGCGGCCTGCCTGCCCCGATCGAACTCACCAGGACCACCACAGACGTCGACCTCGCCAGGAAATGGCTGGTCGAGTTCGAGGGCGCTGGCCTGGACGGCGTTGTCGCGAAACCGCTCGCCGCACCGTACGCGCAGAACAAGCGCACCATGCTGAAGATCAAGCACCACCGCACGGCAGACGTGGTCGCGCTCGGCTACCGCATCCACACCAGCGGGCGCGGCGTCGGGTCGCTGCTGGTCGGCCTCTACGGGTCGGACGGCGAGCTGCGCAACATCGGCGGCGTCTCTGCGTTCACCGACAAGCGCCGGCTCGAACTGATCGACGAGCTCGATCCGCTCGTGCTCCGCGACGACGACGGACAGACCGTTACGGGCGAGACGGAGCGCAGCCGATTCTCGTCCGGGAAAGACGTGTCGTTCGTCCGGCTGCGGCCGGAGCGCGTGCTGGAAGTCCGCTACGACCAGATGGAGGGGATGCGGTTCCGCCACACGGCGCAGTTCGAGCGTTGGCGCCCCGACCGGGATGCGCGCTCCTGCACATACGACCAGCTCGACCGCCCCATCGCATACGACCTGGCCGACGTGCTCGACGAGCGGCACGCCCGGCCAGCGCACCGCTGACGCGCGGCCGTCACGCCTCAGTCGCGCGGCTCGGCTGCACGCGTGCCGCCGTCACGCCTTCTTCGCGCGGCTCGGCTGCACGCGCGGCGGCTCCCCCGGCATCTTCGGATAGTCCGGAGGGAACGGCAGTTCGCCGAGCCCGTCGTCGAGGTCGCGCTGCCACCAGTCGAGCAGCACGTCGATCGTGCCCGGCTTCTCGCCGAACGACTCCCACGGGTCACCGACGGTCGCCAGACGCTCGGGGATCGTGAGCACCGTGTGCGTGCGCGGGTCCGTCGTCGCCAGTTCCTCCCAGGCGATCGGCGTCGCCACCGGCGCGTGCGCCAGAGCGCGCGGGCTGTACGCGCCTGCCATCGTCCTGTCCCTGTTGGCCTGGTTGAAGTCCACGAAGATGCGTTCGCCTCGCTCCTCCTTCCACCACGCCGTCGTCACCTTCTCCGGCATCCGCCGCTCGAGCTCGCGCGCGGCGGCGATGACCGCGTGCCGCACCTCCAGGAACTCGTGCGTCGGCTCGATCGGGGCGAAGACGTGCAGGCCGCGGTTGCCAGAGGTCTTGATGAACGCCTCCAGGCCGGCCTCGCGCAGCACCGCACGCAGTTCGACGGCCGCTGGGATCGCGTCGCCGAAGTCGGTCCCCGGCTGCGGGTCGAGGTCGATGCGCAACTGGTCGGGATTGTCGGAGTCCTCCGCGCGCGACGGCCACGGGTGGAACACCACCGTGTTCATCTGCACCGCCCACACCGCAGCCGCCGGTTCGTCGATGACGAGCTGTGGATGCGACCGGGCACTCGGGTACACCACCATCACCGACCGCACGTAGTCCGGAGCGCCGCGCGGTGGGTTCTTCGAGAAGAACTGCTCCCCGTCGATGCCGTCCGGAAAGCGCTGCAGCGACACCGGACGGTCGCCGTTCGCGCGCACGAACGCATCCCCCACCGCCACGAAATAGTTCGCGAGGTCGAGTTTGGTGATGCCGAGCTGCGGCCAGAGCACGCGGCCAGGACTGGAGATCCGCACCTCCCTGTCGCCGTGCGGACCCGGGACCGTGATGACAACTGCGTCGCCTGCCATGCTCACACCGTACCCGTCGCCGGGCCGTCGATGACAGTCGTGTGAATTCCGTGTGCGATGCGGCGTCGGAGCGCGTGCGTTCGCAAAAGTGGGTGAGAATGTTCTCGCACCCCCGAGGACGGAGCGTGCACGACCCGAGGAGTTCCCCTGAAGATCGTCAGCTACAACCTCCGCAAGCACGCGGCAGGTCACGAGCTCGCGGACATCGCGGCCACATACGACGTCGACGCGCTCTGCCTGCAGGAGTGCGACAGCGAGATGCTGCCGGAGCGCCTGCACCACCTGGTCCTGGCGGACACCACCAAGACCAACCGCCTCGGTCTCGCCGTCTACGTGCGTGAAGACCGCTACGACATCCTCGACACCAAGGTGTTCGCCGTGCAGAAGTCGGTGCACGACCGGGTGCTCGCCCCCGCCAACGAACGGCTCCTCGCTGTGCGCCTGCACGACAGGCAGACCGAGGAGGACGTGCTGGTCGGGTCGTTCCACGCGGCGCCGCTGACCGCATCCAACTCGTTGCGGCGCAAGCAGATCGCTGCCGCCCACGCCGGGATGCGGTCGCTGGCGGCCGACATCCCGTCCGTGATGGTCGGCGACTTCAACTACCCCTGGTTCATCCGCGGGCTGGAGCGCCACCTGACGACGGCGGGCTACGCGCTCAGCCGCAGCAGCGAGCCGACCTACCTGCGCTACAAGTTCTTCACCGGATACTTCGACTTCGTCACCTCCACCGGCTTCGAGATCCAGCGGGTGGACGTACTGCCTCGCGGCGCCTCCGACCACCGCGCGATCAGCCTGGACGCCGAGCTCGCCGCCTGACCCGCGGCCTGCGGCCCGTCTGCCCTTCGGCCCTCGGCCTTCCGCAGGAGAAGCGCGCCACCCGCCGCGATTTCTCCGTTCGAGCGGAGTTCGCACCGGCGTGCCGCGCGAACTCTCCGTCCGAACGGGGACCTCCACCGCCCGCGAGATTCGTCCGTCCGGACGGAGAACCGGCGCGCCACGCCGCCGGCGGCTCCGTTCAGACGGAGAAGTCGCCGCTCTGAGGCGAAAAGTCCGTCCGAACGGAGAAGGGGGCGGTACAAACGCGGCCGCTCCGTTCGGACGGAGAAATCGCCGCTCTGAGGCGAAAAGTCCGTCCGAACGGAGAAGGGGGCGGTACAAACGCGGCCGCTCCGTTCGGACGGAGAAGCGGGCGGCGCGAGCGCGAGCAGCCTGGACCACCGCCGCAGCCCGGCGTATCGTGAACGGCGTTCCCAGGCGAGGTGGTGCGCATGGACGATCTCGGGTGGCTCGCGGCAGGCGACTACACGATCGCGCGGGAGATCCTGGAGCGCGGCGTCGCCCTCATCTACCTGATCGCCTTCGTCTCGGCCGCCAACCAGTTCCCCGCGCTGCTGGGGGAACGCGGCCTGCTGCCCGCTCCGCGGTTCCTGCAGACCGCGTACGCGCGCAGGCAGCCGACCCTGTTCCGCTGGCGGTACTCCGACCGGATGCTCCTCGCCGTCGCGTGGACGGGCGCCTTCCTCTCCCTGCTCATCGTCGCCGGTGTCGTGCAGCTCGCACCCACCTGGGTGTTCCTGCCCGTCTTCCTGGTGGTGTGGTTCCTCTACCTGTCGATCGTGAACGTCGGCCAGACCTTCTACGGGTTCGGCTGGGAGAGCCTGCTGTGCGAGGCAGGGTTCACCGTGGCCATGCTCGGCGCTCTCGACACCGCTCCCCCGGTCACCATCGTGTTCCTGCTGCGCTGGCTGGTATTCCGGCTCGAATTCGGCGCTGGGATGATCAAGATGCGCGGCGACCGCTCCTGGCGCGACCTCACCGCGCTCTACTACCACCACGAGACCCAGCCGATGCCGAACCCGCTGAGCCGCACAGCGCACCTGCTGCCGAAGTGGTGGCACAGGGTGGAGGTGCTCGGCAACCACTTCGCCCAGCTCATCGTGCCGTGGCTGCTGTTCGCGCCGCAGCCGGTGGCGAGCATCGCGGCGGCGGTCGTCATCCTCACCCAGCTGTGGCTGGTGGCGACGGGCAATTTCGCTTGGCTGAACGTGATCACGATCGTGCTCGCGTTCTCTGCGGTGGACGACGCAGCGCTCCGGTTCGTGTTCGGCGGCAGCGGGGGCGGCGGGATCGGGGCGGACACCGTGCCCGGCTGGTACGCCGTCGTGGTGCTGGTGGCGAGCATCCTGCTCGTCGGGCTGAGCTGGCAGCCGCTGCGCAACCTGTTCGCGCACAGGCAGCTGATGAACGCGAGCTTCAACCGCTGGCATCTCGTCAATGCGTACGGCGCGTTCGGCACCGTGACGCAGGAACGCTACGAGGTGATCGTCGACGGCACGGACGACGACCCCCACGATCCGGATGCGCGCTGGCAGGAGTACGCCTTCAAGGGCAAGCCGGGCGACGTGAACCGTCTCCCCCGGCAGTTCGCGCCGTATCACCTGCGGCTCGACTGGCTGATGTGGTTCCTCGCGCTCGGTTCGCGCGACACGGAGTGGTTCGAGATGTTCCTGCTGCGGCTGCTCGAAGCAGACCGGCCGACGCTGCGGCTGCTGCGCGTCGACCCGTTCGGCGGCCGTCCGCCTCGCGCGGTGCGGGCGAGGATGTTCCTCTACCGGTTCACGACCAGGGCGGAGAAACGCGCATCCGGCGCCAGGTGGATGCGCGTGGAGATCGCCGACCTCGTGCCACCTGTGTCACTGCGCGGCTGAGCGCCGGGTCCCGCGCCTCCGTGCGGCGGCGGTGTCGGCCCCCGTGCGGCGGCGGTGTCGGCCCCGTGCGTCAGTACCCGCCGCGCTCCTCCTCCAGCTTGGCGAGGTCGCGCCAGATCAGCAGCCGCAGTCTGGCAGGGCGCTCCTCCTCGTAGTTCGCCTTGAGCGCCTCGACGCCCGAGAACGCGTCGAGGCCCGCCTGGATCGCACGGCCGACCTCGTCCCAGGCGTCCTGCCTGGCGCGCTCGACGATCGTCAGCAGCTCCTGCTCGGAGTCCGCCTTGGCCCGGAGTCCGTCCGCCAGCGCCCTCGCTGCCGCCTCGCGGAGCGCCAGGTTGCTGGTGTCGATGTCGCGGTAGTCGTGCGGGTGGGTGGCGTCGCCGCCCAGCCCGACGACCGCGAGCCGTGCCTCACTAGCGCGCTCGGCAGCCTGGTCCTGCTCGTCGGCGAGCTCGCGCAGCATCTCCGCCGCCTGCGCGGTGTGCCTGGCAGGGTCGAACGGGTTGTCCTGCTGGATGGTGTCGACCACGATGTGGTTCTTCACCGCCATCCTCGTGGCGTAGTCGGCGAGGAGCATCCCCTCCTCCACGGACTGTTCGAGGGTCGGCGGAGCCGGTTCCTCGAGCGCGTCCTCATCGAACGGCCGGGTGCGCGGCGTGACCGCGCGCTTGCGGAACCAGTTCGGCCAGCGCATCCCTCTCCTCGGATCGCAGGCGGCACGAAAGAAGCGGCGCCGCCCTGCCATCCCATTCTGTCGGAAAACGGCGAAGGTGCGGCAGAGTGGTGACATGGCCGGTGTGCGATACGAGTTCGAGGCGGAGCTGTGGCGCTGGGAGGCGCGGCGCGACCTGTGGGTGTTCGCCAGGCTGCCGCTCGACGTGTCGGAGGACATCCGGCTGCAACCGCATCCGCCCGCCGGGTTCGGCTCTGTGAAGGTGATGGTGACGCTGGGCGGTTCGCGCTGGTCCACCTCGGTGTTCCCCGAATCGGCGGACGGCGCGTACATCGTCGCCATCAAGGGGTCGGTGCGGGCGAAGGAGGGCGTCGGGCTCGGCGACGTGGTGCGGCTCGGGATCGAGACGCTGCTGTAACGGGATGCGGTCTGCAGGGTGCGGGTTGCGGTCAGGCCGCGAGCATCCACACCGCCATCGCACACATCGCGGCGGCGGACGTGACCGGCAGCACGGCGGCGCGCGGCCGGTGCGTGACGGCGACGCGCAGCGCGCAGGCCAGGCACGCAGCGGAGAGCACGGCGACGGCCACGGCGAGCGCGACGACGAGCCAGGAGCCGCCGGGGTGGGCGGCGTGCGCGGTGGATGCGGCGGGTGCGGCAGATGCGTCGGTGACGGATGCGGGGACCGCGTGGCCGTGCACGGCGGCCAGCACGAACATGAGCGCCATCGCGAACGGTTCGAGCGCGAGGTGCGCGGTGCGGCGTCCGCGTCCGGTCGCGGCGACCACAGCGGCCGTCACCACCAGCGCTGCCGCCCAGATCCCACCGGGAATGGGGGCGACTCCGAAGGCGGAGGCCAGCATCGCCGCGGAGGCGAGCAGCGACAGTGCGGGAAGCGCGATCAGCGGCGCGGCAGCAGCACGGCGCGGTCCCTCCCGCTTCGCCGCCCTGGCGACCGTCACGCTGCTCATCCCGCCACGCTAGATCCCGGCAGTCACCCGTGGTGTGCCGCCCGCGCATCCCACTTGCGTGCCCCGGCACGATTCGTCGTCCGGCGGGCGGAGGCGTGCACCAGCACGCGTGATACGATCCGTGTCACGGATCGTATACAGTGTCGTCCCGATTCAGATGAGGTGACTGTGCCATACCCGACAACGCAGGCCGTCAGCGCGTCACGCGTGACCACGTCCGTCGCGAGGAGCTTCAGCGAGTTCCGCACGGCGGTGTCCGAGTCGTTCGTTCCCCTGCACGTGACCAGTTCCCGCCCAGACCCGTTCTGGGGGCGCATCCGGTCGGCGGACGCCGACGAGGTGCACGTCTCCGAGGTGAGCGCCGCCGAGCACGTCGTCGAGCGGACGCCAGAGCTCATCGCGCGCTCCGACCGGCACTACTTCAAGCTCAGCCTGCAGCTCTCCGGCACCGGCCTTCTCATCCAGGACAACAGAGAGGCCGTGCTGCAGCCGGGCGACCTCGCCGTCTACGACACCCACCGGCCGTACTCGCTCGTCTTCGACGACGACTTCCGCACGATGGTCGTCATGTTCCCGAAGCACCTCATCGACCTTCCTGCGGACGTCGTCGCCCAGCTCACCGCTGTGACGATGAGCGGGAAGAGCGGCGTCGGCAGCATCATCGTGCCGTTCCTCGCCCAGCTCGTCGGCAACCTGGAGCAGCTCAACGGAGCAACGGGCGCGCGGCTCGCGCACAGCGCCCTCGACCTGGTGACCACAATGTTCGCCAACGAGCTCGACATCGCCAGCGGCCCCGGCAACCCGCACCAGGCCCTGATGCAGCGCATCCGGGCGTACATCGACGCGAACCTCGCCTCCACCGACCTCGGCCCGACGCAGATCGCCGCCGCGCACTTCATCTCCACGCGGCACCTGCACGGACTGTTCCGCGAGCAGGGGACGACCGTCTCCTCGTGGATCCGCACCAGGAGACTCGAACGCTGCAGGCGCGACCTGCTCAACCCGCTCTACGGCGACCGTCCGGTGGCGGCGATCGCCGCACGCTGGGGGTTCGTGGACGCCGCGCACTTCTCGCGCGTGTTCAAGTCGACGTACGCGGAGTCCCCGAGCGAGCTGCGCGCTTCCGGCCGCGCCGCCTGACGCGCGCGGGCTGCCTAGGCGCGCATCCACCTCGATTTTGTCGGGGAGGGAACGGGGCTTGACGGTCGGGGCACGATGCGGCGTCCGCCATTGATGCCGGTGGACGCTGCCGCGCACGATGGGTCAGACCCGCGCGACGCAGCGCGGGCGGAAACGGAACCCGCATGCCAGGCACCGCCCTTCCCCCGACCGGTCGTCAGGTGGTCTTCCCCTCCGCTGGGGTGATCGAGACCGCCGAGCAGTCGCTCCCCTCCCCCGGACAGGACGACCTCATCCTGCGCGTCGCCCTGGTGGGCGTGTGCGCAACGGACCTGCACCTCCTCGCCGGGCACATCGGCGACCCGTTCCCTCTGGTGCCCGGTCACGAGTTCGTCGGAGAGGTCGCGGCCATCGGCGACGCTGCTGCCGCGACCAGGGGGCTGTCCGCCGGCGACAGGGTCGCCGTGGAGATGCTGCTGCCCTGCCAGAGCTGTGCGCGCTGCCGGGAAGGCAGGTACAACCTGTGCGAGGCGGATGACCCGTCCTCTGGGCTCCCGCACGGCCGCCAGCTCGGGGTGAACATCCCGCGCACCGTCTCACCAGGGCTGTGGGGCGGATACGCGGAGCACCTGTTCGTGCCCCGCCAGGCGATCGTGCACCGGCTGCCGGATGCGCTCGCCTGGGAGAGCGCCGTGCTGGTCGAACCGTTGGCGGTCGCCTGCCGGGCCATCGCCAGGGGGAGGGTCGCGCCTGGAGAGTCCGTGGTGGTGATCGGGCCAGGACCGGTCGGCATCCTCGCCGCCGCCGCCGCACGCGCGGCAGGCGCAGGACGGGTGATCGTCGTGGGCACGCGCGCGAACCGGCTGGCGCTCGCGAGACGGTTCGGCGCTGACGTGGTGGTGAACTCCCGCGAGACCGACGCGGTGGATGCGGTCCACGCCGAACTCGGCGGACGGCTGGCAGACGTGGTGATCGAGATCGCCGGCGCCACGGCCGCGCAGCAGCAGGCCGTGCGGCTGGTGCGGCGCGGAGGACGCGTCGTGCTCGCCGGGGCGTGCGGAGCGAACGCTGCCGTGACCTTCCTCGCCGACGAGGACCTGCTGACGCGCGAGGTCGACCTGCTGCCCTCGTTCCTGTCTGCAGGCGGTTTCGAGCCGGCGATCCGGATGCTCGAACGCGCGGACTTCGACTACGCGTCGCTGGTCACCCACCGGTTCGGCCTCGATGAGGTGCGGGAGGCATACGACGTGATCGAGAACCGAGACGGCAACGTGCTGAAAGCCGTGATCGACCCGAGCGTCGGGGTGTCGGCGCGATGAGCGGGGGCACCGGGAGCACCGAGAGGTTCGCCGGACGCATCGCGGCCGTCAGCGGCACCACCAGCGGGATCGGCCGCGGCATCGCCTCCCGGCTCGCCGCAGAGGGAGCGACCGTCTTCGGGCTCGACCTGGAGCCGGGCGGGATCGGCGAGCACGTGTACTGCGACGTCTCCGACGCCGCAGGCGTGGCGCACGCGGCGGCCGACCTGCTCGCGCTCACCGGCGGCCGCATCGACCACCTCGTCGCCAACGCGGGCATCCGCGGATCGGACGCGGCGGCCGAGGAGCTGCCGATCGCGGACTTCGACGCCGTGCTCTCCGTGAACCTCCGCGGGGTGTTCCTGACGCTGCAGGCGTTCGCGCCGACCATGCTCGCCGCTGGACGGGGCAGCATGGTGGCCGTCGCATCCATGTCGGGCAATCGGGTGGTGAACGTGCCGCAGCGCACGGTGCACTACAACACGGCCAAGGCAGGGGTGACCGCGATGGTGCGCACGCTCGCCGTTGAGTGGGGTGGCAGAGGAGTGCGGGTCAACACGGTCTCCCCCGGCTACGTGTCCACCCCGTTCCTCGACGGCGACACCGCCATGCACGCGCAGTGGCTGCCGAACACCGTCCCCGGCCGGTTCGCGACGATCGACGAGATCGCCGCAGGCGCCCTCTACCTCCTCTCCGACGACGCCGGATACTGCTACGGCACCGACCTGCTGATCGACGGCGGATACTCCCTGCGCTGAGACGCGCGGACAACGAAAGGAACACGATGACGGACACCGAGCACGACCCTGCGACCGACGAATGGCGCACGTACGACGAATTCGCCGCTGGGATCGACACCTACCGGCTGCCGAACACCGACCTCTCCGGCACGGAGCTCGCGCTCACCCTCGACGACGGCTCGACGCTGACGCTGGCGTTCGAGACGGATGCCGTGGTGTGGACCTCCTCCGCTGCCTGCGGCGGCCGTGACCCGTACGACGCCGTCTCCGCCCGCGACGACGTGATCTTCGTCAACCTGCCGCTGACGAGCGTGGAGCGGGAGTCGATCACGGTCGTCTACTCGACCACGACGCACCGCGCGCTCGTCGCACACTCGGTGATCGCCGAGGAGGACGTGGAGGGCACGCCCCGCGTGCGCCAGACGTTCCACGCCGCCGTCACCGACGCCGGCGAGCCCACCGGAGAGGTCCCAGCGCCGTCCCGCGACCTCATCGGCAAGCGCAACATCTACCGCTACAGCCCGCACCACCTCTACGAGCACGTCTACGTGTCGTCGCAGCGCTACGCCTGGCAGTGCCTCGAGGGCGTGCAGCGCGGACACGGCGACATGGACCTGTCCACCGTGTGGAAGTTCGCCGACGGGCTCTACCTGTTCTGCTTCAGGGAGTTCCGGATCGCGGTGGCGAGCGTCTGGCTGCACGACCTCGGCTACGACCTGCGCACCACGGGGATCTTCCTCGGGCTGAACGGCGCAGGCGAGTCGGAGCACTCCCGCGCCGGAGGCCACATCTACCCGCTCGGCTCCGTGTCGTACCCCGACGCGCAGCCGGTCTGAACGCATCCGGAACCAGCAGCATCCACCGCCAAGCGCATCCACCGATCGGAGCACGACCATGACCAGCAACCACGACATCATCAAGGCCCACTACGACGCCAGCGACCGCGGAGACATCGACGGGATGCTCGCCCCGCTCGCCGCAGACGCCCGCTGGACCGAGATGGCCGGGTTCCCGTACGCAGGCACATACGTCGGCCCTGACGAGGTGCGCGCAGGCGTCTTCGAGCGCATCGGGGCGGAGTGGGACGGATACACGGCCGAGATCACCGAGCTGATCGACGGCGGAGACACCATCGTCGGCCTCGGCACGTACAGCGGAACGTACACGGCGACCGGCCGGTGGTTCGAGGCCAGAGTCGCCCACGTCTGGCGGCTCTCCGGCGGCGAGGTCGTCGCGTTCGAGCAGTTCACAGACACCGCGCGCGTCCGGGATGCGCTCGCGTAGGCACCAGAGCGCGCACGGGCAAGAAGGGTGCAGCCACAGGCAACTGACGGCATGGCACCCGGCCGTAGGTTTCAGAACGAGATGCCACGACGAAGTGGTCGTGGCGCAACCCGAGAGGCAGGGAAGCGCATGAGGAAACACGTGTTCTACGCCACCGCGGCGCTCGCGGCATCCGCAGCACTCGTGCTGAGCGGCTGCAGCGCAGGCGGCAGCGGAGACGGCAAGGCACCGATCGTGGTCGGATCGGTCAACACCAAGAGCGGACCGGCGACCTTCCCGGAGGCGTCGCTCGCCGCAGCGGCGGTCTTCGCCGACCAGAACGCCAAGGGCGGGATCAACGGTCACAAGATCGACTACAAGGCGCTCGACGACAAGGGCGACCCTGCCACGGCATCCGCCAATGCACGCGAGATCGTCGGAAGCGACGAAGCCGTGGCGATGGTCGGCTCGGCGAGCCTGATCGAGTGCGAGATCAACGCGAAGTACTACGAGCAGCAGAAGGTCCTCAGCATCCCAGGAGTCGGGGTGGACACCGGCTGCTTCGACAGCCCCAACATCTCCCCGGCCAACGTCGGGCCGTTCAACGACATGACGCTCACGCTCTACTGGGGCTCGGAGGTCGCGAAGCTCGACAACATCTGCGTGCTGCTGGAGATCGCGGGAAGCACCCGCCCCGCGTACCAGAAGGCCATCGACACCTGGACGAAGATCACCGGCAAGAAGCCGCTGTACATCGACGACACCGTGCCATACGGCGCGAGCGACTACACGCCGTACATCGTCAAGGCGAAGGACGCAGGCTGCAAGGCCCTCGCGATCAACCCGGTCGAGCCGGACGCCATCGCCCAGGTCAAGGCAGCGAACGCGCAGGGCTGGAAGGACGTGAACTGGCTCTACCTCACCAGCGTCTACAGCGACAACTTCGCCAAGGCGGTCAGTGACGCGGGAGCCGGCATCTACGTTCCTGCCGAGTTCTACCCGTTCACCGACGCATCCAGTGACATCAACAAGGACTGGCGCGACCTGATGACGAAGAACAACATCCCGCTCACGTCGTTCTCGCAGGGCGGGTACCTCGCTGCCAAGTACTTCATCCAGGTGGCGGAGGGCATCAAGGGCGACATCACCCGCGAATCGGTGACGAAGGCGCTGCACGACATGCAGCCGATCACGAACCCGATGGTCGGAACGCCGTACACCTTCGGAACGGCGAAAGTGCACGACGGGAACACCGCCGGCTGGCCGATCAAGCTCGTCACAGGCAAGAACGCCTGGGAGCTGAACGGCGACGACTGGATCACGATCCCCAAGAAGTGACCACCAGCGGGGCTCGCCTTCCGTGCGGAGGCGAGCCCCGCATCCACTGTTTCTGAAAGGAGCCCGGATGCTGCAGGGCGCCCTCGCCGGCCTCGCCGCCGGTGGACTATATGCCGTGCTCGCGGTGTGTCTCACCCTGATGTCCCGCCTGGTGCGGGTCGTCAACTTCTCCCAGGCCGCGACAGGGATGTTCGGCGGCTTCGTGGCCGTCTGGCTGGTCAGCCACGCCGGCTGGCCGATCTGGCTCGGCTCGCTGGTCGGCGTGCTCATCGGCGGTGCGCTGAGTGCCCTGATCGGGCTCATCATCGCCACCTGGCTGCCGGAGGCGGACACCACGACGCGCTCGGCGGTGACCGTCGGGCCGCTGCTGCTGCTCATCTCGCTCTCCTTCATCCTGTTCGGCAACAAGCCGCAGCCGTTCAGCCCCATCCTTTCCGGGCCGGCGTTCTCGATCGGAGGGGTGGTGGTCAGTCAGGTCACGGTCGCCACGGTGGTGCTCGCGATCGTCGTCGCACTGGCCTGCCGCCTGGTGCTCACCCGCACCTCGATCGGCACCAAACTGCGCGCACTTTCAGAGCGACCAACGACGGCCGAACTGATCGGCATCCCAGCCCGGCCGCTGAGCGTGGCGGTGTGGGCGGTGACCGGGATCATCTCGGCGCTCGTCATCATCATCGTCGCCCCTTCGCAGTCCAACGACGCGACCAGCCTGTCGATGCTCATCGTCCCCGCCTCCGCCGCCGCGCTGCTCGGGGCGTTCCGGCGACTCGACCTCGCCGTGATCGGCGGCCTCGTGCTCGGCCTGCTGAGCGGGCTGGTGGCGCAGATCGACGAGGTGTCGTTCATCCGGAACTTCCTGCCGTTCCTGTTCATCATCGGATTCCTGCTGTGGACCCAGCGCAAGGAGGTGTGGGATGCGGCGCGTTAGCGGCACCCCAGCGGCTCGGATCGCCCTGCCGTTCATCGTCGGAGCCATCGGCCTCGCTGCCGGATACCTGCTCAGCGTCTCACTCTCCGGCTACTTCGTCTTCCTCGCGGTGAGCGCCGTCGTCGCCGCCATCGCGATCCTCGGACTCGGCATCGTGACGGGCAGCGCCGGGATGATCGCCCTCTGCCAGCTGACCTTCGCCGCGGTCGGAGCGTGGATCGTCTCGCTGCTCAACGTGCTGAACGCGCCGGGCGGCTTCATCGTCTGGCTGATCCTCGGCGGCCTGGCGGCCGGGGTGGTCGGCGTGCTCGTCGGCCTGCCTGCCCTGCGGTTGCGCGGCGTGAACCTCGCGGTCGTCACGCTCGGTTTCGCCGCAGCGGCCGACGTCACCCTGGTGCAGATCCAGTTCCCCGGCTCGACGGACGGCGTCTCCGTGCTCCGGCCGGACGCGTTCAGCGACGACAGGTCGTACTTCTTCTTCAGCGTGCTCGTGCTGGTGATCTGCGGGATCGGGGTGTACTTCCTGCAGAGCGGGCGGTGGGGCTCGAGCTGGAAATCGGTCGCGTTCTCCGAGCGCGGCACCGCATCCGTCGGCGCCAGCGTCCCCGGCTCCAAGCTCACCGCGTTCGCCGTCAGCGCCACCCTCGGAGGAGTGAGCGGCGGACTGATCGCCGGGCAGGTGGGGCTGCCGTTCGCGAGCAGCTTCACGCCCATCCAGTCGTTGGCGCTCTACGTGCTGGCGATCATGTCCGGCGCGTACCTCATCGACATGGCGATCTTCGGCGGCATCGTCTGGATCGCGGTGCCTGAGCTGCTGAAGCGGTGGGGCATCCCGCAGGACTGGGGATTCGTGATCTTCGGTGTGCTCGGCGTCCAGGCGCTGACCAGCGGGTCGAACCTGGGCCAGAGCATCCGGAACGCCTGGTGGAAGCGCCAGGCCGAGAAGCGTCCGGTGGAGCTGGCCGCTCCGCTCGCCGAGGCGGCAGGCAGGGATGCGGTGACCGCCGCTCCCCCGGCGACGGCTCCCGCGCCAGCAGACCCTTCCGCCGCTCCCGTGCTCGTCGTCACCGATCTCGGCGTCGCGTTCGGGCAGGTCAAGGCGCTGAACGGCGTGAGCCTCGCGGTGCCGCCGAACACGATCATGGGACTCATCGGGCCGAACGGCGCGGGCAAGTCGACGTTCGTCGACGCGGTGACCGGATTCCTGCCGCAGCACACCGGCTCCGTCTCGCTCGACGGACGCGACCTGCGCGGCCTGTCTGCCACGGCGCGCGCCAGGCTCGGCGTGCGGCGCACCTTCCAGCAGGACAGGGTGCCTCCGACGCTCACCGTCGAGGCGTACGTCCGCTTCGTCGCCCGCAGACGGCTCACCATCGCGGAGATCGACGACGCACTCGCGTTCTTCGGCTGTCCCACCGCCCGCACCCGCCTGCAGAACGTGGATGTGGGCACCAGACGCCTCGTGGAGGTGGCGGCCAACGTGCTCGCCCGGCCGCGCATCCTGATCCTGGACGAGCCGGCCGCAGGGCTCTCGCACGAGGAGCACCTCGAACTCGGCGCTCGGCTGCTGCAGGCGCCGGCCAGGTTCGGCATGTCCATCGTGCTGATCGAGCACGACCTCGACCTCGTGCGCTCCGTCTGCTCGACCATCACGGTGCTCGACTTCGGCGAAGTGCTCGCCAGCGGGCCGCAGGCGGAGGTGCTCGCCGACCCCGCCGTCATGAAGGCGTACATGGGTGAAACGGAGATGCTGTGAACGCGCTCGTCCTGGAATCGGTCACGGTCAGCCGGGGCGCCGGTCCCGTCATCAGCGAGGTCAGCCTCGCCGTGGAGCCGGGGCGGATCACCGCGCTCGTCGGCCCGAACGGCGCCGGGAAGACCAGTCTGCTCGAGTCGATCTCCGGGATCGTCGCGCCGAGCGGAGGGACGATCAGCGTCGACGGCGAGTCGATCGCCAAGCTGTCGAGGGTGCAGCGCGCACGGCGCGGCATCGTGCACATCGAGCAGGGGCGCGCGATCTTCCCGTCGCTGACGGTGCAGGAGAACATCCGGCTCACCGCAGGCACGCAGGAGGGCGTCGACGAGGCGCTCGCCCAGTTCCCCGAGCTGGAGAAGCGGCGGACGAGCGCGTCAGGGCTGCTGTCCGGCGGCGAGCAGCAGATGGTGGTGCTGGCGCGTGCGTTCGCATCCAAGCCGCGGTTCCTGCTGATCGACGAGATGTCGCTCGGGCTCGCCCCCGTGGTGTTCATGCGGCTGCTTCCGATGATCAAGCAGTTCAGCGAATCCGGGGTCGGCGTGCTGCTGGTGGAGCAGTTCACGCACCTCGCCCTCGGCGTCGCCACCGACGCGCTCGTCGTCGCGGGTGGCCGCGTCACGTACGCGGGCACCGCGGCTGCCCTGCAGTCCTCCCCCGAGGTCCTGCACCGCGCATACCTCGGCGCTCCCTGACCTGTCCTCGCGGACGGGCGGGTCAGGCGTCGAGCGGGATGGTGGGGACGTCGACGATGTGGGCTCCGCCGTCCGCGACGATGGTCGCGCCCGTCACGTACGAGGACTCTGCTGAGCCGAGGAAGCGGATCACCGAGGCGATCTCGTCCGGCTGGGCGGGACGAGCCAGCGGAACGGCGGCCGTCACGATGCGGTAGCCGTCCTCGCGACTCGCCAGCCCGGCAGCGCGAGCGAAATCGTCCATCTCCTCGTCGGCCATCGGCGTCTGCACCCAGCCGGGGCAGACCGCGTTGACCCGCACGCCGTAGCGGCCGTAGTCGCGGGCGAGGGAGCGCGTGAGCCCGATCAGCGCGTGCTTTCCGACCGTGTAGCCGGCGACGCCGGGGCCTGCGAACAGCCCGGCGAGCGACGACACGATCACGATCTGCCCGTGCGACTCGACGAGCTGCGGCAGAGCAGCCCTGGCGAGCACGAACGCTGTGGTGACGTTCGTGCGGAACGAAAGCTCCCACGCGGCGTCGTCGGTCTCGTCGACCGTCCCCACCCCGTGGCCGCCGGCGTTCGCGACCACCACGTCGATGCGGCCGAGCTCTGTCACGACCCTGCGCACCACCCCTTCCGCGTCCTCGCGCGCGCTCGCGTCGGCGACGACGGCGACACCGCCGGTCTCGGCGGCCACGGCGTCGAGCGGTCCCTGTCGCCGTCCGACCAGCACGACGTGCGCGCCCTCCGCTGCGTAGCGCCGGGCGGTCGCGGCGCCGATGCCGGTCCCTCCCCCAGTGATGACGACGACCTTGCCGTCGACGGATGCTCGGCTCAGTGGCACGGCTGCCTGCTCTCTGTTGGTGGTCGGCCCCGCGCGCATCACGCGGGGAAGGACGAACGCGCCAGATACCCGAAGTCGGAGACGAGTGCGTGCCCGTTCACCGGCCGGGACACCGGCGACGCGAGGTAGAGCACGTGCCTGGCGACCTCGGCTGGGCTCTGCACGGGGAACTCCGCGTCCGCGAACCCGCCAGGCTGCACGCCGAGATCGGCACGCGCCATCGGGGTGTCGACGATCGACGGGCACACGGCGTTGACCCGCACGCCGTCCGCTGCGAGGTCGACGGACAGCGCCCGCATGAGCTGCAGCACCGCCCCCTTGGATGCGTTGTACGGCACCATCCCCGGCGCGGCGACGAAGCTCGAATCGGACGCGAGCAGCACGATGGACGGCGCCTCGGCCGACCGCAGGTGCGGCAGCGCGTGCTTGACGATCAGGAACGGCCCTGTGACGTTGACGGCGAGCACCGCGTTCCAGTCCGCCAGCGCGATCTCATCGACAGGGGAACCGAACGGACCGGAGATGCCCGCGCACGCGATCACCGCATCCACTGTGCCCAGTGCGGTGGACGCAGCCGTGACAGCGGAGGAGACGGACGCCTCGTCGGTGACGTCGACCTGGATCGCGACCGCCGCAGCACCGGATGCGCGCAGCTCGGCCTCCGCGGATGCCAGCCCCCGCGCATCCCTGTCGAGCAGCGCGACGCGAGCGCCCTCCGCGGCGAACGCGAGCGCGCACGCCCGGCCGATGCCGCTGGCCGCGCCCGTCACGAGCACGCCGCGGCCGTCGAGCTGGAGCTCCATCTGCTGTGCCAGGTCCTCGTCGCTCAGTCTTCCTGGCCCAGCTCGGGGGCTCCTGCTTCCTCCGTGCCGTGGCCGATCTGCGCATACACGCGGGGGTTGCGCTTCTTGAGGACGACGCCCCAGACGATGCCGAGGATGCCGGGCACGATCACGATGGCGGGCAGGATGAAGGTGGTCGCCGTCGGAGGGGCCGTCGGGTCGCTGGTGAGCAGCACATTGAAGTTCACCAGGATCAGCACGAACACCACCAGCAGGGCGACTCCGGAGACGATCGGAGCGACGAGCCGCTGCCAGACGCCGACGCCGCGGCCGTCGCGCAGGAAGAAGCCGATCACAGCGACGGAGACGATCGCCATCAGCAGCACCAGCCCCATCGCGCCGCTGTTGGTCAGCCAGGAGAACAGGGTCAGCACGGGGAACAGCGCGGCCGGTGCGCCCTCGGGAGGCACCCAGCCGACGCTCGCGATGGCGAACACGGCGATCACGACGACGGCGAGCACCGTCTGGGTCACCGAGCCTGCCCACGGCGCCCCGCTGCGCGCCCGAACCCTGGACAGCCAGCCGGGCAGCACGCCCTCGCGGCCCAGCGAGAAGAAGTAGCGGGCGACGGCGTTGTGGAAGCTGACGAGAGAGGCGAACAGGCTGGTCACGAAGAGGAGCTGGGCGATGTCGCTGACGACGACGCCGACGTTCGTGGACAGGAAGGTGAAGATGAGGTCCGGGCCCTGCTTGGTGGCGTCGGCGATGACCTTGCTCGGGCCGGAGCCCACCGTCATCGCCCACGACGACAGCGCGTAGAACAGAGCGATGATGCCGACAGCGGTATACGTCGCCCTGGCGATCGTGCGCTTCGGGTCTTTGGACTCCTCGCCGTAGATCGCGGCGGATTCGAAGCCCATGAAGGCGGCGATGCCGAACGCGAACACGGCGCCGATGCCGGTGACGAACAGGCTCGACGGGCTGAGCGCTTCGCCGCTCACACCCTCCGGCGCGACGATGAAGGCGGCGACGTCGTAGACGATGACCACCACGAACTCGAGGGCGACCAGCACGCCGAGCACCTTCGCCGAGAGGTCGACGCGGTTCACGCCAAGCACGGCGATCAGCGCGATGCAGACGATGATCGGCACCCACCACGGCACATCCCAGCCGAACTTCGCGTTCAGCAGGGACGAGACCTGGAAGCCGAACAGTCCGTAGACGCCGATCTGCATCGCGTTGTACGACACCAAGGCCACGATCGAGACGCCCACGCCCGCCGGGCGGGAGATGCCGCGCGCGACGTAGGAGTAGAACGCTCCCGCATTGGTGACGAACCGGCTCATCGCCGCGTAGCCGACAGCGAAGATCGCGAGCGTCACACCGAGGATCAGGAACGAGAGCGGCACGCCGGTCACCCCTGTGACGGCGAACGTCGTGGTGACGCCGCCGGCGAGCACGGTGAGCGGGGCGGACGCCGCGATGATCATGAACGTGACGGCGGGGACTCCGAGGCGCCTCGGACGCGTGGTCGGTGTCACGGCGACGACGTCGTCTGCCTGTTCTGTGGAGGTCACGGGAGGTACTCCTCGGTCGGCGCGGCACGGGATTCGCCACGGCTACTGCGATGTTCCCGTTTCCTCCACAGGTTGGCCTTGGCTTCAACTGCACACAACTTGACTCAAAGGGAACATCGTCCAGCGCCCCATTCCGCAGGATGGAGTACGGCTTCGATACTGAACAGACCACCACGAGAAGGATGTCCATGTCCGCGCACCACCACACCAGCACCTCGACCGCACCCACCGTTGTCGCACACCCTCTGGACCCGCTGACCGCCGCCGAGCTCTCGCGCGGTCGCGACGTCCTCGATGCGGCAGGGTTGATCGGCCCAGACACGCGGTTCCCGTCCGTCCTGCCGGTCGAGCCGTCGAAGGAGGCCGTCGCCGCCTTCCAGCCAGGGGATGCGATCGAGCGGCGCATCCTGTTCGTGCTGCTCGACACCGCAACCGGGGCGTCAGCGGAGGCCGTGGTCTCCGTCACGACGTCCGAGCTGGTGAGCCACACGCCACTGGCGACGGCGGACGCGCCGTACGGCCAGCCGCAGTACCTCCTCGAGGAGTACGAGGCCGCAGAACGGATCGCGAAGGCCTCGCCGGAGTGGCAGGCGGCCATGACGCGCCGCGGGCTGGCCGATCGCATCGAGCTGGCGTTCTGCGCGCCGCTCGCGCCGGGGTTCTTCAACAGGGCGGACGAGGCAGGCAGACGCGCCATCCGGTCGCTCACGTTCCTGCGGTCGAGCCAGGAGGACTCGCCGTGGTCGCACCCCGTCGAGGGGCTCATCGTGCACATCGACCTCACGAAGGGCGAGGTCATCCGGGTCGAGGACGACGGCGATGTGCCCGTCCCAGCTCTGGACGGCAACTACGACGCTGCGACGGTCGGACCAGCGCGCACCTCGCTCAAGCCGATCGAGATCACCCAGCCGGACGGCCCGAGCTTCCATGTCGACGGGCAGTCCGTCGAGTGGGAGAACTGGAGGTTCCGCGTCGGGTTCAACGCCCGAGAAGGGCTCGTGCTCAATCAGGTGAGCTTCCGCGACGGCGACGAGCACAGGCCGGTGCTCTCGCGCGCTTCCGTACCGGAGATGGTGGTGCCGTACGGCGACACGACGCCGACGCGCTTCTGGATCAGCTACTTCGACGCCGGAGAGTACCTGCTCGGCAAGAACGCCAACAGCCTGACGCTCGGCTGCGACTGTCTCGGCGTCATCCACTACTTCGACGGCGTCGTGGCAGACGACCACGGCAACCCGATGACCATCCCGCAGGTCGTCTGCATGCACGAAGAGGACTACGGCGTGCTCTGGAAGCACACCGATCTGAACGGCAAGGCAGAGGTACGACGTTCGCGCAGGCTCGTCGTCTCCTACTTCTCCACCATCGGCAACTACGACTACGGCTTCTTCTGGTACTTCTACCTCGACGGCACCATCCAGGTGGAGGCGAAGGCGACCGGGATCGTGTTCGCGGGGGCTGGCATCCCCGGCTCTGACGACCCTCACGCCACCGAGATCGCGCCAGGACTGTTCGCCCCCGTGCACCAGCACCTGTTCTGCGCCAGGCTCGACGTCGCCATCGACGGTGAGCGCAACTCGCTCTCCGAGGTGGATGTGGTCGGCATCCCGATCGGCGACGACAACCCATACGGCAACGCGTTCACCTGGAGCACCACGCCCATCCGGAGCGAACGGGACGCGGCCCGCCTGGCGAACACGGCGTCGTCGCGGGTGTGGGAGATCACCAGCGCAGAGCGGCGCAACCTGGTCGGCAAGCCGACGGCGTACCACCTCATCCCGCAACCGGGGGCGACGCTGATGGCGCAGCCGGAATCGACCGTCTACGGGCGGGCGACCTTCGCCACGAAGCACCTGTGGGCGACCGCGTTCGACCCTGCAGAGCGCTTCCCCGCCGGCGACTACCCGAACGCGCACGCCGGCGGCGCCGGCTTGCCGGCCTGGACCGCTGCCGACCGCTCGCTGGAAGACGCCGACATCGTGCTCTGGCACGTGTTCGGTCCCACCCATATCCCGCGCCCGGAAGACTGGCCGATCATGCCGGTCGACTACTCGGGCTTCCTGTTCAAGCCGTACGGCTTCCTCGACCGCAACCCAGCGCTCGATCTGCCGGACGGTGCTGCTGCCGCCTCCTGCTGCGGTGGCGGCGCCGCGTGCAGCTGCGAGCGCTGACCGCGGACCGACCTCACTCACCTCACACGCTTCACTCGCCACATCGAAACGGAGACATCATGAGCGCACTCACCCTGTCGGACACCTCCACCTGGCTGCCGCTCGACGGGCTCGCCCCGGGGTTCGACGCCAACAAGGCAGAGCCGAGCGGCGACCTCGACGGACGCACCGTCACACTCGTCGACGAGCGCGGCACGCGGATCGTGCACCGGTTCGGCGCGGACAGCGTCGAGTGGGAGTACCAGCCAGGACCAGCGGACGCGATCCCCGCGTCCTCCGGCACCGATCCGTACGAGGCGTTCGAGGTCGACAGCGGGCTGTACTTCGCGCAGTTCCACCACCAGCACCAGCCGGACGAGGCCGTGTCGCTCGTTCTCGACCTGACCAACGGGCGCGCGCTGTCGGTCATCCAGGGCATCGGCGACCAGTTCCCCGGCACCACCGCCGTGCGTCAGCTGTTCGTTCCGTCCCTGATCGACGGGATCGAGACGACAGGAGCCGAGCCCGCCCCGACGACGGCGCTGATCGGCCGCCGCGTGATGTGGGTGTACAGCAGCCAGCACGCATACGAGCACGTCTACCTGAGCCCCCAGTGGTACACCTGGCAGTGCCTCGCGGGGCCGGAGAAGGGGCTGGCGGACACCGACGAGAACTCGGTGTGGCAGATCCGGCCGGGCATCTACGTGTTCACCTGGCGCGAGAAGGTCATCCCGTGCGCGTCGGTGACCATCGCCGACCACCGCAACGTGCGTTCGATCCGGTCGCACGGCGTGCTGTTCGGGCTCGACGAGTCGGGCGAGGTGCCGACCCACTTCACCTTCGGGGCGTACGGGCGGCTGCTGAGCAACACCGTGCATCCGGAGCCGTACGACCCGGCCGTCGGCGCGACGGAGGGCGCCTCGGGTGCGGGCGCCGACTCCGCGAGCGGCTCTGCCGACGCTGCAGGCGCGACGCGATGAGCAACGTCGACGGGGCGGCCGACCTTCTCGTCACGAACGCCGCCGTCTACACGGTGGACGGCGAGCGGTCGCACGCTGAAGCCTTCGCGGTGCGCGGAGGACGCATCGTCGTGGTCGGTTCGGCGGACGAGGTCGCCGCGCTTCGCGGTCCGTCGACCACCGTGCTCGACCTCCACGGAGCGTTCGTGATGCCTGGCCTCGTCGACGTGCACAACCACCACTCCCACGCCGGGCGGGCCGCGCTGTTCGAGCTGACCTTCTCGAACACGGCGAGCTACGACGAGATCCTCTCCTCGGTGCGCGCGTACGCCGCGACGAAGGGTCCAGACGAGTGGATCGTCGGCAGCAGCTGGGGCACGGGACTCCTCGACCTGCTCGGGCACGCCCAGGCGCGGCGCGGGCTCGACGAAGCAGCAGGGGGACGTCCCGTGCTCCTCACCGACGACAGCCACCACAACCGCTGGGCGAGCTCGCGGGCGCTCGAACTCGCCGGGATCGACGCAACCACTCCAGACCCGGAGCGCGGCGTCATCGTGCGCGACCCGGAGACGGGCGAGCCGAGCGGCGTGCTGCTCGAAGCGGCCGGCCTGCTCGTGGAGGACGTCGCCAGGCCTGCCGTCGCACTGACCGCCGCACAGCAGGAGCAGTCCTCCGCGCACGCCATCGGCATCGTGCACTCCTACGGGATCACGGCGTTCCAGGATGCGGCGATCTCGCTCGACCAGATGCGGGCGCTGAAGGCTCTCGACGACCGGGGTGAGCTGCGCGCGTGGGTCGTGTCCTCGATGACCGTCAACGATCAGATCTTCGGATACGCCGAGCTCGGGGATGCGCTGATCGCGCACCGCGCTGAGCTCACCGGCGAGCATCACCGACCGGACTTCATCAAGATCTTCCTGGATGGAACGCCGCCGGCCCACAGCGGCGCCTTCCTGGAGCCGTACCTGCCGTCCGACGCACACGGCGCACACTTCCACGGCACGACCACGATGCCTGCTGACGAGCTGCTCGGCTGGCTGCGCCGCACCGCGGCGCAGGGCATCTCCGCCAAGATCCACTGCTCGGGCGACGCCGCTGTGCGCATGGTCCTGGACGCGGTCGAGACAGTGCGGGCGGAGGGACACACCGCCCCGCTCTACCAGATCGCGCACGGACAGTTCATCGCCGAGAGCGACCTACCGCGATTCGCGCAGCTCGAGGTGTCCGCCGACATCTCGCCCTTCCTGTGGTTCCCCGGCGTGATCGCGGACGCGCTGAGCACCGTTCGTCCAGCGGACGAGGTCGCAGGGCTGCAGCCGAACCGCGCCCTGATCGACTCCGGCGCCCTCGTCGCCGGAGGCTCCGACTGGCCGGTGAGCGAGACGCCGAACGCCTGGGAGGGCATCGAAGGGCTCGTGACGCGCGCCGACCCGTCCGGGCAGCGCGACGGTGTGCTCGGGATCGAGCAGGCCATCACGCTCGCGGAGGCGATCGAGGTGTTCACCGTGAACGGCGCGGCGGCGATGGGCCTCGGAGCCGTCACAGGCTCGATAGAGCCAGGCAAGTCCGCCGACTTCGTGGTGCTCGACCGGGATCCGTTCGGGATTCCGGCCGATGAGCTGCACCTGGTCACCGTCGAGCAGACGTATTTCGGGGGTGAGCAGGTCTTCTCGCGCAACTGACAGCCGCTTCCGCCGTGTGAGAGGGCGGTTACCCTACACTTGTTGACAACGCTGCTGTTCGTGCCGACGACGCCATCGGGGCCGAGTCGCAGCGCGTTTTCGAGGGGAGCCGTATGCCCAAGGTGATCGACCACGATCAGCGCCGTTCCGACATCATCGACGTGACCTGGGCGCTGATCGTCAAAGGCGGCCTCGAGGCGGCGACGATGCGGGAGATCGCCAGCGAGGCCGGTTTCGCCAACGGCGCGCTGAAGCACTACTTCCCCGGCAAGGACGAGATCATCCAGGGCACGTACGACCGCGCCCTCGGCATGATGAGCGAGGGGGTGGCCACCGCCGTCGGCGACGCCACCGGCCTCGCCGCCCTCCGTGCGATCGTGTACGCGTCAGCGCCGCTCACCGAGGAGGCGATCGTCGCCGGCCGCGTCCTGCTGAGTTTCTGGGAGCGGGCGATGTCGAACGACGACCTGCACCAGGCGTACCTCTCCCACCTGACCAGCTGGCGCGGTGGCCTGCGCACGTACATCGAGCAGGGCAGGGCGGACGGGGACATCGTCACGCCCACCCCCGACGAGCAGCTGGTCGATGAGATCGTCCTCATCAACGTCGGCGCGAACGTGATGAGCCTGATCGCCCCGGAGTTGTCGACCCCCGCCCTGCTGGAGGCTCAGCTCGACGCGTTCTTCGACCGGATCACGACCGCCTGACGCCCGCGGCGGGGCGGGGGCGCGGCGCAGAGCGCGGCGCGAGCGTGACGCGGCTGGCCGACGCGCCCCTGTACCGCGAGCGACTACCCGGTGCCCACGTATCGCCGTGCGTCCGCGGAACGCGCGAACTCCGCGTGCATCGCGGTCTGCGCGAGCGCAGACAGGAGGGTGAAGCCGCCGAGGCCCTCCCAGCCGCCCGTCCAGGTCAAGGATCGCGCGATCTGCCACACACTGGGCTCGTCGCCCTGTTCCAGCCGCGCCACCACTTCCCTGGTCCGTCGCAGGTGGTGTCGCGACAGCTCGTCGCAGCGCTCCCCCAGGGCGCCGAACACCCGTTCGTGGCCGGGAGCCACCGTGCGATCGCCGAGAGCAGCGACGCGTTCGAGCGATTCGAGGTAGTCGGCGATCGGGTTCCTGGTGAACCCGGCGCCGAGCCCGATGCCAGGGTTGACCGTGGGCAGCACGTGGTCGCCGGTGAAGAGCATCCCGTTGTCGGCGTCGTCCAGGCACAGGTGGCCGGCCGTGTGTCCCGGTGTCCACAGCGCCCGGATGCTGCGTCCGGGGACCGGGAGCAGCTCGCCGTCTGCGACGCCGACGATCCGCTCGGCGGCCCCGTCCGGCACCGCGGCCGACACCGCTGGTCTGGCCATCGCCGCGGACAGCTCCTGCCGCCGTTCGTCTGGGACGCCCCAGGCGTCGAGCCGCGCGGCAGGGTCGGGCGCGGGCCGCCAGCCCCCGACCGGGGCGTCGGGGGCGACCCCGGCCCCGGCCCCGGCACCGGCACCGAGCAGCGCATCCCGCTCCCGCTCGTGCAGCAGGATGGGCGCTCCGGCGGCAGCGCTCAGGTCGAACGCGAGGCCGAGGTGGTCGGGGTGCAGGTGGGTCACGACGATCGAGGCGACCGTCCGCATCCCGTGGCCGATGCCCTGCAGCGCTTCGGTGAGCCAGGCGAGATTGCCAGCACCTGCAGAGCCAGGGTCGACCACGTGGATGCGCCCGCTCGCGTCCTGGACCAGGTAGCACAGGCTGTACGGGAGACCGCCGGGCGCCATCGGCACGCGAACCGCGTGCACGCCAGCACCGACCTCCTGCGCCCGCGTCTCCGTCACTCCGTCAGGCTACCGGCCGCGCGGGGTCAGGCGGCGTCGGCGACCAGAATGCGCGGGCTGCCGGGGAGGGCGATCGTGCCGCGCGGCGTCCAGCCCGCTGCCGCGAGCCACTCGCGCACCACGGACTCCTGGTAGACGACCGTTCCGTCGATGTTGTAGTACTCGCCGGCGTGCAGGGCGTCGATCTTGCGCTGCTCCTGGTCGTCGTCGAGGAAGAAGTCGAGCACCACCAGGGTCGCCCCCGGCGCGGCTGCGGCGCGGGCGTGCTGCAGAATCGCGCGGTTCTCCGCGTCGCTGAAGCGGTGGATCACGTGATTGACGAGCACGAGGTCGTGTTCCCCTCCCGGCTCCGCCGTCGCCGTCTCCGCGCCCTCGACCACAGAGCGGTCGGCGAGTCCGGCCGCATCCACGGCCGCCTGCACGGACGGCACCGACTGCTGGTCGAACACGAAACGCATGCGCAGGTCGGGGTTCGCGCGCATCGCCTGAGCGGCGAACGCCGGGCTGAGACCGCCGAGGTCGAGCGCATTGCGGTACGGCGCGAAGTCGAAGTGGCGCACGAGCATCGCCGCGTGCAGCTCGTTGTATGTCATGACGCCGTCGAGGAACGCTCCCCAGCCTGCGTCGTCGAGGTCGAGGACGCCTGCGTCGTTGGTGTCGACGGTGGAGTCGTAGCCGAGCCACTGCGGGTAGCTGGTCGCGTTGAGGAAGGCGAGGAACGGGGCGAGGTCGATGTCCGCGCGATCGCCGGTGAGGTAGGCGGCTGCATCCTGGGTGAGCTCGTAGCGCCCATCCGTCCTGGTGAGGAGGCCTTGGGCCGCCATGCTGTCAGCGAGCACGCGGATCTGCTGCTCGGAGACGGTGGTCGCCGCTGCGAGTCCCGCCACGTCGAGGGGGCCGTCGGCGAGGGCGGTGAACAGACCGACGCGACTGGCGGCGAAGAGCTGCTTCGCGCCCATGAAACCGATGGCGATGTCCACGATCGCTTCTGGCGTTGCTGCACGGGTTGAGGTCACTTGTCACGCTCTTTCTGTCGTGGCGCCGCCGCTGGCCTTCCATTTCGATGACCTCCGGACGGCGATGTCTGAGTGGAGATGACCCGACTCTACAGACGTTGACGTTTATTTTCTACTAACATAGAAAAACAGGTAGTCGTCGAAGGAGACCAACATGCCCACCCCTCCCCTCAGCATCCAGACCATCGTCGCGCCCGGCGCCTCCCTGCCCCCTGTGGTGCTCCTGCACGGCTTCGCATCGAGCGGACACGAGGACTTCGCGGCGACCGGCTGGCCCCAGGCGCTCGCCGACGCCGGCCGCACCAGCCACGTCGTCGATCTCCCCGGCCACGGCGCCTCCCCGGCGGTCGCCGCCGACTCCGCCACCACGACGGCGGTGGTCGACACCATCATCGCCGCCATCGATGCGCTCGGCGTCGACCAGGTGGATGTGGTCGCGTACTCGCTCGGCGCGCGCCTCGCCTGGGAGCTGCCCTCCGCATCCGGAGGCCGGGTGCGCCGCATGGTGCTGGGCGGCCTGAGCCCGTTCGAGCCGTTCGCGGCAGTGGATGTGGATGCGCTCCTCCTGGCGACAGGGGCGGGGGCGGGCGCGACCATCGACCCGCTGACCGGGATGATGGCGGGCATGGTGTCCGCGCCTGGCAGGGACACCGCGTCCCTCGTGGCACTCATCGCCGGACTCGGTGCTGAACCGTTCTCACCCCAGGACGGCGTGCCTGACGTGCCGACCCTGTTCGTCGCCGGTTCGGAGGATCCCATGTCGGGCGGCATCGAGCAGCTCGTCGGCGCCGTGCCGGGGGCGAGCATCGTGCGGGTGCCTGGCGACCACAGAGGCGCGCTGGACAGCGCCGAGTTCCGGGAGGCGGCAGTGGCGTACCTGGCGGAGTGACCCATCCGCCGGGCCACCACGCCTGCCTCGACGCCCGGCGATCCGCCTCGCGCTACATCACCAGGATCAGAGGCACCAGAGGCACCAGAGGCACCGGACGCTGCGGACGCACCAGACGCACCAGACGCACCAGATGCACCAGACGCACCAGACGCACCAGACGCATCAGATGCTCCACGTGCCGTCCGCGTTCACCTCGCGGTCGAGCCACAGGTCCTCCGTCGCCGCACGAAGCGCATCCATCCCCACCCGGTCGAGCATGGCCAGCGCGCCGAGGTTGTCTTCCAGCTGGTCGGCACGGCTGACACCGAAGAGGACATTGGCCGTCGCGGGGTGCGCGAGCACGAACGCGAGACCGAGTTGTGTCGGGGTCGCACCGAAGCCGTCCGCGATCTGCAGCACGCGCGGGTACGCAGCCACGATCCGCTCCCGGATGCCGCCGACGTCCGCGCCGATCTTGCGGGACGGCGCGAGCTTTCCGGCGAGGATACCGCCCTCGAACACGTCCGACGCCTGCAGCGCGAGCGCGCCGGAGCGGAACAGATCGCCGTAGTACGAGCCCTCCGCCATTGTGCGGCGGACCAGCCCGTACTTGAGCTGCGCGAAGGTCGGAGGGATCAATCCGTTCTCGTGCGCGAACGCGATGGCGAGTCGCACATCGTCGATCGCCCAGTTGTTGACGCCCCAGGCGTCGAAGCACCCTGCCGCGATCTCGGCGGCGACATCGGTGACGATGGAGCGCACATCCACCTCGCCGAAGTAGTCGCCGACGACGACCAGGTCGGCCTTGTCGACGCCGATGCGGTCGAGCGAGGTCCGCATCTGGTCGGCGAACGTCGTCTGCGGATACTCCCACAGCCAGAGCTTGCCGCAGAGGAGGTATTCGTCGCGGCCGAGACCGGATGCACGCACAGCCTCGCCGAAGATCAGGTCGGTCTTCGCGTTCTCCGCGTGCGGGCCCATGTTGTAGTGCGCGACGTCGAAGAACGCTGCCCCGACCTCGCGCGCCCGCCGGATGAGTGAGACCGCGTCGTCGAACTCCATCCTGTCCCAGGTGTTCCACGACCCGAGCGCGAAGACGGGCACCTCGGGGCCGCCTGGGCCGAGTGCGCGGGTGGGGACGGTTCCGGTGAATGACACGACTGGCCTCCTGAAGCAGCTTCGCTTTTTTCTACGTTTGTATAATATAACTGCATTCGGCGTCATGACGTGGTGGCGCGATGCCTGAGAAGGAGAGATCCGTGACCGAAACCCGCACTGTGCTCATCACCGGTGGAGGCGGCGGCATCGGCCGCGGCATCGCCGAGGCGTTCATCGAGAACGGCGACCGCGTCGTCCTCGCCGATGTCGACGCCAACGCCGTCGCCCGCGTCGCGAGCGAGATCGGCGCATCCGCCATCGCCGTCGACATCACAGACGAGGCCGCCGTGGCCGCGGCGGTCGAGGAGATCGCCGCCGACCACGGCCCGATCGACGTGCTCGTCAACAACGCGGGCATCCTGTCGGTGCACGGACGCCTCACCGACCTCAGCGTCTCCGCATACGACGCGATCGTCCGCGTCAACATCCTCGGCACGTTCGCCGTGACGCAGGCAGTCGCCCGCCAGATGACCGCGGCGGGGACCCGCGGCGCGATCGTCAACATCTCCTCCATCGGAGGACGCCAGCCGACGCCGGGGATGGGCGCGTACGAATCCAGCAAGGCGGCGGTCGACTCGATCACCCGCTGGGCGGCCATCGAACTCGCGGCGGCCGGCATCCGGGTCAACGCCGTCGCGCCAGGGCCGGTACTCACCCCGATGCTGCAGCTCGGGATGCCGGAAGGGTCGCCGGAGCGCGCGGCCTGGGCGTCGCGCATCCCGCTCGGAAAGCTCGCGGACGTGGACGACATCGCCCCGGCCGTCCTCTTCCTGGCCGGCCAGGGAGCGGCGCACATTACCGGGACGAGCCTGGCTGTCGACGGCGGCCAGCTGCTGGTCTGACGGCGCGGCGCGCTCCGTTCCGAAGGAGATCGCGAGCGACACGCCGCACCATCCTCCGTCCGGAAGGAGTCTCGCGCCTTTCGGCGCGGATTCTCCTTCGGAACGGAGGCCAGGCCGCGCCCGCCAGCCTCCGTCAGAACGGAACCCGACCGCCACGCGCAGCCGAATCTCCTTCCAAACGGAAACAGGGACCGTGCCGGCGGGACTCTCCGTCCGAACGGAGACCGACCGCGACGCGCAGCCGAATCTCCTTCCCGACGGAAACAGAGACCGTGTGCCGGCGGGACTCTCCATCCGAGCGGAACCCGACCGCCACGCGCAGCCGAATCTCCTTCCGAACGGAACCCGACCACCACGCGCAGACGAATCTCCTTCCGAACGGAACCCGACCACCACGCGCAGCCGAATCTCCTTCCGGACGGAGACCGGGACGGCGTGTCGGCGGGAGACTCCGTCTGGACGGAGGTTCCGCGGATGGCGCTGGTGTTCCGTTGGGACGGAGAGTGCACGCGACACGCCGTGCCCATCTCCGTTCGGAAGGAGTTTCGCGACGTTTCGTGCGGAATCTCCGTTCGGAAGGAGTTCCGGGACGGTTCGCGCGGAATCTCCGTCTGGACGGGGGCCGGCGCGCCGCGCGGCAGCGCGTCAGCGCAGCGCCGCGCGTCAGCGCAGCGCGTCGGCGCAGCGCAGCGCGTCAGCGCAGCGCGTCAGCGCGAGTACGTGGGCAGGCGCTCGTAGACGAGCTCGCCGTCGACGACCGTCAGGTCGACGCCGACGGTCGGCAGCTCCGCGGCCGGGACGTGCAGCGGGTCGGTCTCGAGCACACAGAAGTCGGCGACCTTGCGGGGCTCGAGCGTGCCCTTCCACGGGTCGGCGCCGTCCTGACGCGCTGGGGCGACCGTGTAGCCGCGGAGCATGGCGCGCATCCGGTCGACCTCCGCCTCGTGGCCGCTGGCCGGTGCGCCGAGCCAGGCGTCGGCGTCGGCGATGCCCTGACGCCAGTCCGGGGCGAGGATGGGGGCGTCGGAGCTGAGCGACACCGACACGCCCGCCCGGGTCGCCGCCGCGATCGGCCACGCGGATGCGGCGACCTCGTCGCCCAGGACCGCCGCCAGCCAGGACGCGGTCGCGACCGCGATGCCTGGCTGCACATTCAGGCCCATCCCGAGCGCGGCCATCCTGGAGAGGGCGCCAGGGGTCACCAGGTCGCCGTGGATGATGTAGTGCCGCAGCTCCATCCTGCTGTCGCGCATGGCGTCCTCGACCGCGGAGACGGCCGTGTCGATGGTGCGGTCGCCCGTGGCGTGGATGCCCACCTGGTAGCCGAGGCGATTGGCTTCGAGGATCATCCTGCGGAGGTTGTCCGCTCGCTCGTCAGCGTCGAGACCGGCCACCAGGAGACCACCGGACGTGCCGTCGGGGTAGCGGTGCCTGGTCCACGCCTGGTGCATCGGCGGGATGCCGTCGGCGAACAGTTTGACGCCGGCGACCCGCAGCCACGCCGGCCTGGTGGTCTCCCGCTCCAGGGAACGCAGGCCCGCCGTCACCTCGTGGAGGGTGCTCGGGCCGTCGAGCACCCCGAACAGCGCGAGCACGTTCACCCGCGCGGTGAGGAGGCGCTCCGCTTCGAGCTCGACGTATGCATCGAACACGTCCTGGGCGAAACAGCCCGTCGCGCCCGCGTCCTCGCCGGGGCCGATGCCCGGCTCGGTGTAGCTGGTGATGCCGAGCGAGGCGATCAGCTCTCCCGCGCGAAGGATCGCCGCCCGGCGCTCGGCGCGCGTGGTGACGAGAGGCGCGGAGTGGGAGGTGTCGTGCGGGTCGGAATCCGCGGCCTCCGGGCCAGCAGAAGCGGAATCGCCACCCGCATCCCCCGCCGAGCCAGAAACCGCCGCCCCCGCCGCGCCAGAAGCTGCCGCCCCCATCGCCCCGAACACCGTCTCCGGCCACATCGCGCCCAGCCACGTCGCGTGCAGGTGGGAGTCGTTGATCCCGGGAATCACCGCGCGCCCGTCGAGCTCGATCACACGGGTGCGGCGGCCGATGGATGCGGTCACCTCCGCATCGCTTCCGACGCGCAGCACCCGGCCGTGGCGGATGGCGATGGCCGTGCCCGTGGTGTCGTCCTCGTCGAGGGTGTGCACGGTCCCGCCGCGCAGAACGAGGTCTGCGCTGGGGTCTGGGGTGTCGCGTCGCTGCACTTCTCCTCCTCGAGAGGCTCGCTATTTTGGTCAACGTATGTAGAATAACCCACATCGACGACCGGATGCGCAGTGAGGCCACCGGATTCCGTCGAACGGAACGGAGACTTCGATGGCGAATCCAGGCACCACCACGGCACCAGCGACCGGCGCGCCGGCGACCGACGCACCGGCGACCACCGCACCAACGACCAACGCGCCTGCAACCGACGCGCCCGCTCTCCCGCGCAGCACCCGCGCCGCCGTCCTGACGGCGCACGGCGAACCGCTCACCATGCAGGACGTGCCCCTGCCAGACACGCTCGAACCTGGCGCGGCGCTCGTGCGCATCCACTGTGCGACGCTGTGCGGCACCGACATCGAGATCTGGTCGGGGAAGATGACCTTCCCCGGCATGCTGCCGATGGTCCTCGGGCACGAGATGGTGGGCGAGATCGTCGCGGTCGGCACCGGCACCAGGGATGCGCTCGGTCGCGCGCTCAGCGTCGGCGACCGCATCGGCTGGTCTGAGTCCACCTGCGGGGAGTGCTTCGGCTGCACCGTCCTGCGCGAGCCTGTCGCCTGCTCGAAGCGCGGCTACGGCTTCCTGCAGCGGTCCGACGTGCCCCCGTTCGCGACCGCCGGTCTCGCCGACTACGCCTATGTGACGCCCGGCGCAGCCAAACTGCTGATCCCGGACGAGGTGGAGGACACCTGGGCGTCGATGGCGGGATGCGCTGCCAAGACCGTGCTGCGCGCCTTCCATCGGGCGGGCGGCGTTCGTCCGGGGTCGCGGGTCGTCGTTCAGGGCTCCGGCGCGCTCGGCATCTTCGCGACGGCGGTCGCGCACCTCTCGGGCGCCGGCACTGTCATCACGGTCGGCGCACCGGCAGACCGGCTCGCCGTGGCGCAGCGCTTCGGAGCCGACCACGTCGTCGACATCGCGGGCGGCTCGGAGGCGACCGTGCAGCGTGTGCTCGACCTGACGGACGGCCAGGGCGCGGACCTCGTGCTCGACCTCGCCGGCGCGCAGAGCGTCGGACCTGAGGCGGTCGCGATGGCCGCGCAGCGCGGCACCTTCGTGGTGGTCGGCAGCACAGGACCGACGGGCGACCCTGTGTCGCTCAGCACGATCATGGGCAAGGAGCTGACCGTCGTCGGCTCGCTCAACGGCGACATCTCCGACTACTACCGGGCCATCGAGTTCTTCCGCAGCTTCGGCGACAGGCTGCCGTGGGACGAGCTGTTCAGCGCCCCCGTCGGGCTGGCTGAGGCGTCGCAGAAGGTCGCGACGATGGCGGCGCTCGGCGAGATCAAAGCGGTCATCGACCCGCGCATCGGCTGAGCACATGGATGCCAGAACCCGCGCACGCGCAACCCCGTGGATGCGCGCACCAGCATCGAACCCCACCGAGGAGACACCGTGACCATCAGCGACACCAGCACCGCCCCCATCCCCCGCCGCCCGATCGGCACATCGGGCATCGACGCCTCCGTCCTGTCTCTCGGCTCCTGGCACACCTACGACAGGATGGACTTCGCCGACGCGGTCGACATGGTGTCGTTCGCCGTCGAGAGCGGTGTGAACCTGTTCGACGTCGGCGTGTACGGGTTCCGCGGGATGCAGCCTCCGGTGTTCACCGACGTGCTGTTCTCCGCAATCGTGCGGGCGGCGCGCATCCCGCGGGAGGACTACCTGCTGTCGGAGAAGCTGTGGCTGGAGGGATTCGGCGACGGCGGCTTCCGCCCGCAGCTCGAGCACGCGCTGCTCAGGGTGGGCAGCGAGCACGCCGACCTGGTGATCCTCGGTGACCTGCGCCGCGACGACCTGGACCTGCGCGACATCGTCCTCGACCTGGCGGCACTCGCCGACGCCGGGCTGATCCGGGCGTGGGGCGTCAACAACTGGTCGGCGGCGAACATCCAGTCGCTCGGCGACATCGCAGCGGCGGAAGGGGTCGCCGGCCCGCAGATCGCGCAGCTCAAGTACAGCGTCGCGCGCCGCTCGATCCCGGACGGCGAGCCGTTCGCCCGGCTGTTCGCCAACGGGCTGACCATGCAGGCGTCCGATGTGATGGAGGGCGGCATCCTGGCGGGCAACGTCACGCCAGGCCGTGAGGTCGGCCGCGATCCCGGCGCGATCAGGGAGCGGATCGTCGCCGACGTTCCCGCGTTCTCCGCCGTCGCCGACGAGCTCGGCACGACGCCGGCGCAGCTCGCCGTCGCGTTCACCCTCACCCACCCGGCCACCACGACAACGCTGTTCGGCGCGAGCAGGCTTGAACAGGTGCAGCAGAACCTGGATGCGGTCGCCCTGGTCGAGCGCGTCGGCGCCGCCCAGCTGCGCGCCGCAGTCGAACCGTTCTGGGCGGACAAGGGCATCGTCGACCCCGAGGGCCCGTGAGCACGGCGAAGCACCCCCGGCACGTCCATCCAGCAGAGCACACACCCCAGGAGCACGCATGACCATCGCAGCAGAGTCCAGCACCGTCACCCGCGTCCCGTTCGACCCGGAGATCGCCCCCGTCCTCGACGCCATGGCGCAGAACCAGCAGCCCGCGCTCAGCAGGGAGACCCTGCACCTCTCCAGGGAGGGCGCGGACACCCTGTTCCCGAGCGCCGCCGAGGTCATCGGCGACCTCCCGATCGACGCCGCCGACCTCGTCATCCCCGGCCCGGAGGGCGCCCCCGACCTGGAGATCACCGTCCTCACCCCGCGCGGCCACGACGCGACCCGCGCAGCGCTTCCCGCGCTCTACAACATCCACGGCGGCGGCATGATCGTCGGTCACCGCAGCTGGGAGACGGCGCGGCTGGTCGAGCTGGTGGCCGAGCTGGGCGTGATCGCGGTGAACGTCGAGTACCGGCTCGCTCCTGAGCATCCGTTCCCCGCCGGTGTCGAGGACTGCTACGCCGGCATCGCCTGGCTGTCGGAGCACGCCGCCGAGCTGGGCGTCGACCAGGACAGGATCGTCGTGATGGGCGGCAGCGCCGGTGGAGGGTTCTCCGCCGCCGTCGCCCTGATGGCGCGCGACCGCAGGGGCCCTGCCATCGCAGGGCAGCTGCTGCTCTGCCCGATGATCGACAACACCAACACCACCGTGTCGAGCCACCAGTATGCGGGGATCGGCACCTGGACCCGCGAGGCCAATCTGCTCGCCTGGGAGTGCGTGCTTGGCGAAGAGCTCGCGTACAGCACGGAGGCGCCAGCCTACGCAGCGCCGACCCGCGCCGCCGACCTGAGCGGCCTGCCGCCGGCGTTCGTCGAGGTGGGGGCGGCCGAGCCGTTCCGCGACGAAGACGTGGAATACGCCTCGCGCATCTGGGCGGTCGGCGGCGAAGCGGAGCTGCACGTCTGGTCAGGCGGATTCCACGGCTTCGACATGTATGCGCCGGGCAGCGAGCTGACCAGGGCGGCGCTCGCCTCCCGGTTCTCCTGGCTGCGCCGCATCCTCGGCCGCTGACCGCGCACCAGCACGAAAGCGCGCACCAGCACGAAAGCGCGAACCACCACTCCCCGCCAGCATGAAAGGGACAGCAATGACGCTCGACTCCACCATCCGCCCGGTGCCGTACGACCCCGCGCTCGAACCGGGCCTCGCTGCGTTCCTCGAGCTGGTGGAAGGCATCCCGCTGCGGGCTGACACCATCCTCGCCAACCGCGCGCACTTCGCCACGATCATCCCGCCGATCGAGGCGCAGGTCGCCGGGCGCGCTGTCACGGCGGAGCATCGGGTCATCCCCGGCCCTTATGGCGCGCCAGACGTGGAGATCACCATCGTCCGGCCGCAGCGGGCGTCCGCCGAGCCGGCACAGGATGCGCCAGGCGTGCTGAGCATCCACGGAGGAGGGCAGGTGCTCGGCACGCGGTTCTTCGGCACGGGCGAGCTGATCGACCTCGCCGAGCAGTACGGCGCCGTCGGCGTCGCCGTCGAATACCGGCTCTCCCCCGAACACCCCGGCACGGCAGCCGGGGAGGACTGCTACGCCGCCCTCCTCTGGTTCGCGGCGAACGCGGCAGAGCTGGGCGTCGACCCTGCGCGCATCATCGTGTCCGGGGCGAGCGCGGGAGGCGGCCTGTCGGCCGCCGTCGCCCTGATGGCCAGGGACAGGGGCGGTCCCGTGCTCGCCGGGCAGCTCCTCAACTGCCCGATGCTCGACGACCGCAACGAGACCGTCTCCAGCCGCCAGTACGACGGCATCGGCGCCTGGGATCGCAACAACAACGACACGGCCTGGGATGCGATCCTCGGCTCCGACCGATTCACCGACCGGGTGTCGCCGTACTCCGCGCCCGCTCGGGCAGCCGCCCTGTCCGGCCTGCCTCCCGCATACATCGAGGTCGGCGCCGCCGAGGTGTTCCGCGACGAGTCGATCGCGTACGCGCTCCGGATCTGGGCGGAGGGCGGCCAGGCGGAGCTCCACGTCTGGTCCGGTGCGTACCACGGCTTCTCCGGCTTCTCGCCGGACGCCATCGTGTCGAGAGCGGCCCTCGACGCCAGGGACAGCTGGCTGCGCCGCACGCTGCGCCTTCCAGCGTCGCCATCGGTCGCGTGACCACGCCGTCGCCCGCCGCGCAGCAGACGGCGGTGATTCCGGTGATGAGCGTGCGCCGCAGCATCCTGGTGCTCGGCCTGCTTGAGGCGTTCGGGCCGCTGTCGATGGACCTCTATCTGCCGCAGCTGCCGCAGCTCGCCGCTTCCCTCGGCACCAGCGACGCGCTCGCCCAGGCGACCATGTCGGTCTGCATGATCGGCCTCGGCATCGGCCAGCTCGTCGCCGGGCCGCTCAGCGACCGGTACGGTCGCCGCCGGCCGCTGCTGATCGGCGTCGCCCTGTTCACGCTGTTCTCCCTCGCCTGCGTGCTCGCCCCGAACATCCAGGTGCTGCTCGTCGCCCGGCTGCTGCAGGGGCTCGCAGGGTCGGCTGGGCTGGTGATCACGATGGCGGTCGCACGCGACATGTACAGCGGCGTCGACCTCTCGCGGATGCTGTCGCTGCTCGCTGTGGTCAGCGCATCCGCTCCGATCGTCGCACCCGTCGTCGGAGGCACCCTCGCCCTGGTGATGGGCTGGCGCGGGATCTTCCTGGTGCTGACCGGCATCGGCCTCGCCCTGTTCGTCATCGCCCTCACCGGCCTGACGGAGTCACTGCCGTCCGGGATGCGGCACAGCGGCGGTCTGCGGACCACGGCGACCCACCTGCGCGAACTGCTGCGCGACCGCCTGTTCGTCGTGATCGTGATCGCGGCCGCCGCCGGTGGAGCCGCGTTCTTCGCCTACCTGTCGATGTCGAGCTTCGTGCTGCAGGATCAGTACGGCCTCAGCCCGCAGCTCTTCAGCCTGTTCTTCGCCGTCAACGCGCTCGCCAATCTGCTCGGCGCGCAGCTCAGCCGCCTGCTCGTCCGGCGAATCGGACCGGCGCGGATGTACCTCACCGGCCAGCTCGCGACAGCGGCGGCCGCTCTGCTGCTGCTCTGCTCCGTGCTGCTCGGCTGGGGGCTGCCCGGCATCCTCGCCTCGCTCGCGCTGTTCCTGTTCTCGGCCGGCGTCGGCGGACCGAACGGCACAACGCTCGCCCTCGGCTCCCACTCGGCGCGCGCGGGAACAGCGGCGGCGGTGCTCGGCACCGTCACGTTCACGGTCGGGCCGATCGTCGGGCCGTTCGCCTCGCTCGGCGGGTCGACGGCGATCGCGATGGCGCTCACTGTGGCCATCGCGGCCACCATCGCAGGGGTGCTCGCCTGGGCCGTCGTGCCGCGCCTGCTCCGCGCTCCCGCCACTCCTGTCTCTCCTGTCATTCCCCCGACAGAATGAACGCCGCCGCCTTCTCCCCGATCAGCACGCTCGGCGCGTTCGTGTTCCCGGTCGTCACCCGCGGCATGATCGACGCGTCGGCGACGCGCACGCCGTTCAGCCCGTGCACCCGCAGCCGCGGGCTCACCACGGCCTGCGCATCCACCCCCATCGCGCACGTCCCCACCTGGTGGTGGTACGTGACGGCGGTGGACCGCACGTAGTCGGCGAGGTCGTCGCCGTCGCCGATGTCGGGGCCAGGGTACAGCTCTGTCGCGCCCCAGGCGGCGAGCGCCGGGCGCCGGCCGATGCTGCGGCACTGCCGCACCGATGCGACCAGGGAGGCCACGTCGTCGGCGTGACCGAGTGCATCCAGATCGATCAGCAGCGGGTCGTGCGCGCCTGGGCCGGACAGGGTCACGCTGCCGCGCGCCTTCGGGGAGACGATCCCTGCCATCAGGCTGAAGCCGTCCGCCGGTCCCGTCATGCCGTCCTGGTACATCGGCACGGAGAAGTGGATGGGCTGGGTGTCCGGCACGTCGAGGCCGGGGTCGGACTTCCAGAACAGGTGCGACTGGGTCACCGAGACGCCCTCCCTCGGTGCGCCGACCTCGCGCTCCGTCGTGAAGATCACCGGGGAGAGCAGGTGGTCGTGCAGGTTCTTCCCCACGCCCGGCAGGTCGACGACGGAGTCGATGCCGACGGAAGCGAGCTCGCCTGCGGGACCGATGCCGGAGCGCAGCAGGATGCGCGGAGAGTCCAGCGCGCCGGCGCACAGCACGACCTCGTCGGCGCGCAGCTTCTGCACCTCGCCGTTCTGCTCGAACTCGACGCCGACCACGCGCGGGAGTCCGTCGTCCCCGTCCTCGATCAGGAGGCGGTGCACCCAGCATCCCGTGCGCACGTCGACGCGGTCGCGCACCGGCTTGAGGTAGGCGAGGTAGGTGTTGAGCCTGCGTCCGTCTCGCACGGTGATCTGCTGCTGCGAGACGCCGTCGAGGTGATCGCCGTTGTAGTCCGGATTGCGCTCCAGCCCCTCTTCGACCGCGGCGTCGACGATCGACTGCTGGATGGGGTCGAGAGGGTAGTCGTCTGTCACGTCGAGGAGCCCATCGGCACCGCGCAGCTCGGATGCGCCACCGGAGGAGCGCTCGATCGCCCGGTAGACCGGGAGCACGTCGCTCCACGCCCAGCCGTCGTTGCCGAGCGACGCCCAGTGGTCGAAGTCGGCGGGGGCGCAGCGCACCCAGATCATCGCGTTGAGCGAGTGCGAGCCGCCGAGCACCTTGCCGCGCGGCAGGTGCAGCCTGCGGCCTGCCGCGTGCTCCTGCGGCACGGTGAAGTAGTCCCAGTCGTCCGCGCTGTGCCAGAGCTCGCCCATCCTGCTGGGGTCGTGGATGGCCGGGTTGGTGTCCTCCCCTCCCGCTTCGAGCACGGTCACGGCGACGCCGGCGTCTGCCAGGCGCCTGGCGACGACAGACCCGGCGGAGCCCGCTCCGATGACGATCACGCTGCGAGCTGCCTGCGCGACCCGCTCCCGCTCCTGCTCCCGCTCCAGCGCGACCTGGCCGCGCGCATCCACTGTCTCCACCACGGTTCCTCTCCCTCGAGTCCTCCCGAGGGTCGCACGCAACGCGCACGCGGGGGAACGGCCCCCGGCCGACCTTTCGCTCACCGACAACGCTCGTGCCGCACCGGTCAAGACACCGTGCGTCCGCCGCACGGATACTGCTTGCATGGGCGTCCAGCTGCGGCGGCCACGCGTCTCATCCGGCTACGCAAAGGAGCACGAAAGTGGCCACCAAACTGTTCATCGACGGCGAGTGGACGGAAGCGTCCGGCGGCGCCATCGCCACCGTCGACCCCGCAACGGAGCAGGTCATCGAGGAGGTCGGCACCGCATCCCGTGCCGACGTGGATGCGGCGGTCGCCTCCGCCCGCGCCGCCCTCGGAAAGGCCGAGTGGGCAGGGCTCCTGCCGATCCAGCGTGCGGCGCTGCTGTTCCGTCTCGCCGACCTGATCGACGAGCACCACGACGAGCTCGCCGCCCTGGAGACGCGCGACCAGGGCCAGCCGCTCGGCATCTCCAAGATGGTCAGCGTCACCGGAGCAGCAGAGCACTTCCGCTACTACGCCGGCTGGGTCACCAAGATCCAGGGCACCGTCAACCCGGTGTCGTTCCCGGACACCCTGCACTACACCCGCCGCGAGCCTGTCGGCGTGAACGCGCTGGTCACGCCGTGGAACTTCCCGCTGATGATCCTCGCCTGGAAGCTCGCCCCCGCACTCGCCACCGGCAACACCGTCGTCATCAAGCCCAGCGAGGTCACCCCGCTCACGAGCATCCGGCTGGTCGAGCTCTGTGCGGAGGCCGGCATCCCGAGCGGCGTGGTCAACCTGGTGACCGGTGACGGCGCGACCGGCGCGCTGCTCAGCGAGCACATGGATGTGGACCACCTGTCGTACACCGGCTCCACCGCCGTCGGCCGCATCATCACCCGCGCGAGCGCGGCCTCCAACCTCAAGCGCCTCACGCTGGAGCTGGGAGGGAAGGCGCCGTCGATCATCGCGGCGGACGCCGACATCGACGCGGCGGTCGGAGGAAACATCGCCGGCAGCATCCTGAACTCCGGGCAGGTCTGCGCCGCGTACACGCGGTTCTACGTCGACAAGAAGCGCGAGGCGGAGTTCGTCGAGAAGCTCGCCGGCGGTGTCGCAGGGCTGCGGCTCGGCAACGGTATGGAGGAGGGCGTCGACCTCGGCCCGCTCGTCTCCGCCAAGCACCTCGGCCACGTGGAGCGCCTGGTGGAGGTCGGCAGGCAGCAGGGCGCGGAGCTGGTCACCGGAGGCGTCCGCGCCGACCGCGACGGCTACTTCTTCACGCCGACCGTGTTCGCCGGCGTCACCGACGAGATGACGATCATGCACGACGAGATCTTCGGTCCAGTGCTCTCGATCACCAGCTACGAGGACGAGGACGAGCTCGACGCGATCATCGCCCGCGCCAACGACACGGAGTACGGCCTGGCCGCGACGGTCTGGACCAAGGACATCGCCACCTCGCAGCGCCTCGCCAACGGCATCCGCGCCGGTGCGGTGTTCGTGAACATGCCGTCCATCCCTGACATGGCGGCGCCCTGGGGCGGCTACAAGGCGAGCGGCTGGGGCCGCGAGATGGGCCCGTGGGCGATCGACGCGTACACCGAGACCAAGTCGGTGTGGCTGCACTACTGACGGATGCAGTCAATCCGAGTGGATGCAGGAACGGCCGCGACTCCGGAGGGGGTCGCGGTCGTTTCGCTGGGTGCGCTCACTCGTAGATTCGCGCGATCTCCCGCTCGATCGGCACGATGACCTCCGGGTTCTCGTCCGCCTTGTCGCCCGGCAGGTAGCGCACAGAGTGCAGCGTGCCACTGAACGGGAAGGACCCGTGCTGCTCGTACACGTCCCAGTCGACAGGGCCGCCGCGATCGACGCCGACACTGATGCCGGTGAACGGCGCCATGCCCACGAGCTGCAGGACCGGGCCGAGCGAGGCGACGCGCGCGCCGCCCGCCTCCACGCCGATCAGCCACCGGATGCCGGGCAGCGCCTCGAAGCGCAGCGTCACGTCCTTCCCGCCCAGGGCGGCGAGCGGCACCGCGACCCTGTGCATCCTGCCGTACTCGTTGTATGCGAGCGTCAACGATCCGTCCGTCACGCGCAGCACGTAGCCGCCGCCCTGGTCGCCGTGGGCGACGAGGGTGCCCTCCCCCGACGCGAGGTCGGCGCGAACGACGACGTCGAAGCTGCGCAGCTTGGTGAGCTTGCTCGCGCGGAACCGCTCCAGCGTCGGCGTCCCTGGGTAGAGCGTCACCGGCCGCTCGAGCTCCAGCTCCGTCGACGGCCGGTGGGTGAACAGCGAGCCGTCGTCCCCGAGCGGGAACACCGTGTTCCACCAGCCCGCTGCACGCCACTGCTCGGCCAGCTCGGCGACCAGCTCTGGATGCGTCCCCGCCAGGTCCACACGCTCGGTCGGGTCGGCGTCGAGGTCGTAGAGCCGCCACTCGGCGTCGGTGAACGCATCGGCCCAGTGGTGGTCGGTGACGATCTTCCAGCGGCCGCTGACGAATGCGCGGTTGCCGGCGAACTCCGAGTACTGCTCGGTGCGCACCGCCGGAGCTGACGCATCCAGCAGCACGCTGTCGAACGGCACGCCGTCGACCTCCTTGGCCGTGAGACCCGCACGGGAGGACAGCGGCGCGACCCCGGCGAGCGAGAGCAGCGTCTGACCGAGGTCGGTCACGAAGGTGTACTGGTCCCGCACTCCGCTGTCTCCGGCGGCGCGCGGCAGCCCGGCCGGCCAGGAGACCACCAGCGGCACGCGGATGCCGCCCTCGTACGTCGCGCCCTTGTAGAGACGGAACGGCGTGTTCGACGCGTACGCCCATCCCGCCGGATAGTGCGCGAACACGCGCGGACCGCCGATCAGCTCCGGGTCGCGGTCCACGTCGCGCTCCCATTCTGCGGGGAGCCCGGCGAGCTGCACGAACTGGCTGAAGTAGCTGCGGGTGCCTTCTGGGCCGCCCTCGCCCGTGCCTCCGTTGTCGGAGGCGACGACGACGATCGTGTTCTCGTACTCGCCCGACGCACGCAGCGCATCCATCAGCCGCGCGAGATTCTGGTCGACGTTGTCGACCGCCGCGGCGTAGACCTCCATGTAGCGGGCGAACAGCGCGCGCTGCTCGTCGCTGAGCTCGTCCCACGCCGCTACGGGGGCGAGCGGCTCCTCGTTGCGCGGCGCTGGCACCGTGTGCGGCGGGAACAGCCCGTCGCGCACCTGCCTGGCGAACCGCTCCGACCGGATGTGGTCCCAGCCGCGCTCGTACGCGCCGCGATACGTCGCGATGTCTGCGGCCTTCGCCTGGATCGGGCCGTGCACGGCGTGGTGTGCGAAGTAGAGGAAGAACGGCTTGTCGCCGTCGTTGGCGCGCAGCCCTCGGATCATCCCGATGGCGCGGTCGGTGAGGTCGTCGGTCAGGTAGTAGTCGTCGGGGAACTCGTCGACTGTGACCGGGCTGTTGTCGCTCACCAGCCGGTGCGGGTGGAACAGCGTGGTGAAGCCGTCCATCGAGCCGTAGTAGCGATCGAAGCCGCGCTGCAGCGGCCAGGACGCCTTGTCCGCTCCGTCGTGCATCTTCGACTCCGTGGTCAGGTGCCACTTGCCGACCATGAAGGTGGCATATCCGGATGCGCGGAACGACTCGGCGATGGTCGGCACGTCGTCCGCGATCTCCATCACATAGCCGGGGAATCCGGGATCGGCGTGCACCACGGACGCGAACCCCGCGCGGTGCGGGTTGAGCCCGGTGAGCAGCGCTGCGCGTGCAGGGGAACAGACGGGAGTGGAGTGGTAGTTCGTGAACCGGTAGCCGGTCTCGGCGAGCTCCTGCACCGCCGGGGTGGCGATCTCGCTGCCGAACGGCGAGAGGTCGCTGAACCCGAGGTCGTCGAGCAGCACCACGATCACGTTCGGCGCGCCGTCGCGCGCACGCACGCGCGCCGGCCAGGACGGTGTGGATGCGCTCGCCGTCTCCGCGACGAAGCCGCCGAAGTCCTCGTACCCTCTGCTCTCCCGCGGCGCCCCGTTGCCGGCGGCGCTCACGCTGCCTGCTCGCGCAGTTTCAGCCAGGCGGCACGCCGAGCGGCCTGCCCAGCGGGGTCCGCCACCGGCGACGCCATCAGCAGGCGCTTGCTGTACGGGTGCTCAGGGTCGCGCGTGACCTGCTCGCCGTCGCCGGTCTCCACGATCTCCCCGCGGTACATCACGGCCACGCGGTGGCAGATCCTGCGCACCACCCCGAGGTCGTGCGAGACGAACAGGTAGGAGACCCCCGTGTCGCGCTGCAGCTCGATGAACAGGTCGATGATCGTCGCCTGCGTCGTGAGGTCGAGCGCGCTCACCGGCTCGTCGCAGACGATCAGCCGTGGTCGCCGCACCAGGGCGCGGGCGATGGCGATGCGCTGCCGCTGGCCGCCGGAGAACTCCTTCGGGTATCGGTCGATCACGGTCGAAGGGAGCTTCACTCTGTCGAGCATGTCGGCGACGGTGGCGCGCGCATACCGTCGGCTCGTGCCCGCTGTCGCGAGCGGCTCTGCGAGGATGTCGCCGATCGTCATGGCCGGGTTGAGCGAGCCGTACGGGTCCTGGAAGACCACCTGGATGCTCGACGCGAGCGCCCGGCGCTTGGCGCCTTTCAGGTGGGTGATGTCCTCCCCGTCGAACCGGATCGTGCCGCTGGTGACGGGAACGAGGCCGAGGATCGCCTTGCCGAGAGTGGACTTGCCGGAGCCGGACTCCCCCACCAGGCCGACGCACTCGCCTGCTCCCACCTCGATCGAGACCTCTTTCAGGGCGCGGAACGATCCGCGCCTTGTGCCGTAGTCGACCACGACGTTCTCGGCCGTGAGCAGGGGCGCCGGCTGCGGGAGGGTGTTCATGCGAGGACCGCCTTCCGCGGGTCGGTGGGTTCAGTCGGCTCGGCCAGGGAGGCGTCGAGCTGCGACCTGCTGGCCGCTCCGTCGAGGGAGGCGGCGATCAGCTCGGCCGTGTAGGGGTCGGTCGGCTGCGAGAAGATCCTGTCGACCGTCCCGACCTCCACGATGCCGCCGTCGCGCATCACCACGACGCGGTCGCAGATGTCGGCGACGACGCCGAAGTTATGGGTCACGATGACCAGGGCCATCCGGTACTCCTGCTGCAGTTCGCGCAGCAGCTCGAGCACTTCGGCCTGCACGGTGACGTCGAGCGCGGTCGTCGGCTCGTCGGCGACCAGCACCGACGGCTTGCCTGCGATGGCCCCGGCGATCAGCACGCGCTGGGCCATGCCGCCGGACAGCTGGTGCGGGTACGACTTCATCACCCTGGCAGGGTCGACGATGCCGACCTTCTCCAGCATCGCCAGGGCGCGCGCCTTCGCGTCCGCCTTGGACAGCTTGTGCACCGTGCGCAGCGGCTCGGTGAGCTGGAAGCCGATCGTGTACGACGGGTCCAGGTTCGACATCGGCTCCTGGGGGATGTACCCCACCTCGTGGCCGAGCAGCTTCTGTCGTTCCTTGTGCGGCATCCTGGTGACGTCCGCACCGCCGATCCACAGGGCGTCAGCGGTGTATTCGCCGCCGGCGGGGAGCAGGTCGAGGATCGAGAAGACCGTCTGCGACTTGCCGGAGCCGGACTCGCCGACGATGCCGAGCACCTCGCCTGGCGCGACGTCGAGGGTGATGCCGTGCACCACCTCGACCGTCCCGCCGTCCGGCGTCGCGTAGTTCACGCGCAGGTTCTGGAGCTGCACCGCCGAGTCGGCCGACTTGTGCGCGATCGAGCCGGTGGAGGAGGTGACCGTCGACGGCTCGGCACCTGCGGCGGCCGCCCGCGCACGGGAGGTGCGCGCCCCCTTCCTCCGCCTTCCGATCGGCGTCCGCACGCTCACCACGTCGGCGAGCGTCGAGCCGAGGATCGCCAGGGCCGCGATGGTGATGCCGAGCGCGAGCGACGGCCAGAGCAGCAGCAGCGGGTTGGTCAGCATGTTGCGGAAGCCCTCGTTCATCATCGCGCCCCAGCCGGGCGTCTTGGCCCCGCCGATGCCGAGGAACTGGAGCCCCGCCTGCATCCCCATCGCCATCCCGGCGGTCAGCGCTGTCTGGATGATGACGGGCGCGTACACCGCCTTCACGATGTGCTTGGCCATGATCCGCGCGTTGCCGAGGCCGGAGACCTTGGCGGCGTCCACGTACGGCTCGTTGCGCACGGCCAGCACGGTCGAGCGGGTGAGGCGAAAGTAGCCGGGCGCCATGAACACACCGAGCGTCGCCATCAGCACGGTGAAGTCGTTGCGCGTGCCTGCGGCGACGATGAGCAGGATGATCATGGCGGGGATGGCCTGCAGCGCGTCGCTCACCCAGGTGGCCGCCCTGTCGAAGAAGCGGCCGTAGTATCCGGCGGCCAGCCCGGCAGGCACGCCGACGACCACGGCGACCAGGATGGTCACGAACGCGCCCCACAGGGTCGA
>Ga0153994_1000064_pt1 | contig 66634 bp, 54 predicted proteins | sample TSNC078MetaG_FD_104735 | JGI IMG/M metagenome (GOLD analysis project Ga0153994, IMG submission 104735) | Attine ant fungus gardens microbial communities from North Carolina, USA - TSNC078 MetaG | ecosystem: Host-associated > Fungi > Mycelium > Unclassified | place: USA: North Carolina, Lumber...
AACTTAGGTTAGCCTCTCCTAACGTGAAGCTCCGTACCGTTCTCCTCAGCGCAGTGGCCGCGTCGGCCCTGCTCCTCGCCGGCTGCTCGTCCACGGGCGCCTCCGACTCCGCGGGCTCCGGCTCCAGCTCCGCGGCCGACGGGGGTGCGTGGTCGTACAAGGACGCCACCGGCACCACCGTGAAGGTCGACCACACGCCGAAGCGCGTCGTCGTGCTCAACGACATCGCGATCTCGTTCGTCGAGTACGGCCTGCACCCGGTCGGCACCTTCGGCCAGATCCCGATGACGCAGGACAAGCGGTTCGACGGGCTCGACACCGACGGCATCACGCAGCTCGGTACGGCGTACGGCGACATCGACCTCGAGAAGCTCGCCGCCCTCAAGCCCGACCTCGTCGTCACGTCGGTCTACCCGAAGGACGAGCAGGGCACGCTCGACTCCTCGGAGCCTGGCTACGGCTTCAAGGACACGGCACAGCAGAAGCAGATCCAGGCGATCGCGCCGGTCGCGCAGGTGAAGTGGGGCGGCAAGGGCCTCGACGTCATCAAGGACATCACGGGCCTCGCCGAGTCCCTCGGGGCCGAGCAGTCGAAGGTCGACACCGCCGAGAAGCGGTTCGACACCGCGAAGACGAAGCTCGAGACCGCGGCGAAGGAGAGCGACCTCACGGTCGTGTCGATGTACGCCGACGGCGACGGCGCGTACGTCACCCGCCCGGCGGACGAGCCGACGCTGCAGATGTACACCGACTTCGGGGTCGACCTGGTGAACCCGAAGCCGAAGGGCTTCTACTGGGGCATCTACAGCTGGGAGAACGCGGGCCAGATCACCGGCGACGTGATCCTGCTCTCGCAGCAGGGCTACCAGGTCGCGGACCTCGAGAAGCAGCCGACGTTCGCGGACAACAAGGCGCTCGTGGCCGGTCAGGTGCACAGCTGGACGTTCCCGGCGCTCGACTACGCCTCGCAGGCCGACTACATGACGGACCTGGCCGGGTGGCTGTCGGACAGCAAGAAGCTGTCCTAGGACGCAAGCAACCGACCTCGCTAGCTCGGTCGGCGCTGGCGCCGCGCGCCGCTGGCGCGTCGCATCATGCGAGCGCGCGCGGACGGGAGGCACGGTGCGAGCTGGCACCGTGCCTCCCGTCCGTCTCGGCGCGATCGTGAGCCGTCAGTCCAGCGGGAGCAGCGGCGCCCAGAACGCATCGGGGCCGTCGGCGACGACGGCGTCCGCCTCGAAGCGGAACCCGTAGTCGCGGACGAACTCGGCCGCACCGGCGACCTCGTCCTGGGCGTCGTCGCGGTCCGGCTCGAACAGGTACACGCCGTGCCCCATCGTCACCCCGCTGTCGCTGATGACGGAGAGGTCCCAGCGCCCCGGCTCTGCTCGTTCGATGCGGACGACGGCGGCCTGCGCCTCGGTGAAGTCAGCCATGCCCGTGAGCGTACGTGGTGCGGCTGCGCTGTGCCCCGATCGCCGTGTCCCGATCGTCGGTGCGGCCGCCTTCGTCCGTCGACGGCGTCGGGGGTCACGGGAAGCGGACTGCCCGCCCGCTGACCCGCCCGTCGACCCGACCGACACCGTGCGCTCCGTGCACTCCGTGCCGGGGACCGGTAGGAACGAGGGATGACGCAGGGCGGGTGGACCGAGGACGTCCTCGGCGCGCCGTACGAACGGCTCGAGCTCCCGCTCGGCGAGGACCTCGAGGGACCGGTCGTCGCGACCCTCGTCCGTCGGCGACGATCACCCGCCGACCTGCTGCACGCCCGCGGGCCGCTGCACGGGGTCGACGTGCTCTACGTCCACGGCTGGTCGGACTACTTCTTCCAGACCGAACTCGCCGAACGCATCGAGCGGCTCGGCGCCCGGTTCCACGCACTGGACCTGCGGAAGTACGGCAGGAGCCTGCGCCCGCACCAGACACCGGGCCACATCGGGGACCTCGCCACGTACGACGAGGACATCGGCGCCGCCCTCGACGCGATCGCGTCGGAGCACCGCGGCGAGCGCCGACTGGTGCCGATGGGCCACTCGACGGGCGGACTCACGCTCTCGCTGTGGGCGGCACGGCACGCGGAGCTCGTGTCCGGGTTGATCCTCAACAGCCCGTGGCTCGAGTTCCAGGCCGACTCCGCGGTGCGGGCGTTCATCGCACCGCTGGTCAAGCTCGGCGCCCGGCGGAACCCACTCGCGCCGCTGCCCGCCGTCGACCCCGGGTTCTACACGCGGACCGTCTCGGCGTCCGGCGAGGGGAACTGGACGTACGACCAGCGGTGGCGGCCGGAGCGGGGGTTCGCGCTGCACCCGGGATGGCTCGACGCCGTCTTCGAAGGACAGGCCACCGTCGAGCGCGGCCTCGGCCTCGAGCTCCCCGCCCTCGTGATGCTCAGCGACAAGAGCATGCTGCAGCCACGGTGGGACGACGGCATGGCGCACGCGGACGTCGCGCTGAACGTCGACGTCGTGGCACGGCGGGCGCTCTCCCTCGGCGAGGAGGTGACCGTGCGGCGGCTCCGGGGAGCGTTGCACGACGTCGTGCTGTCCGCGGAGCCGGTGCGCGAGCGCGCCTACGACACGATCGGGCGGTGGGCCGCGACGCTCGGGTGAGCGTCGGCGCACCTCCCGCGCCGGTCGCTCGTCACCGCAGAGCGGCGACCGCCTGCTTCGTCGCCGCGGCGACCAGTGGGTCGTCGGCCTTCGCGTCCGACCGGTCTGTTGCCGTCATCACCACGACGACGATCGGTGCGCGGCCGGTCGGGTAGACCACCGCGATGTCGTTCCGGACGCCGTACTCCCCCGTGCCGGTCTTGTCGGCGACCGGCCACGCGGGATCGACCCCGGCGCGGACCGTGCCCGCCCCGGTGGTGTTGTCGAGCATCGTGTCGCGGAGGAGGGTCCGGTCGGTGGTGTCGAGCGTCTTCCCGAGCAGGACCTGCCGCAGGTCGGACGCGAACTGCGCAGGGGTCGTGGTGTCGCGGTCGTCGCCGGGGGTCGCCTCGTTCAGGTCCGGCTCGACGCGGTCGACGTTCGTGGTGCGGTCGCCGATGCCGCGGAGGTACCGCTCGACGGCGTCCGGGCCGCCGACCCGTTCGACGAGCAGGTTCGCCGCGGTGTTGTCGCTGAACCGCAGCGCGGCGTCGATCAGCTCGCGGACGGTCATGCCGGTGTCCACGAACCGGCTGGTGATCGGCGCGTACTCGAGCAGGTCGCTGCGGTCGTAGTGCACGAGCGTGTCGAGGTCGGCGTCCGAGTCGTGGGCGAGCACCGCCGCGACGATGAAGGTCTTGTTGGTCGACGCGAACGGGAAGCGTTCGTCCGAGCGGTACGAGACCCGGTGCCCGGACGCCGTGTCGATCGCGGTGACGCCGAGTCGGGCGTCGTGCTGGTGCTCGAGCGTCGCGAACGCCCGGTCGGTGGAGTGTGTGGAGACCGACGCGGACGCGGAGGTGGCGGGTGCCGGTGACGCACTGCACCCGGTGAGCGCGATGGCCGTGGCGAGGACGATCGCTCCGACGGAGGTGCTGTTCCTGGTTCGCATGTCCCCAGCATCCTGCCCCGATCCCATGCTGTCGAAGACCGAACGGCGCCGATCCATGCCACATCGGCATGGATTAGGGTGCACGGCATGGACCTCGTCGCCGCCTGCCGCGTGCTCGTCGAGGTGGAGGAACGCGGTGGCGTCACCCGCGCGGCCGCGGCGCTCGACATCGCGCAGTCGGTCGCGAGCCGCCGCATCGACGCCCTCGAACGACACCTCGGCGGCCCCCTGCTCGAACGGAGCTCCAGGAGCGCGGTGCTGACCCCGTTCGGCAAGGACCTCGTGCCGTCCGCCCGCCGGCTCGTCCGACTCGCGGACGAACTCGAGCTCGACGCCGACCGCGCCCGGCTCCGACCGGTGTCGATCGCCGTGCCGGAGACCTGCACGACCAGGGACCTCGCGGTCGCCGAAGCCACGGCGCGAGGAGCCGGCGTGCGGCTCGACCTGCGTCGGGAACCACCGGCACGCCGGGCCGAGCTCGCGGCTGCGCGGACGGTGCGGGTCTCGATCGTCGCCGTCCCGGCCGCCGGCGCACGGTGGCGGGTCCCGCTCGGCGCAGCCGGCCGACGCCACAACGACCGCCCGCTCCGGCTCGAGGGGCTGCGCACCCGTCGCACGGTCCGCCAGCACGACGACGACCACGGGAGTCGCCTCCGCATCGGACCGGAGGACGACGTCCCCCACGTCCGCGACGTCCTCGACCGGGCGGCGGAAGCCGCTGGGCTCCTGCCGTCCCAGCTGCCGACGGACGCGACGACGACGTCCTCGCTCGCCGCGGTCCTCGCCGACGGGGACCTGCTGCTGTGCTCGGAGGCGGAGTCCGTGGCGTACGGGTTGCACTGGCGACCGTTCGTCGGGACGGAGCTCGCACGCGGGTACGCCGTCCTCGCGGAGAGCGAGCACGACGCCGACGCGGTGCAGCGGGCGGTCGCCGACGAGCTGGCCGTCGCGCTGGGGGTGCCCGATGTCGGATGAACGGTTCCTCGCCGGGGTCCGTGACGAGCTCCGGGCGGCGGGTCTCCGCGCGTCGATCCTCGTCCGCGACCTCGACACCGGTCACGAGATCGCGCTCGACGCGGACGTGCCCCTCCCCGCGGCCTCGCTGACGAAGCTGCCGATCGCCCTCGCCGTGCTGGACCGCGTCGAGGACGGCCGGCTCGACGGCGGGCAGGCGGTGACCGTCCCCGCCGGGAACCCGACCGAGGGGACACCGGGCACCGGACGGTTCCGGCACGCGGCCGTGATCGCCGTCGACGACCTCGTGTCCCTCGCGCTGACGATCAGCGACAACGGCGCGGCAGACGCCCTGCTGGAGCTCGTCCCGCCCGCCGACGTGACGACGGACCTCGCCGCGCTGCACCTCACCGGCATCGCCGTCCGCCACCCGTTCCGCGACCTGTCCGACACCCCGCTCGAACGGTTCGCGCCCGACGAGGCACACCTCGCCCACACGCTCGCCATCCGCGGGTCGACACCGGCGCACGGGCACCCCGTCCGGCAGCTCGACGTCGCGCGGACCAACACCGGCACGGCACGCGCGTGGGTCGACCTGCTCGCCGCGATCTGGAACGGACGGGGCGTCCGGCCCGCCGTCGCGCACCGGCTCCGCGAGCACCTGCACGGCAACGTCATCCGGCACCGACTCGCCCCCGACTTCGCGTCGGACGCCTCGACCTGGGCGTCGAAGACGGGGACGCTCCTGAACCTCCGGCACGAGATCGGCGTGGTCGAGCACGCCGACGGGTCCCGGTTCGCCGTCGCGGCGCTGAGTGCGTCCGAGGTGGCCGCTGGAACCCAGCCGGCTGCCGAAGCCGCCCTCGGCGCGGCAGCCCGCGAGCTGCACGACCGGCTCCGCGACCCGCGGTGAGGGCCGACGCCGCTCAGGCTGTCAGAGGCTCAGGCGGTCGGGCGGGAGAACAGGTTCACGAGGTTGCCGTCGGGGTCCCGGAACAGCGTCGACCGGTTGCCCCACGGCATCGTCGTCGGCGGCAGCACCACGTCGTCGAGGTCTTCCAGCAGCGCGTCGAACGCGGCGTCGACGTCGTCCACCAGGAACTCGACGACCACGCTGCCGTTCGACTGCGCGATCGGCGCGTCGCTCGCCAGCATCGCGACGGTCGCCGGGGACGCCAACGCGAGGACCAGGCCGCCGGTGACGATCTCCGCGAACACCGGAGCCGGGCGGTTCGCGGTCGTCCCTGTGACGCGCTCGTAGAACGCGGTCATGCGGTCGAGGTCGTCGGTGATGATGCGGATGGATGCGAACTGCATGGTGGCCTCTCCGTCGGCCGCGGTGACCGACGTCCCGAGCATGCTCCACCGTGGCGACACCGTCATGTCGGTGTTTCAGGAACCGGTGCTTCGGGAACCCGGAGGACCGAGCACCGGCCGGAGCACCCCGTGCGGGATGTCGAGCTCCTCGACCGCGATCGTCCGGGCCGGCGAGCGCTCCCCGGTCTCCTCGACGTGCAGCACCCGATCGCCGCGGAACACCCGGACGCCCTCGCGCAGGCGGCACCACGCGACGAGGTACCAGTCCTCGCCCTTGCCGATGTACCCGAGAGGCTCGACGAGGCGTTCGGACGCGGCCCCGTGTGCGTCCCGGTAGGTCATCCGCAGCACGCGCCCCTCGGTGAGCGCGCGCGCGAGCCCCGTCGGCGGCGCAGCACGGTCCCCCGATTCCAACAGGTGCACCCTGCTCGCGAGCCGCGCCGTCCGCGCCGCGTCGTCCTCCGTCAGGACCGCCGTCACCTTGCGTGCGGCAGAGGCCGCCGCATCCCGGAACGGACTCCCAGCGAGCGCGCCGAGCCCGATCGACACGGCGAGTGCCTCGTCCACCGTGAGTCCGAGCGGCGGCAGCGTCGCGCGAGCGTCGATCGTGTAACCGCCGGTCCGCCCGGCGTCCGCCCAGATCGGGACGCCCGACTCCTGCAGTGCGCAGAGGTCCCGCTCGACCGTCCGCGTGCTGACACCGAATCGCTCCGCCAGCCGTGTCGCACTCCGACGGGCCGGCGCCGCGGCGCGGAGCTCCTCGACCAACGCGTACAGGCGATCCGTCCGGTTCACACCAGGACCATACGGCAGTGCGGCGGCTAGCCTCGCGGAATGGGTCTCTCCGTCAGCGTCGACGACCGGATCCGCGCCCTCACGACCGCGCTGGCCGACACTGTCCCCGGGAGCGTCGTGACACTCCGTGGATCACGGGCAGCGGGCACCGAGGACGAGTTCAGTGACATCGACCTCCGGTGGGGCGTCGGCACGGTCGGCGACCGCGCGCTCGAGTCCCTGCCGTCGGCGCTCGGCACGATCGGCACGGTGGAGTCTCTGCGCCTCGATCCGGACGAGGAACGAGACCGGCGACTCGTCTTCGTCCGGTTCACCGGCTGGTCGCTCTTCGAGCGCGTCGACCTCGAGGTGGTCGGCGGGTTCGGCGACCGGGCTCCGTCGTGGGTCCGCCCGTGGTCGCCGGCCGAGAGCGCACTCATGAACGCGGTTGCCGCGGTCAAGGCGGTCGGCCGTGGACGCGGCGACGTCGACGGGCTCCTGGCACGAGGAGCGGCGCGACTCGGCGCCGCTCCCCCGACCGGATCAGTGGCGGAGCGGGTCGACGCGGTCGTCGATGCTGCGGTCCGCGCCGACCCGGCGCAGCAGGGACTCGCGGCCAGGGTCCGCGCGCTCGTCACGTGATCCGTCCCGGACGGGAGGCTCGTGGCGACGCCGTCACGAGCCTCCCGTCCGCCGTCGCACCCCGTCGCGGACGTCGCGCCCCGATGCGACGGGGCGCGACGTCCGCAACGGGGCGCGCTACGCGCGCTCCGCGCGCGACAAGCGCTCCACCGTGGCGTGTGCGCCGTCGGCGATGAGTCCGTCGAGGGCGTCGCGGTAGGCCGCGACGAAGCGCTCGTCGTCGACGAGGTCGCCGAAGACCTGTCGGTTCGCGATGAAGGCGAGCCGGTCGTCCCGCTGCGTCATGGCGATCCGGTTGAGGGGCTCGGCGAGGCGGTCGACGATCTGGATCGGCTCGCCGGACTCGTCGGTTCCCTCGTCGTACCTCGCCCACGACGCGACGATGCCGGCGGACAGCGTGACCGGGCCGCCGGACGCGAGGTTGTCGCGGACGACGGGCAGCAGCCACTTCGGGATGCGGTCGCTCGACTCGGCGCAGAGGCGCGCGAGGGTGTCCCGCACCTCGGGGTTCTGGAAGCGTTCGATCAGCGTCGACTTGTAGTCCTCGAGGTCGATGCCGGGCACGGGCTGCAGCGTCGGGGTCGCTTCCTCGTCCATGTAGCGGCGCAGGAACGTCGCGATGGCGGGGTCCTGCGTCGCCTCGTGCGCGTAGCGGTACCCGGAGAGGTACCCGAAGTAGCAGAGGCCCTGGTGCGACGCGTTGAGGAGCCGGAGCTTCATGAGCTCGTACGGCTCGACGTCCTCGACGATCTGCACGTCGGCATCCTGGTACGGCGGTCGACCAGCCGGGTGGTCGTCCTCGAGCACCCACTGGAAGAACGGCTCGGCGACGACGGGCCAGGCGTCCTCGATCCCCAGGTCGTCGCGCACCATCGCCCGGTCGTCGTCGGTCGTCACGGGCGTGATCCGGTCGACCATCGAGTTCGGGAACGACACGTGCTCGTCCATCCAGTCCGCGAACGCCGGGTCCTGCAGGCGGGCGTAGGCGGTGAACATGTCCCGGGCGACGTGCCCGTTGCCCTGGATGTTGTCGCACGACATGACGGTGAACGGCTGCTCGCCACGATCGCGCCTGCGGCGGAGCGCCTCCACGACGAGCCCGAAGACGGTCCGGGGCGGCTGGTCCCCGCGGAGGTCGGCGACGACGCCCGGTTCGTCGGCGACGAACTCCCCCGTGACGTGGTCGAAGTTGTAGCCGCCCTCGGTGATGGTGAGGCTGACGATCTTCGTCTCCGGGTTCGCCATCTTCTCGACGACGGCGTCCGGGTCGTCCACGGCGAGCATGTAGTCGACGATGCTGCCGATCACGCGGGTCTCGAGCGAGCCGTCCGGGTGCTTGAGGACCAGTGTGTACAGGCCGCCCTGGTCGGCCATCGCGGTGGCCATCCTGCGGTCCTGCTCGAGGACCCCGACGCCGCAGATGCCGTACTCGCGGGCCTCCCCCTGCTGCAGCAGCCGGTCGATCACCATCGCCTGGTGCGCGCGGTGGAAGCCACCGACACCGAAGTGGACGATGCCGGCGGTGATCCCGGCACGGTCGTAGGTGGGGACGGCGATCCCGCTCGCCGCGATCTCGTCGAGGGTCTCCGGGGACAGGCGGACGGACATCGGTACTCCTTCGTACGGCGGTCGGGGCAACCGCCAGTCAACCACGAGCACACGTGTGCAGAACACCTGTTCCGAACGGGGTACGTGTCTGAAGATCCGCTCCACTTTGGTGCACTCAGTGCATCGATGCACTTAGTGTCTTCGATGTGACCCTCTCGATCGACCGTCGTGCCGCCCTCAAGGCGAAGCACCGCGCGGCGATCCTCCAGGCCGCTCGCGACCTCGTCGAGGAACGTGGCGACCGCGACTTCAGCGTCGACGACCTCGCGACCCGTGCGGACATCGCCCGCCGCACGGTCTTCAACCACTTCGGGTCCCTCGACGAGGTCCTGTTGGCGGTCTGCGAGCAGGAACTCTCGGTGATCATCGACCGGTTCCTGAGCGACGTCGCGAACACCCCGGTCGGCGACGGCAGCCGGGCGTCGATGTTCGACGAGCTCGAGTCAGCCGCACGCGGGGCGGACATCGCACCGGCGATCGCGAGCATGTACCGGATCCTCGGCGATCCCGAGAAGGAGAACCAGAAGGCCGCCGTGCTCATCCAGACGGCGTTCACCAGGGTCACCGAGCGCCTCCGGATCGAGGTCGCCCGCCGCTACCCCGGCGCCGACGAGCTCGACGCGTGGCTGCTCGTCGAGTCCCTGATGAGCGGGATCGTCGTGATCGCCGAACACTGGCTGCGAACGACCGGCCCGCGCCTCGACCAGGAAGCGCTCGACGACTGGGACGCCCTGCTCGGCAGGCTCGTGCACAGCGTCCGCAGCGGGTACATGCCCGCGCACTGAGACTGCACCTCCAGGGGTCCACCGGCGTGCCCCGCCCAACCAGCACCACCTCAACGAAAGGAACGGGGCACCGCATGGCCGGTCTGCTCTACCGCCTCGGACGATTCTCCGCTCGGCGGCATTGGCTCGTGATCGTCTCCTGGATCGTGATCATGGGGATCGCGGGCGGCACGTACGCACTGTTCGCCGGGTCCATCTCGTCGTCGATCACCATCCCCGGCACCAAGACGTCCCAGGTGCAGGACGAACTCGCGGACAAGTTCCCGAGCGCGAACGGCGGCAACGGCACGCTGGTCTTCGAGACGAAGAGCGGCGACGCGTTCACCGACGCGCAGAAGACCGACATCGCGGACTTCATGAAGGACCTCGAGGACCTGAAGGGCGTCAAGGGCGCGACCAGCGGCTTCGACACCCAGCAGCAGCTCGACGACCAGCGCCAGAAGCTCGTCGACGGGCAGCAGCAGATCGACGACGGCCGCACGAAGATCACCGACGGGCAGCAGCAGCTCGACGCGCAGAAGCAGCAGCTCGAGGACGGCAAGACGAAGATCGCCGCCGCCCAGGCGCAGCTCGACACGCAGAAGCAGCAGGCTGCGGCAGCCGGTGGCGCCGCAGCAGACGCCGCCGAGGCCCAGCTCGCGCAGGCACAGGCGCAGATCGACGCCCAGCAGCAGCAGATCACCGCGGGTGAGCAGCAGATCGCCGACGCACAGAAGACGATCGACACGAACACGCAGAAGCTCGACGACAGCGAGCAGGAGCTGCAGCAGGGCACGAAGCTCCTCGACCTGTCGAAGGACATCCGCTTCGTCTCGAAGGACGGCAGCGCCGCGATCGGCACCGTCCAGTTCACGAAGTCCACGTACGAGGTCCCGCAGACCACGAAGACGGCCATCTCCGACAAGGCCGACTCCGCCGGCATCAGCGGCGTGAACGTCTACGTGTCGAACGACATCGCCCAGGGCGTGCCGTCCATCCTCGGCCCGGGTGAGATCGCCGGTGTCATCATCGCCGCGCTCGTGCTCTTCTTCATGCTCCGCACGGTCATCGGCGCCGCGGTCCCGCTCGTCAGCGCGCTGCTCGGCGTCGGCGTGGCATCGCTCGCCGCACTGTCCTTCTCGAGCCTCGTCGAGTTCATCTCGGTGACGCCGGTGCTGGGGGTGATGCTGGGCCTGGCGGTCGGCATCGACTACTCGCTGTTCATCCTGAACCGACACCGGACCCAGCTGAAGCAGGGCATGCAGGTGCACGAGTCCATCGGGCTCGCCAACGGCACCTCCGGGAACGCCGTGGTGTTCGCGGGCGCGACCGTCATCGTCGCCCTGCTCGCGCTCAACATCACCGGCATCCCGTTCCTCGGCCTGATGGGCACGGTCGGCGCAGTCGCGGTCTTCTTCGCGATCTGCATCGCGACGTCGTTCACACCGGCACTGCTCTCGCTCATCGGCATGCGGATCCTCCGGAAGAAGGAACGCGCACGCATCGGCAACACGGGCTCGACGCGGGTCCCGAACAAGCCGATGTCGACCTGGCGCGCGATCATCACCCTGGTGGCAGGGGTCGCCGTGCTCGGGACCATCGCCCTGCCTGCGGCGCAGATGCGTCTCGGCCTGCCGAGCGGCTCGTCCGAGGCCGTCGACTCCAGCCAGTACAAGGCCTACAAGACCCTCGACAAGGAGTTCGGCGCCGGTCAGAACGGACCGCTCCTCGTCGTCGCGACCCTGCCGAAGGCCATCGACGAGGACGACGTCACGGCGACCGAGGTCACCATCGGCGAGGCCATCGCGAAGAACGACGACGTCGACGCCGTCCTGCCGATCGGCGCGTCGAAGGACCGCTCGATCATCGCCTTCCAGGTGAAGCCGAACGGCGGCCCGGACAGCGTGTCCACGGAGAACCTCGTCAAGGACCTCCGCGCGCAGAACGTGGCCGTCGACGACGGCAAGGCATCGCTCGGCGTCGCCGGCAACGCGTCGGCCAACATCGACGTGTCCGAGAAGCTCGCGAACGTCCTGCCGCTCTACCTCGTGGTGGTCGTCGGCCTGTCGCTCATCATCCTGATCATCGTGTTCCGGTCCTTCCTGGTCCCGATCACGGCGACGGCGGGCTTCATCCTGTCGGTCCTGGCGTCCTTCGGTGGTCTGACCGCGATCTACCAGTTCGGCTGGCTCGGCAGCGTGTTCGGGGTGCACGACCCCGCACCGATCCTGAGCTTCCTGCCCATCATCGAGATCGGCATCCTGTTCGGGCTCGCGATGGACTACCAGCTGTTCCTGGTGTCCGGCATGCGGGAGGCGTACGCCCACGGCGCATCGGCGAAGGTCGCCGTCCAGCGTGGTCTGCACGCCGGTCGCGCGGTGGTCACGGCGGCGGCGATCATCATGATCTCGGTGTTCGCCGGGTTCATCTTCTCGGACTCCTCCACGATCAAGCCCATCGGCTTCGGCCTGGCGTTCGGTGTGCTGGTCGACGCGTTCGTCGTCCGCATGCTGCTCATCCCGGCGGCGATGCACCTGCTCGGCCAGAGCGCGTGGTGGTTCCCGAAGTGGCTCGACCGCATCGTGCCGGACGTCGACGTGGAGGGCGCGAAGCTCGAGCGCTCCCACCCGGTCGCCGGGCACGAGGACACCCACACCGGTTCGCACGCGCTCCCCGTCGAGCCCGACGCGAACGCGCACGAGTCCGGTCACCCGCCGGCGCACCGCGCGTAGCGACGCACCAGCCTGGAGGCCCGGTGCCGGTCCGTCGGACCGGCACCGGGCCTCCCGTCGGTGCGCCCACCGCTGCCCGCCGCGCCCGCCGCGCTGCCCAGCCCGCGCTGCCCAGCCCACGCTGCCGACTCGGAACGACGCCGTCGCTGTCGTACGACAGCGGTCCTGTCGCCCCTTGCGCGCGCAACTGTTGCGCCCGCGTGAGAACGACACCGTCGCTGTCGTACGACAGCGGTCCTGTCGCCCCTTGCGCGCGCAACCACCCGAGCAACCACCCGAGCAAGCACCCGAGCGAGCACCCGCCCGAGCACGCAACCACCCGCCCGAGCACGCAACCACCCGCCCGCGCACCCAACCACCCGCCCGAGCCCCGACGCGCGCGCAATCGTTCGTGCGCGAACGGTACGCTGGGCGCATGGCGCAGACCGAGATCGACCCCCTCGCCCTCGACCGACAGCTCTGCTTCGCGCTCGCGGCCACGAGCCGCAGCGTCATCGGGCTGTACCGCGACCTGCTCGAACCGATGGGCCTCACGCACCCGCAGTACCTCGTGATGCTCGCCCTGTGGGAGCACGACCCCCGCTCGGTGCGCGAGATCGCCGGCGAACTCCGCCTCGAGTCCGCGACGCTCAGCCCACTGCTCAAGCGGCTCGAGGCCTCCGGCTACGTCAAGCGCACCAGGAGCAGCAGCGACGAACGACAGCTCGAGGTCTCCCTGACGACCGCCGGACGAGCACTCCGCGAGCGCGCCCGATCGGTGCCGATCACCGTCGCGGACCGGCTCGGGTGGCCGCTCGACCGACTCGAACGACTCAAGGACGAGCTGACGGAACTCCTCGAACTCGTCGACACCGTGTGATCCGCATTCGTTCGTGCCATAATGATGAGTGCACGAACGAAAGGACCATCGTGGGACGCTTCGGCAGCTGGTACGAACGCTGGAACAGCACGCTCATCCGCAAGATGGGTCCGTCGCAGATCGGCGCAGGGCACCCGGAAGGCGTCGACGACCGCAGCATCGACCGCCCGTGCCCGATGTGCGGCGCGGCGCTCTCGCGACACCAGGTGATCCGGCCGGAGGGGCAGGTCCGGTCCTCCACGCTGGTCTGCCCACGCGACTGAGCCCACCAAGACCGGGCCGGCCGGGACTGCGTCGCCCTGGAACTGGGAATCGACCCCGTGCCGGAATTGCACCGAGCAACACGACGTTCCACCTCGTCGTGAAGCTCTTCGAACCCGCCACCTTCGGCGCACTCCCCCTGTCGAACCGCATCGTCATGGCCCCGCTGACCCGCACGCGCGCCGGCCAGCACGGTGTCCCGAACGACCTGCTCGTCGAGCACTACGCGCAGCGTGCGAGCCTCGGTCTCATCGTCACCGAGGGCACCTGGCCCGTCCAGGAAGGCCGCTCGTACCCCGGCCAGCCCGGCATCGAGACCGACGAGCAGATCGCCGGATGGCGTCGCGTGGCCGACGCCGTGCACGCGGGCGGCGGCACCATCGTCATGCAGCTCATGCACGGCGGGCGGGTCTCGCACCCGTCGATCGCCGGCACGCCCCGCATCGTCGGGCCGTCCGCCGTCGCAGCACCGGGACAGACCCACCTGGCCGACGGCTCGAAGGCCGACATGCCGGTCCCGCACGCGCTGACCACCGCCGAGGTGCAGGACGCCGTGCAGGGCTTCGTGCAGGCCGCCCGCAACGCGATCGCCGCCGGGCTCGACGGCGTCGAGGTGCACGGAGCGAACGGGTACCTCGTGCACGAGTTCATGTCGAGCACGTCGAACACCCGCACCGACCAGTACGGCGGCTCCCCGGAGAACCGTGCCCGCTTCGCGATCGAGGTCACCACCGCGATCGCCGAGGCGATCGGCGCGGACCGCACCGGCATCCGCCTGTCGCCGGAGCACGGCATCCAGGGCGTCATCGAGAACGACCCGGCGGACGTGCTGGCGACCTACACCGCCCTCGCCGAGGGTCTCGCACCGCTCGGCCTGGCGTTCGTCGATGTCCTGCACGCCGAGCCGACCGGCGAGCTCGTGCAGCACATCCGTCGCACGGTGGGCGCCCCGTTCATCGTGAACTCGGGCTTCAGCGCGCTGACCACCCGCGACGAGGCGATCGCCCTGGTCGACGGCGACCACGCGGACGCCGTCGCAGCCGGACGTCCCGCGATCGCGAACCCGGACCTCGCGCACCGCTGGGAGCACGACGCCGAGCTCAACGATCCCCGCCCTGAGCTGTTCTACGGCCAGGGCGCCGAGGGCTACACCGACTACCCGACGCTCGCCGAGTCGCGCGCGACGGCCACCGCGTAGCAACCGGGCAGCAGGACCGACGGGAGGCCCGTGGCGGGATCGCCACGGGCCTCCCGTCCGTCACGGCGTCGGTCGGTCCTGGTCAGCGCCGTCCCACAGGTCGGCGCACTCGACGCGATCGGCGCCGTTCCGGCGCAGGTACGCGCCGGCACCCCGGTCCCCGTCGAGTTCGGCGCGGACAGCGGGCCAGTGCGCGCGACCGAGGAGGACGGGGTGCCCCGGACGGCCGTCGTGCACGGCCTGGCGGAGCGTGTCCACACGGGGTCTCGGCCCCAGTACCCGGCGGACCGCATCGGCCGGGAGCCCGGGCAGGTCGACCAGGGTGACCAGGGCGGCTTCGACCGCCTGGTCCTCGTCGAGCGCGGTGAGGCCGGCGTCGAGGGAGGCACCGAGCCCGTCCCGCCACCGCTCTGCGACGGTCACGCTGACCGCTGCTCGTGCGGGGACGAGCGCGCGGGCCTCGTCGGCGGCGGCACCGAGGACGACCACGACGCCGTCGCAGCCGCCGTCGAGCAGTGCCCCGACGGCCAGTTCCAGCCACGGCCGGCCGGTGTCCTCACGGACGAGCACCTTCGGCCGGCCCATGCGCGTGCCGGCGCCGGCGGCGAGGACGAGTCCGACGGTCCGGGTCTGCATACCCCGAGCATGCCAGCCATCACGAGGCGACCCCGTCGCCACGAGGCGACCCCGTCGCCGCGAGGCGAGCCCGTCGTCACGAGGCGAGCGCGTCGTCACGAGACGTTCCGCGCCGGAAACGGGGCCGAAACACTCGTTTCCTAGTGTGGCGCCCACGACACCACCGATCGAGGAGATCAGCGATGGCCTGGAACCGGGGCATGATCGCGCACGGCCGACAGCCGATCAGCGCAGACGCCCTGTTCCTCCACGCCCAGATCGGACCCGTCCATGGACCTCGTCACCGTCCGCACCGTGCGGACGCCGTCGCACCGCGACGAACTCGCACTCGAACCAGGTGAGCGGCCGCTCGCCGGCGGCACCTGGCTCTTCTCCGAGGAGCAACCGGGGCTGACCGGCCTCGTCGACCTCACGACGCTCGGCTGGCCCGACGTCGAGCGGTCCCCCTGCACGCTCACGATCGCGGCGACGTGCACGATCGCGGCGCTCCTGCGGATCGCACCAGATGACGACTGGCGCGCCTGGCCGCTCGTCGAGCAGTGCGCGAACGCCCTCCTCGCCTCGTTCAAGGTCTGGAACGCCGCGACGGTCGGGGGGAACGTCGCCGTCGGGCTCCCCGCCGGGGCGATGACCGCGCTGCTCTGCACGCTCGACGCGATCGCCGTGGTCTGGACGCCGTCCGGTGGCTCGCGGCGACTGCCGGTCGCGGAGCTCGTGCGAGGGGTCAGGACGCTCGACCTCGGACCCGGCGAGGTGATCCGGGCGTTCGAGGTACCGACCGCTGCGCTCCGTGCCACGACCGGGTACCGCCGGGTCGCCCTCAGCCCGCACGGCAGGTCCGGGGCGCTCGTGACCGCCCGGTGGGACGCGAGCGGGTTCGTGCTCGTCGTCACCGCCGCCACGCCCCGTCCGCTCGTGCTCCGTTCCACGACGGTCCCGTCCGCGGCCGAGCTCGACGCCGCGATGGCCGCGCACGACGACTGGTACGACGACCCGCACGGCTCCCCCGACTGGCGTCGAGCGGTCAGCACCCGGTTCGCACACGAGCTCCGGGACGACGCGGCGAGCGCGGGAGGTGCGTCGTGAGGTTCGAGGTCGACGGCACTCGGCTCGACGTCACGCCCGAACCGGGGCAGGTGCTGCGGACGCTCCTCCGCGAGCACAGGGTCACCTCGGTGAAGAAGGGCTGCGACTCCGGCGACTGCGGCGCGTGCTCGGTGCTCGTCGACGGGACCCCGGTGCACTCGTGCATCACCCCTGCGCACCGCCTCGAGGGCCGCACCGTCACCACGGCCGCCGGACTCGGCACCCCGGAGCAGCCGCACCCCGTGCAGCGCGCGTTCGCCGACGCCGCGGCGTTCCAGTGCGGGTTCTGCACCGCGGGCTACGTCGTGACCGCGTCGACGCTCGACGCCGACGACCTCGACGACCGCCACCGGAAGCTCAAGGGGAACCTCTGCCGGTGCACCGGGTACCGCGCGATCTCCGACGCCCTGGACGGCGTCCGCAACACGGTGTGCGCCGGCGCCGGAGCAGCGGTCGGGCAGTCCGTCGCCGCCCCTGCCGCGATGCGCATCGTCACCGGGAACGAGGAGTACACGCTCGACGTCAGGAAGACCGAGGCGCTGCTCCACCTCGCCGTCCTCGGCAGCCCGCACCCGCACGCCCGCATCGTGTCGATCGACACCACCGACGCCGAGGCGCTCGACGGCGTCCACACGGTGCTCACCCACCACGACGACCCCGGCGTGCTGTTCTCCACCGGCCGGCACGAGTCCCGCCTCGACGACCCCGACGACACGCTCGTGTTCGACACGGTGCTGCGCTTCCGTGGCCAGCGCGTCGCAGCCGTCGTCGCGGACAGCGTCCGGATCGCCGAGCAGGCGTGCGCGCTCGTCCGCGTCGAGTACGAGGTCCTGCCGAGCGTGCACGACCCCGACGCCGCGCGCGCTCCTGGTGCGCCGCTCCTCCACGCCGACAAGACGACGGTCGAGCACCGCATCGCAGAACCCGCTCGCAACGTCGTCGCCGCGCTGCACGGCGAGACCGGGGACGTCGAGCGCGCGCTCGCGGGCTCCGCCGCGACCGTCGACGGCACGTGGACGACGGGTCGCGTCTCGCACGCCGCGCTCGAGACGCACGCGACGCGCGGTTCCGTCGACGCGGACGGGAGGCTCGTGCTGCGGACCGCCACGCAGGTCCCGTTCCTGGTCCGGGACGAAGTGGCGCGGGTCTTCGGTCTGGACCCGGACCGTGTCCGCGTGGTCGCGAAGCGCGTCGGCGGCGGGTTCGGCGGCAAGCAGGAGATGCTCACCGAGGACCTCGTCACCCTCGCGGTGCTCCGCACCGGTCGCAGCGTGCAGTACGAGTTCAGCCGGCGCGACGAGTTCACGATCGCCCCGACCCGGCACCCGATGCGCGTCCGGGTCCGGCTCGGTGCGACGGCGGACGGCACGCTGACGGCGATGCACGTCGACCAGACGATGGACACGGGCGCGTACGGCAACCACGGCGTCGGCGTGATGTTCCACTCCGTGAGCGAGTCCGTCGCGGTCTACCGCTGCCCGGTGAAGCGCGTCGACGCCGAGTCGGTGTACACGAACAACCTGCCGTCTGGGGCGTTCCGCGGCTACGGGCTCGGGCAGGTCGTGTTCGCGATCGAGTCGGCGATGGACGACCTGGCGCACGAGCTCGGCATCGACCCGATCGAGCTCCGCCGGCGCAACGTGATCGTGCCGGGCGACCCGCTCGTCGTGACCGACCCGCACGAGGAGTCCGACCTGCGGTGGGAGGGCAGCTACGGGCTCGACCAGTGCCTGGACCTCGTCGAGGACGCGCTCGCCGCCGGACCCGTGACCGAGGCGCCCGCGATGGACGGGCCACCGCTCGACGACTCCCCGGACTGGGCGACCGGCACGGGCATCGCGCTCGCCGCCATCGCGACGATGCCGCCACGTGGCCACCACGCCCACACCTCCGTCGAACTCACCGCGGGTGGTCGCTACCGGATCGGCGTCGGGACGGCTGAGTTCGGCAACGGGACGACGACCGTGCACACGCAGCTCGTCGCCACCGCGCTCGGGACCACCCCGGACCGGGTCGACGTCCACCAGTCCGACACCGATGCAGCACGCTACGACACCGGGGCGTTCGGGTCGGCGGGCGTCGTCGTCGCCGGCCGAGCCCTGTACGCGGCCGCGCAGGCGCTCCGGGAGGACATGACCGCGCGGGCGCTCGAGCTCGTCGCCGCGCGGACGCCCAGGACCGCCAGCGGGGTACTCGGTCCGGCCGTGGTGATCGAGCCCGACGGGGTCCGCGTGGGTGACGAGCTCGTCGGTGTCGACGAGCTGCTGGCGCACGGTCCGCTCCTCGCGCACGGCACGCACGACGGGACCCCGCGGTCGCTGGCGTTCACGGTGCACGGCGCCCGGGTCGCGGTGCACCGTCCCACCGGTGAGGTCCGGGTGTTGCAGAGCGTGCAGGCCGTCGACGCGGGCACCGTGCTGAACCCCGAGCAGCTCCGCGGCCAGGTCGAGGGCGGTTCGGCGCAGGCGATCGGGTCCACGCTCTACGAAGAGGTGGTCCTCGACGACACCGGGCGGGTGACGACCGACAGCTTCCGGGCGTACCGCGTCCCGAAGATCTCCGACGTGCCGCGGACCGAGGTGCGCTTCGCCGCGACCCACGACCCGCTCGGACCACTCGGGGCGAAGTCGATGAGCGAGGCGCCGTACAACCCCGTGGCGCCGGCGATCGCGAACGCCGTGCGGGACGCCATCGGCGTCCGCCCGTACCGGCTGCCCATGACCCGCGACCGGATCTGGGCGCTCGCCACGGGCGTCGGACGGCCCACCGACGGAGGTGCGTGATGTTCGAACTCGCACCGCGCCTCCTGGCCGTGCTCGACGGCGGCGACCCCGTCGTCGTCGCGACCGCCGTCGACGTCACGGGCAGTGCGCCCAGCGGGGCAGGCACCTCGATGGCGCTGCTCCCCGACGGACAGGTCGTCGGGACGATCTCCGGCGGGTGCATCGAGGGGGCGCTGTTCCTGACCGCCGAGGAGGTCCGGTCGACCGGGGAGCCGGTGCTCGAACGGTTCGGGTTCGAGGACCCCGCCGACGCGGTCTGGGCCCCGGGGCTGCGGTGCGGCGGACGGGTCGAGGTGCTCGTGCACCGCATCGCTCCGTCGGACCGGGTCGTCGTCCGAGCACTCCGCGCGGCTGCTGCCGGGGACCCCGTGTCCCTGGGACTGTCGCTCGAACCCGACACGCTCGCTGCCGCCGGCCGCTGCGACGGACGCGTCTTCACCGAGCACGCCGACGTGCGCGCGCGGTGCATCATCGTCGGTGCCGTCGAGTTCGCGGTCGCCGTCACCAACACGGCGGCGATGCTCGGCCACGCCGTCACCGTGGTCGACCCGCGTCCGGTGTTCCTGACCGACGAACGGTTCCCCGCCGCCCGGGAGCGCATCGTCGGCTGGCCGCCGCGGGTGCTGGCCGACCTGCCGATCGACGAGCGGACCGCCGTGGTGCTGCTGTCGCACGACGACCGGTTCGACGCCGCCGTGATCGACCTCGCACTCCGACGCGGAGCCGGGTACGTCGGCGCGATGGGCTCCCGCGCGACGCACGCCCGCCGGCTCACCGTGCTCGACGAGCTCGGGACCCCGGACCTCGACCGACTGCGCTCCCCCATCGGACTCGACATCGGCGCGACGACCCCTGCCGAGATGGCGATCTCGATCATGGCCGAGGTGATCGCGGTACGCACCGGTGCGTCCGGTCGGCCACTCGTCGACGGCGCCGGACCGATCCACGCCACTGCGTTCCGGGGGCCTGCCCGCGCGGCTGTTGGTGACCGTGCCGAAACACCCTCGTGACACGCGCTCAATACCGTCGGAGCATGTCCCAGATCCTGATCCGCGGCGGATGGGTCCTCACCGCCGCCCCCGACCACAGCGACACCCCGGCCGCGATCCGCGACGGTGCGGTCCTGCTCGACGGCGACCGCATCGCCGCGGTCGGGACCTTCGCAGCACTGTCTGCCGCGCACCCCTCTGCGACCGTCCGCGGAGGCTCGAACGACATCGTGACGCCCGGCTTCGTGAACACGCACGGGCACTTCAGCGAGGGGCTCATCACCGGGATCGGCTCGCAGTACACGCTGTGGGAGTGGCTGCAGGAGCTCATCTCGCACGTCAACCCCGTGATGACCCGCGACAAGGCGTACGCCGGCACGATGCTCCAGGGCATCCAGATGCTCCGCAGCGGCGTCACCACCGCGAACGACATGTTCTGCTCGGACCCGATCCCCGGCGAACCGGCCACCCTCGGTGTCGTCCGGGCGCTCGAGGAACTCGGGCTCCGCGGTGTCGTCTCGTTCGGGTCGGGCGACGTCGACCGCGGCTTCGGACCCGGCCCGATCCTGGAGGAGTTCGACGCGCTCCGCGAGACCGCCGACGCCAGTCGCTACAGCACCTTCCGGGTCGGCATGTCCTCCATCGGGCGGTACACCGACGCAGCGTGGGAGTCGCACATCGAGTACGCCGTCGCGGGCGGCCACGGCATCCACGTCCACGTCCACGAGGTCCGTGAGGAGGTCACCGCCGCCCGCCAGCGCACCGGCCGCACGGTCGTCGGGCACGCCGAGGCCACCGGGATGTTCCAGGTGCCCGTGATCGCCGCACACAGCGTGTGGATGGACCGCGACGACCGCGAGCGCTACGCCGCGAACGGGGTCGGCGTCGCGCACAACCCCGTCGCGAACGGCATCCTCGCCAGCGGCATCGCACCCGTCGCGGAACTCCGCGCGCTCGGCGTGCCCGTCGGCATCGGGGTCGACGGCCCGGCCTCGAACGACTCGCAGGACTTCCTGCAGGCGATGAAGACCGCTGCACTCCTCGCCCGCATCCGTGACCTGCAGGCCACCGCGATGAGTGCGCGCGAGGCGTTCGAGATGGCCACCATCGGCGGTGCCGCTGCGCTCCGGATGGAGGACTCGATCGGGTCGCTCGAACCAGGGAAGCGTGCGGACGTCGTTGTGTTCGACGGGGAGAGCCCGACGCTCGCGAACGTCCACGACCCCTACCAGGCCGTGGTCTTCGTGGCGGGCAGTCGGGAGATCGAGGACGTGTGGGTGGACGGGTCGTTGAGCCTCGAGCACGGCGAGGTGACCCGCGTCGACGTGCGGGAGGCCGTCGCACGGGCCCGCCCGCTCGCTCGGCAGCTCGTCGCCGAAGCCGGACTCGAGCGCCTGTCGGTGCTGAACGGCGGGGCGTTGGACGACACGGAGCGGCCGTAGCCGCCAGCAACGCAACAGGCCCCGTCGGGATCCGCCGGGGCCTGTTGCTGTTCGGTGTCGTACCCGTTACCGGGGCACTGTGCGTTACCCGGGGCACTGTGCGCTCGAAGGGACTCGAACCCCCAACCTTCTGATCCGTAGTCAGATGCTCTATCCATTGAGCTACGAGCGCGTGGCTGCCGAAGCGGCCGTGGAAGACTCTACAACAGGTGCAGGCCGGAGCGCCAATCGAGCAGACCACGGGCCGGTGTTCGGCGTGTCGCTGCTCAGAGCCCGCCGAGCTCCTCGCCGAACACCTCGGCGAGGAAGACCTCGAGGGCCTGCCACGACCGTCGATCGGCCAGCGCTTGGTACTGCGCCCCGTGGTCGGGCGCGTCCGTCCCGGGCACCGCGAACGCGTGCATCGCACCCGCGTACGTGACGACCTGCCAATCGACACCGGGCGCGGCACGCATCTCGTCCTGCCACGCGGAGACCTTGGCGTCGGGGACCACAGGGTCGGCCGCACCGGTCAGCACCAGGAGCGGGGCGCGGATCGCTCCGGCGTCGGAGGGCTCATGGGTCAGCAGGATGCCGTGGAAGGACACTGCGCCGGCGAGGTCGGCGCCGGTGCGGGCGAGCTCGAGTGCGGCAGAGCCGCCGAAGCAGTAGCCCATCACGACGATGCGGGAGTGGTCGACGTCGGGGTCCTCGCGGAGCCGGTCGAGTCCGGCCTGCACCCGGGCACGCATGAGCGGCAGGTCCTGGTAGTACGACGACGCCACCTGCCCGGCGGTGTCGTCACCCGGTCGGACGTCCGCGCCGTAGACGTCGGCACCGAACGCGACGTAGCCGAGGCGCGCGAGCATCGTCACGCGTGCCTCGACGTGCTCGTTGACGCCGTGCCAGTCGTGGACGACGAGGACCGCCGGGCGCGGGCCGGACACCGCGGTGTCCTTCGCCAGGACCCCGGCGAGCGCCGTGCCCTCGTGTTCGTAGTGGACGGGTTCGACGGTGATGTCGGATCCGGCTGGTTCGGGAACGGTATGCAGGACGTCGTCGATCGTGGTCACGTCTCCGGACGCTACGCCTGGATGTTGTCCCAGCCCTCGGGTCCCTCGGAGCCTGCGGGGTAGTCGTCGAGCGGGACTTTGCCGGCCTTCCACGCGGTGAGGAACGGCTCGACGACCTTCCAGCCCTGTACGGCGCTGTCGCCGCGGACGGACAGGGCGGCATCGCCTTCGAGCACACCGGCGAGGACCTCCCCGTAGGCGCTCAGGCGTCCGGGGTTGAAGCTGACCTCGAGTGCGGTGTGGTCGATCGTGTAGGGGTCGCCCGGTCCGTTGACGTTGAGCTCGAGCTGCATCTGGTCGGGGGCGATCCAGATGCGGAGCCGGTCGGGGCGCTGCACGCCGGTGAGCCCGTCGGGCACGTGCGGGGAGTCCTTGAACGTGATGACGATCTCCCGACGTTGCGCTCCGAGCGCCTTGCCCGAGCGGAGCGTGAACGGGACGCCCGCCCAGCGCCAGTTCGCGATCTCGAGGGTGATCTGCGCGAGGGTCTCGGTGCCGATCTGCGGGTCCACCCCGTCCTCGTCGACGTAGGAGGGCAGGGACCGGTCCCCGATCTTCCCCGCCGTGTACCGCCCGCGCTTCCCGGCGGTGAGCGGGTCACCGCCCCACGGCCGGACGGCACGGAGCACGAGTTCCTTCTGCGTGCGCAGGTCGTCGGCGTCGATGGACGCCGGTGCTTCCATCGCCACCACGGCCATCACCTGGAGCAGGTGGCTCTGGATCATGTCGACCAGCGCGCCTGCGTTGTCGTAGTACCGAGCGCGTCCCTCGAGCCCGAGGGTCTCGTCGTAGACGATGTCGACGCGGTCGACGTGGACGCTCGACAGCAGCGGTTCGACGATGCGGTTCGCGAACCGCAGGCCGAGGAGGTTGAGGACCGTGGACCGGCCGAGGAAGTGGTCGACGCGGTGGATGCGTTCCTCGGGCAGGAACGAGTGCAGGACGTCGTTGAGGTGCTCGGCGCTGGCGGCGTCGGTGCCGAACGGCTTCTCGAGCGCGAGCCGGGTCCCCTTCGGCAGGTCGAGCCCCTTGAGCACCTCGCAGCTCTTCTCGGTGACGGCGGGCGGCAGCGCGAAGTACACGGCCGGGTCGTGCTGGCACGCCGCGAGCAGTGCCTTCAGGTCGTCCGGGTCCGTGACGTCGGCCTTGCGGTAGCTCGACGCGTCGACGACGGCCTGCAACCGCTCGGGGAGCTTCGCCGTGCCCTCGGCGCCCTCGTCCTCGTCCTTCGACGCCTGCGCGTTCTCGAAGGACTCGCGCACGAGCTGCTTCCAGTCGGCGTCCGAGATGTCCTCCACGCCGGCGCCGATCAGCTGGACGTCCCAGTCCGTCTTGACCTCGAGCAGGGTCGCGAGACCCGGCAGGAGCAGTCGTTTGGACAGGTCGCCGCTCGCTCCGAGGATGAGCAGTGTGGTCTGGAGGCTCGCCATGCCTCAGAACGTACCCACCGGTTCCGGCGCATGGTCGGCTCGCTCCAATACGGTGGAGGGAACGGCGCGAAGGAGCACCATGACGAACGAGGACACCGGACGACGACTGCGAGTGGTCGTCGTCGGCACCGGGATGATCGCGGCGGTGCACGTCCGTGCCGCCAGGGCGGCCGGAGCGGACGTGCTCGGGGTCCTGGGCAGGAACGCGGAGCGCTCCGCGCAGGTGGCCGCGCAGCTGGACCTGCCGAAGGGGTACGGCTCCCTCGACGAGGTCATCGCGGACCGGCCGGACGTCGTCCACGTGTGCACCCCGAACGACCAGCACCACCCCCAGGCGCTCGCGGTGATCCGAGCCGGCATCAACGTGGTGTGCGAGAAGCCGCTCGCGGTGTCGAGCGAGCAGGCGACGGAACTCGAACGCGCAGCAGCCGAGGCCGGTGTCGTGGCGACGATCCCGTTCGTCTACCGCTTCCACCCGATGGTGCGCGAGATCAGAGCGAAGATCGCCGACGGGGACCTCGGCCGCGTGCTCGCCGTCCACGGCCACTACCTGCAGGACTGGATGCTCGACGAGGACTCCTCGTCGTGGCGGGTCGACGCGGGCGCCGGCGGACTGTCGCGCGCGTTCGCGGACATCGGCTCGCACTGGTGCGACCTGGTCGAGTTCGTCACCGGCGAGCGCTTCGGGTCGGTGAACGCCGTGACCGACATCGTCTACCCGACCCGACCGGCCGCGTCGGGTCCGTCCTTCTCGGGTTCCCCTGACCCTGACCCCCTCGCCGACGCGTCGACGCGCGCCGAGGTCACCACCGAGGACACCGCCGTCGCGACGTTCCGGACCAGCTCCGGTCGCATCGGCAACGTGGTGATCTCGCAGGTCGCAGCTGGACGCAAGAACCGGCTGTGGTTCGAGGTCGACGGGACCCGCGGCAGCGCGGCGTTCGACCAGGAGCAGCCGGAGTCGGCGTGGTTCGGCAACGAGACGGGGGCGCAGATCCTGGTCAGGGACCCGGCCCAGGGATCGCCGGACCAGCGACGCCTGGCGATCGTCCCGTCCGGGCACCCGCAGGGCTACCTCGACGCCTTCTCGGCCTTCGTCGCGGACACGTACACCGCGGTGCGCACCGGCGAAGCCCCCGACGGCCTGCCGACGTTCGCCGACGGGGCCCGGTCCGCCCGCATCATCGACGCGGTCGTCGCCAGCGCCGGTGACGACGCGTGGAAGGAGATCGCATGAAGCTCGGGATGCTCACCGCGTGCTTGCCCGGCTGGTCGCTCGACCGCATCGCGGAGTTCGCCGCGGAGCAGGGCTACGAACGGCTGGAGGTCGGCGTCTGGCCGGGCACGGGCGGCCGGGACTTCGAGGCGGCGCACCTGCCGGTCGCGACCTTCACGGAGTCCGACGCAGCGCAGACCCGGGAGCTGCTCGACCGCACCGGGCTGGAGATCAGCGCGTTCGCCTACTACGAGAACAACCTCCACCAGGACCCCGCCCGTCGCGCCGAGGTCCACGAGCACCTCAAGCACGCGATCGACGCGGCACAGGTGCTCGGCGTGCCGTACGTCGGCACGTTCATCGGCCGCGACAACGGCAAGTCCGTGCGGGACAACATGGTCGAAGGCAACCGGGTGCTCCCGGAACTCGTCGACTACGCCGGCGAACGCGGGGTGCGCCTGATCATCGAGAACTGCGTCATGGAGGGCTGGCACCCCGACGGCTCCCCTGGCAACATCGCGTACTCCCCCGAGCTCTGGGGGTGGGTCACGGGGCTCGGCTTCGGCCTGAACTGGGACCCATCGCACCTGACCTGGATCGGCATCGACCCGGTCGAGACGATCCTGCCGTTCGCCGAGCACATCGTGCACGCGCAGGCGAAGGACGTCGAGCTCTTCCCCGCGAAGCGGAACGAGTACGGCTTCTTCGGCAAGGTCGACAAGGGAGACGACCCCTGGGACATGGGCTGGTGGCGCTTCCGGGTCCCGGGCCGTGGTGTCGTGGACTGGTCGCACGTCGTGGACCGGCTCTACGAGGCGGGGTTCGACGGCACGCTGAGCGTCGAGCACGAGGACCCGCTGTGGGGCGGCACCGACGACCGGGTCCTGGAGGGCCTCAGGATCGCGCACCGCACGCTCCGTCCCCTGATCGCCGAGGAGCACTGATCGCCGAAGAGCACTGACCACACCACAGGTGTTGCCTGTGTGAACTTCATGTGACGAGTTGCGCCGAGGACTGGCGCGCCCGCTGTACGTCCTCATAGGTTCATCGCCGATGAACACTTCCCACCTTCCCGGAACCCCGAGCACTCGGCGGAGGCGGGGCGTCGTCACCGGCGCTGCCCTCGCGACCGCCGGTGTCCTCGTCGCCCTCTCCGTCCCGTCAGCAGCGGTCGCCGCCGACGAGGTCGCGTCGTCGATCGACATCTACGACGTCAACGACTTCCACGGTCGCATCGAATCCGGCAGCGGCATCGCCGGCGCCGCGGTCCTCGCCGGCGCCGTCGAGCAGCTGCGCACCGCGAACCCGGCGTCGGCCTTCGTCAGCGCCGGCGACAACGTCGGAGCCTCGACCTTCACCTCGTTCGTGCAGGACGACCAGCCCACCATCGACGCCCTCAACGCGATCGGCCTGAGCGTCAGCGCGATCGGCAACCACGAACTGGACAAGGGGCAGGACGACCTCCGCGACCGGATCATCGGCCCCGACGACGACCGGAACGCGAAGTACGACCACGTCTCGGCGAACCTGGTGAAGAAGTCGGACGGCACGCCCGCGTTCGACCCGTACGAGATCGAGGAGATCGGCGGCGTCCGCGTCGGGTTCATCGGGGCGACCACGGAGCTGATCCCCGAGCTCGTCTCCCCCGCCGGCATCGAGGGTCTCGAGATGGCCGACATCGTGGACTCGGTGAACAAGTACGCCGACCAGCTCACCGACGGCGACGAGTCGAACGACGAGGCCGATGCCCTCGTCCTGCTCGTGCACGAGGGCGCGGCCGACGCGACCCTCGCGAGCGCGACCGGTGACAACGACTTCGGCCACATCGCGAAGGACGTCACCGCGAAGGTGTCCGTCATCTTCTCGGGTCACACGCACCAGCTCTACAACCACGCGATCGTCCCGACCGACGGCACCACCGCGCGTCCGGTGCTCCAGACGGGCTCGTACGGCGGGTACCTCGGGCACGCGAAGCTCACGATCGACCCCACGACCAAGAAGGTGACGGCAGCCACCGCGGAGAACATCTCCCTGACGACGGGCGCCTACCCCGCGGACCCGGAGATCACGAAGCTCGTCAGCGACGCGAAGGCCGTCGCCGACGTCAAGGGCAGGGTGGTCCTCGGCACGATCGACCAGGACATGCTCCGCGCCAAGCAGACCGACGGCTCGGAGAACCGCGGTGGCGAGTCCACGCTCGGCAACTTCATCGCCGAGGTCCAGCGCAAGCAGACCGAGCGCAACGGCTCCCAGATCGCCTTCATGAACCCGGGCGGCCTCCGCACCGACATGACGTACAAGGCCTCGGGGAACGGCGAGCAGGACGGTGAGGTCACCTACCAGGAGGCCGCCGGCGTCCAGCCGTTCGCGAACACCCTGGTCGTCCTCGACCTGACAGGCGACCAGATCCGTCGCGCGCTCGAACAGCAGTGGCAGCCTTCCGGGTCCAGCCGTCCGTTCCTGAAGCTCGGCACGTCGAAGGGCTTCTCGTACACCTACGACCCGACGGCAGCGGTCGGCTCGAAGATCACCGACATGCAGCTCGACGGCACACCGATCGACGCCGGCACGACGTACAAGGTGACGGTGAACTCGTTCCTCGCATCGGGTGGCGACAACTTCGGCGCGTTCAACGAGGCATCGGCGAAGGCCGACAGCGGCACCGTCGACCTGCAGGCCCAGGTGGACTACTTCACGGCCACCCCCGACGTCGTCGTGAACGACGACCAGGGTGCCGTGGGCGTCACGGTCACCCCGACCCCCGACGGCGGCTTCCAGGCCGGCGACGAGGTCACGGTCGGTCTGACGTCCCTGACGTTCAGCAACGCGGCGGACCAGGGCGGCACCGTCTCGGTGAGCGCCGGCGATCAGGAGCTCGCGAGCGCCGACATCGACACGACGATCGTCGACACCACGGACGAGCAGGGTCGCGCGACGCTGACCTTCCCCGTCCCCGGCGCCGCCGCAGCCACCCCGGCAGCGGCACGAGCACCCGGTGCCGTCACGCTGGCAGCAGCGGTCACCCCCGCCGCGACGACCGAGGAGCCACTCGTCGTGACGCTGCCGAACGGCCAGCAGATCACCCTCGCCGCGACGGTCCCGGTCCCGGTCGCCACCGACCCGACCGACCCGACGGACCCGGGCACCCCTGGAGCCGGTGGCGGTACGGGTGACGGCGTCGGCAACGGCACGGGTGGCACGGGTACCGGCACCGACGTGGCCGGCAACCCGACCGCTTCGGGCAGCGGAACAGGAGCCCTCGCCTACACGGGCGCCGAGCTGGCGGCCCCGGCCGTCATCGCCGGCCTGCTGCTCCTGGCGGGCCTCACGGCGATGGTGATCGCCCGCCGGAAGCGCGCACAGGCGCAGGCGAGCGTGCAGGCGGACTGACACCGAGCCTCCAGTGCGCCGAACGGGTCGTCTCATCCAGGTGAGACGGCCCGTTTCCCGTGTCCCTGATCAGCAGATCACTGTGCATCCGCAGAACGGCGCGGTACTCTCTGCCTTGTCGCACAGCGACGCGCCGCGCTGGGTCGCCTCTCATCCCGGACGGTGGTTCCGCCCGGCGAGACCCCGTGGCGCGGGTGTCCTCCGTCTCCAGGGAAACGACGGAGGGCACCCACTCACCACACGGTGTCGCTAGCGGAACAGCTGCTCGCCGATGTACGAGCCCTTCTTCGGGGCCGGCGGGATCGCGAACACGGCGGAACCGATGTGGGCGATGTACTCGTTGAGCCGGTCGACCGCGCCGAGTCGGCGCTGGATCCGGGTGAAGTGCTCCGGGTCGTTCACGTACGCCGCGAACAGCAGGCCGGCATCGAGCTGGCCGTACTGGTTCAGCCCGTCGGTGTAGTTGTACGGGCGTCGGAGGATCTTCACGCCGTCGTTGTTCTCGTGCGCCGCGAGCGCCACGTGCGAGGTCTCGTCGATCTTGCGGTCGCCCGATGCCGTGCGCGCGTGGAAGTCCGGCGTCGTGTGCTCCGTGCCGCCGGACAGGGGCGCGCCCTCGATCTTGGTGCGGCCGAACACCCGCTGCTGATCGCTGACGACGTCCGCGTCCCAGATCTCGATGTTCATCTGGATCTTCCGGACGACCTGGTAGGTGCCACCGGCCATCCACCCGTCGGCCTCGCCGTCGCCGTCTGGGTCGACCCAGACGAACCGGTCGTACTCCTCGTCGGTGGTGACGTTCCTGGTGCCGTCCTTGAACCCCATCAGGTTCCGCGGCGTGGTCTGCGACGGCCCAGCGGACGCCCGACCGAAGCCGAGGACGGTCCAGCGCACCGTCGCGGTGCCGCGGGCCATCCTGGCCAGGTCGCGGATCGCGTGGTACGCCACCTGGGGATCGTCGGCGCACGCCTGCAGCGACAGGTCCCCGCCGCTCAGGCCCTCCTGCAGCCGGTCGCTCGGCAGGGTCGGGATCTGCCGGAGCGCGTCCGGGCGTCGTGACGCGAGCCCGAAGCGCTCGTCGAAGATCCCCGGCCCGAGCCCGACGGTGACCGTCAGGGACGCCGGGCCGAGGTCGAGCGCCTCACCCGTGTCCGCACCGACGCCGTCGCCGTGGGCGGGTTCGACGGAGCCGACGGTCTTGCCTGCCTGCAGCTGCGCGATCGACGCGGACCACCGGGCGAGGAGCACCTGCAGGTCCGTCGCGACCGATGACGACATGTCGAACGTCATGAAGACGCAGTAGCGCTGGGGTGTGGTTCGGATCCCGCCCTGCGGCTGCCGGGCGGCTGTCGCGTAGAAGGGGTGGCTCAGGGACAGGTCGATGGACTCGTCGCCGTTGGTCGCGGCGGCGAACGGGTTGACGCCGGTGGCGATGGTGGCGCCGGCGATCCCGGCTGCCGCGCCGACGCCGGCTCCGGCAGCGGCCAGTCCGGCACCGGCGGCCACGCCGGCGCCGAACAGCCCGCGGCGGGAGAGCGGGGCAGGACCGTCCGTCACGCCGTGGCGACCTTCTCGGCCAGCCGCGACAGCGGGTCCTGCAGCGCCTGGACGCGCTGCGAGACCTCGTTGGCGTGCGCGGACTTGGCGGCGTCGTCCCAGCTGTCGAACCCGCCGAGGTCGTCGGCGTTGCGGAAGCCGTCCATCATGCTGTTCGTCCTGTCGAACTGCGCGGCGATCTGCTTCGTCAGCGTCGGGTCGAGCTTGGTCAGGCCCGGCTTCAGGTACGCGAAGGCCTGACGGGCACCCTCGACGTTCGCAGCGAGGTCGACGAGGTCGATGTGGCTGTACGCCTCTTCCTCGCCGGTGATCTTGTTCGACTGGACCTCCTCGAGGAGCCCGGCCGCACCGTTCGCCAGGTCCTCGGGCTTGTAGTCGAGCGTCGGGACGAGCTTCGCGAGCAGCGTCACGTTGGTGGTCAGGTCGGCCGCGTACTGCTTCGTCCCGTCGCTGATGGCACCCGTCTCGAAGAGGTCGCGCTCGACCGCGTGGAAGCCGCTCCAGCCGACGGCGGGGTCGAGGTTCGACGCCCGCATGTCGATGAGGTAGTCCAGGTTGCCGGCGTTGTCGGTCGCCTTGAAGCCCTTCTTCACGAAACCGTCGACGTCGCTCTCGACGTGCTCGTAGTACGGGCGGGCGTCGGCGTAGTCCTTCTTCGCGGCCTCGAGGTTCCCCGCGTCGATGTCCGTCTGCAGCTGCTCGACGGCGGTGACCATGTCGCTCACCTGGGCGTCGACGTACTTCGAGTACCCCGTCGCACCGGACTTCAGGAGCGTCGCGGCGCTGCTGTTCGCGGTCGAGGCGACCTTGCCGGTGACCGTGAAGTCGGTGAGTTCCTTGTCCGCTCCCGGGCAGTACACCTGGTACTTCCCGCCGCCGAGCGTCGCGGTGAACTGGACGGCGTCGAGCCCTGGTGCGAGGTTCTCCTTCTCGCCGAAGATCCGCTGGTCCTGCAGGAGTTCGACCTCGGTGATGGCGGTCGACGACTCGTTCTTCACGGAGAACGTCACGGGCCCGGCCGGGACCTTCGTGGTCGACACGGCGCACTTGTCCGAGCCGTCGTTCGTCAGCGTGATGGAGACGCGGGAGACCTTCCCGGAGTCCGTGGAGTCGTCCGTCGCGGACGACGACGTGGCCGCGCACCCGGTGAGGGCGAGCGCGGTGACGACACCGAGGGCGCCGAGGGTGGTGAGGGGTCGGACGGTGTGCTTACCGAACGGCATAGTCGGGACTCCTTGCAGGGTCCCCGGCGGGCGGGCCGCGTGCGGGGACGGTTTCGGGGGTGTGGTCTGCGAGCGCCGTCTGACGACGGCGGTCACGGAGTGCGAGGGCGAACTGCGCGGCAGCTGCGATGCCGAGGGCGATCGGCAGCCAGGCCTTCCAGAGCGCCAGCTCAGCGGCCCGCGTCTGTGCGGCCGCCACGGTCGTGGCGGTCCGCTGGACGCGGGAGTCGGGGACCGCGAACACGCTGCGGTCGATCGTGGTGGTGCGAGCGGACGGGAGGCCCCCACCGCTCAGGGTGAGCACGGAACGTTCCGAGCTGGTCGCGTCCAGGACCCCACCTGCGACGGTCCAGAGCGTGGTCGTCTCGGAGACGGCCCACTCCGCCCGGAACGGGCCGGGGTTCGTCGACGGCGAGATGCCGACGGGCACGCGGCCGAAGAGCCCGACGAGGTCGTCCAGCGTGAGGGTCGTCGGTTCGTCGTCGCTGGTCGGGGTCCCACCGCCCGTGGTGGTCGATCGCCAGCGGTCGGCGGTCAGCCCCGCTCGGACGACCGTGCGGTGGGTCGACGCCGGGAAGTCCACGCGGGTCTGGCTGCCGTTGCCGCTGGTCCGCAGCACCGCCGACGCACCGTGCACCTCTGCGGACACCGACGTCTGGTCGCCGGTCGTCGCGACGGTCGACGGGACGTGCACGCCACCGGACGGCACGGCGATCGCGAGTGCGATCGCGGCGACGGCCAGGGTGCTGGCGATGCCGGTGCGGACCACGGGGACCCGTGCCGCCGCCGGCCGCCAGGCACGTGGCCAGAGCGAGATCGCGAGGACCGGGACCACGTAGAGGACCCATCCGAGGACCTCGATCACGCGGGGGTCCGGCGGGATCCCGAGGACGCCGGTGACGAGGGCGCCCTGCACGGAGCCGTTCGGCGCGAGCCAGCTCAGGTCGACGGTGCGCTGCTGCCCGATGACGATCCAGCCGGCCTCGTGCGCGCGTCGGAGCACCGTGAGGACGAGCCCGCCGGCGACGAACACCAGGAAGACGCCGGTGCCGGTGAAGAACTTCGACAGGTTGAGCCGGACGCCGCCGGTGTAGATGCCGTAGCCGATGAGGACCGCGGCCGCGATGCCGATCACGGCGCCGAGTGCGGCGAGCCCGGTGTCCGACGACGCCTGGAAGGTCGCGAGGAGGAACACCGCCGTCTCGAAGCCCTCCTTGAGGACGGCGAGGAAGGCCATGCCGGCGAGCGCCCACGCGGTCCCACGGCCCATCGCCTGCGTCGCGCTCGCCTCGAGCTCCGTCGTCAGGGTCCTCGCGTGGGTGCGCATCCAGACGATCATCCCGGTGACGAAGACGACCGCGACGATGCCGATGACCGCTTCCATGCCCTCCTGCTGGGCCTGCGGGAGCGCCTGCTCGACGATCTGCAGGCCGAAGCCGACGGCCACGCTGAGCAGCACGGCGACCCCGACCCCGAGCCACATCGGCGCGAGCGGGACACGGTTGCGGCGCAGGAAGGCAGCGATGATGCCGACGATGAGCGTGGCTTCGAGGCCTTCACGGAGACCGATGACGAGGGTGGCGAGCATGGCGAAGGCAAGGTTAGCCTTACCTCACCCTTCCCGGCTACCTGTTCGGCGTGGGGTTTGATGGTTCTCATGAACCTGCTCTCCGCCGACGGCCTCGCCGCCGTGACGAACGTGCTCGACCTCGCCGGGGTCTTCGCGTCCGCGCTCCTCGGCGGAGCGGTCGCCCGGACGATGGGGCTCGACCTGTTCGGGTTCCTGGTCGTCGGGTTCGTCTCGGGGCTCGGTGGCGGCATGCTGCGCGACGTGCTGCTGCAGAACGGGCCACCGGTCGCGCTCACCGACCCGCTGTACGTGCCGATCGCCGTCGCCGGTGCGCTCGTCGCCTTCTTCGTGTCGTTCTCCGAGCGTGGGTGGGACCGACTGTTCACGTTCCTCGACGCAGCCGTGATCGGGTTCTGGGCGGTGGTCGGCGTGCAACGGACCTTCGACGCCGGACTCGAGTGGCCGGCGGCGATCATCATGGGCACGATCACGGCGGTCGGCGGCGGTGTCGGCCGGGACCTGCTGCTCCGGCGCGTGCCCGCGGTGTTCGGCGGGAACGCCCTCTACGCCTCCGTGGCGGTCGCCGCCTCGGCGGTGATGGTCGTCGCCTCGGCACTCGGCTCCCCGACCATCGGGATCGTCGCCGCCGTGGTGCTCTCCCTCGTGCTCCGGTGGGGCGCCGTGCGGTGGGGCTGGGGGCTGCCGAACGGTCGCGACTGGCAGCCGCAGTCGACGCTGGCGTCCCTGCTGCGTCGGGGCAAGGGGATCCGTCCGGATGCGATCCGTCTGCTCCGTCGGCCGGGACGCCGCCGGGGCCCTGGGAGTGTGCACACCGAGGACGACGACGCGGACTGAGCGGGTTCCGCGTCCGGCCCCTCGGGCGTAGCATCGATCCCGCCGGGTATCGGACCCGGCACACGCACCCCGGTCGGACGGCCGGGCACGTGCAGCGCACGGATGGGGACCGACGCGACCCGAACGCGCCGGAACCACCCGTGGTCGCGCGTGATCGGATGCACGGCGCGGCAGGTCCCCTGGCCCCCGCGCGATCAGCAGAATGGACGGGTACGACCTCCACGTCTGCCCGGTGCCACCGGGCTCCGTCTGAACCAGGAACAGATGAGCGACGCTGCTTCTCCCGACGACCGCCAGACCTCGGCCAGGACCCCGAGAGCCGAGGTGCGCGAGCGCCTGCTCACCGCGGGTGCCGAGGTCTTCGCCGAACAGGGCGTGCACGAAGCGCGGCTCGACGACGTCGCCGCCCGCGCCGGGTTCAGCAAGGGTGCGGTCTACTCGAACTTCTCCTCGAAGGAGGACCTCGTCGCGCAGGTCATGCAGCGCGCGACGAACCTGGTGCTCGGCTCGCTCGACGAGCTCGTGCGCGAGGACATCGCCGCCGCCGACATCGGTGACATCGTCCGGGCAGCGTTCGGCCGCCACGACCAGAGCGCGCAGTTCGCCCTGCTGTCCGAGTTCCGCGGCTTCGCGATCCGCCGCCCGGAGCTCATGCCCGAGTTCGTACGGCAGCGGCGGGTGCTTCAGGACGGGGTGCACCGACTCGTGCTGCTGTGGTTCGGCGCGCACCCGGAGATCGACCCGGGGATGCCGCTCGACGTCTTCTCGACCGCGCTCATCGGCGCGAACGTCGGCATCGTGTTCGACTCCCCCGCGCTCGACGGCGTGAACCCCGGCGAGGTCGTCGCCACCCTCGTCGAGGCCGTCATCCGCCCCCGCTGACCCGAGTCTCGCGCCGCCGCTCCCGAGTCTCGCGCCGCCTGACCCGAGTCTCGCGTTCAGCGACACTTCTCGCGACAAATCCCGCAAGAAGTGTCGCTCAGCCCGAGTCTCGACCCGCCGAAGACCCCGCGGGCCGAGCGCACGGCGCTACGCGGGCCGCCGGCGGCGCGGGCCGTCGTGCGACCAGGCGGACGACGGCGTCAGGCTGGGCGGCAGCAGGCGCGACCGGAGCCGCTGCGGGAGCCGGACGGACGCGTCCAGGGCGACCCGTGCCTCCCGGACGGTCGCGACGAGCGCTGCCCCGTCGACCGAACCCGCCGGCGCGTAGCGCTCCTGGTCGACTGCGTCGACCGCCGACTCCAGGAACGGCAGCACCGACGTCGGCACCGACGACCGGAGTCGCCCGAGCACGGCGCGCGCGGTCCGAGCGACCGCTGCGGCGTCACCGGGCGGTGCGAGGCCGGGCGCGTACCCGTGGTCGGCGACGTCGTCGAGGAGCTCACGCCAGGCCGAGACCGCTGGCGACCGGCCGTCGGCCACCGCGGCGAGCCGGGATCGACGGCGGACCGCCCGCACGGTCGCCGGTGCGACCAGCACCGCCAACGCGATCAGGATACCGACCGCGAGCCCCCACGGCCCGTTGCCCGAGCCGCCGGTCGACCCCGCGGCCCCGGGAGCGGCCGACGCGCTCGGCGTCGGGCTCGCGGACGTGGACGGCTCGTTCGACGCGTTCGGCTCCGGCAGCGGCGTGGCGGGGTCGGCCGCGCTCGGCGTCGTCGTCGGCTCCGTGGACGACGTCGCCGCCGAGTCGGAGTCCGGCGTCGGTTCGAAGGCGACCCAGCCGGCGCCCTTGATGTACAGCTCCGGCCACGAGTGCAGCTGCCGGTTCGAGACCGTGTACTCGCCGTCCTCTTGCGTCCCGCCCGCCCGGTACCCGACCGCGATCCGCGACGGGATGCCGAGCGTGCGGGCCATCACGGCCATCGCGGAGGAGAAGTGCACGCAGTACCCCTCCCGCACCTGCAGGAACTTCGCGACGACGTCCATGCTGTCGCCGTCGTAGCCCTGCTCGACGGGTGCGGTCTCGGAGTAGGTGAAGAGGTCGCTGCGGAACCACTCCTCGAGGGTCCTGGCCTTCTCGTAGTCCGTCTCGGCACTGCCGGCGACACGGGCGGCCGTGGTCGAGATGCTCTTGGGCAGGTCCTTCGGCAGGGCGAGGTCGGTGCGCAGCTGCGCCGTGGACGGCGTCGGGTAGCCACGCCCGTCGAACCGGTCGAGCCGTCCGGCGGCGTCGATGGCGTCGAGGTAGGCGTTCGCGAAGGTCGAGGCGCCGTAGACCTCGTACGTCGCCCCGCGTCGGGTCGCCGGGCCCGTGGAGCGCACGGTGTTCGAGTCGCCCATCCACCGCCACTGGTCGAGTTCGAGGTTCGTGGACTGCGACTGGATGGAGACCGCCCCGGACGGCACGGGGAGGTAGTTGCTCGACAGGCCGGTGATGCGGACGGTGACGTCGCCGCGGCTCGCCAACCGCGGGTTGATCCCGACGGCCCACTGCTGCTGGTCGGCGGTCTGGGCGTCGCTGACGTCGGTGACGGTCGGGACCCAGTCCCCCGTCCCGAACTCGTCGAGGTCGGCGAGCTTGAGGTACTCCGGCTGCCCGTCGGACGAGCGGTACCGGAACACCTCGAGCTCGCTCGGCCGACGGAGGTCCTGACCGAGGTTGAGCAGCGTGCCCGGTCGACCCGGTTGGATCGGCGCCTGGATCGCCCCGGTGACACCGGACAGCCAGCTGGCGTTGAGCGGGATGATCGTCGGCAGCCCCACCGCGACGACGAGCGCGACGGCGCCGATCAGCATCGCCGGGAACGCCCGCTGCACCGGACGGACCGAGAGCCACAGCAGCGCGAGGAACGCGAGTCCGGTGACGACGACGAGCCCGGTGCTCGCGGGGGTCCCGGTGACCACGCCCGGCACGATGAGGATCACGAGTGCCGGAGCCGCGGCGAGCGCCGCTGCGGGTGCGACCGTCGCGAGGAACAGCGACGCCGCCGCGACCCAGGCGATCGCGACCGTGACGACGAGCCGGATCGGGTCGGTCTGCGGGAGCGGTGCCGGGTTGAGCCGGATCGCCGCGATCGTCTGCCCGAGGGCTCCGTTCCCGTCGATCCACCCGAGCGGTTGGATGTCGTTGACGAGCGCTGCGGCGCACGAACACGCGATGAGCGTCGCGACCAGGGCGACGAAGCGGACGCCGGGCGACCGACGGCGGACGGCCAGCACGACGCCGACGAGGACCACGACGATGACGAGGGCGGACGTCCACCAGGCGATGCCCTGCACGAGCGGGCGGAAGGCCAGCGCGGCGAGCAGGACGGGGACGGGCGCGAGGGCGATCACCCACGGCGACGGTGCGGCGCGGTCGTCCTCGCGGTCGAGGATCTCGCGGACGTCGGCCCGGCCCCTGCTGGCGGGGCGGGTGTCCTGCGCGGTCACCGCAGTGCTCCTGCACCGGCGACCGGCACGACGAGCGTCCGCCACCCGCCGCGGTCGAGGATCCCCCGCACCACCGGGTCCGGCGGCACGATCGTGGCCAGGATCCCGCGACTGGAACCGCTGGTCGACGACACGAGCTCGGCGGCCTGCTCGGCGGTGCAGTGTCCGGTGACGACGGCGGTCATGCCGTGCACGTCGCGACCACGGACGTCGGGCAGCACGTCCGTCACCCGACGGGCGTCGCCGCGGACACGAACGTCCGCCAACCCGACGAGCACGTCGGTCAGCCCCCCGGCGTCTCCGGTGTGCCGGGTGTCACCGCCGAGGTCGTCGGTGACGAGCACCACGCGCGAGGTCCGTGCGGCGAGGGCCCGCGCGACGCTCGCAGCGACGACGACCGCGTGCTCGAACGCGGCGTCGCCACCGAGGTCGGAGAGCTCCGCCAGGTCGTCCCGCCCGAGCTGCTGGTACGACTCGCGGCGGACGTCCAGGGCGATGACCGCTTCCGGCGGCTGCGCCTGGGTGGTCTGGCGGACGTGGAGTTCACCACGACGGGCACTCTGCGCCCAGTGCACGCGGCGGATCGGGTCGCCTGGACGGTAGGGGCGGAGTTCACTGTCGTCCGCTGAACCACCCTGACCGACACGTCCTTCGTCGGCGGACACCGCGCCCGCGAGCGCGCCCGTGTCCATCGCGGAGAGGGCCGTCGAAGCCGGGACCACCACCACTTCCTCCGGGGCGACCACGGGACGGTCGATGCGCAGCAGGCCGAACGGGTCCTCGACACGGATGGTCACCGGCCCGACGACCGTCCGGCCTCGGTGCATCGCGAGCGCCTCGACGTCGAACACCGCGGGCGGCACCGACGGACCGATCTCGACGAGGGCCTCGGCGTCGGACACGCTCGCGAAGGCGTCCTCGAGCTGTTCGCGCACGAGCAGGGTGGAGCGCGGCCCGATCGGCATCGTCGTCCCGCGCAGGGTGATCCGCTCGCGGTACACCTCGCCGACCTGCACCATCGCGCGTGGGGCCGCCCGGGATCCCCGCAGCGGCGCCGCGACGACGAAGGCCATCGCGATCCCGAGGACGACGAGCACCAGGAGCAGGAGCCCGGCGGACACGGCGACGCTCGTGGTCGCGACGAGTCCGCCGCCGATCAGGCCGATCCCGACCGCGATGACCGACCAGCCGCGGGCGGTCGGCCGGGGGAACGGCGTCCGACGGGCCATCGCCGCCGCACGCTTCGCCCACCGGTCCAGGACCGACCGCGCGGCCCCCGCACGGCGGAGCAGCGTCGAGGTGCCGGGCGGCTGGGTCATCAGGACCGGACTGGCGCTGCGGTGAACGGCACCGCGGTCTCCGAGACGACGCGCACGACGATCTCGCGCGCGGTGTCCTCGGCCGTGCCGCCGAGTCCGCGGGCGACCGGAACGAGCCGGTGCGCGAGGACGATCGGTGCGAGCTCCGCGACGTCGTCCGGTGTGACGAACGAGCGGCCCTGCAGTGCGGCGTGGGCGCGTGCGGCCTGCGCGAGGTGCAGGGTGGCGCGTGGGCTGGCACCGAGCACCAGGTCGGGGTGGGTCCGGGTGGCACGGACGATGGCGATGACGTAGGCCTCGACGTCGGGAGCGACGTGCACCTGGCGCACCGACGCGACCATCGCGCGGAGGGTGCCGACGTCCACGATCGGACGGAGCGCCGTCAGCGGGTCGCGGCCGCCGCGGTTGGTGAGCATCCGACGCTCGGCCTCGACGCTGGGGTACCCCATCGCGATGCGCGCCATGAACCGGTCGCGCTGCGCCTCTGGAAGCGGGTACGTCCCCTCCATGTCCACCGGGTTCTGCGTCGCGACGATCATGAACGGCGACTCGAGCACGCGGGTGACGCCGTCGACCGTGACCTGGGACTCGGCCATCGCCTCGAGCAGGGCGGACTGGGTCTTCGGGCTGGTCCGGTTGATCTCGTCGCCGATGACGACGTTCGCGAACACGGGGCCGGGCGAGAACCGGAACGTGCCGGAGGACTGGTCGAAGATGTTCACGCCGGTGACGTCCGACGGCAGCATGTCCGAGGTGAACTGGATGCGGTTCACCGACCCGCCCACCGATGCGCCGAGCGCCTTCGCGAGCACGGTCTTGCCGACCCCTGGGACGTCCTCCACCAGCAGGTGTCCCTCTGCGAGCATGACCGTCAGCGCCGTGCGGATCGCGTCGGTCTTGCCGTCGACCACCGTGGCGACGGCGGACATGATCGCCGCACCCGCGTCACGGACCTGGTCGACGGGGATGGCGAGGTCGGGGGCGTCCGGCACGCAGGTCTCCTCAGGGGGTGGGGACAGTGGTCCGCGCATGCTACATCGGCCCGGTGACAGCGACCGGAGGATGTGTCACCGACCGCATCCGGGGACACACTGGAGGCCCGACCAGCGTCCGCCGGTCGGCGGACGTCGGTCGGGCCTCCAGTCTGGTGCCCCACTCAGCCGACGCGCGCCGCCAGCGCTTCGTCCGCCGCGCGCAGCACGCGCGCCGCCACGGCGACGCCTTCTTCGCGCCCGAGCTCGGTGTCCTCGTGCTCGATGTTCACCCACATCTCGGGGTCCACCTCGTGGAGTGCCTCGAGGAACGCGGACCAGTACGCCTCGTCGTGGCCCTTGCCGAGCGCGACGAAGTCCCAGGCGGAGGGCTTCGGCCACTCGTTCGCCCACTCGTCGCCACCGAGGTTCGTGCGGGGCTCGTCCGGGGACAGCCGGCGGAACGAGTTGTCGAGGACGCCGTTGATCGCCGCCTGCGGGTTGATCCTGACGTCCTTCGCCGCGGCGTGGAAGACGAGCGGGCCGAGGTCGCGGACGACCGCCACCGGGTCCATCTGCTGCCAGAACAGGTGCGACGCATCGAGCTCGACGCCGACGTTCGTCAACCCGCCACGCTCGACGAGCTCGCGGATCGTCGCCGGGTTGAAGACGACGTTCTGCGGGTGCAACTCGAGCGCGACCTTGATGCCGTGCTCGCGGGCGATGGCGTCGATCTCCTGCCAGAACGGGACGGCGACGCTCCACTGGTACTCGAGGACGTCGAGCGCGGCGGAGTTCCAGGCGTTCACGATCCAGTTCGGGCGGACGCCACCGGGCTCCCCCGCCGGCAGGCCCGACATCGTGACGACGCGGTCCTGGCCGAGGCGGGCGGCGAGCCGGATGCTGCGCCGGATGTCCTCGGCGTGGGCGTCCCCGATCGTGCGGTCGGGGTGCAACGGGTTCCCGTTGCAGTTCAGGCCGGCGATGGACACCCCGGTGCCGTCGAACCGGGCGAGGAAGTCGTCCCGTGCCTGGTCGTCGTCCAGGATGGCGTCGATGTCCGGCACGTGCACCGGGGGCAGGAACCCGCCGGTGTTCAGTTCGATGCCGGTGAGACCGTTCTCCGCGATGGCGCGCAGGGCGTCCGCGAGCGGGCGGTCGTGGAAGATCGCGTTGTACAGACCGAGCTTCATGCGTGCTGCTCCTGCTTCGTCGTCACTGCGGCCCCGTCCGCCTGCGCGGACCGGACCACCGCGTCGAGGACCTCCATGTTGTGCACGCCGTCGTCGAACGTGGCGTTGCGCGGGAGCGGATCGGCGACGCCGGCGACCTCGTCGAGGAACGCGCGCGCCTGGTACTCGAACATCTGGTTCTGGCCCCAACCGACGCCGGGTGCGTCCATCGCCATACCGCCGGCCACGTACGGGTGGTCCGGCCCGAGGACGACCTGGCGGTACCCACCGAGCCGGGAGCCGTCGGACTGCAGGGCGAGGCCGATCTCCGACGGCCGCTCCTGGTCCCAGCGCGCGGCGCCGTTCTCGCAGAAGACCTCGATCAGCAGACCGTTCGGGTGGGCCGTCGCGACGCGGGACACCTCGAGCGAGCCGACCGCGGCACCGTCGCCGTCGCCGAAGCGTGCGCTGAAGGTGGCGTAGTCGTCGTTCTCGACGGCCTGCGTCTCGCCGGTCAGTTCGGCTGCCGCACCCCGGAGTGCGTGTCCGGCGGCGACGGGTCGCTCGGTGATCGTCGTGGTGAAGAGTCCGCCGGTGACGCTCCGGACGTCTCCGGCGAGGAACTCCGCGATGTACGTCAGGTGCGAACCGACGTCGGCGAGCGCGCCCGATCCGGGAGCGCCGGCGTAGCGCCACGAGAACGGGACGTCCGGCGAGGACCCGTAGTCGGTCCAGTAGCGGCCGGAGAGGTGCAGGACCTTCCCGAGGGTGCCGTCCTCGATCAGCTCGCGGATCGCCGCGATGCCCGGTGCGCGTCGGTAGGTGAAGCCGACGCGGGCGATCGTGCCCTCTGCCTCGGCGGCGCGGGCGGCGTCGGCCATCGCGCGGGCGTCCTCGAGCGAGTCGGCCAACGGCTTCTCGCACAGCACGTGCTTGCCGGCGGCGAGGAGCCCCTCGACGATCTCGCGGTGCAGGCGGTTCGCGACGACGACGCTCACCACGTCGATGTCGTCGGCGGCCGCGATCGCCCGCCAGTCGGTGTCGTGCCGCTCGAACCCGAAGCGCTGCGCGGCCTCGGCGGCGAGGGGCTCGTACACGTCCCCGATCGAGACGAGCCGCACGGGCGGCAGGGTCGGGGCGAACAGGGACGGGGCGTTCCGCCACGCGGCCATGTGGGCCTTGCCCGCCATGCCCGCGCCGATGACGGCGACGCCGATGCTCTCGCGCATGTGCTCTCCTTCGAGCTGGTTCTTCCGGTCCTGGTCCGTCGAGACCGGTCCGTTCGGTTCTGGAACGTTCCAGAAGGGGTCGGTAGACTGTAGCCCCACCTCCCCATGTCCTGTCAAGGAGCGACCGTGTCGAACCGCCGTCCGCCGACGATCATCGACGTCGCCGCGCTCGCGGGGGTCTCGAAGTCGCTGGTCTCGATGGTGATGCGCGACGACCCCGGCGTCTCCGACAGCCGTCGCGCTGCCGTCCTCGCCGCCGCCGCGTCGCTCGGGTACCGGCCGAACCGTGCCGCTGCGATCCTCGCCGGCACCAGGACCCGCACGATCGGCGTCGTCGTCGACGACTTCCGGAACCCCTGGTACGTGCCGATGCTCGACGGCATCCGCTCGACGCTCGCACCGCACGGGCTGCGTCTGACGCTCGCCGACGCCGTGGCGAACGCGCACCTCGGCAGCTCCCCCTTCGACGACCTCGTGTCGCTCCGGGTCGACGGCGTCATCCTCGGCGCCGAGAGCTCGGTCGACCTCCACGTGCCCGACGACACCCCCGTGGTCGTCGCCGGCGAGCGCGCGTCCGTCCCGCCCGGGCTCGACGTGGTGGCGTCGGACGAGGCCGCCGGCGCACGCATCGCCATCGATCACCTCGTCGGGCTCGGGCACCGGCACATCGCGCACCTGACCGGTGCCGGTGGTTCGGCAGCAGCGCGACGCGTGTCGACCGTCGCCCGGATGACGTCGTCCGGCGTCGAGCCCCTGGTCCTCGGGGACGGGCCGACGTCCGAGCAGACCGGGTTCGACGCCGCGCGGGCAGCACTGGCCCAGAACCCGCGCCTGACCGCGCTGTTCGCGGCGAACGACGTGATGGCGATGGGAGCGATCGCCGCTGCTCGACAGGCTGGGCTGCGCGTGCCGGAGGACCTGTCGGTCATCGGTCACGACGAGACCCCGCTCGCGGCGTCGCCCCTGCTGCAGCTCACGACGGTCGACCCGCACAACGACGAGGTCGGACAGCTCGCGGCCGCCCGGCTGATCACGCTCATCGGGGACTCGTCGCGCCCGGCACCGACTCGTGACCTCGTGACGCCCACCCTGGTCGTCCGCAGCACCACCGCTCCCCCGCGGATCTAGCACCCCAGCGATCGAGTGCGCAGAAACGGGGATCTTCGCCCGCCGGACATCCCCGTTTCCGCGCACTCGATCACGCCGACACCGGCCACCGGCACCGCCGCCCGGTCAGCGCGGCAAGGACATCGAGTTCAGGGACCACATCGCGACACCGTGCAGCCCGAGCTCCCGCGCGAGCGCCGTCCGCACGCGGTACGACCGGGCGTCCGACCAGTGCAGCTCGCGCCCGTCGTCGAGCTCCGCCGACCACTCCCCGTCACGGTCCGACCAAACTGCAGCGTGCCCCGCGAGACGCCGTGCAGCTCCCGGTCCCAGCGGCGCGTCACCCGCACCGGGACCCCACGCGTACCCGTACGACGCGATCCCGAGGTCGATCCGGTCCGCGCGGAGCCCCTGCGCCTCGGCAGCGTGCACCACCCGGGTCGCCCAGGGCAGCGCCCCCACCGCGCCGGGCCCGCTCCACGGACCGTGCTGGTCGTACGTCATGAGCACGAACCGGTCCACGTGCTCCGAGAGTCCGCGCAGGTCGTACCCGGTCGCCCGGAACCCGGCCGCCGACGTCGATGCCATCACCGCCATCGAGACCCGTGCGTCGTCACCGAGCTGATCGTGCACGGCGTCCCGGACCGCGGCGGCGAACGCGACGAGCCCCGCTCGGTCCCGGGCCCGCAGCGACTCGAGGTCGATCTGCACGCCCCGCATCCCGGCATCGTCGGCGGCGCGGGCGACCTGGCGGGCGACGCGACCGCGGTTCTCCGCGGAGGACAGCAGCGCCGTGCCGGCCTGCGGCGAGAAGTCACCGATCGTCGACGAGTAGTTGCTCACGAGGAGCTCGGCCGAACCACCCGCGGCCGACGCCAGTCCGGCCAGTCCTGCTGGAGCCTCGTTCAGGCGGGAGCCGTCGTCCGCGACCGTGACACCGTCGATCCCGATCGTCGTCGCGAGCGGGACGGCGTCGGTGACACGGTGCACCGCGGTCCCGCCGGGTTCGACGTACGCCTCGACCTCGAGCCCCGAACCGGACGTGCACCCGGCGAGCACCAGCCCCGACACGAGGACGGCCACCACGACACCCGCACGACGAACCACCCGGTCACGGTAGCGGGTCAGACGCGCTCGTACTCCAGGCGCTCGACCGCGGTCGCGAGCTCGTCGAGTTCCGGCACGCCGTGCGCCTCGGCCAGCGCTGCCTCGAGCGCGGCGGCGTGGATCGGCGCCGCACGATCGAAGAGCGCGGAGCCGGCATGCGTCAGCTCCGTGTAGAGCCCTCGACGGTCGTCCGCACAGAGCACCCGGGTCAGCAGCGCACGTTCCTCGAGCCGGTTCACGAGCCGCGTCGTCGCACTCGGGCTGAGCGCCGCGGCACGCGCGAGCTGCTGCATCCGCATGTGGAAGCCATCCTGTCGCCGGAGTGCATCGAGCACCGTGAACTCCACGACGGACAGGTCGACCTCGCGCAGTGCCTGCTCGAGGTGCGACTCGATCAGGCTGTGCAGCGCGCCGAGGGTGCGCCAACCGTGTGCGCGGACCGCGATCGCCGTGTCGTCGATGCTCATGAGGACCTCCCGAAGTCATTGCGCACGCGGATAGTTGCTTGCGCACACACCTAGCGTGTGCAACTATTTATCCCGCGCTTGCAACTACCAGCGTACGCGGCATGCCCGCGGCGGACAACAGGAGAGGACCACGCATGCCTGCTGGACTCATCGCACTCGCGCTCGGCGGCTTCGGCATCGGACTGACCGAGTTCGTCATCACCGGACTGCTGCCGGAGGTCGCGGCGGACTTCGGCGTCACCGAGACCATCGCCGGCTGGCTCGTCACGGGCTACGCGCTCGCGGTCATCGTCGGCGCGCTCGGCCTGACCGCAGCCACCACCAGGCTCCCCAGGAAGCCCGTGCTCATCGGACTCCTCGTGCTGTTCGTCATCGGCAACACCCTGTCGGCGCTCGCACCGACGTACGGCGTGATGATGACCGGCCGTGTCGTCGCCGCGCTCTGCCACGGTGCGTTCTTCGGCATCGGCTCCGTCGTCGCGTCGAACATGGTCGCGCGCGAGAAGCGGGCCTCCGCCGTCGCACTCATGTTCACCGGGCTCACCGCATCGAACGTGCTCGGCGTCCCCTTCGGCACGTTCCTCGGTCAGGCGATGGGCTGGCGCGCCACCTTCTGGGCGATCGCCGCGATCGGCGTCGTCGCCCTCGTCGGAGTCGCCCTGCTCGTGCCCGCCACGAAGGAGGACGCGGCGCCGTCACTCGTCCGCGAACTCGGCGCGTTCCGCTCCGGCCAGGTGTGGCTGTCCCTCGGCGTCACCGTGCTCGGGTACGGCGGCATGTTCGGCGCCTTCACCTACATCGCGTACACGCTCACCGCCGTCTCGGGCTTCGCCTCGGCCGCGGTCCCGTGGCTGCTCGTCGTCTTCGGTCTGGGCCTGTTCGTCGGCAACTGGGCCGGCGGCCGCCTCGCCGCGAAGTCGATCGACCGGACACTCCTCGTCGTGCTCGCGAGCCTGACGGTCGTCCTCGCGCTCTTCGCCGTCGTCGCCACGAACCCCGTGCTCACCGTCGTGGCCCTCGTGCTCATGGGTGCGTTCGGCTTCGCCACCGTGCCCGCGCTGCAGACCCGCGTGATGCACTACGCGGACCACGCCCCGACCCTGGCGAGCGGTGCGAACATCGCCGCCTTCAACCTCGGCAACGCGTTCGGTGCCTGGATCGGCGGACTGACGATCGCCGCCGGCCTCGGCTACACCTCGCCCATCTGGGCCGGCGCAGCCATCACCCTGGCCGGACTCGCGCTCGTGGCCGTCGCCGCCGGCGCAGCGCACCGCGACCGCGCCGCACGGCCCGTGCGAACCGGGAGCATCCGCACCGCCGCCTGAACCGCGACCAGGTGACGGACTGGAGGCTCGGTGCACGCCCGCACCGAGCCTCCAGTCCGTCTGCCGGTCGCCGGACGGGCGCCCAGCCGACGCGACTACCGTCACCAGCAGGTGACCCAGGACCCCCGGCCGCCGGATCGATCTCGTCCGCAGCCGACCGGAAGCCGTCATGCATCCACCGCTCACCACAACCGCCCTCCTCGACAGGGCGTCCCCGACGACGCGCGGGAACGGGCAGTGTCGATGACTGCGCGAGAAGGCATCCTCTGGACCGAGACGCACGCGGGCCACTGGGAGGGATGCTCCGGGCCGACGCTCATGGGTGTCGTCTCCTGGCACGACGGGTACGCGGTCCGGTCCGCCGGCGGCGAGGTCCACGGGCAGCACAGCACACTCGACAGCGCGAAGGCGCAGCTCGAGGGTTGGATGCGCTGGCTCGACTCCACCGACGCGGCCTGAACGCACCCGGACAGCGAAGAAGCCCCGCCGATCGGCGGGGCTTCTGTCCGTGTGCGGAGACGGAGGGATTTGAACCCTCGGTCCCCTCAAAGGGGACTCCACCTTAGCAGGGTGGTGCACTCGGCCGGACTATGCGACGTCTCCATGCGCCCTTGCGGACGCACGCACCACCATACAGGAGGACGAGGACGGTCTCGACCCGGTGTTTCCCGGCGGGCGCGTCGGGGTGTCCACCCATGGTCCCCCGAAGTGGGGACGGTCGGGGGTTGTCTCCGTGTACCCCGGTCACTAGTCTCATCGGGACGCGGCGATCACGTTCCGGGGCTCGTCCCCGTTGTCGCGACACAGCACCCAGCGTCGCTCCCTGGCCTGGGCCCGGCTCGCCCGATGATCGGCGTCCGCCGAGGAGCGACTCCGCGGGGGCGTGACCACGGTCACGTCCCCGCTTTTTCGTGCCGCCTGGTCCAGCGAAAGCGACAGTCCCGCGGGCCAGCGCGGCCACACCCCCGCGAGAGCGACAGATTCGCACGGGCTTTCGGCGGGCGACTGTCGCTTTCACGGAGCGGGCCGGCCCGCAGACCGGCCGGCTACGACCCGAAGGCCTTCGAGCAGGTCTGCTGATCGGCGGACTGGCCCTGCAACCCGTCGATCGTGTCGGACGTCGCGGGAGCGGACGGGGTCGCGGGCGAAACGGAGTCCGAACCGGCGTCGGTCGCGGGCGTCGTGGGATCGGCAGTGGGAGCCGACGGGTCCGCTGCAGGGGTCGAGGGGGTCGCGGCGGCGCTCGGGTCCGCCTCGGAACCGATGCCCGTGCTGCCGGCACCGAGCGAGAACGACTGATCGGCCTTGATCTTCTCGAACAGCTGGTCGGCGAGGTACGTCGTCGGCTGCACCTTCCCCGCGTAGACGCCGGTGCCTCCGGTCGTCCCCGGGTACTGCACGAAGTTCACCTGGTCGAGGGGCAGGTCCTGCAGCGCCCGCCCCATCTGCACCATCGTCCCGGCGTCGTTGAGACTCTGCGAGAGCTGCATGTTGGACGCCGCCGCCCGCGCGAGCTTGTACAGCGTCGCGGGCGAGGTCAGGGTCTGGTTCGACTTCACCGTGCGCAGCAGCGACGACAGGAACACCTGCTGCGAGCTGATGCGACCGAGGTCGGAGCCGTCGCCGACGCCGTGCCGTGTGCGGAGGAACTCGAGCGCCTGGGAGCCCTGCAGGGTGGTGGTCCCCGCCGGGAGGTCGAGACCGGTGTAGCGGTCGTGGATCGGCGACGCCACACACACCGGTACGCCGCCGATGGCGTTGGACATCTCGATGACGCCGTTGAACGACACCGCTGCGGAGTACTGCACGTCGAGCCCGGTCAGGCCCTGCACCGTCTGCACGACACAGTTCAGACCACCTTCACCCCACGCGCTGTTGATCGGCTGCGCGGACATCGCTGGCGTCGAACCGGAGCCGTCGGGCTTCTGGCACGCCGGGATCGGCGTGATGAGGTCACGCGGGATGCTCACCGCCGTCGCGTTCGTGTGGTCGGCGGAGACGTGCAGCAGGATGTTGACGTCGTTGAGGGTCGCGTCCCGCTCGCCGTACTGGGTTCCCTGCTCCGGGTCGTTGTCGGTGCCGACCACCAGCATGTTGAAGCCGCCCTTGTAGGCGCTGAGCACGTCGCCGCCGCTCTTCGCCTCGGCAACGGGCTGCCCCTGGATCTGCACGCCCTCGCCGAAGTCGTCGGTGACCTGCTTCGCCGCGATGGCCGCGACCGACGCGGAACTGATGAGGGCGACCGCGACCACCCCGGAGAGGACCTTGGCGACCGTGCCGAACGGGGAACGGCGACGCAGACGTCCGTGACGGGCGATCCCGCTGGCTCGGTTGAGTCGGTGGGATCGATCACGAACGTCGTTCACGGGCACTCCTGTCGTCGGCGGACACGATGGCGGCGCCGTCCTGATCGACGCCACGGTGGCCCCGCACGGCGCCGGACCGAGTCCGGTCGGGGCCGCGGGGACGGCAACCGGTCAAGGCTGCCACAGGACCGCCTGACGTTTCAGTGTGCAACCAGCGCGAATCCTCGGTGAAGCCCGTCTTCGTGGGTCAGCCGCCGGCCGCGACCGCGCAGGTCTTCTGCTTGGCCGTCTGCCCGGTGACACCCGGCATGTGCTCGGGCGCCGACGATGCCTTCGCTGACGATTCCTTCGGCGACGACTGCTTCGCCGATGAATCCTTCGCCGACTGCTCGGCGGTGGAGGCAGCGGGGGCGGATGCCGCCGCTGCCGCATCGCGGTCCGTCGCACCGCGCCCCGTGGAACCGGCGTCCAGCCGGAACGGCCGGTCAGCGCGGACGGCTCGCATCAGTCGGTCGGCCGTGGCCTGCTCGGGCACGACCTTGCCGGGGAACGACGGGTCGTCGACACTGCCGGGGTACTGCACGAAGGTGATCCGGTCGAGGCCGATCCCCTCGAACGCCCCGGCCATGTCGACCATCGTCGAGGGCTTCGCGAGCGAGGTGGACAGGGTGATGTTCTTCGACGCGGTCTTCGCGAGGCCGTAGAGCTTCGACGGGTCCCCGAGCGTGCCCTCTCCCTTCACCTTGCGCATCAGGGACGACAGGAACTGCTGCAGGCTCGAGATCCGTGCGAGGTCGCTCCCGTCACCGACGCCGTGCCGGTCGCGCAGGAACGCGAGTGCCGTATTACCCGACACCGTGTGCTCCCCCGCCGAGAGCTGCAACCCCGTGTAGGGATCGTCGACCGCGTCCGTCACGCACACCGGGACCCCGCCGACGGCGTCGGACATCCGGATCACGCCGGCGAAGCTCACCTGGGCCGCGTACGGGATCTCCATGCCGGTGACCTGCTCGACCGTCTGCACGACGCACTGCATCCCGCCACGGCCGTACGCCTGGTTGATCGGGGTGTCCTCGACGGCCGGTGATCCGCCGCACGCGGGCTGGTCGACGACGAGGTCACGGGGGAAGCTCACGGCGACCGCCTGGGTGTGGTCGGCCGAGACGTGGAGCAGGACGTTCGAGTCGTTGAGCGTTGCACCGCGTTCGCCGTACGCCGTCCCCTGCGCGGGGTCGTTGTCGGCGCCGATCGCCAGCACGTTGAAGGCCCCGTCGGTCGACGCACCGTCACCGCCGACGTCGACCGCGCGCTGCAGGAACCCGTGGCCGACGTCGTACGCGGCGTACGCCGAGAGCGAGGTCGCGCTCACCACTGCGACGGCGACCGCGATGCCGACGCCGGAGAGCAGCCGTGCGACGCCGAGGTCACGTGGACGGCGCCCGTGTCGGGCGCCGCTCACGCGGTAGCCGGGTCCGGACAGCACCCTGGGGCGCCGACGCGCGTCGAGCACGTCGTCGAACCGCGCACGACCGCCATCGGGTTGCGTGCGGGCAGCGTCGACCCGCACGCGAGCGGCGTCGGGACCATCGGGATCGGTCACGGGCGGACTCCCTCCGAGCGGCCTCGGGTCCAGGCCGCTCGCCGGGGGACGATACCCGAGCCGGGTCACCCCGCCGCGGAGGCGGATCGGCTCGGCGTGCCTCGTTCGGGGGTCACGGCGCGCCGTACCCCCGGAGTCCGACCACACCGAGCACGACCACACCGAGCATGACGCCACCGAGCACGACCGCACCGAGCCCGACAGCAGCGAGCCCGATCACGCGGGAACCGCTGCGCGGAACCGATCGGGCAGCGTGATGAGACACCCCCCGAGCTCGCAGACGAGACGAGTGCACTCGTCGAGGTCTTCCCGCCCCGCAGCGGCCCGAGCGGCATCGACGAGCCCCTGCCGATGTCGTCGGTCCACCACGGCGTCGATGCCGTTCGCCAGGGCGACGTCGTCCGTGTAGAACATGTCGAGCACCGGGCGCTGCGCGGCCACCCAGTCCGCACTGACCGACGACCCGACACGGCGGAGCAACCACGCGGCGAGCTCGACGAACGATCCCGCTTCGGTCATGCAGTCGCGGATCCAGAAGGGGTCGAACCGCTCGGTGGTGGCATCGGCCCCCGACGGCGGCTCAGCGAGCATCGTGCACGTGACACGGATTCGTTCCTTCATCTGGTCGAGCGACCACTGCGCGATGACGACACCCACGTACCGCTGGACGGACACCAGCCGCAGCGCTTCGAGCGGGACGAGCGCCTCGCGCACCGGCGTCCGGGAGACGTGCATGTCGTCGGCCAGGTTGTCGAGCCGCAGACGCTGCCCACGCCGGTACTCACCACGCAGGATCCGGTCCATCAGCCGCAGGAACACGGCGTCGCGGAGCAGGCTGCGCGGGACGCCCAGCGGATCGAGCGAACCGCTCTGCACACGCGCAACCGGATGTTCGTCGTACCCCATGCGACGACCTTCACGCACGGACGACACCACCAGCGATCAGCGGCTCCGATCGGTGGAGCGACCCACCGGCCACCGGGCTGTGGAGGGCACGGCGCCCGATCACCTCGTCTTGCATCACAGCACTCCCATGTCTCCGAGACCCCCGGCTGGGGTCGCTGGGATGACAGTGGCAGGGCTGCGGATCAGGCGCTAAACATTCCGGATTTCGTGTATCACTTGCGGGACTGCTCCTCCTCCGCAGCGATCACCGACAGCGGCTGGGTCACGTCCTCGAGCCCCTTCCGCGCGGCGTCCACACCGAAGATGAGCGCGACCACCCCGCCGGCGATCATCACCGCGGCCCCGAGCAGGTACCCCCAGAACAGCGGCTCACGCGACGACCCGTCCCCGATGAACGCGCCGTAGATCGCCGGCGCGATCGCACCGAAGATCTGCGCGAGCGCGAAGAAGTACGAGATCGCCTGCGACCGCAGTTCGAGCGGGAAGATCTCGCTCACGGTGAGGTACGCACTCGACGCCCCGGCCGAGGCGAAGAAGAACGAGATGCACCAGAAGATCACCTGCACGGTCGCCGAGATCGCGTCGGCCCGGAAGAGGAACGCCGACACCGCGAGCACGAGTCCGGAGACCAGGTAGGTGCTGAAGATCATCTGCCGACGACCCCACGTGTCGAACAGCCGCCCGAGGATCAGCGGTCCGAGCAGGTTGCCGATCGCGAAGGGGAAGAAGTAGACCGCCGTCTGCGACGTCTTCAGGCCGAAGAAGTTCGTGAGCACCAACGCGTAGGTGAAGAAGATCGCGTTGTAGAGGAACGCCTGCGTGATCATCATCGTCGCGCCGACCAGCGTCCGCGTCGGGTACTGCCGGAAGAGCACCTTCACGATCGTCGTGAACCGGACGCGGTCCATCGGCGTGACCGACATCGCCTTGGACCGGTCGACCTCCGGCAGCTTCTGCCCCGTGCTGCGCTCGACCGACTCCTCGATCCGCGTCAGCGTGGCGTCCGCCTCCTCTTCTCGCCCGTGGGTCATCAACCACCGCGGACTCTCCGGGATGTGTCGCCGCAGGAAGATGATCGCGACGCCGAGCACCGGGCCGAGGAAGAACCCGATGCGCCAGCCGATGTTCTCTGCGAAGAGCGACGGGTCGAGCAGGTAGATGTTCGCGAAGGCGCCGAGGGCCGCACCGCCCCAGTAGGTGCCGTTGATGGCGATGTCGACGTGGCCGCGGTACTTCGACGGGATGAGCTCGTCGATCGCGGAGTTGATCGCGGCGTACTCGCCGCCGATCCCGAGCCCCGCCACGAACCGGAAGGCCGCGAGGAACCAGAAGTCCTGCGCGAAGCCGGCGATACCGGAGCCGATGAGGTAGATCGCGAGCGTCAGGATGAAGAGCTTCCGCCGGCCTAGTCGGTCGGACATCCGCCCGAACACCAGCGCTCCGACCACCTGGCCGACCAGGTAGATCGTGCCGAGCGAGGTCACCTGCTGCGTGGAGAGGTTCAGGTCCGCTTGGAACCCGGCGTTCGAGACGATCTGGATCTCGAGGCCGTCGAGGACCCAGGAGACCCCGAGGCCCACCACGACACTCCAGTGGAACCGTGTCCACGGGAGTCTGTCCATCCTGGCCGGTACCAGGCTCGTGATCGTTCCGGAGGGGTTCGCGCTGCTCACGAAGGGGAACCGTACGCCGAGAACGCGGCGGTTGTTCGGACCTGGAACGAACGGCGATCCAGGCGCGGAGCCGGATCCCCCTATTCGAATCCGGCTCCGACGCCGGAAGGACAATCATTGCAATCGCTATGAATACTCACAAGCGGACCGCCGGACGGGAGGCTCGTGGCCAGCTGGCACCGAGCCTCCAGTCCGATGCCCCTGGAGCAGGCGTACGCTCGTCGAGGTGACCCGACCCGACATCCGAACGGTCGGCGAGCTCCGCACCTCTGGTCACGTCCAGAAGACGGTCCGCGCCGAGATCCGCGACAACCTGCTCAGTGCCCTCCGCGAGGGCCGCGATCCGTGGCCTGGCCTCCACGGCTTCGAGACCACCGTCATCCCCCAGCTCGAACGAGCCCTCATCGCCGGCCACGACGTCGTCCTGCTCGGCGAGCGCGGCCAGGGCAAGACCCGGCTCCTCCGGACGCTGCAGGGCCTGCTCGACGAGTGGACCCCGGTGATAGCCGGGTCCGAACTCGGCGAGCACCCCTTCGAACCGATCACCGCCGCCAGTAGACGGCGCGCAGAAGACCTCGGCGACGCGATGCCCATCGACTGGTGGCACCGCGAGGGCCGCTACGTCGAGAAGCTCGCGACGCCCGACACCTCCGTGGCCGACCTGATCGGCGACGTCGACCCGATGAAGGTCGCCGAGGGCCGCAGCCTCGGTGACCCCGAGACGATCCACTTCGGCCTGATCCCCCGCGCGCACCGCGGCATCGTCGCGATCAACGAGCTGCCCGACCTCGCCGAGCGCATCCAGGTCGCGATGCTCAACGTGATGGAGGAGCGCGACGTGCAGATCCGCGGCTACGTGCTGCGCCTGCCGCTCGACGTCCTCGTGATGGCGAGCGCGAACCCCGAGGACTACACGAACCGCGGGCGGATCATCACCCCGCTGAAGGACCGCTTCGGCGCCGAGATCCGCACGCACTACCCGATCGAGCTCGACGACGAGATCGCCGTCATCCGGCAGGAGGCCGAGCTGACCGCGGACGTCCCCGACGCCCTCATCGAGATCCTCGCCCGCTTCACCCGGGCGCTCCGCGAATCGAGCGCGGTGGACCAGCGGAGCGGGGTCAGTGCCCGGTTCTCGATCGCCGGCGCCGAGACGGTCTCCGCAGCAGCGGTGCACCGCGCGGCGCGTCAGGGCGAGACCGACCCCGTCGCCCGGCCGATCGACCTCGAGACCGCCGTGGACGTCCTCGGCGGCAAGATCGAGTTCGAATCCGGCGAGGAAGACCGGGCCGACGAGGTCCTCGAGCACCTGCTCCGGACCGCCACCGCCGAGACGGTGCGCTCCCGGCTCCGCGGCCTCGACCTCGGGCAGCTCGTGGAGGCGCTCGACGGCGGCACGATGGTGACCACCGGCGAGCAGGTCTCCGCGCGGGCCTTCCTCGAGGGGCTGCCGTCCCTCGGCGAGTCCGACCTGTACGACCAGATCTGCGAGCGACTCGGTGCCACGAACGACGGCGAACGCGCCGGCGCGATCGAGCTCGCACTCGAGGGACTGTTCCTCGCGCGGAAGATCAGCAAGGAGTCGGGCGGGGGCGAAGCGGTCTATGGCTAGTCGGCAGAACCGCCGGCTCACGCGGGACGCCAAGTACGGCCGGTACGAGGGCGGCCCGGACCCGCTCGCCCCGCCCGCGGACCTGTCCGAGGCGCTCGACGCCATCGGCCAGGACGTCATGGCGGGGTACTCCCCCGAGCGTGCGATGCGGGAGTTCCTGCGTCGCGGCGGGCGGGACCAGCGCGGCCTCGACGACCTCGCTCGCCGGGTCGCCGAGAAGCGCCGCGAACTCACCGCGAAGAACAACCTCGACGGCACGCTGCAGCAGGTCAAGCATCTGCTCGACGAGGCCCTGCTCGCCGAGCGTGGCCAGCTGGCGCGCGACACCGAGATGGACGACGGCGACCGCGCCCTCGCCGAGATGCAGCTCGACAGCCTGCCCCCATCGCCCGCAGCTGCGGTGCGTGAACTCGGCAGCTACGACTGGAAGAGCCCCACGGCACGCCAGAAGTACGAGGAGATCAAGGACCTGCTCGGCCGCGAGATGCTCGACCAGCGCTTCGCGGGCATGAAGCAGGCGCTCGAGAACGCCAGCGACGAGGACCGCGCCGACGTCCAGGCGATGATGCAGGACCTCAACCAGCTACTCGAGGACCACCGCGCCGGCACCGACTCGCAGGAGCAGTTCGACGAGTTCATGGCGAAGCACGGCGAGTACTTCCCGTCGAACCCACAGAACGTCGACGAGCTGCTCGACGACCTCGCCGCCCGCTCCGCCGCCGCCCAGCGGATGCGGAACTCGATGACGCAGGAGCAGCGCGACGAGCTCGACGCCCTGGCGCAGCAGGCGTTCGGTTCCCCCGACCTGATGGGCGCACTGTCCCAGCTCGACGGCAACCTGCGCGCGCTGCGCCCCGGCGAGGACTGGGGCGGATCGGAGCAGATGGAGGGCGAGCAGGGTCTCGGCCTCGGCGACGGCACCGGCGTGTTCCAGGACATCGCCGACCTGGACTCCCTTGCCGAGCAACTCGCGCAGTCGAGCCCCGGATCCGACCTCGACGACCTCGACCTGGAGTCCCTGGCACGCCAGCTCGGCTCCGAGGCCGCCGTCGACGCGCGCACGCTCCAGCAGCTCGAGAAGGCCCTGCGGAACTCCGGCACCATGCGCCGCGGTGCCGACGGCCAGTACAAACTCACCCCGAAGGCCATGCGCCAGCTCGGCAAGAGCCTGCTCAAGGACGTCGCGCAGAAGATGTCCGGCCGGCAGGGGGCACGCGACCTGCAGCGCTCGGGAGCCTCTGGTGAACCGTCCGGAGCGAGCCGGCAGTGGGCGTTCGGGGACACCGAGCCATGGGACATCCCGCGGACGATCACGAACGCCGTCACCCGCACGGCCGCGACGGGACGCACCGGGGCCGGCGTCCGCCTCACCATCGACGACGTCGAGGTGCAGGAGACCGAGGCCCGCACCCAGGCCTGCGTGGCGCTCCTCGTCGACACGTCGTTCTCGATGGCGATGGAGGACCGCTGGGTCCCGATGAAGCGCACCGCCCTCGCCCTGCACACGCTGATCTCCACACGGTTCCGTGGGGACGACCTGCAGCTGATCGCCTTCGGTCGCGAGGCCGAGGTGATGGACGTCGAACAGCTCGTCGGCCTCGACGCGATGTGGGACAAGGGCACGAACCTGCACCACGCCCTCCTGCTGGCCAACCGGCACTTCCGGAAGCACCCGACCGCGCAGCCCGTGCTGCTCATCGTCACCGACGGCGAGCCGACGTCGCACCTGGAGCCGAACGGGCAGGTGTACTTCAGCTACCCGCCCGATCCGATGACGATCGCGCTGAGCGTCCGCGAACTCGAGAACGCACACCGGCTCGGTGCGCAGACGACGTTCTTCCGCCTCGGCGACGACCCGGGGCTCGCCCGGTTCATCGACGGCATGGCCCGGCGGGTCGACGGGACGGTCACGGCGCCGGAGAACGACGACCTGGGTGTCGCGGTGGTCGGCTCGTACCTCGGCTCGCGGCGCGGCGGCGCGCTCTTCCGTGATGACGACTGGGGTGGGTTCGGCCGGTTCGGCTGACCGGACCACAGCACGGACGGGAGGCTCGGTGCCAGCTGGCACCGAGCCTCCCCCCACCGGCACGGCCGGCCCGCCGCTGGCGCGTCGGTCCGGAACCGGCGGCGTGGGCCCAGTCCGTCTCGTGGTGCGTCTAGAACAACGGCCAGGGGACCGCCGGACCGTACCCGGCCGGTGGCGGGAAGCGGCCGACGGCCGCCAGGGCGGCGCACCGCGCCTCGAGGTTGTCGATCTCGTCGACCGTCAGGTGCTCCTCGAGCTGCGCGCCCAGGTCGCCGTGCAGCGCCGACACCACGCGGTCGATCCCCGCGAGCTCATCGTCGGTGAGCGGCTCGTCGATCCAGCCCCACAGCACCGTCCGGAGCTTGTGCTCGACGTGGAAGGTCAGGCCGTGGTCGACGCCGTGCCGGTGCCCGTCCGGCATCGCGAGCACGTGGCCACCCTTGCGGTCCGCGTTGTTCACCACGACGTCGAAGACGGCCATCCGGCGGAGCGCCGCGGAGTCCTCGTGCACGAGCGTGACCGGGTTGTCGTGCTCGTCGATCGCCTCGAGCACGGTCAGCATCGGCTGGTCGGGCTGCTCGGCCTCGTCCGTGGGGATGACGTCCACTGCGTCCTGCTCCGGGTCGATCTCCTGCCAGCGCTGGATCATCCCGCGGCCGAGCGGACCCTCACCGAGCCACGTCGGCGGGACGACGCGCCAGCCGAACGCCTCGGACACCAGGAACGCCGAGTACTCGCGGCCGGCGAGGGTGCCGTCGGGGAAGTCCCACAGCGGCTTCTCGCCCGCGATCGGCTTGTACACGACCTGCTCGCCGTCGAGCTCCGCCAGGAAGGTGGCGTTCGACGCCTCGCGGATGCGTGCGGTGAGCTGCAAGCCGCTCGGTTCGGCTTCGCTCATGCGTCGCCGGGCGGCCGTCCGGCGGCCACGACCTCGCGCGTGCGCTCCACGAACGCGCGCGCGGTGCCGACGGGGATCTTCACCTGGAGCAGCTCGCTCGGCTCGGGCATCTCCACGACCGCCTCGATCTCACCGTCCTCGTCGGACTCCTCGGACAGGATCTCCAGCTCGTCCTCGATCGGGTACGCCTCGATGACCACCTGGGCCGTCGCCGGGTCGAACCCCAGGCTGAGGGCACCCGCACGGAACTCGGGCTCCACCGGCTGGTCGAGCGGGTCGACGTCGTACAGCTCACGCGGGACCGACGGCGGGACGCTGAAGCGGTTCTCCTCCACCGTGGCGACCTCGTCGAGGAGTTCGTCGAGCTTCTCCGCGAGGACCGCGGACTGCTCCTTCTCGAGCGCGACGCTCACCACCCGGCGGCCGTCGCGCGCCTGCAGGTAGAAGGTCCGCTCACCGGGGCGCCCGATGGTGCCGACGACGAGACGATCCGGCCAGTCGAAGCCGTGGACGATGGGGGGCATACCCGCATTGTAGGAGCGACCGGCTGCGTCCGTTCAGGGTCTGTCAGTACCCGTCTGGTCTGTCGCGTTGCCCGCACCGCCGCCGACTGCGGCGTCGCCGGTTGGCGCCTGCGCTTTCGCGAGCCACGACAGGTCGCCCGACTCGGTGTTCGTCGCCGCGACCTCCGGTCGGTGCTCGCCGTACCGCACCACCGACACCGACGCTGGGCCGACCGTGATCCGCTGGAACAGGTCGAGGTGCATGCCCAACGCATCCGCCAGGATCGACTTGATGATGTCGCCGTGGCTCACCGCGACCCAGACCGCGTTCGGGCCGTGCGCCGCCTCGATCTCCCCGTCGAGCCGGCGGATCGCGGACACCGCCCGGGACTGCATGGTCTGCATCGACTCGCCGCCGGGGAACACCACGGCGCTCGGGTTCGCCTGCACCGTGCGCCAGAGTGGCTCCTTCGCGAGGTCGGCGAGCTTCCGGTTCTGCCACTCGCCGTAGTCGCACTCGGTGATGCCGCGTTCGATGCGCTGCTCGGGGTCGCCGTCCTGGAACGCCGTGATCGCCCGGGCCGTCTGCCGGCAGCGCTCCAGCGGGCTGGACACCACCGCTGCGAGGGGGACGGCGGCGATGCGCTCGGCGGTCGTCGCCGCCTGGCGCTTGCCGACGCTGTCGAGTGCGATGCCGGCGGTGCGGCCGGCGAGGAGGCCAGTCGCGTTCGCGGTGGTGCGTCCGTGCCGGACGAGGAGGACGGTCGCCATGGGGTCGATCCTAGGCTGGGCCCGTGTCCGTCCCCGACCTCGCGCCCGCACTGGTTCCCGAACTGCTCGTCTCCGACCTCGATGCGAGCCTTGCGTTCTGGGTCGGCAGCTGCGGCTTCACCGTGTCGTACGACCGGCCGGACGAACGCTTCGCGTACATCGTGCTCGGTTCGGCGCACCTGATGCTCGAGCAGGCCGGGGTGGGGCGGAACTGGGTGACCGGGCCACTGGAACAGCCCTTCGGCCGCGGGATCAACTTCCAGATCACCGTCCCTGACAGCGACGTGATCGCCTCGGAGTTGCGGGCGGCCGGCGTCGCCCTCTTCATGGAGCCCGAGATCAAGTGGTACCGGGTCGACGGGGCCGAGGAAGCCGGCGTCCGGCAGTTCCTGGTCACCGATCCGGACGGGTACCTCATCCGGTTTCAGTCGTCCGTCGGGCGACGCCCCGTCTGACCCGGGATGATGGTCGGGTGCTCGTCTCGATCGTCTACATGAGTCGCGCCGTCGAGGAGTTCGACGACGCGGCGATGACTGCGCTGCTCCGGGAGGCTCGGCTCCACAACGAGGCGCTCGGCGTCTCCGGGCTGCTCGTCGCGAAGGGCGGCCGCTTCATGCAGTTGCTCGAAGGCCCGGCGTGGAGCGTCGACGACCGGTTCTCGGTCATCGCGAAGGACCCGCGGCACCACGAGGTGACCTCGCTGATCCGGGAGGACATCGAGAGTCGTCGGTTCGACGGGTGGTCGATGGCCTACCGCGGACTCGATGACGACGACCTAGCTGCGGAAGCGGGGTTCAGCCCGTTCCTGAGCGGGACGACGGACTTCCCGCGGTCGTTCGACCGGACGAGCGCGGCGTGGCTCCTGAAGTGGTTCCGAGATCGCGAGCTGCACGACGTCTGAGCGGTCAGGCGAACCACTCGTCGACGAGGGCCAGCAGCCGCTCCCGATGTGCCCGCTCCACTGATGCGAGGACGAGCACCTGCCACATCGTCGCCACCGCAGGGAGCAGGTCCTGCCGACCGGAGCGGACGTTCGCGACGAGCTGCACGCCGGTGAAGTACGGCACCACGGTCGCGCCGAGCTGTTCCGGCGAGAGCTCCTGCCCGACCTCACCGCTCGCGACCCCGAGGCGGAAGACGTCGACGACCCCGGCGATCCACTGCTCGTAGAAGCTCGAGGTCGCACCGGCCAGTACACCGTGCTCCAGCGACAGCCGGATCCCCGCGCGGACGACCAGGTCGTGCATGAGCAGGTCGGCGATCGCTCGGGACGCCCGGACGAGTGATCCGACCGGCGACACGTCGGTGAAGTCCATCGCCGCGAAGGTCCGGGCGTTCTGCTCGTCGATGACCGCTCGGGCGATCGACAGCTTCGTCGGGAAGTGGTGGTGGAGCGTGCCCTGCCCGACTCCGGCCGCGCGAGCGATCCCGGCGATGCTGGCCGTCTCGTACCCGTCGCGATCGAACTCACCGGCGGCGGCCTCGACGATCAGCGCGCGTCGCCCCTGGCCAGCCGCATCTCCCACCGGTCCACCGTACCGACCGGAGGGTGCCCGGTCTCAGGCCTGGTCAGCGTGCAGGAACTCGGCGATGTCGGTCGTCCCGGCGTTGAAGCGGTAGGTGCTGCCCGCGGTCCCACCGTTGTCGAGGACGTCCGCGACGACCTGCGCGACGTCGCCACGCGACACCTTCGACGACTCGCCGTCCCAGTCGATGCGACCGGTCGGTTCGTCGTCGGTGAGCGTGCTCGGCGCGACGATCGTCCACTCGAGGCCGGAGTCACGGAGCACGGCGTCCGCGATCATCTTGGACTGCGCGTACGCGAAGAAGTCGTTGTCCTGCGGCACCCCGTGGTCGAGCACGGAACCTGCCCACGAGACCATCACGTAGCGCTCGACGCCCGCGCGCTTCGCGGCCTGGACGGACAGCACTGCCGCGTCGCGGTCGATCGCCCAGGTCCGGTCGACCGATCCCCCGCCGGCACCGGCGGACCACACCAAGGCGTCCTGCCCGCGGACCAGGTCCTCGAAGCCCGACAGCGTCAGCTCCTGGATGTCGGCGACCGCCGGTTCGCCACCGTGGGAACGGATCTCGTCGGCCTGGTCGGGGTTCCGGATGACGGACGTGACGTGGTGGCCGCGGTCGCTGAGGATGCGCGTCGCGAGGAGTGCGACCTTGCCGTGGCCGCCGAAGATGATGATGTCGCTCATTGCAACGACGCTACGCGGACCGCCTCAGCGCGGGGTGACCGCGACACGGACGTGGATCGAGCGGAGGGTGTGGGATTCGAACCCACGAGACATCGCTGCCCACCTGTTTTCAAGACAGGCTCCATCGGCCACTCGGACAACCCTCCACGACGCGGCCACGTGGCGAGACGTGACCGCGTCCCGAGGAGTCTAGCCGAGCCTCCAGGCCGGGACCTGGAACACGACGACCCCCGATCGGAGCGATCGGGGGTCGTCGTGTCGACGTCAGGCCGGGCCTGTCAGGTCAGGCCTGCGGACGGTCGTCCTGGCGCCGGCGGGCGCGCTGTGCGGCGAGGAGCAGGACGAGGCCGAGCAGCAGCACGACGATCGCTGCCGGGACACCGATCATGACGATGTTCGTGCCGGTGAACGCGAGCTCCTGCGGAGCGGCCTCGACGGTGAACTTCTTCGTGATCTCCTTCGAGAACACCCACACCGTCTTCTGCGGAGCCGCCGAACGGGCACTGGGGGTGGTGTCCGTGTCGTCGGCGACCGTGTACTGGCCCTTCGCCTTCGCGGTGAAGGTCAGCGAACCGGCCGCGACGTCGGCCTCCGAGACGGTGTAGCTGGTCTCGCAGGACTCGACCTGCCCGGGCTGGAGTGCCTCGATCTCGCAGGAGATCGACGATCCGACCTGCTGCTCCACCGCGGCGCGGTCGAGGGTCCGGTTCCCGGTGTTCGCGAACCGGAACGAGCCGCTGACGACATCGCCGGGACGGAGCACGTCCGCCGAGCTCGACGCGGTGTACTCGCCGCTGATGTCGATGCTGGCCGAGGACTCCAGCGACACGTCACGGTGGTCACCGGAGGAGACCGAGTCACCCGTCGGCGTCGTGCCCGCGGTGGTCAGGTCGAACCCGACCGTCCCGCGGTCGATGTCCTGCTGCGTCAGCGCATACGGCGCCAGCTCGGTGACGACGTCGGTTCCCGGGGCCAGCGTGCCCTCGCCGACCTGCTCGGAGTCGCCGTCCGACACGACGGACTCCAGACCCTCGAGCGTCACGTTGCCCGCGTTCGAGACGGTCGCGGAGAGCACCACCTCGTCGCCAACCCGCGGAGCCGAACCGTGCTCGGTGTCAGCCAGGTGCGCCGAGAGCACGGACTGCAGCTGCGGTTCCTGCAGCAGCGTCACCTCAGCGGACTCGTCCGCCGAGATCGCCTGCCCCTTCGGACCCGTCGCGGCAGCGGCGAGCGAGAAACGCACCGTGCCGGCGTCGATGTCCGCCTGGGACAGCGGGTAGCCCGCGATCGCGAGCTTCGCGGTCGCACCCGGAGCGATCGTCTCCGGCGCCGTGACGGTCAGGTCCTCGTGGCCGGGCAGAGCAACCTGCACGTCGGCGAGGGTCACGGTGCCCGTGTTCGCCAGCGTCCCCGTGAGCGTGACGGTGTCGCCCGCGTTCGGGGCGCCCTTCGCGTCGAGCACGGCGCCGAAGCGCGCGCTCATCGTCGCCTGCTGCTCGAACTCGAGCACGCTCTCCGCGTCGTCACGGACCTGCTGGTCCTTCGGACCGACCGCGGCGACCTGCATCGGGACGCTCAGCGTGCCCGCGTCGATGTCCGCCTGCGTCAGCGTGTAGTCCGACACCGACACCGCGGCGGACGCACCAGGCGCCAAACGCTCCTCAGCAACGGTGACCCGCAGCCCGTCGAAGCCGGGGATCGAGGCGGTCACATCGTGCAGGGTGACGTTGCCGCTGTTCCGGATCGATCCGGTGAAGGACACGGTGTCGCCAGCCTTAGGGGCCTTCTTGCCGTCCAGCGTGCTGCTGAACTTCGTCGACACGGCCGGAGCCTGCGCGACGGTCGCCTGGGTCGCCGTGGCAGATGCCTTCACCTCGACGCCCTTGGGCGCCGTGCTCGTCGCGGTCGCGTCGAACGTGATCGACCCGCGGTCCACATCGGCCTGGGTCACCTTGTACGAACCCTCGACAGCGCACTCAACCGACTTGCCAGGAGCGATCGCTGCCGGGCAGGTGACGGTCATCCCGCGCTCACCGGCGACGACGATCGTCGTGTCACGGATCGTGACGTTGCCGGTGTTCGACGCGATCACACCCAGCGTCACCTTGTCGCCGACACCCGGGTCCGACGTGGTCTTCACCACCGGCGCCAAGGCGAGCCCCGCACCAGCAGCCTGCTCGAGGTCCAGGCTCGCACCGGCCTCACTGTTCGCGACCTGACCCTTCGGCCCCTGCGACTCACCACGCATCGTGAACGAAACGGAACCCTCATCGAGGTCATCCTGCGTCAACGAGTACGCCGCGATCGTCACCGGAACCTCGGCCCCGGGTGCGAGCGCACCCGACGGCACGTCCACGGCAACGTCGTCCCGGCCGACCATCGCGGCAGCGATGTCCGTCAGGGTCACGGTGCCGCTGTTCTTGAGCGTGCCCGTCAGCGCGACGGTGTCACCAGCCACCGGCGTGCCCTTCGCGTCCAGGGACGCACCGAACTTCGCCGTGAGCGCGGTCCGCTGCTCGATCTCGAGCACGGTGCGCGCGTCGTCCTCGACCTGCTGGTCCTTCGGACCGATCGCGGCGACGTGCATCGGGACGGTCAGCGTGCCCGCGTCGATGTCCGCCTGGCTCAGGACGTAGTCGGACACGGCGACATCGGTCGACGCGCCGGGCGCGAGCTCCTCGTCGGACACGCCGACGGTCAGTCCGTCGAAGCCCGGGATGGTAGCGGTCACGCCGTGCAGCGTGACGTTACCGCTGTTGCGGATCGCGCCGGTGAAGGAGACCTCGTCGCCGGCCTCCGGGGCCTTCTCGGAGAGCTCGCCGTCGATCGTCGCAGAAACCGCGGGCGCCTGCGCGACCGTGGTCTGCGTGGTCGTCGCCGTCGCTTCGACGTCGTTGCCCTTCGGCGCGGTGCTCGTCGCGGTGGCAGTGAACCCGACCGAACCGTGGTCCACATCAGCCTGGGTCACCGTGTAGGAACCCTCGACCTCGCAGTCGACGGACTTCCCCGGAGCAATCGACGCCGGGCAGGTCACCGTCATCCCACGCTCACCATCGATCACGATCCGCGTGTTCCGCAGCGTGACGTTGCCGGTGTTCGAGGCGGTGACGCTCAGCGTCACGGTGTCACCGACACCCGGGTCACCGGTGGTCTTCACCACGGGAGCAAGAGCCAGACCCGCACCCGCGTTCTGCTCACTGGTGCTGACCGTGGCAGTACCGGCGCCCGCGACCGGCGCGTCCAGGCGGGACAGCGCGGAGATCGTGACGGAGTCGTCGATGCTGCCCGCATCGACGTCGTCCTGCGTGACATCACGAGCGGGCGTGGTGCACGACACCGTCGCCCCGACCGCGATGTCGGTCGCAGCGCACGCGTCCGCCGCCTCGCCGATCGTCAGGTCGTGGACCGCGACGTTGCCGTCGTTCTTCACGTCGTACCGGAACGCGATCTTCTCGCCCAGGTCCGCGACCGCGTCGCCGTTGCCACCGGTGATCACCGGGGTGCCCGTCACGGTGAGCGCGTTGCGCTCCGGAGCGAACTCCACCGAGTCCGTCCCCGCGAGGTCCAGCCCCTGATGAGCCGTCACCAGGTCGGAATCGACCGAGTACGTCCCGGGCGTCGTCGTGGTGACGTCCACGGAGATCGTGCAATCGACAGAGCTCTCCGTGAGGTCGCCCTTGACGCTCACCGTCGTCGCACCCGCGGCTGCGGTCACCTCAGGGTTTGCGCAGGTCGTCGACGTGTTCGGCGCCTGCGCCACGGAAAGCCCATCCGGCAATTCAGTGGCGAACGACCAGCCGCGCTTCTGCCCGTGCTCGGTCGTGTTGATCACCCGATACGTCAGACGAGCGGTGTCGCCCACGATCGGCGTGCCGGACAACGACTGCGTCATCGTCGGCGTCGAATCAACGATCGACACCCGGTCCACGGCACCATCGTTCCCGTTGTGGGTCGGCTGCTGATTCTGCATCTCCCAGCGGACGGTGTTGCCCATGAACAGCAGACCACCCTTCGACACGAACTGACCAGCACGGACCGGGATGTTCCCCACGGTGTAGGGCGATGCCCCCGCGTCGGTGCAGGGGTTGATCGGCGTCTCGGAGACCTTGTACTTGGCGGTACCGTCGATCAGCGAGAAGTCCAGGAGCGGCGGCGCGGCGGTGCTGACCGAACAGTTCGCTGCAGCGGCGCTGACACCGAAGGAGATGAAGCGCCCGGTCTGACTCACCTCGTAGGGTCGTACGGACTCGAGCTGGACGCTCCCCCGCACGGGGTCGAGCGACGACGTGTACGCGCTGACGATGTGGTTGGTCTCCGCACCGGCGCCGGTCACCTGACCCAGCGCGTTCGCGAGTGCCTTCAGCTGCTGGGAGGGGCCTGACGGGCAGCCGGGCATGTCGGAGCTGGTGTAACTCAGGACGATGCCGTTGCACTGGGCCGCGTTCACCCAGAACGGGTCGGCGGTGTACGTACGGTTGTCGGCACCGACGTAGTCGGTGATCAGCTTCGGGGTTGTACCCATGCCGTTCTCGAAGTCCTCGACCAGGAGGAGCTCGGGGTCGCGCGCCGTGACGTCGGCCGATGTCGCGGAGGCGGGTCGAGCCTCCTGTCCGGCCCCGCCAGCCGGCTGCGTCGCAGCCGACACCGCGACCGTCCCGAGCAGCGCGGTCGTCAGACCGAGCGCGCCGCCCGCGAGGAGGATTCCCTTGCGTCGAGCGCCAGGGGGTGCGTTGTGTTTCATGTCGTCACTTTCGGAATGTGGTGCAGCAGGGAAGAAGGAGCGCGAGCCGGGAGGTTCGGGTTGCGGTGGTGGGGACCGCTTTGGTGTGCAGTGGTCCCCACCAGGACGCACGGAAGCGGGGAGCCCGCAGTGCGGGCTCCCCACCTCGGGTCAGGCCTTGTCGGTGGCCTTGCGGCGCTTGGCGATGAAGAGCACCGCCCCGCCGAGCAGGACCAGCAGACCCGCCAGCGGCGCCACGACCGGGAGGACGTCCGAGCCCGTGAACGCGAGCTCGCCCTTCTGCCCGGCCGCGTTCCCAGCAGCCGCGCCCGACGCGTTCGAGGACGCATCCGTCGTCGCAGCCGACGACGCAGCAGCACTCGCGTTGCCGTTCTTCGCAGCCGACGCCTGCGCGCGCGTCGAGGACGAGTTGTCCGCGTTCGCCGCAGCCTTCGCCGCGACACTCGCCGCCGCGTTCTTGTCCGCAGCGACATCCTGCGTCGCGTTCGCCGACGCGGTCGTGACCATGTTGCCCGCGGTCTTCGCCGCAGCCTTCGCCGTCACGTCCGTCGCAGCCGACGCCTGCGAGGTGGCGTCGTTGTTCGCCGCCGCCACCGCAGCCGCCTTCGCAGCCGGGTTGTTGCTCCCGTCCGCATCCACCGACGCACCCGCCGACGCCGACGCATTCGTGTTCGGGTTCGGGTTCGCGTTCGCACTGGAGTTCGGGCTGCCGTTCGCTCCCGGGTTCGACGACGCCGACGAGTTCGGCGTCCCGTTCACGTTGACGTCAGCGCCCGCATCCTGCGACGCGTTCTTCGACGCGTCCGCGATCGCTGCGGACTTCGACGACGCCTGCGTCTTCGACGACGCCTCAACCGAGGCCCCACCATTGGTGTTGGAGGAGTTGTCCGCCTCAGCAGCAGCCTTCGCCGCAACCTTCGACGACGCATTCATCTTCGTCTTGGCATCCTTGGACGCATCCGCCGACGCCGTCGTCTTCTGGTTCCCCGCAACCTCAGACGCCGCCTTCGCGGAAATATCCGCAGCAGCCGACGCCGCCGACGTGCCATCGTTGTTCGCAGCCGCCTCCGACGCCGCCTTCGCAGCCGGGTTGTTATCCCCATCAGCAGCCGCCGACGCCGACACCGACGCACCCGCATTCACATTCGCACCCGGGTCACCATTCACACCACCCTCAGGCGTGCCATCAACAGTGCCCTCCGGGACACCCTGCGGGTCACCAACCGGGTCACCAGTCGGAGTGCCCTGCGGCACACCCTGCGGGTCACCAACGGGCGACCCGACCGGGTCACCCACGGGGTCACCAACCGGCGTGCCCTGCGGGTCACCCACCGGCGACCCAACCGGGTCACCAACCGGCGTCCCCTGCGGGTCACCCACCGGCGACCCAACCGGGTCACCAACCGGGTCACCAACCGGGTCACCAACCGGCGTCCCC
>Ga0153994_1000065_pt1 | contig 65673 bp, 58 predicted proteins | sample TSNC078MetaG_FD_104735 | JGI IMG/M metagenome (GOLD analysis project Ga0153994, IMG submission 104735) | Attine ant fungus gardens microbial communities from North Carolina, USA - TSNC078 MetaG | ecosystem: Host-associated > Fungi > Mycelium > Unclassified | place: USA: North Carolina, Lumber...
TAAAAGTGAGTCTAAAATCTGCAATTATTTAGATATACCGATACAACATGCTTCCGATACTATTTTGAAAAAAATGGGTCGGCGAACGAATTGTCAGGAACTATTATCAATTATCCAAAAACTGCGTCAGGAAATCCCAGATATTGCTTTAAGAACCACGCTAATTACCGGATTTCCCGGAGAAACGCAAAAAGACCACGAAGCGCTGGTTTCTTTTGTTCAAAAGGTTCGTTTTGATCGTCTGGGGGTATTTACCTATTCTCAAGAGGAAGATACACCTGCTGCCGACATGAAAGACCAGATTGATGAAGCAGTAAAAATCAGCCGTAAAGATGAACTTATGCAAGTGCAGCAGAAGATTGCTTTTGAGCTAGCCAAAAAAATGATAGGCAAAGAAGTGGAAGTGCTGGTAGAAGGAAAGCTTCCTGAGGATAATGTGTATATTGGCAGAACCTATAAAGATGCACCGGATGTTGATGGTTATATTTTTATTAGCAACACCAAAGAGCTATCTTCAGGAGACATCATTCACGTTAAAGTCGTCGGTGCCAACGAGTATGATTTGATAGGAGAGATAAATGATGAATTTACCGAATAAACTGACCCTTTTGCGGGTGGCGATGATTCCTTTTTTTGTATTCTTTTTATTAACTGATGATGTGGCATATTCGTCTTATATTGCTTTATTGATATTTGTTGTCGCCAGCCTGACCGATTTGCTGGATGGCAAGATAGCCCGCAAGCACAATTTAGTAACCAATTTTGGAAAGTTCATGGATCCGTTGGCAGACAAGCTTTTAGTGACATCTGCCTTGATTTGCTTTATTGAAATGGGAAGAATTTCAGCAGTCATTGTATTGATTATTATTGCGAGAGAGTTTATTATCAGCGGGTTCCGCCTGATTGCGGCAGAAGCCGGTATCGTCATTGCTGCCGGATATCTGGGGAAAATAAAGACGACCGTCCAAATGATTACAATAATTTTTATGATTCCTGATTTTGGCGGGCATACTGTATATATCATAGAACAGGTACTTATCTATGCCTCACTTATCTTGACCGTTGTGTCGTTGGCAGATTATCTGTATAAGAATAAAAATATTTTATTAGATGGAGGAAATCTTTAATGGTTGTAGAATTTATTTCCGTTGGTACTGAAATTTTACTGGGGAATATTGTTAATACAAATACACAATATCTGGCTGAAAAATGCGCCGGACTGGGGCTGTCAAATTATTACCAGGTATCCGTTGGTGATAATGAGGAACGGCTGTCAGCGGCAATAGCTCAGGCGCTTTCAAGAGCAGATATCATCATGTTAACCGGCGGCTTAGGTCCCACGGAAGATGACTTGACAAAAGAAGTTGCATCAAAGGTTCTTGGCCTTGAATTAAAAGAGGATGCCCATACGAAAACACGTATTGAAGAATATTTTTCCAACCGGGGAATCAATCGGACACTGACGAAAAACAATTGGAAGCAGGCATTGATTCCAGAAGGCGCCAAGGTTGTCGACAATCATAATGGAACCGCACCGGGACTCATTATTCATACAAAGGATAATAAACATCTTATATTGATGCCCGGTCCGCCTAATGAACTATACCCCATGTTTGAAAATGATATTGCCCCCTATTTAAAACAGTTGGAGCCGGAAGTTATTTATTCAAGAACCATAAAAATAACCGGTTTGGGCGAAAGTTTTGTGGAAACTGAGATTAAAGATATCATTGAATCCCAGTCGAATCCCACGATTGCTCCCTATGCCAAAACCGGAGAAGTGCATTTAAGAATTACTGCCAAAGCCAATTCCGAAGAAGAAGCCGAAAAACTTATTTTACCCGTGGCCAAAGAACTTAAAAAGAGATTTGGTCAAAATGTATATACCACAGATGAAAATGTAACGCTGGAAGAATGTGTGATTAACCTCTTAAAGAAAAATCATTTAACCCTGGCAACAGCAGAATCCTGTAGCGGCGGACTATTTGCGGGCCGGATTGTTAATGTGGCAGGTGCCTCGGATATATTTAGTGAAGGGGTCATCACCTATTCTAATGAGGTTAAAAAAGATCTGATTGGTGTTCGTGCCGAAACCTTGCAGAAATTCGGTGCCGTAAGCCGGCAGACCGCTCAGGAAATGGCCATCGGTGTCAGGAAATTATCAGGTGCCGGCGCAGCGATTTCTATTACCGGAATAGCAGGTCCCGGAGGCGGCAGCGATGAAAAGCCGGTGGGGCTTGTATATATCGGCTGCAGCATCAATGATCAAACAGATGTAAGAGAATATCGTTTAAGAGGCAACCGTCAGAAAATAAGAGAATACTCTGTCGTCTATGCCCTGGATTTTCTCAGGAACTGTATGCTTAAGAATTGTCAATAGCAAAGGAATCATATAATGTCACATTTGCCTGAAAAGTAAGGAAGTATGCGTATGAAGAAAAATCTAATATTCTGGTTGCTGCTGGTATCTTCGCTGATGATTATAGGACTAAGCAGCTGTGATAAAACAGAATCATTAAATATTGAAACAACTTTATCGTTTGATGAGAATTTTAAAGGCCAGAGAGTTATGACGGCGACAATTGAACAGAAAATATTCAAAAACTATTTTGACGGTGAAATAGTGCAGTTGGAAAATATGCTGGATACTTATTCACCTGAGGATATCTATTGCTTTGCAGAAGAAACCGATAATGGCGTGAAAATTACTGCCAATTTAAGTTTTGCTTCATACACCGACTATGCTAATAAAATTAGCCAGATACTTTCAGGAAACACCGGCTTAGAGGAGACCATAACGCCGGCAATCTATTTTGAATATGCCGACAGTACTTTTAAAAACGGTTACGCCATTGAAGAGAACTTTACATCGTTAGATTTACTATACTGGTTAGAAAATGGCATCCTTAAGGTGTTTCCCGATGCCGAAAAAATAGATATGGAAGCTTTTTTTAATCTTAAGCGAACAACGGTAGAAATTGATGGGGAAGTCATTGAAACCGGAGAGAAAATCAAAGCCTCGACAATGGAGTCCAATGCCTTTGAAAATATTCGGATAGAAACTATTTTAAATGATGATGATACTTTGGATGTGAGAATAGACTATGCGATTGGTCTTGAAACTGTGCAGACACTAGGGAGCAAGCTGACTAGTTTTATGAAAACGCTGACTCCTGATGGCGGAACCCAAACATCGCTGCAAGAGGATGAGTATAAAACCTATACTATTACATTTACAGCCGAGGATACAGCACAATATGCCGCTATGATGAATCAAGCTTTAAACAGTGAAAATACAGTATTTGATATCCACGATGAAAGCGATGAATCAGATACAATGAAAGCAAGGAAGCAGATGACACTGTTTTTAGATGGCGCGTATTTTCTGGATTATAGCAATGAACATACAAAAATGACTTATATTGTAAGAGTCTCCCCGGAATATTCTTTTGAAAGCTGTGTCAGCAAAAATCAGTTTATGAGCAATTATGAATATGAATACACGGAAGAATATTGCAGTATATATATTGAAGTAAGTCCTGCAGACGAAATAACGTTGAGCCTCGGCTTTAGTGTCAATGTAGAGCAGATTGATGTTAGCACAGCGGTTGCCAATGAAATTGATATTACCAGGGAAATAGCATTTACTTTAACCAATGACCAGGAGACTATCATTGGCGAGAGTCTTGAAGAAGAGATAAAAAGCAAAATCAACGATGATATTACCTACAAAAAAGAAGAGAGAAGCAGCAAAGTCCGGTATATTGTTACGATTAGGGGAAGCAGCGCTGATGATATCACTTCTAAAACAACAGCTTTTCTTGATAAATCAGATGCCGAAGGACCATCTTCTATATTAACAGGGGGCAAGACGGAGAAAAAGGATATTAATAAAGTTGTTTATGAATATTCAGATAAAATCAGTTTTATGAACTTTCTAAGCGGAGCTAAGACAAACAATGGGATATATTATCAATTCACATATCCGCAAGGATTTACGGCCTCATTTGTAGATGCCGAAAATTATGAAGAGGTTGTTGAGGAAAATAATGTATTAAGCTGCGTAACCTATAATAAAGTGATTGACATCAGCTCAACAGCGTATAGAACCAATTATGTAGGCATCATTCAAAGATTCCTATGTATTGCTTCATTCCTGGGAATGGCAATTATCATTGTATTGAATCTGGGAACGATTACCCGGATGCTAAAAGGAACATCGATAGATGCTAAAGCAGAAGGTCTATTTTCGAAAAAGAGCTATGCAATGTTGTCTGTTTTTGTGTTGTTCGCCGTGTTATTTTTAGTATCGCTGATTAGAATTATATTCAAAGTATATTGATGATATAAAAGGCATCCCCTTCTATGAAAAGGGATGCCTTTTATATCTGCGAAAAATGAAATAGCACAGTGCGCTTCCCAACAAGGCAATGAATAAAATCATAACCGCACTATGAAAAAAGAATGTATCAGGAAGTATGGTGATAACCGGGTCTGTGGCAGCATCAAATATCCAGTAATCATTATTAAAAAAGATTTGATGAAAAATAACAAAGCTTTTTTCCCAGTTTAATCCGATCACCGTCCCTAAAACGGCAGGGATAACAAGTGTCAATATCGCAGTATATTTCAGATATAGAAAATCTTTTTGCCGACGTTTATAAATGATGCCGATAGTACCCAATACGAGTGTAACGACGAATATAATCTGTACCGCAACAAATATATTTTTGACTTCAATAAAATGTATTTCACCACTTTCTGACATAATCAGGCTGGGGAATTCAAGACGGTCTGAGTGAAAGATAGAATTATAATCAATCAGAGCATCATAATTTGCTTTAATGATGTCCTCAGATAATCCGGAGGACTCAGGAATATTCAGATAATCAATATCAAAGTAATAAAGAGGTCTGAAATTCAAAGTAAAAACAACTGAAAATGAAATAATTAAAAATGCCAGAATCGTGGCTAAAACAATATGAGAGATCAAACCATGTCCTTTTCTATTCTTCATAATTAATGCTCCTTTGCATGTCAATATTCTGTATTATATCACAGGGCAGACTATGTCCGCAACCTGACGAAGAAATATTGCCATATATGTAAAATTATGTTATATTCAAATAGTTAATAAAAATGAATCTTGGGAGAACATGAATGGCTTATGCAGAGAAAGAAGCGAAAAAATTAGATGTTTATGTAAATAATTATGATTACGGTGATGCGGTGTATATTGCACTTAATATAAAATGTGGCTTTTGCTATCGTTATATACATTATGACGGAGAAAATCGGATTAAAGAATTAAATCTGGCCTGTGCCAATGTATTTTGTAATTATATTACTTTATTTATCAAAAAAAAATTCTTTAAAGTAATCAAAATAAATATAACACAAAATGTGATTACGATGGCATTGAGGTCTAATGTCAAAAAATTCGCTGAAGATATCAAGATGATATATCAAGCCTTATTTGATTCGGAATTTGAAGATGAACTTTTTACAAAAGCATTAGCCACATCAATTAAGAACTTCAAAAAGAATTATAATGACATTGAATTTCGTGGATTATATCATATGCTAGAGTTTACAGAATCAGGGAAAGGATTTGCGTTCGGTAAACTGACTGACGATTTTTTGAAGTTGGATAATAAAATATTTACCGAATACTGGGAATCATTGATTATACCCGGCAACAGTATATTATTGGTTTCGGGAAATGTTGAGGATGTCAGTGCATTAACGCATCTGAGCACTAACCGATTGATGAATCACAATGCTGTCCCGAGGTTTGCCTCAAAAGTGAAAAACACTACATTGCAATCAGATAAAAAATTAACGCTGAATTTGACATCAAAATATGAATTAGGAGCAATGAAGTTTTATTTTATAAATGAGCAAGTTACCATGGAGGAAAAATATTTTTTTCTAAACATTTTAGGAGAAAGATTATTCTCAAAGTGTAATATACATATTGACTATTTTGACACAAGCATTATCTATCATGGTGAAATAAAAAAGTATAAAGAAAATATTGTCTCATTCATAGAAACGGATAAGGTTGAATTAAGTGCACAAAAGCTGTTGAGGCTGCTGGCATTTTGGCAGAAAGACTATCCTATTGGATTTCATTTTTTCTGGGGTGCTCTTGTGGCTGAGAATATTAATTTGAATACATATATAGATTTATTAAGTGCATGCACTTCGCAACAGTTGGTTGAAATATATACCAAATCCAATATGATGATTACTGAAGCGCAGATTACATGTTTAAATAAAACAAGGAGATAAAAGAATGAGTGATTTACTTATTAAACCGAAGGAACTAGAGGCCGAAATCAAAAAGTATGAAGGCCTAATTGGAACCGTGAAATCACTAAGTTGTGAAGTCAGTGTTTCTAAAACAGATTTGACTTGCATCGGTAAGTATCTAGAATGCATCGAAAAATTGCAAGAAGCGATTGATCATTTTGTAGAATTATCTGAATCTGATGCGAAAAATTTGGAGTTAATCAAGGCAGATTGGCTAGGGATTGATAATAAAATTGCAAATCAAATGATCCAGACATCAACGCCATAAAAACAGGGAGGGCATAAAATGGCAACTTTAGTTAATGATGAATTGGATGATATGCTAGATCAAATCAAACAATTTAAAATCAAAATGCAGGATGCATTTTATGAACAATATAAAGGTGCATATATATTGTCTCAAAGTACTAATTTTAGAGGAGATACTGCAGATGCCTATAAAAATTATATAACGACAGTCCCAATCAACTTTATTAATGCATTTATAAATATTTCTGAGGAAATAACGACATCACTGGAAGAAATCAAGAGCGATTTTTTAACATATGAAGGCTCTGAAACAGGTATTGTTGATGAAATAACCTTGGATGATATAGCATCGGAACTACAATTAAAAAAGAATGATTATGTAACTTTATTATCTGAAATTGCAACCGTTACCTCAAGAGCAGGTGAATATATCGCAACGACAGCATTAAGTGGAGAAACGATTATTGACGACTACGATGTGGTTATGCAAAATGTCAGAGATACACAGGAAAACTTACTGGATACGGATGACAGGGCTTTGGAAAAGGCCGAGAAATTGTATGATAGGATAGGGGAATTGCTAAATAATATTGACCGCATAAAAAAAGACTATTATACGGGTGTAAAAATTAATTATAATAAAGTTGGCAGCATTACACAACAGGAATGGTATCAGATTGAATCATCGGAGAATTTGGATAAATTATTGGAGAGTGACCCATTTAGCTACATTGCGAATACAACTGCGATTTGGGAAGATCAGATTGCGGCGGGTTATTCTTCAGATATTTATGGCTATTTAGGAGGCAGGCTTTTAGGGGCTGAAGGTTCTGCAGGATGGAACAATGGTGTGGGAACGGTCAAAGGGAATTTTTCTACGTTTTCACTTAATGGGTATGGGCAATTAACTGACTGGTTAAGATGGTCTACAAATGGCTATATATTAGGAGGCAGCGGTGAAGCAAAGATTGGCTGGTCGGATGAGTACAAAGGGTTTTCTCTGGAAGGCGAAGCTGCCGTGGCAAAAATAAAATCATCTATTGTTGCCGGAACTGAAGATTTTAATGGTTCAATTGACTTTACTGCAGAAGCAGGAAGTGTTGGCATGTATTGTGTTGCGGAATTTGAAGGTGAAAATAATTTTGATATTGGATTAGGAGCAAATGTGGCACTTGCCCGACTTGAGATTTCTCCAAATCTGTCTTTTCTGGAGCTAGAAGCGTCAAAAACCAATGAAGATGGCACAGAAACTAAAGTGAGTTTATTTGAATTTAAGCCTGGCGTTAGCATAGGGGGAGGTGCAGGTGCGGGTGCACGAATAACAAATGAAAATGTATATGATGGTGAATCGGTCAATATAAATGTAACGAGTATAAAGCTCGACGCAGAACTCTTATTAGGAGTGAGTCTGGATTTGAGTATTCCAACATTTACTTTTGATTGACTACTTTAGGAGAGATTATCATGAAGCGTATTAAAAAATCTTGGTGGTTATTTAGCGTACTTTGTATTATTACAAGCTACTTAAACCCCTATTATACGGTTTTTATTTCAGTTAATATATTTTTTCTGATTTGTGATGCTTCGACCATATATGCGGCAAAAACATATTATAGACAGCAAAAAGGGCTGCAAGTTAAAGGTAGAATCAGATACAGCAAGGGAAATATGAGGGGCAGCATAATAGGAAGTACAATGTTTTTGGCAATTTATTTATTTATATGTTTTTACATACCTATGCGTCCTGATATTGTTGTTGAAGCCCCTGTATGGATTGGTGATTTTAGTTTAAATACTTATATGATTATTATTCTTGCGCTATCTATCACTTTTTATGTCATTTCCTATATTTTGTTTGCATTAAGAATATATGATTTGTGCTGGAATAAAAATCATGAAGAATATATTAGAGAAAAATAGAAGGGAAGCTAAGCATGAAGAGAATGATGTTAGTAGGAGCATTACTACTTACAGGAGTGATTTTAAGCGGCTGTACAATAAATGCTGAGAATGAAACAACGAAAGATAATATCTTAAAATTTCAGACAACAAAAGCAATGGATGATGCAGGGATGACTGTGGAAAACACAGAGAATTTGAAAGTATTAGCAGATATCATTGAAGAAAACCCTCAAGTGGGAGAAGACAATAGCTTAAGTATACAATATTCAGGCAAATATGGGAATACAAATGGGGTAAAACAAGTAACTTTTTTTGTAATTAATAAAACTGACTTGAAAGTGAAAAATATTTCTTTTTATTTTACAATGCAGGCAGGAGAAAAATATATATTTGATAATATATTGATTGAATTGCCTGAAGAAACGCTTGGTGTACTGCAGCCTTATTCGGCAATGCCGTTTACTATCACAGTAGGCAATGGAGAGTATCCATTATTGGCACAAATCAATGATGGTACTTTAGAGATAGAGGTATCGACAACAGATTTTTTATGCGAATATGATTAAAGGGGTACATTAATGAATGATAAAGTGAGAATTGTAATAGCTAATGGGCATGAGCAATATTTGCGGGAAGAGGGCTTTCGGAAAGAAGTTAAGGATGTACAAGAATATTTTGACAATACGGTGATTGACTTTGAGGAGGATACAGTTAATTTTATTTTTTTAAAAGGATTTTATCAAAACGCCAAACAGAAAATGACCGTGGCCGGTGTTTATGTTAATTGTACAGATAAAAGCATTATTGCCATAAAAAGCTCATTAAGATTGGAAATTGAAGGAAGAAGTGCGAACTTAGCAGTGATACATTCGATTTTTCCTATAGAACTAATAGGCATTTTAAATTCTAATGAGGGTTTATTGGTGCATTTTGACGTATCGGTTGCGGGGTTGGATAAAGATGAATATTTTTCTGTGAGACAGGTTAAAGGTGAATTATTCAATGTTGAGATTGTCCCTGAATAGTTCCATTTGAAAGGGTGAATACATGGAAGAGATCGATGAAATAAGGATATATGGAATTTCCAAAAAATTGGGACGAATTTGGGTTATACTGCTTATCTTTTCCTTAATTATAGGCTTTGCTAATATTCACATAGGATTTGTATCAGTATTTAAACTGTTTTTTCCCTTAATGTATTTTATTTATTATGTTAATATACGTGCGCGTGAAAAAGCGATTAAGCGATGGAAAAAACAAGGAAACGAACGGCTTTATAGCGGTTTTAGAAAACAATTAGAACTATTCAAGGGTAAAAGCATGCGGTTAACCATGTATGGAGGGCTAATTTTTATTCTCACAATGTTGATTGTTATTTCTATAGTGATGAATCAGATGGATACAGCATTACGATTTAATCTGGGTATTGATAATATTTTAGTATCTGATGACGTTAATTATATCACATTGTTGTTATCCCTTCTTTTGGATATTTTACTGGGTCTGGCAATGTATGGCAAAATCAGAAAACTGGCCGACAGCCAGATAAATTGATTTGAAAAGGAGGGAAGGAATGGATAAAAAGATTAAAAAAGTTCTTTGTGGAATAAAAAAGCTCTCTGAAGTTAAACTTTAAAAATGAAGATGCAAGTATTGCAAAAATTCATACGCTACTCTCTGCAGATATTATAGGAGAACTATATGATGTTGAATTTATCTATAAGAAATCAAATAATTGATGAGGTAATTAATAGTGAAAAAATTTATATTTATTTTGTGTTTGGTTTTGCTTTGCCTGAGTGGTTGTGGAGAAAGGAAAGTAGATATACAAACTGATGAATCAGTAGTCAGTACGGAAACAGAAAAGAATCTGGAATCAGAGTCGGACGCAAATGTAATGACAGAGCCGCTATCTTTTTTGGTTACGAAAGAAATGCAAGATGCCGGAATGAATACAGAGAACACTGAATTATTAAAGACATTATCCGATTTGATTGAGGAAAACCCAGAGGTTGGCGAAGAGGATGATTTTTCGATTTTGTATTCAGGCAAATATGGCGAATCGGATGGTCAAAAAGTCATGTTTTTTTATGCCATTAACAGGACGGATAAAACTTTAAAAAATATTTCATTTGTCATTACCGTAAAAGTAGGTGAAGAGTATCTGGTGGATAATTTATTGGTGGAATTATCGAATGAGGCCTTTGGAGCATCAAAGCCTAATACGGCAATGCCACTAGGACTTGTTGTAGATGCGGATAAGCTTGAATTAATAAAAGACGCAACCTATGATAACATGAGCATGGAAATTTTAGATTTCCAATGTGAAAATGAATAGTGTGCTTTGCATTATCAGAAGACTAGCAGATAGTCGGGGAGGTAGATGAATATGTCTTTAACTAGTTTAAAAAGTAATCTGTCATCAAAAGAAACCCAAAAATATACTCTGGAGCGGCAAAATGCCGGATATCAGACTATCATCAATGAGATTCGACCTATTTACCAGGAGATGAAACGTGTCAAAGATGAGTTGAGTGAGCAAAAAGACATGGTTAGCAGTTTTGCGGGAGAGAGTTATGACTTATGGAAAGGAAAGTTGTTCTCAGATAAATATCAGACAGAACTGGAAGATGGTCTGGTTAGCAGTAGTTATCCAGAATTAATTAGAGAAATTGATATGAATCTGGATGCATTAAATGATAAAATGACTGAATATGAAAATAAAATATTGCAAAACCAAGGCTTGATTGGTCCTCTGGCAACAGGTATCAATATATTGATAAATGCAATCCAAAATTATATTTATTAATAATAGCATATATAGAAATGTTTTCAGTTGGCTATTGTAAAAGTTTCAGTAAATTGTTATAATAGCATTCGATAACCCAATACATAAAATCAAAATATTCAATTATTTTGGACTGGTTCGCAAACTTCCCAGGATAAAAAACTAAGGATCTAATGGTATACTTATCCGTGTATCATCTTACAGTCATGTCCTTAGGGCAGGGCTGTTTTTTGCGGTAAGAATCAAGGAAGGAGATTGGAAAATGTATTTCAAAAAAATAACACCTATCAAACAATGTACAGTCGCTATGGGAATCGTTTTAAACATTGTGGGCGCCTTTATTGCCCTGAATTTAAGATTGCCTATTTACATGGATTCAATCGGGACAATCATGGTTTCGGCATTGTTAGGACCCGGATATGGCATTACAACCGGTCTTTTAGGAAGTATTATCAGTGGCATAACCTTTGATATTTATTCGTTATGGTATGCCCCGGTACAAATTTTAACAGGATTAATGGCCGGCATCTTATTTAAAAGCACATGGCTAAAAGGGATTAAGATGCCGGTGGGAGCAGTGTTTCTATCCTTTCCCACTTCCATAGCAAGTGCCATCATTACGGCTTTTATTTTTGGCGGTATAACCTCATCAGCCTCATCTTATATTGTTCAAATGTTATCCAAACTAGGTGTCGGTCTGACATTAAGTTGTTTTCTTGTTCAGATGATGACGGATTATGCTGATAAATTTATCGGTGCGGTGATTGTGATGGGCGTTCTTGCGGCCATTCCCAAAGAATTGAGAATAAAAATCAGAGGAGAATCCTATGGAGAGATACAGCATCATAACTGATAAAAATCCCAGGGAAATCGTTCTTTTAAAGGCATTTCCCTGTGCCTGGGGGAAATGCAGTTTTTGTGATTATATCGATGACAATTCCAGAGATGAATCTTTCATCAATCAAGTGAATAAAGAAGTATTGGAAAAGGTAACCGGTTATAACGGTGTCTTAGAAGTCATTGATTCTGCCAGTTGTTTCGAACTTCCAAAGGAAACGTTGGCCTTGATTCGCGAAGTTATAGTGAATAAGAAAATCACCCGTTTGTTTTTGGAAAGTCATTGGATGTATCGTTACCGCTTAAATGAGATGCGAAGATTTATGGGAGTTCCGATTACATATAAAATTGGTATCGAGACTTTTGACAATGATTTTAGACAAAAGGTACTGAATAAACATGCAGATTTTAAATCTCCTGAGGAAGTAGCCCGTTATTTTGACTCTCCCTGCCTTTTAGTTGGGATAAAAGGACAAACGAAAGAAATGATAGATACGGATATGGAGATTCTTAAAAAGTATTTCAAGCTAGGGACAATTAATATATATATGAATAATTCCACAAATATCAAAAGGGATGAAAACTTAATTCATTGGTTTTGGAACAAATATCAGTATCTTGCAGAAGATTCTTTTGTGGAAATTCTGTTTAAAAATACAGATTTTGGGGTAGGATAATAACGAAAGAGTTAAATTACAAAAAGGTTAAATTACTATTGACAAAATAAATAGCCAATGCTAAACTGAAGATAGTTAAATTAACTAGTATTCATGTGACTGGGTTTGACTAGGCATGGAAGAATTTCAACAAAATTCAGAATGTAATTTTCTGTTGAAATTGTTCCATGCTTTTTTATTTTCAAAGCGTCGGCCGCGCTAAAAACATGAAAGATTTATTTTTCTGCAGAAAGAGGATAGCATGAGGATTATAAAAGTTTTAAATCAAAACGCAGTGATTGTCATGGACAATGACCAGGAAAAAATTGCAGTTGGAAAAGGCATAGGTTTCAATAGGAAAAAAGAAACAAGACTTTCTTTAAAAGATGTTGAACGGCTATTTTCCATGGAGCCGGAAGGACAAAGAAAACTTCAAAATCTTTTGAAAAAGATTGATGAAGCTTCATTTTTGGCATCTGAAACGATTATTGCTTATGCGGAAAAAGTACTGGGCGAAAAGTTGAATGAGCATATTAATATTAGTCTTTCTGATCATATTGCCTTTGCAGCTGAGAACATTCGCGATCAGATTGTAATTAAGAACAAACTGCTTCGGGAGATCGAGATGCTTTATCCTGAGGAATTTGCCATAAGCCAGTGGGCGGTAGATTATCTCACGCAAACACTTGATTTGCCCTTTGACTATGATGAGGCAGGATATATTGCGATTCATATTACCAGTGCCCGAAAGGGGCATATATCCAAAGAAAAAAGTATCCGCGAAGTTACCTTTGTTTCAGAAATTATTAAATTCATTGAAGCAGAGCTTAAAATTGATTTGCATACTGTAGAAATGAATATGGATTATTCTCGTCTGGTCAGTCATCTGCGTTTATTGCTCGAACGTTCTTTTCATAAAGACTATACCTTTATTGATCCGGAGATGTTCGAGACCATAAAGAATAAATACAAAGAAAGTTACAAGTTATCTAAGAAAATTACCGTTGTTCTTAGTCGGGACTATCATTTCTCGATTCCGGACGATGAATTGGGCTTTTTGACAATTCATATTGAACGACTGCGACAAACAAAAAAATAATTATTTATTAGGGAGAGAAAAAATGAAGACGTATTTACAAAAAATGGGAAAATCTCTGATGCTTCCGGTGGCGACACTGCCGATTGCTGCTTTATTTACAGGGATTGGTTATTGGATCGATCCATCGGGCTGGGGCGCAAATAATATTTTAGCAGCTTTCTTGATTCAAGCCGGTAAAGCTATTCTGGACAATTTAGGAATATTATTTGCAGTTGGCTTGGCGCTAGGGATGTCAAAAGACAGAGATGGTGCGGCTGCCTTAAGTGGATTGGTTGCTTTTTTAGTTCCTATGAAACTTCTTAATGCAGATACTGTAGGCATATTTTTGAGTACTGAGCCAGACATTGCTTTTAATGCGATTGATAATGGAAATGTTTTTGTAGGTATTTTAGCCGGATTGGTTGCAGCTGCAATGTATAACCGGTTTAGTAAAGTCCAGTTGCCAATGGCCTTATCTTTTTTCAGTGGTAAGCGCCTTGTTCCTATCATGACTGCTGCTTGTATGTTGGTTTGCTCGGCTGCTTTGATTTTTGTTTGGCCGCCAATATATGGAGCCTTAGTGGCTTTCGGAAAAATGATTTCTAATGCGGGACCTTTAGGCGCCGGACTGTATGGTTTCTTTAATCGTCTGTTAATTCCTACGGGATTACACCATGCGTTGAATAATGTATTTTGGTTTGACCTGGCAGGCATTAATGATATAGGGAAATTTTGGGGAAATGAAGGTATTAAAGGAATCACGGGTATGTATCAGGCAGGTTTCTTCCCGGTGATGATGTTTGGTCTTCCGGCAGGAGCATTGGCAATCTATCAATGTGCGCGTCCTGAAAAGAAGAAGGTAACCGCATCATTAATGTTGGCCGCAGCTTTTGCATCGTTTTTTACCGGTGTTACCGAACCTTTGGAGTTCTCATTTATGTTTGTGGCATGGCCTTTGTATGTAGTGCATGCACTGCTTACCGGAATTTCAATGTTTGTAGCGGCAACCTTTCATTGGACAGCCGGTTTTAACTTCAGTGCCGGTTTAATCGACTTCGTTTTAAGCTTACGCGTACCGATTGCCAATCAACCATTGATGCTGCTTGTATTAGGTTTAGTCATGGCCGTTATTTATTACTTCACATTTATGTTCGTTATCAAAAAGTTTAATTTGATGACACCGGGACGTGAAGAAGGAAATGATCAGGAAGAAGAGATAGAAGTTGCCGCAGGCAGTAATAAATTTACGGCAAAAGCAACGAAACTGATTGAAGCTTTAGGTGGAAGCGGCAATATTGTATCGATTGATAACTGTGCAACCCGTCTGCGTTTGGTGGTTAATGATATGAGTAAAGTCAATGAAGGAAAAATTAAAGCCGCAGGCGTTCCCGGATTGAAGAAGATTGATAATAAAAATATTCAGGTTATTGTTGGCACTGAAGTACAGTTTGTCGCCGATGAGATGACAAAATTGAAAAAATGAAAATAATGCAATAATTTATCTATAAAAGGTGGTGAAAGAAGTGTTTGGTCGATCAAAAAAAGATAAGAAGGCTTGTGAAGTTTATGCAGTAGCTGCCGGAAAGGTGATTCCCGTCACTGAGGTAAAGGATGAAATGTTTTCTGAAAAGCTCATGGGTGATGGTTATGCTGTTTTACCAATAAAGGGGGAGGTGTTCGCCCCAATAGCCGGAACGATTAAAAGTATTTTTCCAACGAAACATGCCATAGGAATTGAAACAGAAAATGGAATTGAAGTGCTGCTTCATATGGGCGTGGATACTGTTGAGTTACAAGGAGAGCCTTTCGAAGTTCTTGTGAAAGAAAATCAAAAGGTTGCAAAGGGCGATAAAGTTGCCTTGATGGATATCTCCAAAATTGAAAAAGCCGGTAAAGCTACGGACTTGATTATTGTTTTTACAAATCAGGAAGTTGTTGATGAATATAAGTTGGCAAAAAGCGGAGCGTCTGTAGAGGCAAATGAGGTTATCGGAACTGTTTCGGTGAAATAGTACTATGTATGCATGGAAAAGATGCCGATTAGCAAAGCTGTGGCAAAATCACAGCCTTGTTGATCGGTATTTTTGATACTTGTCGATAGGCAGATTTTATGATATAATTTGGCAAGTACAAATTTAAAAAGAGAGGTTTTGTCATGAATTTAACATATAAAAGTACCCGGGGAAGCGAAGAAGTTACAGCGTCTTATGCGATTTTAAAAGGATTGGCCGATGACGGAGGATTATTTGTACCTGCTTATATTCCCAGGATGGATACATCAATTGCTGATTTATCAAGCATGTCCTATCAGGAAGTGGCCTATGAGGTAATGAAGCTGTTTTTAACAGATTTCACAGAACAAGAGCTAAAGGATTGCATCGACAAAGCTTATGATTCGAAGTTTGACACTAAGGATATTGCCCCGCTTACATATGCGGATGGTGTTTGGTTTTTAGAATTATTCCATGGAGCTACGATTGCGTTTAAAGATATGGCATTATCGATATTACCCCATCTGTTAACGACTTCGGCAAAGAAAAACAATGTAACTAACGAGATTGTTATATTAACTGCCACATCAGGTGATACTGGGAAGGCGGCTATGGCAGGTTTTGCAGACGTTAAAGGGACCCGGATTATTGTATTTTATCCTAAAGACGGTGTCAGCCCTATTCAGGAGATGCAGATGCTTACTCAAAAGGGAAGCAATACATCTGTAGTTGGTATTCATGGCAATTTTGATGATGCCCAGACGGGTGTTAAGAATCTGTTTAATGACAAACAGTTAGCTAAGGAATTAGATGCTAAAGGCTTTCAATTTTCATCGGCTAATTCGATTAATATAGGAAGATTAGTTCCCCAGATTGTATATTATGTTTATGCTTATGCCAAACTGGTTAAAAATGGGGAACTGGCTGATGGTGAACAGATGAATGTTGTTGTGCCTACCGGGAATTTTGGCAACATACTGGCAGCATATTACGCAAAGAATATGGGGCTGCCCATAGCGAAGCTGATTTGTGCTTCCAATGAGAATAAAGTGCTTTATGATTTCTTTGCCACCGGCAGTTATGATAGAAACAGAGAATTTATTCTGACATCATCTCCTTCAATGGATATTCTCATTTCCAGTAACTTAGAGCGTTTGATTTATAAAATTGCCGGGGATGATGAAGAGAGGAATAAGGAACTGATGGCTGGACTTAGTAAAGGCGGTCAATATTCTATTTCAGAAGACATGAAGATACAGCTTAAAGACTTTTATGGTGGTTATGCAACGGAAGAAGAATCAGGCAAGGCGATTGCGGATATTTATCATAAAACAGGTTATATTATTGATACCCATACGGCGGTGGCCGCTGCTGTTTGTCAAAAATACAGGCTTAACAGTGGTGATGAAAAGATAACCGTTATCGCATCAACAGCAAGCCCGTATAAATTTGCCAGGAGCGTTATCTCTGCTATAGATGATAAGTATAAAGATTTATCAGAATTTGAATTAATTGATGAAATGCACCGGTTATCTAAGGTTGCTATTCCTTCCGCAGTCGAGGAGATTAGAAGTGCTAAGATACGTCATACAACGCAGTGTGATGTCAATCAGATGGAGCATATCGTAAAGAGTTGGTTAGGAATAAACTAATCAGTCTGAAAAGAGGGTATTGAGAAAGTTGTTAGATTTTCTCAATACCCTCTTTAAGCTGATACTAATAGCCTAATTCTTTACCGACCAGAATGACTTTAATACGTCCCGGAATGTGGGCGCGTCTGGTGACTACAAGATGAGAGCAGATACACTCAGGGCTTAAGCAGTCCCCGCATTTACCGGTCTGGGCACAGGGGGTTTTCATATCAAGACGGACAACATTGGCAGGAGCAGCCATGTTTCTAACGCGCTTAACTGCTGACTCAACATCTGTACATACTTTATTCATTCCGGCAATGATAATAACATTGTCCGGTCCATAAATAAATGGTGCCAGACGGTTTCCTCTACCGTCTATATTGACTAGCTGGCCATCAAGCGTGATGGCATTGGAGCTCATAAAATAAAAATCACAAGTGGCAATTTTTCCGTATAGTTCTTTTTGTTCTTCCGGGGTCTGTGCCGTTGTCCTGTCATAAAGAACACAGTCAGTTGTATGAAGGGCGTTCATAAGGCCGATTTCTTTTAATGTTTCCGAACCTCCCCAGGAGACACTACATCCGGGCGTAAGAAAACGAACTGCTGTTGTAACAGCCTCTTCATTCGTAGTGGTGTAGTACGCTTCAATACCTCGGCGGGAAAACTTTTCAATAAGCGTATCAGCAAGGTTTTCATAATTTTTTTCCTTTGGTGTCATCGATATTCCTCCTCTACATTAACATTAATCACCTGATTTATAAGGTCTATTAGAATTATATCACATATATACCTAAATAGTAACGCAACAAATATAAAGAAGAATTGTTTTTTTGATGAAAGAAACGTATAATAATATAGAAACGGATATGAGGGGGCCAAAAAGCAATGAATTCGACAGATAGACGAAGAGAGATTTTTAATATCATACAAGCTGATAAATCGGTTGAAGTTAATCAGCTTGCTAAAAAGTTTGCCGTATCAACGATGACGATCAGGCGGGATTTAACTGAATTTGAAAAGCAGGGTGTCGTAACGACAACCTATGGTGGTGCCTATTTAAACAAAGGTGTTTCTATTGAGCCGGATTTCTTTTTAAGAACAAATCAAATGTTGGATAAAAAACAAATGATAGCAAGAGCGGCCATAAAGCATATTGATGAAGGCGACACCATTATTATTGACTGTGGAACAACAACACTGGAATTAGTTAAGCTGATTCCTGACAAGAAAATCAAGGTTATTACTAATTCGTGGCCGGTTGCCTATTATTTAAAAAAACGGCCTAATGTGACTTTAATATTGGCACCGGGAGAATATGACCATATATCTGCAGGCACTTTCTCTGGACAAACCATAGCCTTTTTCAAACAATTTAATGCCGATAAAGTTTTTATGGGTACCCATGGCTTTGATATCCGGCATGGCGCTACGGTACCGGAAATATTGGATGCCGATGTAAAGAAAGCATTATTAGATGCCGGCAAGACAAAATTTCTATTGGCCGACAGTGGCAAGTACAATCACAGCTATTTAGTCACTCATGCCAGATTAGAGTTATTTGACTATTTGATTGTTGACGATAGTATTGGAGAAGAAAATGCCAGGTCTCTTAGTGGTGTATGCAAACACCTTATCATAGCCGAAAATGATTGTTAAAGAATTTAAAAATGAGTATTGATTATATTTATTTCGGTGATATAATAGAACACAGTGCTTTGGGATAGGAGTGATACGATGACAAAGGACATGACAAAAGGTGTTCCCTGGAAGCTGATTTTGTTTTTTACAATTCCAATTCTGATTGGTAATGTTTTTCAACAATTCTATAATATGGCGGATACAATCATTGTTGGAAGATTTATTGATATTGATGCATTAGCTGCTGTTGGGGCTACCGCTCCGGCATTGTTTTTGGTACTGGGATTTTCCATTGGCATGACTGGTGGTTTTGGAATTATCGCTGCCCAGAAGTTTGGCGCCGACGATGAAGAAGGCGTTCGTTACAGTGTTGCCACTTCGATTATATTGTGCAGCATTATCACTGTTATATTGACATTTGTTAGTATGTTGACGGCAAATGCCTTACTAAAAGCGATGAACACACCGGAAAATATTATGGCGGAAGCACTTCTTTACATAATGATTATGTATGCGGGTACAGGTGCAGTGATTTACTATAATATGATAGCCAGCATATTGAGAGCCTTAGGCGACAGTAAGACACCATTGTATTTTCTTGTGTTTTCTTCACTGTTGAATATTATTCTCGACTTAGTATTGATTATTGTATTTCATATGGGGGTTGCAGGTGCCGCTGTAGCTACGGTGATTTCACAATTGGTGTCAGCTGTACTATGTACTTTTTATACTGCCAAAAAGTATAAAATATTAAGTTTGAAAAAATATCACTTTAAAATTAATCAGCGGCTGGTAACTGCCCATTTAAAGCTTGGGCTTCCCATGGCTTTGCAGTCATCAATTACTTCCATAGGCGTTATGGTTTTACAATCCGCATTGAATGCTTTTGGTTCCGATGTCATTGCGGCTTATACAGCGGCGAACAAAGTAGAGGCTATCATTATGCAAATTTTTAATTCTCTGGGAATGACCATGGCAACCTATTGCGGTCAGAATATGGGTGCTAATCAAATCAGCCGTATTAAGCAGGGGGTAAAAAGCAGTACGATTATGTGCCTGATTGGTTCGGGGATTGGTATATGTATTAATGTTTTTGCCGGGAGTTTTTTAACCGGTTTATTTATGAATGAAATTGATATCGGAATTTTAAGGTATGCACAGCAATATTTAAATATAGTAGCGGTTTTTTATCCGCCGCTGGCATTGCTGTTTTTATATAGAAATGTACTTCAGGGGGTAGGTGACTCATTATTTCCCATGTTGGGAGGAGTGACAGAATTTGTGGCAAGATTGCTTGTTATTTTTACGTTACCGACTATACTGGGATATCTAGGTGTGTGTTTAGCTTCACCGGTTGCATGGTTAGCAACGGCAGTGCTTCTGCTCGTTAGATACCGACTATGGATTAAGAACTTATCTAAAGAAATAGAAAGTAAACATGACTTTACATAGAATTTACAGAGGTATTTATTAAACTTTACATAAACGATTTATAATAAGAATAATCGACAATGTACATAGGAGGATATTTGTATGTCTATGAATGACTTGGAAGCGCTTTTTAATTTTATTGGAGGACTTGGTATGTTCCTCTATGGCATGAATGTGATGGCCGACGGTCTCCAAAAGTCTTCCGGAAAAAAGATGAAAAAATTACTGGAGATATTAACAAACAACCGTTTAATTGCCGTATTAGTAGGCGCAGGGGTGACTGCTATTATCCAGAGCAGTTCGGCGACAACAGTTATGATTGTGGGATTTGTTAACGCCGGACTGATGAATCTTTCTCAGGCCGTAGGGGTTATCATGGGTGCTAACATTGGTACAACAATTACGGCATGGATTGTTTCCATGAGTGAATGGGGGGCATTTTTTAAGCCGGAATATTTAGCGCCGTTGTTTATTGGCATAGGTGCCTTTAGCATGCTCTTTACGAAAAGCCAGAAAAAGAAACTGGTAGCTGAAATCTTGATTGGATTCGGTTTGTTGTTTATTGGACTGACATTCATGTCAGATGCCATCGTTCCCTACCGCGATGCGCCAATATTTGCGACAGCTTTTCAAATATTGGGAAGAAACCCTTTCCTCGGCATATTAACAGGAGCAGTGGTTACTGCGGTTATTCAGAGCTCCTCGGCCTCAGTTGGTATATTACAGACGCTTGCCATGAATGGTCTGGTAACTTGGAATTCGGCAATTTTTATTACCTTAGGTCAGAATATAGGAACTTGTATTACGGCTGTTATATCAAGTATAGGTGCCAATAGAACGGCCAAAAGAGCTGCTTTTATTCATTTCCTTTTCAATTTTATCGGTGCGGTGATTTTTGGTATAGTTATGTTTGTTTTGTTTTCTTTGAATAAAGCATGGGCTTATTCTGATATTAGCAGTGTCCAAATCTCCATATTTCATACGATATTTAATGTGATGAATACGGTTGTTTTGTTTCCGTTTGCCAATCAATTGGTTAAAGTATCTGAGCTTGTTCTTAGAGATAAAGCAAAAATATCTGCTGAAAAAACGGACGATAAAATCACGCTGCGTCATTTAGACAATCGTATTTTAGAAACGCCGACTTTCGCTGTACAGAATGCTGTGCTGGAAGTTGTACGGATGGGTGAGACCACTTACGATAATGCAAAATTGGCATTTGAAGCTGTTTTGGAAAATGACAATGACAAGGCAGATGAAGTTTATAGGCAAGAAGAGGTAATTGATGAGATGGCAAGACTGATTTCAGATTATTTAGTGCAGATTAGCAATCTATCTTTGAGTGAGCAGGAGCAGAAATTAGTTAATCATTTGTTCTATACGGTTGGTGATATTGAGCGCGTGGGAGACCATGCGGAAAACCTGGCGGAACTTGCTGAATTTAAAGTGGAAAATAATATTGAATTTTCGGGCAAGGCAAGCGAGGAATTAGGCGGAGTTATGGAATTTGTAACGAACAGTCTTGTCTATGCCATTAAGGCCAGATCAGAAGCAAGTGTTGATTTTGCGGATAAGTCAGTGGAATATGAAGATCTCGTGGATTATGTAGAAAGTGAACTGAGGGAAAAGCATATAGAAAGACTGGCTAAAAACTTATGCAAGCCGACATCAGGGGTTGTCTATCTTGATGTCCTGAGTAATTTAGAAAGAATCTCGGATCATGCAGAAAACATTGCGAATTATGTCAAAGATGAGGTATAATAATATCTGGTGGTCAATGCACCATATCCTTGTTCAAGAGGTGGCTTATGAGCGAAACCATATATTATGTAGAAGATGATACTAATATTAGGGAATTAGTTGTTTATGCCCTGAAATCTTCGGGATTTCAGGCGGCAGGATTCGAAAACGCAAAAGAATTTTTTGCTGGTCTTGGCGGCATTAGACCGGATATGATTCTTTTAGATGTCATGCTCCCTGATGAAGATGGTCTGTCAGTATTGAAGAAATTAAAGAAAGATGTTATATTAAAAGACATCCCACTGATTATTCTCACTGCTAAATCGGCTGAATATGATAAAGTCAAAGGTTTAGATTTAGGTGCTGATGATTATGTGACAAAACCTTTTGGTGTTATGGAATTAATATCCAGAATAAAAGCGGTACTCCGGCGCAGCAAAAGTAAAGAAAAGCAAGATATTATTGAATTTGAAAATATTCGTTTAGATTATGATCAGCATATGGCTTTTGTGGAAGAACGGCAAATTGAGCTGACGCACAAAGAATTTGATTTACTTGGTTACTTAATGAGAAACCGGGGTATTGTATTGTCCAGGGAGAAGCTTTTGAATGCAGTTTGGGATTTAGATTATGAGGGTGAGAGCCGCACTGTTGATGTCCACATCGGTTCTTTGCGGCAAAAACTAGGGGCCAGCGGTCAAATGATAGCCACAATACGTGGTGTTGGCTATAAAATAGGAAGAATAAAATGAAAAAACAAATCATTCAAAAAATGTGTTTATTAACAACCATACTCACCGTTGTTCTTGTTATCTTCATGTTCTTTGTTTTTAATCATGTCTTAGATCAGCAAATCAGTATCGATACAATGGTGAGAGAAGCTTTACCATTCTTGATAATCATATATCTATCAGCGATGATAATCACTCTCTTATTGGCAATTAAAGTGACCAATCATATAACTTCGCCGATTGAAAATAGTGAGCAAAGCAAAGAACGGCAGAAGAATGAGAAAATGCGGCGTGAATTTTCCGCAAATGTATCGCATGAATTAAAGACCCCACTAACGTCTATTTCAGGATATGCTGAATTAATGAAAAACGGAATGGTACAACCAGAAGATGTGCCTGCTTTTGCTGAAAAAATATATAAAGAAGCTGTCAGACTGATGAAACTTATTAACGATACAATTAGAATTTCCGGTCTTGATGAACGAAAAGTCGGGATTGAGAAAGAGCAAGTAGATTTGATGCAAATCGCTTTAGATATCAAGGAACGGTTGGAGGTCCTTCCGGACAATAATAAGGTAACCATCGAAATCTGCGGTCAGCCGGTAAAGGTTTTAGCAGTACGCCAAATGATAGATGAGCTTTTTTATAATTTATGCGAGAATGCAATGAAATACAATAAAACCGGGGGAAGTGTAAAAATAACCATTGGTGAGGCATCGGGAAAAGCAAGAATTGAAATCGTCGATACCGGAATTGGGATTCCAAGGAAGCACCAAGACAGGGTCTTTGAGCGCTTTTACAGTGTCGATAAAAGCCATTCAAGGCAGATTGGCGGTACCGGTCTGGGTCTGGCTATTGTCAAGCATGTAGTAGAATATCATGATGGAGAAATTATTTTATCCAGTGAAGAAGGAAAAGGAACAAAAATTGTTGTGTTGTTATGAAGGAGTATCTATGTCTAAAGCGTTATATATTGCAGAAAAACCTAGTGTTGCCAGAGAATTTGCGAAAGCACTGAATATCCAGGGAAGAAATAAAGATGGCTATTTAGAAGCTGATGGAGCCATCGTTACTTGGTGTGTAGGTCATCTTGTAACGATGAGTTATCCAGAGGCTTATGATGAGCGTCTGCGGAAATGGCGTTTGGAAACCCTTCCGTTTTTACCAAAAGAGTTTAAATATGAAGTGATTGATGGTGTGAAGAAACAATTTAATATTGTAAAAGATCTGCTTAACCGGAAAGATGTTGATACAATATATGTATGTACAGATTCAGGAAGAGAAGGAGAGTACATATATCGTCTTGTAGATCAGATGTCCGGTGTTTCTGGAAAAGCAAAAAAACGGGTCTGGATAGATTCCCAGACGGAAGAGGAAATATTAAGGGGAATCAAGGAAGCGAAAGATTTATCTGATTATGATAATCTGGCTGATGCCGCTTATTTACGGGCTAAAGAAGATTACCTGATGGGAATTAATTTTTCCAGATTATTAACCTTAAAATACGGCCAGGTTATTTCCAATCATATGAAAACAAAATATACGGTGCTTTCTGTGGGCCGGGTAATGACCTGTGTTCTCGGAATGGTTGTCAGGCGGGAACGAGAAATCAGGTCATTTGTAAAGACGCCCTTTTACCGTGTTCTTGCAAAAACGAAATTAAGGGATAAAGTACTTGAAGCTGAATGGAAGGCTGTAGATGGTTCTAAATATTTCAATTCCCCATTATTATATAAAGAAAACGGTTTTAAAAAAGAAGCGGATGCAAAGAACTTAATCAATTATTTACAAGAAGAAGAACCGGTAGCAGGCTTTATTGAAACTATTAGTAAAAAGAAAGAAAAGAAAAACCCACCATTACTCTATAATTTGGCAGAACTGCAAAATGAATGTTCAAAAATATTTAAATTAAGTCCCGATGAAACTTTAAAAATAGCTCAGGAATTATACGAAAAAAAATTGATTACTTATCCAAGAACAGATGCCAGGGTTTTATCGACAGCAGTTACGAAGGAAATCACCAAAAATATTGACGGACTTAAAAATTTCCCTCCGGTTTCAGCTTTTGTGGAGGAGATTATGCAGTTAGGAAGCTATAAATCCATCGGACGCACTCGTTATGTCAATGATAAGCAAATCACCGATCATTACGCAATCATACCTACCGGTCAGGGGTTCGGAACCCTTAAAGGCCTGTCTTCCTCGTCTTTTAAAGTTTATGAATTGATTACAAGACGATTTTTAAGCATTTTCTATCCGCCGGCACAATATCAAAAAGTAAGCTTTATATTCAATGTCCGCGGCGAACGTTTTTTTGCCAACTATAAGATTTTGATTGATGAAGGTTATCTAAAAGTCATCCAAAATTCCGAAAAAACTGTAGCGGAAGGCAAGGAAAATAGTGAACAGTCAGATATGACCTTTATTGAAATATTAAGTCAGATACGTAAGGGCGAGAAAATAATAATTGATAAACTCTTTATTAAAGAAGGCGAAACAACACCACCCAAGCGTTATAATTCCGGTTCCATCATATTGGCAATGGAAAGTGCCGGACAACTGATTGAAGATGAAGACTTGCGAGCACAGATTAAAGGGAATGGAATCGGAACCAGCGCGACAAGGGCCGAAATACTAAAGAAGCTTATAACAATAAAATATCTGAATTTAAATAAAAAGACGCAAATCATTACGCCGACGTTGCTGGGAGAGAACATCTTTGATGTTGTAAATTGCTCGATAAAATCATTGCTAAACCCTGAATTAACGGCCAGTTGGGAGAAGGGATTGAATTATGTTGCCAATGGAAGTATCACTACCAAGGAGTATATGGTTAAATTGGAACATTTTATTTGTTCGAAAACGAATGGTGTCTTAAGTGGGAATAATCAATACCTTTTGCTAGAAAAATTCGAAGAAAATGGCAGAAATTATCGCAAAGCATAGACGAAATGAACATTTTTAATGTTGTTTTGCTGGACACAGGACGCTAGAAATGATAGAATAAGTATAAATTTTTTCATTAAAGAAGATGGAGGATTATATTTATGTGTGGTATAGTTGGTTATATTGGTAATGCCCAGGCAGCGCCAATACTATTGGAGGGTTTATCTAAACTAGAGTATCGCGGTTATGATTCGGCCGGACTGGCAGTATTTGACGGTCATAAAATTAATATGATAAAAACAAAGGGAAAGATTAAGAATCTAAGGGAATTAACCCACGAAGGTGCCGATTTAGAAGGCACTGTGGGAATTGGTCATACCAGGTGGGCTACCCATGGTGCCCCTTCAGATATGAACTCCCATCCCCATGCTAACAGCAGCGAGACGATTTCTATTGTACATAATGGGATTATTGAAAATTATCTGTTTTTGAAAAACAGACTTGAAAGCAAAGGTTATACTTTTCAATCTGAAACGGACACAGAAGTTGTTGCCCATTTGATTGATTACTATTTTGATGGTGATTTGTTAAAAACGCTGACAACCGTCATGACCAGAATAGAAGGTTCTTATGCTCTGGGTATTATAAGTCGGGATAATCCCGATGAAATCGTTGCCGTTAAAAAGGATAGCCCTTTAATTGTTGGCATTTCAGATGACGGGAATTTTATCGCCTCGGATATACCGGCAATATTAAAGTATACAAGAAAAGTTTATATTCTTGAAGAAGGAGAAATTGTAAAACTTACAAGGGATTCGGTAACTGTTTATAATGAAGATTTAGAAATTGTCGATAAAGAAATCACGGAAATCCTTTGGGATGTTTTGGCTGCCGAAAAGGGCGGTTATGAACATTTCATGATGAAGGAAATGCATGAACAGCCTAAAGGTGTCAGAGATACGATTCAGCCAAGGATTAAAGATGGTAAGGTAATGATTAACGAATTAAGGATGACCGAGTTACAAATCAAAAATATCCGAAAAATATTTATTATCGCATGTGGTTCTGCCTATCATGCAGGTGTAACCGGTAAATATGTGATTGAAGAACTAGCCAGAATACCGGTGGAAGTTGACCTTGCTTCTGAATTTCGTTATCGAAACCCGATTTTTGAAGAAGATTCAATGGCTATTATCATCAGTCAATCAGGAGAAACGGCGGATACGTTAGCGGCTATGCGGGAAGCTAAAAAACATGGTGTGCGTACCCTTGCTATTGTCAATGTGGTGGGGAGTTCCGTGGCACGAGAAGCTGATGATGTCCTCTATACATGGGCCGGTCCGGAAATTGCGGTAGCGACAACAAAGGGATATACAACCCAGTTAAGCGCACTTTATCTTTTGGGGATGTATTTTGGCTATATCAGGGATAAAATCACAGCAAAAGACTATAAAGATATGGTGGCGGAATTGACGCTTCTTCCTGATAAAATACAGAGACTTTTAGAGGAAAAAGAGTCGATTCAATATCTGGCAGACCGTTATATCGGATTGCAGGATGTGTTCTTCTTAGGCAGAGGCATTGATTATGCCACAGCACTTGAAGCTTCACTGAAATTAAAAGAAATTTCCTATGTCCATTCTGAGGCATATGCAGCGGGAGAGTTGAAACATGGAACCATTTCTCTAATTGAGGACGGAACATTTGTGGTAGCCATTGCGACTGAAGAGCATTTATATGGTAAGATTGTAAGCAATATCATCGAAGTCAAATCAAGAGGGGCATTCGTTCTCGCTGTAACTAATGAGGATAATCGGGATATAGAAAAGAATACCGATTATGTATTTTATATTCCCAAGACGAATAAAAATTTTACGGGTCTGTTAGCAACAATTCCGATGCAGCTCTTTGCCTATTATGTGGCTGTGGCAAAAGGCTGTGATGTGGATCAGCCGAGGAATCTGGCGAAATCGGTTACTGTGGAATGAGGAATGTAATAGAAAAGTATTGAAATTTAAAAGATATAGTTATATAATGACTATTGAAAGATTGACCAATTTTTAGTAACAAAAACAGATAATTATGATACCATCCATTGTCAATGGAGGGCACAAAAAGGAGAGAACTATCATGAAAGAAGTAGTTATTGTGAGTGCTTGCAGAACACCTATCGGATCCTTTGGCGGAAGTTTAAAAGACGTGGCCGCAGCAGACTTAGGTGCAGTGGTTGTTAAGGAAGCCATAAAGAGAGCCGGTATAGAAGCCGGTCAGGTTGATGAATTAATTTTTGGCAACGTCCTTCAGGCCGGTCTTGGACAAAATGTAGCTCGTCAAGTATCTGTGAAGGCCGGTCTTCCGGATGAATGTACTGCCATGACTATAAATATTGTCTGTGGCTCAGGTTTAAAATCAGTAGCCCTGGCGGCTAACCAGATCATCTCAGGTGAGTCTGATGTTGTTGTTTGCGGTGGAACTGAGAATATGAGCGCTGCACCTTATGCCGTTCCTTCGGCTCGCTGGGGAGCCAGAATGGGTAATGCACAGATGGTAGACGTGGCTGTCAACGATGGCTTATGGGATGCTTTTAATGATTACCATATGGGTATTACTGCTGAGAATGTTGCCGAGAAGTGGAACATAACACGGGAAATGCAAGATGAGTTTTCTGTAAAGAGCCAGAATAAAGCGGAAGCGGCAATTAAGGCAGGGAAATTTACTGATGAAATCATACCGGTTGTTATACCCCGAAGAAAAGGTGATCCGATTATATTTGATACGGATGAATTCCCTAAGTTCGGTTCTGCGTTGGAAAAGGTGGCAAAACTCCGTCCGGCATTTAAGAAAGATGGTACGGTAACTGCTGCCAATGCTTCCGGCATTAATGACGGCGCCGCAGCATTTGTTGTAATGTCTAAAGAAAAAGCGGTTAAACTGGGTGTTAAGACGATGGCAACGGTGGTGTCCTATGCAACCGCCGGTGTTGATCCGAAGATTATGGGTATAGGTCCGGTGCCGGCAACGAAGAAAGCTCTGAAAAGAGCAGGATTAGACGTTAAAGATCTTGATCTCATTGAGGCCAATGAAGCGTTTGCCGCTCAGGCGATAGCAGTTTGCAAGGATTTAGAGCTTAACAAAGATATTGTTAATGTTAATGGTGGCGCTATTTCGCTTGGTCATCCAATCGGTGCTTCTGGTGCCCGCATTTTGGTTACGTTACTTTATGAAATGGAGAAAAGAGATGCAAAAACCGGCTTAGCAACACTTTGTATCGGTGGGGGTCAAGGACAGGCTTTAATTGTTAAAAGATAAGTTTATTTGTTATTGAAGAATTAGGAGGACTATTAAATGGCAAAAGTACAGCAAATAAGTGCGTCAGCTGCTGCCGATCTGGTTAAGGACGGGATGTCTGTTATGGTTGGTGGTTTTATGACTTGCGGGACTCCGGAAGACCTTGTTGACGCAATAGTTGAAAAGGGAGTTAAGGATTTAACGATTATATGTAATGATGCGGGTTATCCTGCTAAAGGCGTCGGGAAATTAATTGCCAATGGACAGGTTAAGACAATTATTGCTTCACATGTCGGATTAAATCCTGAATGCGGACGGTTATACAGTGCCGGAGAACTGGAATTAATATTAGTACCTCAGGGGACTTTAGCTGAGCGGGTACGATCAGCAGGTGCAGGCCTTGGTGGCTTTTTGACACCGACCGGTGTCGGAACAACAGTTGGTGAGGGAAAAGATGTTATTACCATAGATGGGGTTGAGTTTCTTTTAGAAAAACCCCTAAAAGCAGATGTTGCACTCATATCAGGGAATTTAGTAGATAAAGTAGGTAATATAAAATATCGCGGAGCGACTAGAAACTTTAACCCGCTCATGGCGACAGCGGCAGAAACGGTCATTGTCCAAGCTGACAGTATTGTTGAAGCCGGAGCCATCGGAACGGAGAATGTTGAAACTCCTGGAATTTTTGTAGATTACATTGTAGGAGGTGGCAAATGATGGATACAAAAGGATTTATCGCAGCAAGAGTTGCAAAAGAATTGAAAAATGGTGACATTGTTAATTTGGGTATTGGTCTTCCAACACTGATTCCGAACTACTTAGATCCGGAAATAGAGATTACATTACAATCAGAAAATGGATTTATCGGTTTAGGTGCCACTCCTAAAGAAGGAGAGGAAGATCCATATATTGTCAATGCCGGAGGTCAACCGGCGTCTATTAAGCCTGATGGTGCCTTTTTTGACAGTGCCTTTTCATTTGTGATTATCCGTGGGGGGCATGTGGATGCCACGGTATTAGGTTCGCTACAGGTAGATGAAAAAGGGAATATTGCCAACTGGATTATTCCCGGTAAGATGGTTCCTGGTATGGGAGGAGCTATGGATTTGGTTGTTGGTGCTAAAAAAGTTATTGTTGCCATGGAACATACGAATAAAGGTAAACATAAAATATTAAAAGAATGTACGCTTCCTCTGACTGCAAAAGGTCAGGTAAATATAATCGTGACTGAGATGGCGGTGATGGATGTTACTGAAGATGGTCTGGTATTGAAAGAATATAATCCGGAATATACAATAGAACAAATTCAGGAAGCCACAGAGGCTCGGTTAATTATTGCCGACGATATAAAACCTATGCTTTAACATTGAATAAAAAAACCGCTTTGATATTGAAGCGGTTTTTTTATGGAGAACCCCTCCATTGTCAATGGAAGGTACGGTTGCAGGAATTGTAATATGTCAATTCATTATGCGAAAACTTTATGTTTTTTTTTATCTATGAACGTGATATACTAAAACAAGATGTATTTTTTGGGGTAGTCAATACTTATAGATGAGGTGCTAAAATGGAAATGGATTTACTTAGGCAGATTGAAAGTTCATATCATTCCTTTAGTAAAGGGCAAAAATGTATCGCCAATTATGTGATGAATAACTATGATAAAGCTGTCAATTTGACTGCAGCAAAGTTAGGCCGGATTGTTGGTGTCAGTGAATCTACGGTGGTACGCTTTGCAACTGAATTGGGATTTAAAGGGTATCCCGGTTTTCAGAAGGCTCTGGATGAAATTGTTAAAAACAAGCTTAATTCCATTCAAAGAATTGCTCTCACAACGACGCGGCTTGAAGAAGATAAAGTCTTAGATACGGTACTTCAGAGTGATTATGAGAATTTAAGATTTACAAAAGAGCAGATGAACAATGAGGACTTTGACCGAGCAATAGATTTGATATCTGATGCGAGGAAAATCTATATTGTCGGCGGTCGTAGCTGTGAAGCCTTGGCGCAGTTTATGGGTTACTATTTGAATTATATTTTTGATAATGTTAAGTTAATCAGTTCCAACAGTGTGACCGTATCCTTGGAAGAAATACATAGAATGAATAGTGAGGATGTCATCATCGGCGTCAGCTTTCCCAGATACTCTATTGACACTGTCAGAGTCATAGAGTTCTCCCAGAAAAGGAATGCGAAAATAATCACGATAACGGATAGCAACGCATCACCAATGATAAAATATTCAGATTGTAAGTTGTTTGCTAAAAGTGATATGGTATCCGTTGTTGACTCATTGGTGGCACCATTGAGCCTGATTAATGCGCTTATTGCGGCATTGAGTATCCGTAATAAGGATAGGGTCGTTGCTTCAATGGAGACACTTGAAGACATATGGGAAGAATTTAGCGTCTATAAAGATGCCGATTCAGATAGCCGTGGGCAGCCATGAAAGAAGTGTTGATTGTAGGCGGCGGGGCAGCAGGGATGTTGTCGGCAATTATGGCCGCCAGAAAAGGACATAAGGTCTTTTTATTTGAGAAAAATGAAAAATTAGGGAAAAAGCTATTTATAACAGGTAAAGGACGCTGCAATATCACCAATGCCTGTGATGTGGAAGAACTATTGAAAAACATAGTTTCAAACAGCAAATTTCTCTATAGTGCATTTTACACATTTGCAAGCTATGATATGATTAGTTTCCTTGAAGATTTGGGGCTGACGACTAAGATAGAGAGAGGTAATCGGGTATTTCCTGCTTCCGATAAGTCTTCTGATGTCATTGTAGTCATGCAAAAGGAGATAAAGCGACTGGGAGTCGAAGTTTTTTTAAATTCTCGGGTAATAGATATTCATGTTGATAATCAGAAATTTAAATATTTAGTATTAAGCAACGGTGAAAAATTTAACGGTGATGCCGTCATAATTGCAACCGGAGGTCTATCTTATCAAACGACAGGCGCAACCGGTGATGGCTATAAGTTTGCCGGGCAGATGGGACATACGATTACACCAACATCACCTTCCCTGGTTCCTTTCAATATTAAAGAATCATGGAGTAAAGAACTTCAAGGCCTGTCATTAAAGAATATAAAATTTACAATGAAGTCCGGTAAAAAAACTATTTTTGAAGATTTTGGCGAATTAATTTTTACTCATTTCGGTATCAGCGGCCCGCTGGTTTTAAGTGCCAGTGCTTATTATGCAGGAACCAACTTAAGCTGCCAGATTGATCTTAAACCGGCGCTTGACTTAGAACAATTGGATGCAAGACTCATCAGAGACTTTAAGAAATATCATAACAAACAATTTCGTAATGGATTGGGAGATTTACTTCCTACAAAATTAATACCGGTGATTGTGCGTTTATCCGAAATAGATTCCTTCAAAAAAATCAGTGAAGTAACCCGAGAAGAACGTTTACGCCTGTGCCGATTAATGAAGAACCTGACGATGACGATATCAGGACTAAGAAATTATAATGAAGCCATTATCACAAAAGGCGGGATTGCTGTGAATGAAGTTAATCCATCAACGATGGAATCAAAAATAATTAAGAATATATACTTTATCGGGGAAGTGTTGGATATCGATGCACTTACCGGTGGGTTTAATTTACAGATCGCATGGTCTACGGCATACACAGCCGGAATCAGTATATCATAACGGAGGGTAAATATGGGCTTTAATATTGCTATTGACGGACCTGCAGGTGCCGGGAAGAGCACAATTGCAAAAGGGATTTCAAGAAAACTTGGCTTTATATATGTGGATACCGGAGCGATGTATCGAGCTTTGGCACTATACTTTATCAGAAATCAGAGCAAGTCAGATGAAGAAGAGAAAATATCAAAGCTGCTGGCTGATGTTGACGTGACCATAACTTATATAGATGGAATGCAGCAGGTTATTTTAAATGGTGAAAATGTTACGCCTTTCATCAGGAGTGAGGAAGTAGGGAAAATGGCTTCAGAGTCATCTGTTTATAAAGATGTACGGGCAAAACTATTGGACTTACAAAGGAATCTGGCCAAATCTGCAGATGTGATTATGGATGGAAGGGATATCGGAACCCATGTATTGCCTGATGCGGATTTAAAGATATATTTAACAGCCAGTATCAAAGAACGGGCAAATAGACGTTTTTTGGAGCTTGGCGAAAAAGGAATCGACTGCGAATTATCGCAGATTGAAAAGGATATAGAAGACAGAGATTATAGGGATATGAACAGGGAAATTGCGCCGCTTAGACAAGCAGAGGATGCGATTTGTATTGATTCTTCATTGATGACGATTGATGAAGTGATTCATCGGATTATAGAAATTTATGAAAATAAGGTAAAGGGATAGTGTATGGAAGTCAGATTGGCAAAAACGGCGGGTTTTTGTTTTGGGGTAAAGAGAGCGGTTAATATGGTATACGAAGCGATAGGCGACAAAGAGGTTTATACTTATGGACCGATTATCCATAACGAACAAGTTGTAGCAGATTTGGAAGAAAAAGGGGTTAAGGTTCTTCATTCACTGAAAGAGTTGAAGGACTTGGATAAAGGAACTGTCGTCATACGCTCCCATGGAATTCCAAAAGCAGATTATGATACTATTTTAGCAAAAGGTTTCCGGATGATTGATGCAACTTGTCCGTTTGTCAAAAAGATTCATAAAATAGTACGTGAACAAGGGGAAGAAGGGCGTGATATTATCATTATCGGTAACGCTTCCCATCCCGAAGTAAAGGCCATTAAAGGTTGGTGCGTAACCCCTGTTGAAGTGATTGAAAACATTGACGAAGCTTACAATTTTAATGTTCAAAAAGAAAAAAAGTTGTGCATTGTATCACAAACGACATTTAATTACAATAAATTTAAAGAATTAGTTGAAATTATTTCAAAAAAAGGGTATGATATAAGTTGTTTAAATACGATTTGTAATGCCACAGAAGAAAGGCAGGCAGAAGCTAAAGCGATTGCCGCTTTGGCGGATACCATGATCGTTATTGGCGGCAAGCATAGTTCGAATACGCAAAAACTTTATGAGATAAGTAAAAAAGAATGTAAAGATACTTACTATATACAGACACTTGTTGATTTAGATTTGTCCAGATTAGAATCTATCAGTAACGTAGGTATTACAGCAGGGGCATCAACCCCAAACAAAATTATTGAGGAGGTTCATAAAGCATGTCAGAAATGAGTTTTGAACAATTATTGGAGGCATCATTAAAAACTATAAGAACAGGAGAAGTCGTAGAAGGTACTGTCATTGATGTTAAAGAAGACGAAATCATTTTAAATATAGGCTACAAAGCAGATGGCATTATTACAAGAAACGAATATTCTAATGACCAGAATATTGACTTGAAAGAAATCATCAAGATTGGTGATACGATGCAGGCTAAAGTGATGAAAGTGAATGACGGCGAAGGACAAGTTATATTAACTTATAAACGATTGGCGGCTGAGAGAGGGAACAAAAAGCTTGAAGAAGCGTACAATAATAAAGAAGTTCTCACGGCAAAAGTTACCGGTGTTCTGGACGGTGGTTTAAGTGTCGTTGTTGATGAAGCACGGGTATTTATTCCGGCAAGCCTTGTTTCCGATTCCTATGAGAAGAATCTTGCCAAGTATGACGGTCAGGAGATTTCTTTTGTTATTACAGAGTTCAATCCCCGCAAGCGAAGAATTATTGGGAACAGGAAACAATTATTAGTTGCCGAAAAGCTTGAAAAACAAAAAGAATTATTTGAAAGAATTTCTGTTGGCATGACCGTCACGGGAACAGTAAAGAATGTAACGGATTTTGGTGCCTTCATTGATTTGGGTGGTGCGGATGGTCTGCTTCATATTTCTGAAATGTCATGGGGAAGAGTTGATAATCCCAGACAGTTATTTAAAGTTGGGGACGACATCACCGTATTAATTAAAGACATTCAGGGAGAGAAGATTGCGCTTAGCTTAAAATTTGATGCAACTAACCCGTGGCTGACAGCTTCAGAGAAATATGCGGCCGGCAGCATTGTAGAGGGTAAAGTGGCAAGAATGACAGACTTTGGTGCTTTCATTGAGCTTGAACCCGGTATCGATGCATTATTGCATGTTTCCCAAATTTCTAAAGAACATGTTGAAAAACCAGCTGACGCATTAAAGATTGGACAAGTTGTTACCGCCAAAGTTGTAGATTTTAATGAAGCTGAGAGGAAAATCAGTTTAAGTATAAAAGCTTTAGAATCAGATGAGCCCGTGGAGGCAGCAATGATTAACGATGAGGAAGCCAAAAGTAGTGAACAAGTTTAATAAACTGAAGCTTAAAACATATTTAATTCAATTACTTATTGGTTTGTCCGGTGTTATTATTGGGATTCAATTATTGTATTCGATTTTGTCTGAGATGAAAGAAGTCTATGATATATCTAGCCGGTATGCTTATATCAGTGGAATTATCATTTGCCTTATCCTCTTTGCGGCCGGTATCTTATTTATCCTTAAAGCATTTCATTTTGATAAACAATTATTTAAGGATATGACGAATGAGGAGAAGAATGCCTTCTTAGAGGAATTAGACGAACAGACTACATTATCTTTTGGAACCGATTTGATTGTTACAAAACACTTTTTGATTGTCAGGGCAAAGCACAGGGGAGCAATATTCAGGTTAATTAAAATTGAGAATTTGATTGCTTGTTTTGGGCGTCCTTTTTACGCAGGCAGTGACGAGCTGGTGCAATATGATATCATTTTGTGTGACAAAGACTTTAAGATGTCTGTCTGTGAAGTTAAAGATGAGAATGTTTCTATGATGGAAAAGGCATTTCATACGATTTGTTCTTTGGCACCTTGGGTATTAAGTGAAGATTATGTAGGCTTTTTGAGTAATTATCGTAAAAAAGCACGCCAAAAGGCTTACTTAAAAATGGTAGAGCATCGAAGAGAAAAGATGGAGATAGACGAAGACACAATCCCCGAAGTCCTGATATCGGCGGCAGACTTGATTCAGGCTTTTGAAGCCGAAAAACATCAAAAAGAAGAGGATGCAATCAACAAGTCTCGTAAAAAACGTAAGTTAAAAATCTATAAAAGAAGAAATTAAATCCTTTGCGTACCTGGTGATAAAATTTTTATCTTCCAAACAAGCTGTTTCTGCTTGGAAATATGAAACTTTATCTTGGTGGGAATATTTAAAAGCAGGTGTCTGAGCCAAATTAAATTGGGGAAGATAAACGCCTGTTTTTTTGATATAGCAATTAGCTAAGGTAGCTTTTTGACGGAAGTCTCTATCCACGAATTGTCCGATACTTTTATGGATAGCCTGATCTTCAGCCGGAAGATAGTAATAATCCTTTGGATTATCATAAAAAAACTTTAGGGTTCCGTTAATCAAAGGAATCAATAGTTCGATTTTATAGGCCGATGTTGTCAGTGTGAAAAAATCGGTGGTTTTTGTCAGTGGAATAGGCATATAAAAGTCCGTTTTCAGACAAAGGCTTACCGAGGTGTTTAGGATATAACTATCGACGCTTTTAAAAGTCTCATTAAAAATATCTGCATAACTTAAAATAGGAAGTATATCCAGCATGCCCTTAATATCTTCAAAATTGTGCAGCATAAGGAATTGATATAAACGTCCGTCACCGGTATTTAGATATTTTTGATAGACTGCGATTAAGTCTTTGCCGGAAAATGTGTCTTTTCTACGGAATCCCAAAAATTCTTCGATAGATTTTAGCTTCATATTTTCAATCCCCAGAAATCGTTTATAAGGACGAATTGCATGATAAATATCTAAATGAACAAAATTCTTAAATGAATGCGTAAGACCATAGTGCTTACATTTTTTCTGAATGAAAGGAATATCAAAGGTGGTGCCATTAAATGTAATGAGCGTTTCAAAAGGTGCTAAGAATGTAAAAAAGCTTTCAAGAATATCTATTTCACAATTCCTGTCTTTTTCATCGGCAAACCATTGAACCGTGTGCCAGCTGTCGCCTTCAAAATATGTACAACCGATAAGATAAAGAGCGCAATACGCTGGATTAAATCCGGTTGTCTCAATATCGAAAAAGGCGATTGTATTTAAAGGATATTTTTTTTCTAAAGGGTAATCCAAAGTTATCGTTAAATCATTTCTTGCAATTTTCATAAACTTTCTCCTAAAGATATTGTCTTTGGGTATATTATATAAAAAAAAGCAGATATTATCAATCATTCCAAAGAATGATTTCATTTTTTAGATGGACTAGAGTTTTAGCAGTAAATATGGTAAACTTAAAAAAAGATAATTTGATGATCACAAATTTATCAGATTAGGATTGAGGTAAATATGAAACAAGACATCATCGTTGAAAAAGGCAGACCTTTGCCACTTGGCGTTACGAAAAACGAAAACGGCATTAACTTCTCCATAAGTGCACCTGAGAATGCGGATATAAAACTGATTCTCATTGAAAAGCAATCAAAGGAAGCTGTCATAGAGATTAATATGAAACCATATCTGATGGTTGGATCTATTCATGCTCTGTCTATTAAGAACCTTGACTATAATCTGTATTTTTATGCTTACGAGCAAGGCGGGCAGTTCATAGAAGATACCTATGCTAAAAGTCCTGCTGTGATGAAAAAGTGGGGGGAGATAAAAGACCCCTCTGACAAGCTGCGGTATAGTTTCGACTTTGATGAGTATCAATGGGAAGGTGATGCCCCCTTGGAACTGCCCTATCATGAGCTCATTATGTACAAGCTTCATGTGAGAGGATTTACAAAGCATACTTCTTCTAAAGTTAAATATAAAGGTACTTTTAATGGCATTATCGAAAAAATACCTTATTTAAAGGATTTGGGCATTAATTGCATTGAACTAATGCCGGTCGTAGAATTTGATGAAATTGCCACGAAATGCCAAGGTATCGGCTTAGAAGATGTCTATATGAATTACTGGGGATATGGCAAGGCCCAATATTTGATGCCAAAAGCGGCTTATGCTGCCAGGAAATCAGCAAACAGTGAATTGAAAGATTTAATTAAGGTGCTTCATCAAAATGGTATTGAGATTATCTTAGAATTACTATTTTATAAAGATATGAGCTGCTATGACTGCCTTGAAATTCTCAGGTACTGGGTGATAGAGTACCATATTGATGGCTTTCATGTAAACGAAGGCATTGTGCCCATAGAATTAGCGACTAAAGATCCGATTCTTAGCCGGACTAAAATTATGTGCGGGGGATTTGATTCGGACAAAATCTATGGAAGCGAGACACCGGATTTAAAACAATTGGCACAATATAATGATGACTTTTTGATAAATATGAGGCGCTCTTTAAAAGGTGACAGTGATACGATTAATCGTTTTGCCTATCACATAAAGAAGAATGATGATTGCTTTGGCACAATCAATTATATAACGAATAATAATGGATTTACGTTGATGGATCTCGTTTCTTATAATGAAAAACATAATGATGAAAACATGGAAGACAACAAGGATGGTACCGACGAGAACTATAGCTGGAACTGCGGATACGAAGGAGCTACCAGACGAAAAAAAATATCTGAATTGAGAAAGAAGCAGATTAAGAACGCATTTGTTTATCTGATATTTAACCAGGGAACCCCGATGATTTATGCCGGAGATGAGTTTGCTAACAGCCAGAAAGGGAATAACAATGCCTATTGCCAGGATAATGAAATTTCATGGCTTAATTGGAATGATTTGAAGCGGAACAGAGATATTTTTGAATTTGTCAAGTCATTGATTACCATAAGGAAAAACCATCCGATATTACATCCGGCGAAGGCATTTAGGATGATGGATTACTTAAGCTGCGGTTATCCTGATTTGTCATTTCATGGTACCAGACCGTGGTATCCGGATTTAAAACCGTCAAGTCATATTTTAGGGATGATGTATTGCGGAAAATATATTCAAAAAGAAGGAGTAGATGATGCTTATTTTTATATAGCCTATAATATGCATTGGGAATCTCATGAATTTAATCTTCCCTCATTACCCGCAAAATTAAAATGGGAACCATTGATTTGTACAGAAGAAATTGACAAGGTTATGTTTGCGGGTGTATTACATGTGCCCGAGAGGAGTATTGTTGTTTTAAAAGGAGAGGTAAATGACAAAGTATAAGATTTTATCAAGCTTTCATTTAAAGCTAATTGCAATGACAACGATGCTGATAGATCATATAGGCGCGGTATTATTGAGAGATCAAATGATCTTGCGGTATATCGGGCGGATATCATTTCCGATTTATTGTTTCCTGTTGGTAGAGGGATATGTATATAGCAAAAATATTAAAGCTTATCTCTTCAGACTTGGTATCTTTGCTGTTATTTCAGAAATCCCTTTTGATTTGGCCTTTTATCATCAAATATTTAATTGGCAGCATCAAAACGTTTTTTTGACATTATTTATAGGTTTGTTAAGTCTTTATATATTTGACTTTTTTAAAAAGAAAGATAACTTTATTTTTAAATTAATAGGACTTGCATCCGTTGGCATTTGTGCTGTAGCCGCTGAATATTTGCGTACTGATTACGGTCTTTTTGGTGTTATTAGTATATTTATATTCTACTTGCTCAGACATGAGGCTTTATTGAGGGCAACGGCAATAACATTTCTTAATGGGATGATGTCTGCAATACAGTTGTATGCAGCAGGTTGTTTTATTCCTATCGCATTATATAATGGGGAAAAGGGATATAATGGGAATATATTAAAGTTGGCTTTTTACATTTTTTATCCGCTACATCTGCGGGTTCTTTTTTATGTAAGTACCCTCAGTTGACAAGATATGGCTGTGTATGTCAAAACTGAGGGTACCCTACCTTGACAAGGCAGTACATTGTCAAGGTAGGGTACTTAATTAATAAAAAACACCGTCTTTATAATCGTCTTTTGGCGGGAAATCGCCGATATAGGGATTACTATGGTTATCATCAATAATCATAGAATCCGTCGGTTCTTCATTGGGCTGCGTATCATCTACAAGATGATCAACCTTAGGGAACCAATGATGAAGATTTTTATTATCTTCGTAATGAGCCATAATTCTTCCTCCTTTTGTCTTGCAAAAGTATTATTTTGTAAAAAATAAATAAGTTTATATTTTTATTATGGCTCAAGATATAAAAAATATGTTAGAAAAAAATTCAAAAAATATGATTATTCGGGATAATGCAGTTGCTGTGGAGTCATAGGATAGAGGACTTCGTTTAAATATTTATTGGCTAAATAGTTAGCCATCTTAAGATTCATGTCCAGATAATTCCCGCAGTCTTTGGCTGACGCACCTGGGATAGCATCATTATAGTCTTTGATAAATTCAAAAGTATTTTTGATTAGCGGAAGGATATCTTCGGAGGTCAAGTCTCCTGCCAATAACAAATAAAATCCGGTACGGCATCCCATCGGACCAAAATAGATGATGCGTTCACCAAAAACGGCATCATTACGCAGATAAGTAGCGGCTAAATGTTCAATGGTATGCACTTCGGCCGTATTCATGACCGGTTCAAAGTTAGGTCGGGTCATTCGCAAATCAAAAGTTGTGATTGTTTCATTTCCGATATAATCTTTTCTTGAGACATAAATCCCCGGTAAAAGCCTGAGATGATCAATTGTAAAGCTGGTTATTTTCTTCATTCTTACCTCCTGGAGTAATTCTGTTAATCATGGGTAATATTATTATAGAAGATACAAAGAAGAAATACAATGAAATTTTAACAATCGGTTGAAGAAATATACCCTATATGATAAACTTAACTAAGAACTGGTCATAGTACCAAATTTATATAGTTAAGGAAGTGCAGCAATGTTAGACGGAAAAAAGACCTTGTTTAGCGGCATGCAGGCGACAGGGCAACTTACATTAGGTAACTATTTAGGGGCATTAAAGAATTGGGTTCATTTGAATGAAGAACATGAATGTTTTTATAGTGTCGTTGATATGCATTCTATTACAGTTCGCCAGGAACCAGCCGAACTTCGTAAAAAAGCCAGGGATTTACTTACATTATATATAGCATCAGGACTTGACCCCGAGAAAAACTGTATTTATTATCAATCACATGTCAGCGCCCATGCAGAATTATCATGGATTTTAAGCTGCTATACTTATATGGGCGAATTGAACCGGATGACCCAGTTTAAGGATAAGTCGGCAAAGCATACGGATAATATCAATGCCGGGTTATACACATATCCGGTATTAATGGCGGCAGATATTTTATTATATCAGGCAGATGTCGTGCCGGTGGGTAATGACCAGAGACAGCATCTTGAGCTATCCAGAGATTTAGCGCTTCGATTTAATCATCTTTATGGTGATGTTTTTATGATACCGGAGCCTTATTATGGTAAAACAGGTGCAAGAATTATGAGCCTGCAGGATGCATCTAAAAAAATGTCAAAATCTGATGAGAATCCCAATGGCAGTATCTACCTGCTAGATGATCCTGATACGATTATGCGAAAGTTTAAACGGGCAGTCACGGATTCGGACACAAAAGTTATTTATAGCGATGAAAAACCGGAGATTCGTAATCTCTTAGATATATATACCGCTATAACCCATAAGTCAATTGAAGAAGCAGTTGCCTATTTCGAAGGAAAAGGTTATGGGGAATTTAAAAAGGAGATCGGTGAGGTTGTTATCGAAGAGCTCCGCCCGCTTCAGGATAAATTTAAAGATTTGACAAAAAATAAAGATTATATTGACAGTATCATTAAAAATAATAGTGAAAAAGCCAATTATTACGCTACAAAAACATTGCGGAAGGTTCAAAAGAAAGTCGGCTTTCCGGCCAGGGTAAGGTGAGAAGAGGAGGAGATGCTTATGGCGGATAAGTATGTTGCTTATGTCGGTTCATATACACGAGGAGACAGTAAAGGAATTTCGATTTTTGATGTCCATGAAAAAAGTATTACATTTGAGCTTAAAGATGTCTTTGAAATTCATAATCCTTCATTTCTCCGGTTATCATATGATAAGAAATATTTGTACTCAACATGTGATGAAGGGGTTGCGGCTTTCAAAATCTTAAAAGATGGAAGCCTGGTGCTTTTGAATAAAGTATCAGTGAATGGTCTGAGACCTTGTTACCTATCAACGGATTCTAAGAATAAATTTCTCGTTTGCGGAGGTTATCATGACGGCAAATTGACTGTCATGAGAATTGATGAAGACGGGAGCATCGGCGGCGTCACGGATGAAGTGTTCATGAAGGGTCTTGGCAGTATCGCCGGCAGGAATTACCGATGCCATGTGAATTGTGCCCTGTTCACGCCGGATGAAAAGTATTTGCTGGCAGTAGATTTGGGTATGGATCAGGTCAAAATTTATCGATTTGACCATAAAACCGGAATGATTAAGATCCACGATATTTTAAGATGTGAGTTGGAGTCCGGTCCGAAACATATGATTTTTTCCCATGATGGAAAGTATGCCTACATGACTCATGAGAATAAAAATTATATCACGCAATACGCTTATAGTTCAAAATCGGCACAGTTTACAAAATTGCAGGTAATATCCACGCTTCCTGATAAATATGACGGCTTTAGCAGTGCCATTACCCTAAAGATTTCAGCCGATGACAGATATTTATTTGCCACTAATTCAGGGAATAACAGTGTGGCAGTTTACGAGATCCAACAGGATACAAAAGTGATGGAATGCTTATGTATCCTGCCGATTAGCGGAGATTATCCAAGAGACATTCTTTTGATGCCTGATGGGAAGAATATTGTTTGTGTCAACCAGGAATCAGACACGTTGACCTGCTTTACCGCACAATATGATAAACGTTACATTGTGATGAATGGGAAACCGGTGGATATATATAGTCCAACTTCGATTCAATTAAAGAAATTAGAATAAAATTTCTTGATGTTATCCATACGGGCACTCATATTACTTAATAACAAATCAACAATCGTTAATGCGGCCATAGATTCAACAACAACAACAGCGCGGGGAACAATGATGGGGTCATGGCGTCCTCTGATATTGACGCCTATCTCCTCATTATTCTTATTAACTGTCTTTTGGTTCTTGCCTATAGAAGGGGTAGGCTTTACAGCGACTTTAAACACAATGGTACTGCCGTCGCTTAAGCCGCCTAGTGTCCCCCCGCTGTGATTGCTTGCTTTGGCAATAGCTTCATTATCATCTAAAATAAAACCATCATTATTGTCTGAGCCGCAGAGTCTGGCGGCATTAAATCCTTCACCAATTTCAAAACCTTTGACTGCGCCGATGGATAACATCGCTTTTGCCAGATTGGCATCAAGCTTATCGAATACGGGTTCGCCGATACCGGCAGGCATGCCATCAATGATACATTCAATAGTACCTCCGATAGAGTCTTGTTCCTGAATTTTCGCCTTTAATAACTGGACAGCTTCCTTATAGGCGATTGAATCAGGCATGTAAAGTGGATTTCTAAGGATTTCCTCTGAATCAAAACGTCGGTAATCAATGGTTACGGAACCGATAGATTTTGTATAAGCTTGGATATTGATCTTACACTCCTTTAGAATCTTTAAGGCAACTGCACCGGCAGCCACCCTTCCGATGGTTTCCCTGCCGGAACTTCTGCCGCCGCCGCGGTAGTCACGAAACCCATATTTACAATCAAAAGTATAATCGGCATGACCGGGGCGGTAAAGATTCGAAATATGGGAATAATCGGCAGAACGGGCGGATCTGTTATACACGACTAATGAAATCGGCGTACCCGTCGTTCTGCCTTCGAATAAACCAGATAAAATCGTGGCGGTGTCATCTTCCTTTCTGGGCGTCGTATATTCAGACTGTCCGGGTTTTCGGCGATTAAGATATCGCTGTATATCGTCTTCATTCAAGGGAAGACCTGCGGGACAGCCGTCTATGACGACGCCGATTGCCTTGCCATGGGATTCTCCCCATGTTGTTATTTTAAATGTATTGCCAAATGTTGATCCTGCCATCATATTCTCCATTCATTTATTTGCTTTTTATCATTATATATAATAGTATCGCATTTGGCAAGCGGCATGAATTATGGTAGAATAATATATCATGAGTTATTCATATGGAAGAATTTAATCTAAGGAGGAGATATAATGAAAACACCTACACCTCATAATGGTGCAAAAAAGGGGATGATTAGCAGCACTGTCCTGATGCCGGGAGATCCGCTGCGGGCAAAATTTATTGCGGAAGAGTTTTTGGAGGGGGCAGTTTTAGTCAATGGTATTCGAAATATGCTTGCATATACAGGGACTTACAAGGGTGAACGTCTGACAGTCATGGGGAGTGGTATGGGCATGCCCAGTATCGGGATTTACTCTTATGAGCTGTTTAATTTCTACGATGTGGAGAACATTATCCGTATCGGTTCAGCCATAAGTTTTGATGAAAAAGTTGGGTTATGGGATATAGTTTTAGGTACATCCGCTTGTTCACAAAGCAGTTTTGCAAAAATTCAAAATGGTTTTGACGGTGAGGTATTAACGCCTAGCACTAAACTAGTTAAAGCACTGGAAGGCAGCTCTGAAAAGTTAGGAATAAAAGTGTTTAAAGGAGCTATTTTCTCATCAGATGTATTTTATTATGAAGAAGCCGCCGGGTATGAGACTTCAAAATTCCGGCAAAAATATAATTGCATCTGTGGAGAAATGGAAAGCTTTGCACTTTATAGCAATGCCCAGGTACTTGGTAAAAATGCTGCGACTATCCTTACAATATCAGACAGTGCATTTTTGACTGAAGAAGTTGCCCCAGAAGAACGGCAGATTGGTTTTCGTAAAATGATGCAAATCGCACTAGAGGGCATAAAAGAAATCTAAAGGTAAAACTGAATTCAAACCCGGTTCTCGAAATTAATATTTTGACAAATGTCTTTAAAAATGATATATTGTATTGACATGATAGCACTTTTGGTTAATAAGAAGAGATATGGTTTTAAAAGTGATTACTATCATGCATGTTCACATTTGATGTTTAGGAGGTGTGATTATGAGTAAACAAAATATTAAATTAAGAGATATTGAGGGTGCAAAAGAGTTTGTAAAGGCTGCATCGGGTTGTGACTTTGATATTGACGTCTATTTTAATAGAATTGTTTTAGATGCAAAATCTATACTGGGAATATTGAGCTTGGATCATAGAAATATTTTGACTGTCACTTATGATGGTTATAACGAGAGCTTTTTTAATATTTTACAAAAGTACGCAATACAATAATGTGGATTTAAAGAACTTATCAATGTAAACGCAGGGAGCGATTGGACTTTGTTATTTCCAATCGCTCCTTTGCCTGTTAAAAAGGAATGTTATATTTAATTAAAAAATGTTAATTTATGTTATATAATGATAAAGAAACAAAAAATAAATCGATATTGAATGATTATATTCGTCTTTCAAGAGCTGTGAGGAAATTATATTAACAATTTAACAAAAAGATATTGCAACTTGAAAAGAAAATGGTTATAATATAGATAAATAAAAAATACGGGTGCATTAGATATGGGAAATTACATAATTTAATAATGTTTGTATTCGTTATTAACTGCTTAATGGATAATAACGATTCAAAAATAATTTAAAACAAAAAAAGAAAGAGAGGAATGGTAATTATGAAGAAGAAAGTCTTTTCACTGCTTTTGACGGTAGCTATGGTACTGTCTTTGGCGGCCTGTGGCAGCAATGACACAGATACAACAGAGCCTACTAAAGAGGAGACTACACCTGTTGGCACTCAGGGTGACGGCGAAGAAACAGGGGCAGCCAGCGGAGGTTCATCAGGTTCAGGTTATGAAGTAGCATTGGTAACAGATCTGGGAACGATTGATGACAAGTCATTTAATCAGGGGGCCTGGGAAGGCGTTGTGGCTTATGCAGAAGAGGCCGGTATAACCTACAAGTATTATCAGCCGACTGAGAAGACAACGGCAGCCTATGTTGAAACAATTGGACTGGCAGTTGAAGGCGGGGCATCAATTGTTGTTTGCCCGGGATACCTTTTTGAACCGGCCGTTTTCGAGGTTCAGGATACTTATCCGGACGTTGATTTTATTTTAATTGATGGTGAGCCGCATAGTGAAGACTACAAAGAGTACAGAACCAATGATAACGTTATGTGTATCATGTTCCAGGAAGATGAGGCAGGTTTCCTGGCCGGATATGCAGCAGTTAAAGACGGATATACAAAACTTGGCTTTATGGGTGGAATGGCAGTACCGGCTGTTATCCGTTATGGTTATGGATATCTTCAGGGAGCCGAATATGCCGCCGCAGAGATGGGCATTGACTCGGTAGAAGTTTATTATCACTATACCGGTGCCTTTGCAGCAACACCTGAAGCACAGGCGATGGCGGCATCTTGGTATGAATCAGGTACGGAAGTTATCTTTGGCTGTGGCGGCGCAGTAGGAAACTCAGCGATGGCCGCCGCAGAGGATGTAGATAAGGCAGTTATTGGTGTTGATGTTGATCAATCCGGTGAATCTGATACAGTTATTACTTCAGCAATGAAAAAGCTGCAGAATTCTGTTTATGAAGGAATTAAAGGCCATTTTGACGGAAACTTCGCCGGCGCTAAAACAACGTTTTTTGATGTTACAACAGATAGTGTGGGGCTGCCGATGGAGACATCAAGATTTAATACTTTCTCACAAGATGATTATGATACCATTTATGAAAAGCTTGTTTCTGGTGAAGTGACAATTATTAATGATACCGAATTAACAACTTCTAAGCTTAATTTGGATATTGTAAAAGTATCAGTAGTTGAGTAGTCATCTAATCAGATAAAGGGATGCTTTCCGGCATCCCTTTATTTAGTAATTTGACAAATATACAGCGATGAGCGAAATAATTATATTATTAAGCTTAGGGGGAGCATATGGAATATGTAATTGAGATGTTAAATATAACAAAAGAATTCCCGGGCATTATCGCAAATGACAACATTACTCTGCAGCTAAAAAAAGGTGAAATACATGCGTTACTAGGGGAAAACGGTGCCGGTAAGTCTACCTTAATGAGTGTTCTGTTTGGCTTATATCAACCTGAAAAGGGTGAAATAAAGGTTAATGAAAGACTCGTTAAAATCAACAGCCCGTTAGATGCCAATGAACTTGGGATAGGTATGGTACACCAGCATTTTAAATTAGTACATAACTTTACAGTGCTGCAAAACATTGTACTGGGAATGGAAACGGTAAATAAAGGCCTTTTACAGATGAAAGAGGCCCGTAAAAAGGTAATGAATCTCAGCCAAAAATATGGCCTCTTAGTGGATCCTGATGCATTGATTTCGGATATTACGGTTGGCATGCAGCAAAGAGTTGAGATTTTGAAGATGCTATATCGAGATAATGAGATTTTGATTTTTGATGAACCAACGGCAGTGCTTACACCTCAGGAAATTGACGAGCTAATGAATATTATGAGGGACTTAACTGCGGAAGGCAAATCAATCATTTTTATTACCCATAAGTTGGATGAGATTAAAGAAGTTGCCGAAAGATGTTCGGTACTGCGTCGCGGCAAGTATATTGGCACGGTTGATGTTAAGGATACAAATAAGGAGCAGCTTTCTGAGATGATGGTAGGCAGGAAAGTCAATCTGACTGTAGAAAAAGATGAGGCGAAGCCGAAGGAAGTTGCATTAGAAGTTGAGAATCTCACAGTTAAATCCAAAAAAGAGGGTCATGTAAAAGATATCTTGAAGGGTATAAATTTCAGCGTGAAAAAAGGTGAGATTGTCTGTATTGCCGGGATTGACGGCAATGGGCAATCGGAACTTGTTCAGGCGATTTCAGGTCTGATTCATATGGATGAAGGTCATGTTTTACTTAATGGTGAAGACATGACAAAGAAATCCATAAGGTATCGAAGTACTCATGGTTTGTCCCACATTCCGGAAGATCGGCACAAATTCGGTCTTGTCCTGGACTATACCCTTGAAGATAATCTGGTGCTTCAGGAATATTTTATGCCTAGCTTCCAAAAAGCCGGCTTTTTGAAGCGAGATAAAATCCGTGAACATGCAAATACGCTGATTGAACAATATGATGTCAGAAGCGGACAAGGAGCGATAACCATTGCCCGCAGTATGTCAGGAGGGAACCAGCAAAAGGCCATTATTGCCAGAGAAATATCCCGAAAACCTGAATTAATGCTGGCAGTTCAGCCTACCAGAGGACTTGACGTAGGGGCTATTGAATTTATTCATAAGCAGATTATTAAGCAAAGAGATGAAGGTGCTGCTATTCTTTTAATATCTTTAGAATTAGATGAGGTTATGAATTTAAGTGACCGGATTCTCGTTATTTATGAGGGTGAAATTGTCGCCGACCTCAATCCAAAAGAAGTTACTATTCAGGAATTAGGACTTTATATGGCAGGCTCAAAGCGGACAACCGAGAAAGGAGGCGTAAATAAAGCATGAAAAAATTAAAACTAAGCAGTATGTCAGGCGTGATATCCTCGGTGTTTGCAGTTGTTGTAGGTCTTTTGTTTGGTTTTATCGTTTTATTACTCAGCAATCCATCTCAGGCCGCAGAAGGTTTTATGACGATTATTACCGGTTCATTTACCCGCGGGGCAAAAGGTGTCGGTCAGATATTTTATTATGCAACCCCTCTTATTATGACCGGTTTATCCGTTGGCTTTGCCTTTAAAACGGGGATATTTAATATTGGAACGCCGGGACAATTTATATTAGGTGCATTTGGTGCAGTCTATGTCGGTATAAAGATGCCGTCTTTAGGCGGTGTCCACTGGATTGTGGCTCTCCTTGCAAGTATTGCCTTAGGCGCACTCTGGGCAGTTCTTCCGGGGATACTCAATGCTTTCTTTAATGTTAACGTGGTTATTGCCTGTATTATGATGAATTATATTGGCATGTATCTGGTTAACTTTACAATTAAGAATACGCCCAGTCTGTTTGACCAATTAAAAAATCAATCAAGAGCAGTGGCTTCGTCGGCGCAGCTTCCTAAAATGGGACTAGATAAGCTTTTCCCCGGATCCAGTGTTAATGGCGGCTTTTTCATTGCCGTTTTGGCAGTCATTATTATTTATATTATTTTAAATAAGACAACCTTTGGATTTGAATTAAAGGCGGCAGGTTTTAACCGGGATGCCAGTAAATATGCCGGGATGAATGAGAAACGCAACATTATTATGTCCATGGCTATTGCCGGTGCATTGGCCGGTCTTGGCGGGGGGTTGTTATATCTGGCGGGCACCGGAAAATATATCGAAATTGTTGATGTCCTGGCTTCCGAAGGCTTCTCAGGTATTTCCGTTGCTTTACTAGGCTTATCCCATCCCATCGGAATACTGGTATCAGGGATATTTATTGCATATATAACGGCAGGCGGATTTTATGTACAATTATTAGATTATTCTACGGAAATCATTGATATCATTATTGCTGTTATTATTTATTTTAGTGCCTTTTCGTTAATTATTCGTACATTTATCAATCGTTTAGCCAAAAGGAAGAGGGGAGGGGACAAGAAATGAGTGTCATTTATTTTATTTTTCAGCAAATGATGTATTTTACAATTCCGCTGTTAATTGTTGCCCTTGGTGGGATGTTTTCAGAGCGTTCAGGTATCATTAATATAGCTTTGGAAGGAATTATGACCTTTGGTGCTTTCACAAGTATATTATTTATTAGTTTGACACAGGACGTTCTTAGCGGAACTCCCCAGTTATTATTGGCTATTTTAATTGCCATGATATCGGGTATATTTCTATCCCTCTTCCATGCCATCGCATCTATTAATATGAAAGCCGATCAGACAATCAGTGGTACGGCGATTAATATGTTTGCCCCGGCGTTTGCTATTTTTGCTGCCAGAATATTGCAAAATGTACAGCAGATACAGTTTAAGAATACCTTTAGGATTCAATCGGTTCCCATTTTAGGAAAAATTCCGGTGATTGGCGATTTGTTATTCAAAAACACATATTTAACAACTTTTTTGGGATTTTTAATCCTCATTGTGTCAACGATCGTTTTATATAAGACAAGATTCGGATTGAGGCTCAGGGCTTGTGGAGAGCATCCTTCAGCGGCTGATTCGGTTGGTATCAATGTACATCGGATGCAGTATGCCGGAGTGCTGATTTCCGGTGCATTAGCCGGAATTGGTGGATTGGTATTTGTTATCCCCACATCGACTAATTTTAATGCGGATGTTGCCGGCTACGGATTTTTAGCACTGGCAGTTTTGATTTTTGGACAATGGAATCCGACGCGTATTTTGTTAGCTTCACTGTTCTTTGGCTTGATGAAAACAATCGCTGCTTCTTATTCGGGTATTCCTTTACTAAGTGGATTAGGTATTCCAAGTTACGTTTACAAAATGATTCCTTATATTGCTACCTTGGTTGTGTTGGTATTTACCTCCAAGAAATCTCAGGCACCAAGAGCTTCGGGGATACCTTATGATAAAGGAGCAAGATAATGCAGACAGAGCAATTGATACGCTATGCCTTAGCGGCAAGGGCTAAAGCTTATACACCATATTCCGGATTTCAGGTAGGCGCTGCCCTATTAGATTCAGACGGAAGGATTTATACCGGCTGCAACATTGAAAATGCGGCATACACACCATCGAACTGTGCCGAACGGACGGCCTTTTTCAAGGCCGTCAGTGAAGGCGCTTACGCCTTTGATGCAATCGCCATTGTAGGAGGAAAGGAGGGAAATATTACAGATTATTGTGCCCCTTGCGGTGTATGTCGGCAGGTGATGATGGAGTTTTGTAATCCGGATCGGTTTAAGATTATTTTGGCTAAATCAGAGGAAGATTATAAAGAATTTACTTTAGGGGAGCTTCTGCCGATGGGATTTGGTCCTGAGGACTTAAATACAAAGACTTGAAATCTACACTAGAATATTAAAATGACTGAGGAAGTGAAATATTTATGCATGAAAAATGAGAATGAACGGAGGAAATGATTGTTTATGAGGAGGAGAGAAAGAAAAATATTTGTCTGGTTAATGACGCTTTTAATAGTGGTGTCAACTATCTTAAGCTCTGTGACATCATTGGAGGTATATGCGGAAGATGATGTGATTGCAGGTTGGGAGTTTAGTGCACTACCAGATGGCGGATTACCGATACAAAATACGATAGGAGCAAGCACTAGTTTCTTGAGTACAAATGCTACTGGGAAGATAGGTTATGCAACTGGTAGCTTAAATTATTCAGAGTGGTCTGTTGGAGCATATTGGGAATTAAAGGTTGATACATCTGGATATAAGGATATTTCTTTTAGTGCAAAAACACGTTCATCTAATACTGGAGCGGACAAGTGGCATTTAGAGTATAGTATTGATGGTGAAACTTGGACAAAGGTAGAGAACAGCGATAGTACTGTTAAAAATAGTCTTGACCAAAATTATTTAGATTTTACATTGCCTGAAAATGCGGCAGATCAAGCAAATTTAGGATTACGAATAGTAGTCAGTCAAGATACAACTGTGAGGGGAACAGATGCGACTATACCATCAACTGGTGTTTCTAATATCAATAATATCTATTTTAAAGGTATCTCCATTAAAGAAGACACGGAGACAATGGATTCTGTGACAGCTTCTCCAGATAGTGGAGAGATTGAAGCAGGGGATAAAATAACCTTATCCACAGCAACAGATGGAGCTACAATCTATTATAACTTTGACAATGGAACTACATGGCATCCATATAGTGAACCTATTGGTATAGATTCATTACCGAAGACTATTTATACATACGCTTCAAAGGATGATTTGAAGAGTGAAATCAGTACATTTGATTACATAGAAAAAGCTGAAGTTGGTGGCAATACAACGACTATCCAAGATCCAATAGACGATAGTATGATACCGGATGGTGCGGTTACAATTGATAAAGTTTTAGATGGTACAGTGACCGGTTCACAGACGGTTGTCGGACAAGTTGCTTATGCATTTGGAAGTGCAACTGCGATAAATAGTTATATTATTCAAGATATTATCGATGGTCAAGTATATGCATTACAGGTATATGATTACAGCAACTCATATACTATTGGAGATATTGTGGCAGTAACAGGAACGATAGGTGCTTATGCTTCGGTTCCGCAAGTATCTTCGGTAACAGCCAAAACCGTGTTAGATGATTCAGTAGATAAGTTTCCGGTACAAGAAGTAACGATATCAGAACTTAAGTCAAGTGGAGATGATTATCTGTCTAACTATATTGTTCTTCGCAGCGTGACGTTAGGTTCACAAAATAGTTACGGCACTTCATCTGTTACAGATAATGATGGCAATACTCTGACTATTTATACTGGAGCACTTTACCCCAATGGTATTACAGAAGGTTCAGAAGTAGATCTTTATGCGGTGTACTCAAAACATAATACAACCTATCAATTGCGTGTAGGTTCATCTTCTGATTATGTGGTGCCGGGAGCCAATGAGTTTGATACTTCTATTACCTATCCATTGGCAAACTGGGCAGGTACTGTGGCACCGACAACCGCAGTCGTATACGGTGATAAGGAAGATTATAATGATTATCTGGATACCGGTGTTGAATTGACTCATTCCACTAATGAGGTCCCTGCTGTAAACGGTACATCGATTGGTAAGACGGGCATGTCAGAAGGGTCTTATTATCAATTAAAATTAAGTTCTGCTGATGTTGGAAATATTAATCTTACGTATCGTATGAGAGGATCCAACACCGGACCTAAGAATCTCCAGATATATTACAGCATTGATGGAACTGCATATGAGCTTGCTAGTGATATGGTTTATTCGCTATCGGCTGCCAGTACATATTACGATTTTGATATTACCTTGCCGGAAGAAGCAAATGATGCCGAGGAACTTTATATCCGGATACAAGTGGCAGACAGTACTTCGATTAACGGTGGAACTATAGGGCATTCAGGAACAAACTACCTGCAAAGTGTATCTGTAACCGGCAATCCAATTATTTCTGACGATATTGTCAGAATTCCGACAATTACACCGGATAGCGGGAAAGTATTAGCCGGACAGGAACTTACCTTGTCATGTGAAACCTCCGGAGCAGTTATTTGGTATTCTCTGGACAATGGAGAAAATTTCGTACAGTATGATGCATCAAATAAACCGGTACTAAATGAATTTCCGGCGAAAGTGATGGCCTATGGAACCAAGTCGGGCTTGGCGGATAGTTTGAAATGGTCTTATACATATGAACAAGTTCAGGTAGCTGCTGTAAAAGCAACGCCAAACGGAGGTGCCGTGGCATTAGATTCCAAAGTGACCTTATCATGTATAACAGAAGGAGCAAGTATTCAATATTCAACGGATAAAGTGAATTGGAAAACATATAACAGCTCTGATAAGATTACGTTGAGTGATCTGCCCGTTACTTTGCATGTGAAGGGTGTGACAGAGGGTTATAAAGACAGCGAAATTTCGGAATTAAATTATACAAAAAGGGGAAACGAGGAATACAGTACTTACTTTGGACAGCTCCATTCCCACACTACATATTCAGATGGAACAGGGACTGTGTTTGAAGCATATGAACATGCAAGTAATGTGGATACCATTGATTTCTTGGCAGTAACAGATCATTCCAATAGCTTTGACAATGCCGCATCGGGTACCCTTGCAGATGGTTCTGTAAGTGAAGAGTGGGTAGAGGGACACGAAGCCGCAGCGGCAGCTACAGATGAAGACTTTGTCGGTCTGTATGCCTATGAAATGACATGGTCTAACGGTCTCGGTCATATAAATACTTTCAACACAGAAGGATTCCAGAGTCGTACCCAGAGTGAGTATAGTGTCTACAGCACTGCGTTGCAGAATTACTATAGTACGCTGAAAACGGATACAAGCTCATTATCACAGTTTAATCATCCCGGCACGACATTTGGCGACTTTAGTGATTTCTCTTACTACGATGAAGAAATTGATGATTTGATTGCATTGATTGAAGTTGGAAATGGAGAAGGCAGTATTGGCAGCAGTGGATACTTCCCTTCTTATGAATATTATACCCGTGCATTGGACAAAGGCTGGCATGTGGCACCTTCTAACAATCAGGATAATCATAAAGGAAACTGGGGAGATTCCAATACGGCAAGAACAGTTGTATTGGCCGATTCTTTGACAGAAGACAATATTTATGATGCAATTCGTAATATGCGTGTATATGCCACGGAAGATAATGATCTCGAAATAAATTATACACTAGATGATTATGTGATGGGAACCGTATTGGATGAAGGGACTGTAGGAGATACAGTGGACCTCTCAGTTGATTTGTCTGATCCTACTGATACAGCAATAGGCATTGTTCAGGTTATTGTTAATGGTGGTTTGGTGGCTGCAGAAACATCGGTGGCAGGAAACGAAGAAAGCGTAACCTTTAATCTGGCATCTGATTATTCTTATTACTATATTAAAGTCATACAGGCTGATGGCGATATTGCCGTAACAGCGCCGGTATGGATTGGTGAGGTAGAGGCAGTAGGAATATCCAGCATCTCAACTAAAGAAGCTCTTCCGGTTGCTGGAGAAGCATTAGATGTAGATTTAGAATTATACAATAATGAAAGCAGTTCTTTGGTGATAGATTCTATTACCTTTACTGTGAATGATGAAGTGATTCATACCGTTGATATTGCTGAAGCCGGATTATCTGAGGTGGCGTCATATGGTACAGGAAGCTATAGTTTTAGTTATATAAATGAATCAGCAGGGGCAGCCAATATTTACGTAACCGTAGAGGCTGCACTTAACGGAGTCAGTAAAGTCTATACAGATGTCCTCAAACTGAATTATACAGTTTCTGAGATGGTTACCAAGGTTGTCGTTGATGGAACTCACTATAATGATTATGTAACCGGTTATTATGGTGGAAATATGGGTGAATTCTCAAAAGTGGCTGCCAATAATAATGCACAAGTGAATATTGTTACAGATGAGATTACGGATGAAACTTTGGCCGATTGTAATCTGCTCATTATTAGTGCTCCCGGTAAAAGGACCGGCACTGCCAATGCAGGTGATTACTCTCCGTCTCACTTTGAAGATGAATTTATTGCACTTATTAAGGATTATGTAGACGGTGGGGGAACTTTGATCGTATGTGGATTGGCAGATTATCAGGATTCTACAGATGTACAGACTTCTACGGAGATGAACAAACTATTAGAAGTAATTGGGGCAACTTCACGGGTAAACAGTGATGAAGCCTATGATGAAGTGAATAATGGCGGCCAGCCATACAGATTGTATCTGAGCGATTACAACGAGGATTCTATTTATACGGCGGGGTTAACAGATACCCAGACATATAGCGCCTATAGTGGCTGTACAATCTTACTCGACGCTGCTGCGGTTGCCTCCGGGACAGCCAACTATCTGATTAAAGGCCATGAGACAACCTATTCTATTAACAGTAAAGCGTATGATGATAACTATGTAGAGATTGAACAAGGGGATGCTATTATACTGGCTCATGAAACACTTAGCAGCGGCAGTAATCTATTTTTAGCCGGAACGGTATTCATGTCCGATTTTGAGATAACAGCAGTGCTTGATAATGTTTGGGATGAACCGTACAGTAACCAGACAATCATGGAAAATATATTGTCAAAAGTGGCCGTTGAGATGGAGACTAGTACCATTGCCGAAGCAAGGGCAGGGAAAAAGGGCGATGTCTTTGCAGTAGAAGGATATGTGACGGCAGGTACGGCAGTGAAAGGAAATACTTTCTTTGATACAATCTATATGCAGGATGAGACTGCCGGTATTACAATATTCCCATATTCGACAGAAGGTCTTGAGCTTGGTACAAAGATTAAGGTAATAGGCTATGTAGATGAATATCAGGGAGATAAAGAATTACAGGTAATTCATACTAAGATATTAGATGCTGAAAAGAATGTCATAACACCAAAGAAGGTATCAGCTGCAGATGCTATGAATTATGATAGCTATGGCGGTTCTCTGCTTCAGGTAGAAGGTGAAGTTACGGAAGTGACCATGAGTGGTAATGTGGTATCTCAATTTAGAGTAAAAGATGACAATGGTGATATCGCAACGGTCTTTATCGATGGCTATATTTATTCAGGAACTACCGGAACAAACAATTTGGCAGATGTTGTTAAAGTTGGAAATACGGTATCAGCAGCAGGACTTCTCTATCTGCATCCGGAGGGAGATTCTGACGAGTCTGTTCCCTGCTTACGGGTTAGAGATTGTGATGAAATTGTTCTTATTGAAGAAGATGATACAGACGATACAGACGACACTAATGATACAAACGATACAAATGACACTGACGACACGAACGACACAGACGATACAAGCGACACAAGTGATACAGATAGTTCAGAAGTTTTTGAGGCGACAGATGAAGCAACAGGAATCATTGTAAAAGCAGAGGAAGGAGTTGTAGCAAAAGGAACGGAATTAGCAGTTAAGGAATTTTTCTCTGGTAATATTTATGATTCTATTAAAAAAATGATTGTTGACATCTTAGATGAAGATTTAGAAAAATATGTCCTGTATGACATTATGCTGATACAAGATGGCGTCTCAGTGCAACCGAAGGGCAGCCTGACAATCAGCATTCCACTTCCGGATGGATTTACAGAAAATACAAATCTACTTAAAATCTATCATCATCATGATGGTAATTTGACCGAGGAAGGATTCCGGTTGGTAGATGGTTATCTGGTATTTGAGGTAGATTCTTTAAGCGAATTCGCCATTGTGCAGTTATCTGCAAATAGTAGTAATGCTAGTACAGACAGCCAAAATGGCGCAAATGACAGTAACAGTAGTGGAACAGGTAAAACGGCTACGACAAGTCCGGGAAGTTCGGCTAAAAATACATCTTCAGCAAACAGTGCGAAGACAGGTGATACTACCCCAATATCCCTACTTATTGTTTTATTTATCGGATCAATTGGACTAGGCGGCGTTATATTATTCAAACGTCGAAAAAACAAAGCTTAGCTAATAAAACTAAATAATCAGTATGGAGCAGCCGGCATAATGATATGCTGGCTGCATAGTTGGTATGTGGAGGACATAGTGAAGCAAATAGTTACAAAAATAGTGTTGATTCTAATAGCCATTGGTTTGTATGGAGGGGGCATTTACTATGCTAATTATGATAAACCTGGGTATTACACAACTTCAGATTCAGGAATGGAATATGAAACAGCCAGGGTTATCGAGGTGATAGAAGATAATACGACAATTGATGGAACAACAGAAAATGTCAGACGTGGGAATATGGTATTGCAGCTTGAAATTCTCACCGGACGTTATCAAGGCGACCTTGTTGAAACAACTAATTATTTTAGTAGTCTTTACAATGTATACGTTGTCGAGGGAGATAAGGTTTCGATACGTATTGATACAACGGGAGAATCAGCCTACAATGTATCTGTTTATAACTATAACCGTAAATCACTTATTATCGGATTGGTTGTGCTTTTTTTAGCAGTTATCGTAATCATTGGCAGAAATGTCGGTTTAAGGGCTATAGCAGGTCTTATTTTCACTTTAGTAAGTGTGTTTTTTTTGCTTTTGCCTCTTGTGTTAAAAGGATTTTCGCCAATTCCGACAACAATTGTAATTTTGACTATTACGACAATTTTTTGTTTTGCTTTACTGGGAGGGGTTCAGCCAAAGACCATATCTGCCGCCCTTGGAACTGTTTTTGGCGTGGTGGTTGCCGGTTTAATTGCCTTTGCTGTGGGTGAAGTTGGACATATCACAGGATTTCATATGGAAGAGACCGAGAGCTTACTTATTATTGCAACGGATACAGAACTTACTATCACCGGATTATTTATCTGCGGTGTATTGATTGCATCTCTTGGTGCGGTGATGGATATAGCAATGAGTATCTCATCCGCCATAGAAGAACTAAAAGAGAATAATTCTTCGATCGATAAAAAGCAGCTATTTAAGTCGGGTATGAACATTGGCAGAGATTCCATGGGAACGATGACAAACACGTTGATTTTAGCTTTTGCGGGTACATCATTTAATATGATGCTGATGATGTATTCGTATGGTATTACTTTTAATCAACTAATTAATACAGATTTTGTTGCCGTTGAAATAATTAGAAGCATTGCCGGAAGTATGGGGATTATCTTTACAGTGCCGGCTGTTTCTCTAATTGGCTCAAGACTTATAGGCAAATGAGCTTAAAATAAAAAATGAACGGAGTGAAGAGAGTATGAAAAAATTCTTAAAAAGTATTTATAGAAAATCAGGATTATTTTTAATGATATTGCTTATGTTTACAACAACATTAGCATCTGTTTATGCACAGGAACAAAGTGATGTAACATTTATAGATGAAGCTGTTGCAGATGAAACTACTATAGATGAAAGTATTACAGATGATGAAGCGGTTGATGCAATAGGAGAAACTGAGCAGGAAGATTCATCTGTGGATGAAGAAACACCTGGTATTGCACTTATGTCGATAACAGAAGAAGCAAGGGTACCATTATTTGAAACAACAGACCTTCATGGTTACTTGGTTGACACCTCCGGAATAACTCAATTTCGATTGGCATATTTGGCCGGTATCATTGGACAGGCAAGGACATCCGGGGACGTATTGCTTCTTGACGGAGGCGATATATTCCAGGGAACATTAGTATCAAATATGCTTGATGGTGAATCGATGTCGGCAATCTTTGATGTTATGAAGTATGATGCGGCCGCTTTGGGAAATCATGAGTTTGACTGGGGTGTGGATTCTGTTGTAGACGACGATGCAACTTTATTAGCGTATGATTTTGCAGAACTTAATAATCCTGCGAATTCGGTGTCCGGCAGTGGAAATACACCTGTGCTTGCCAGCAATTTGTATTATAAAGGTACGAATAATCGTGTTACCTTTACTAAAGACTATATGATTGTAGAAAAGGAAGGTAAAAATATTGCTGTCATCGGATATGTGGAGGATTATGCAGTTGATATTATGACTTCCCGATTCGAGGCATATGAAGTACATAATGATCCTGAGATAGTAAATGATATAGCAAAAAATCTAAAAGACAGTGGACAGGCGGATGCAATTATTGTCTTAGGGCATATCGATCCTCTGGAGCTGGTAGACAGCCTTGATTCTGATTATATCGATGCAGTTTTAGGCGGACACAGCCACACTGCCCGTGCCGGCGTGGCAGATAATGGAATAACCTATCTGCAGGGAAACTGCAAGGGACAGGGTTATGCTTATGCCGAAATTGTGTTTTATGATGATGACAGCGTCGCAATTGAGAATCCTGACTACATATCAATAACAAGTGATAGAACAAAGCTATATGAAGACAATTCGGCAGAATTCGACCCGGAAGTTTATAGAATCAGTAAAATAGCTCTATCAATTGTTGAACCCATATTAACTGAAACTATTGGGACAATAACAACGGAAATCAGAAAGGATGTATACCTGACAGGAGTCAATGGTGAAGTGACAAAAACGCATACCGCCGGAAACTGGATTACTGACTTAATGAACAGATCCACCGGTTCTGATATTGCAATTACCAATTCCGGAGGAATACGGACGAATTTCTTGTTTGAAGCTGGTGAAACATCAAGAGAAATCACGGTTGGCGATTTATATACGATGCAGCCATTTGGTAATACAGTGCCTATATTTGAAGTTACTGAGGCACGGCTTTGGGACATTATGGAATATTTGGCTAATGATTCAAAGGAAAATATGCAGATGAATGGTGCTGTCGTATCTTATTATTATGATAAAGAGAATGATAGGAATGTACTCTATCAGGTGATTATGGCAGATGGAACCAAGTTAGACCCATCAAATACGGTAACAACATATACGGTATCGACCAATCAATATATTGCCGGACTAGTTGAAGGCCCATTTGCCGGGCTTACGGGGCAGGATAACGGATCGATTGATGCAGAACTTTTCATGGTAGAGTTGTATGCCGAAGCAGATGCAAATGATGGTATGCTGTATGTAGATACGACACCGAGAATGATTCAGATAGCTGAGCCTTTTAAAACAACAGATGAAGCAACAGGAATTATCGCAGAAGCAGAGGCGGGTATTGTTGAGGAAGGAACCGAATTAATCGTTACGGAAATTTCTTCCGGTGATGTTTATGATTCAATTAAAAAAATGATTATGACCAAATTAAATGAGGCTTTAGAAAAATATGTATTATATGATATTACACTGGCACGAGAAGGAAAAGTAGTACAACCGAATGGTACCCTGACAATCAGTATTCCGCTTCCAGATGGATTTACAACAGATATAAGCTTACTTAAAATCTATCATCATCATGAAGGCACTTTGACAGAGGAAGAATTCCGGCTGACAGACGGTTACTTAGTATTTGAAGTGGATTTATTAAGTGAATTTGCTGTTGCGCAGTTATCAGCAGACACTCAAGATACTCAAGATACCCAAGATACTCAAGATACCCAGGGTGGACAGAATGGTAAAGACGGTAGCAACGGCAGTGATTCGGGTAAAACTGCCACGACAAGTAAGGGGAGTTCGGCTAAGAATACTTCGTCAACAAGTAGTGTAAAGACAGGCGATGAAGCTCCGATATTCATATTCATTGTTTTATTTATAGGCGCACTGTTAATATGTGGTGTTATATTACTCAAGTACCGAAAGAGCAAAGCATAATTGAAAAAGCTTGCTGCCGAGTATAAACTTGAATGATGATTAAAATCAGGAGTGGTACGAATAGATATATGTTGCCGTACCGCTCCTTTTTGTGTCAGGCATAGATAAAAACTTTATGAAAAATGCAATTAATTGTTGATAAATCATCGCATAACAGGTATACTTTTAAGTATCGTCAGTTGATTGGAGACTTAGATGTATCAGATAATTAACAAGGATGGCAGGGCAAAGCGAGGAAAGCTTACAACTGTCCATGGAACTATACAGACACCGGTTTTTATGAATGTAGGTACGGCAGCGGCCATTAAAGGCGCGGTGGCTACGACAGATTTACAGGAAATTGGAACTTTAGTACAGTTATCTAACACTTATCACTTGCATGTTCGACCGGGAGATCAGGTAATTAAGCAGTTGGGCGGTCTGCACCGGTTTATGAATTGGGATAAGCCTATTCTGACAGATTCAGGTGGTTTTCAGGTTTTTTCTTTAACCGGATTACGTAAAATTAAAGAAGAGGGGGTCTACTTTAACTCTCATATCGACGGCAGAAGAATTTTTATGGGACCGGAAGAAAGTATGCAGATTCAATCCAATCTGGCTTCCACCATAGCGATGGCCTTTGATGAATGTGCCCCATATCCGGCAACCAGAGAATATATGACGGATTCCGTGAACCGGACAACCCGGTGGCTGGTGCGTTGTCAGGATGAGATGCAGCGTTTGAATCATTTGACGGATACAATCAATAAGGATCAACTTTTGTTTGCCATTAACCAGGGCGGTACTTATGAAGATATCCGTATTGAACATGCGAAAGCCATATCAGATTTGGATTTAGATGGTTACGCCATCGGCGGTCTGGCAGTAGGCGAAAGCCATGAAGAGATGTATCGGATTCTTGACGGGGTCATCCCTTATCTGCCGACAGATAAACCCACCTATTTGATGGGTGTGGGAACGCCTGCCAATATTTTGGAAGGCGTAGAACGTGGTGTAGATTTTTTCGATTGTGTATATCCTTCCCGCAATGGGCGTCATGGACATGTATATACGAATTATGGCAGGCTGAATTTATTTAATGCCAGATTTGAATTAGATGACCGTCCTATTGAAGAAGGTTGTGGCTGCCCGACCTGCCAAAATTATAGCAGAGCCTATATAAGGCACTTGCTTAAGGCAAAAGAGATGCTTGGTATGCGTCTATGTGTTCTCCACAATTTATATTTCTATAACCACATGATGGAAGAAATCCGGGATGCCATAGAGCATCATCGGTTTGCGATATACAAAAAGGCTAAGTTAGAAAGCTTTTTGATAAATAAAAATTAATTATAATTAAAGGAGGTAGAATAATGGACATAGGCATTATTATTGTATATGTAGCACTTATCGGAGGAATGATTTATTTTATGTCAGTTAGACCCCAGAAGAAACAGCAAAAGAAGATGGATGAACTAATGGCATCACTAGAACTGGGAGACAGCATACTGACAACAAGTGGTTTCTATGGTGTAGTTATTGATATTGCTGAAGAAGTTGTTGTTGTCGAGTTTGGTAATAATAAGAATTGCCGAATTCCGATGCAAAAAGCAGCGATTGTGCAGGTTGAAAAGGCAGGAAGCGTCGAGTAAGCGCCATAAGGACTGTTGCAGAATGATTTTCATTTTGCAACAGTCCTTATTTTTTTGCCAATGTTTTCATAGCGGTAATGTGAAAATAAAAGTTGAACCCCCGCCGGAGCTATCTTCAGCCCATATTTTACCTTTATGTAGTTTGATAATTTCCTTTGCGATACATAGACCTAAGCCGACATGCTTTTTTTCAGTGTGGCTTTGATCTATGCGATAGAAGCGTTCAAAAATCTGTGTTTTATCCTCTGCCAAGATACCGGGACCGTTATCTTGTACTTTGACTGTCATATAATTCATCTGACTTGTCAGTGACAACAGGACATGACCGCCGGGATAGCTATAGCTTAAGGCATTATCCATTAAAATCGTAAGCACTTGCTCAATACGATCATGGTCGCATTTACAAAGGGGGATATAATCTTCCGTGAGCAATAATTCTAACGTTATATTTTTCTTTTTGGAGAGGGATTCAAATTTTTCATAAACATCAATCAGTAATGTATCCATTTCCACAAGGGTATTATTTAGGCTCCAGGTTTTATTATCGGCACCGGCTAAAGCGAGCATATCATCAACTAACCGGGACATTCTTAATGATTCTGATTGTATCGAATCGATAAACTTTTCCTGTTTTGCTTTATCGTGACTTGACTTCTTCACGGCACCTACGCAAGAGAGTATGACTGCTAAGGGAGATCTCAGTTCATGGGAGGCAGAGGCTACAAATTGAACCTGACGCTGTCGGTTCTCCTCAATCGGGCGAAGCATTCTTCTTGTAAATATAAATGAAAATACACTTAAGATAGCTAAGGAAATAATATCGATAGCAATAAATAATAGTCTCTGCCTTACTATTTGCTGTTCTAGCGGCGCTTTAGAGGAAGCGATGACAACGCTTAGGTGACCGTTATTTTTAGGCAGTACGGCAGTTGATATATAATAGGAGATTTTGTCGTCTGCTGTCATTTGAAACTCCCTATGCGTTGTTAAGTAAGTCGAACGGGTGGGAAGAGATATATCAAAGCCATATTTTGATGTAGAAATCTCCTTCGCCTGTTCAATAATGGCTTCCCGAGACTCACTGGCCACTAGGGTGGAAAAAAACAGAGGTTGCCCGTTGTCCTCAATATGAATCATATAAAGACCGCCGTTTTCCATTTTAGAGAGCCACTCATTGGAAATTAAACTTTGATTTTCCAAATAAGTATACATCGCGGTGATATCATTTAAAAAACTCATATAGTAATTTTTTCTCATGCCGGATTCTGATACCAGGAGAAGTACAATCGTCATCACAGTTAAGACAATACCTATGACAATAGTAAAAAAAATGGTGAGTCGAAAATGTAATTTCTTAATCATTGGAGGCCTCCAGACAATATCCTACACTCCGTATCGTTTTAAGGACTAATGTGCTGCCCATAGATTTAAGCCGGCGTCTTAACAAATGAATATAGTTATCTAAATTACCGTCCTCTACTTCCGCATCCGGCCCCCAGACCCGGGATAATAAAACACTTCTTGGCAGTATTTGGGACGGGTTACGTAAAAACATTTCCAATAAATCAGATTCCCGTTTAGACAGGGTACAATTCTTTTCTTCATGATAAAGCTGCTTCTCTATGGGTTGAAATGAAATGTCCCCGAAGTTAAGCTTTGGCGTTCCTTCCCACTGCCTTGGACGGCGGATAATACTTCGGATGCGTGCCAATAATTCCTCAAAAGCAAATGGCTTTACAATATAATCATCAGCACCGCTGTCTAGTCCGGTAATTTTATCACCAAGCTCACCTAAGGCGGTAATTAAAAGAATTGGCGTAGATATACCGGCGGCCCGGGTTTTTTTAAGAACCTGGATGCCATTCATTCTCGGCATCATTCTGTCTAACAAAATAATATCATGGGCATATTCAAAAATCCAGCGCAGTCCGTCATCGCCTTCGTGACATACATCCACGCTGCAGCCTTCCTGTGTCAACTGATAGCTTAAAGATTCACATAACTTAACGTCATCCTCTATGATTAAAATACGCATATAATCCCCTCCCCTTTTTTGATATCTTAGATGTTCTTGTCAACTAGAATTATATCATAGAATTCTTAAAAAAATCTCTAAACCTTAGAGAAAACTTAGAGATTATAGTGATATGATTAAAAAGTCAAGAAAAAGAGAAATAAACGAATGGAGGCTTTATATGAAGGCAAAAGGAAGGAAAGTTTTATCGGCATTGCTCATTTTGTGTATCATAGCTTTGACAGCATGCAATAGCGGTACAGGTGAAACAACATCCGATAGCGGCAGCAATAATGATGGCGAAGGCGCAAAAGGCAGATTTGTTGAAGAAGAATTATCGTTACCTGAGGATATAACTAATGCAAATGATGCTTATGCTTATGGTATAAAACAAACAGAAGATGGCAGTCTGTATCTTTTAACCAGTGCAGGTATTTATAAGTCCACAGATAGTGGTGATAGCTGGACGCAGGAATATCAAGATATTTCGGTTTTTCAGAATAAAGAAAAATATATGGTGATTAGTATTGCTATGAATAGCAGTGGGGAAATCATCCTTACTTATATAGAGCAGACAGAAATGGAGACAGCCGATTATCCTGAGTATCGTTATTTGTTTGTAGATAAAAACGGTCAGGAGACTGTAGTAGAGTTTACTTTGCCGGAAGTGAGTTCCGGTTCTGGTTCCAGTTCGGTAACAACCATTATTGGAGGTGGTTCAGGCAGCGAAGAAAAAGTGACTGAGTCAGGTGCCGAAAGTGATGATGAAGCATCTGTTACATCTGGGGAATATTCGCAAGAGGAATATCTAAGTGCTTATGCCAATGCGTTAATTGAAGTTCGTTTAGCTGACAATGGTGATTTACTGGGAACGGGTTTTAGCGGTAATGCAATTTTTCAAATAGATCCGCTAACCGGGGAAGTCAAGCATACCTACGAGGTTGGCGATGACGACTATGTTATGTCGTTTACAGTTACCGAAAATCATTTAATCTATCAAGGCATAGAGAATTCGGTGGTTTATGATCTTACTTCTTATGAACTTGTGGAGGAAGGGAATACATTAAGTCAGATGATTATTGAGAATAGTGAGGGTGCCGGAAGTGTTTCTTACTCATACGGGAGTTCTGATATCCAACTTATTTCGGAGCAGGATAATA
>Ga0153994_1000066_pt1 | contig 64555 bp, 61 predicted proteins | sample TSNC078MetaG_FD_104735 | JGI IMG/M metagenome (GOLD analysis project Ga0153994, IMG submission 104735) | Attine ant fungus gardens microbial communities from North Carolina, USA - TSNC078 MetaG | ecosystem: Host-associated > Fungi > Mycelium > Unclassified | place: USA: North Carolina, Lumber...
CCGCACGTCTCCGGTCGCGCCCGCGGCATCCTGCAGGCAGCGTTCGACGGCACGACCGTGCGGGATGCGCGCGTCGTCGCCGAGGTCGCCAACCCGTCGTGGGTCGCGGCGACGGCGGACGGGTCGCGCGTGTACGCGGTGAGCGAGACGGAGCCGGACGGGGCGATCGTAGCGTTCGCGCGCGCGGGTGGTGACGGTGCGGGTGACGGTGCGGTCGGTGACGCTGAGCTTGTCGAGCTCTCGTCGGAGTCGTCCGGCGGCGCTGCGCCGGCGCACCTGGCGCTGCACCCGTCGGAGCGCTTCCTCGCCACCGGCACATACGGCGGCGGCTCGATCTCGGTGTTCGCGCTCGCCGAGGACGGTTCGCTGGCCGCACGCACGGCGTTCGTGCAGCACGAGGGCAGCGGACCGGACGCGGACAGGCAGGAGGGCCCGCACGTCCACCAGCTGAGCTTCGACCCGACCACCGGCGACCTCGTGGTGGTCGACCTCGGCCTCGGCGACGTGCGCTGGTACGCGTTCGGCGACGACGGCTCGCTGACGCTGCGCCCTGAAGCGACGATCGTGCTCGGCGCTGCCGGCCCCCGGCACATCGTGTTCGCTCCGGATGCGCGGCACGCGTTCGTGGCGAACGAGCTGGACAGCACGATCGACGTGCTGCGCCGCGACGGCGGCCGCTTCGTGGTCGCGTCGTCGACGTCGACCAGGCCGGAGGGCGCATCCGGTGCCAACAGCCCAGCCGCGGTGCGGGTGACCGACGACGGCCGCACGGTCTTCGTCACGAACCGCGGCGACGACACGGTCGCGGTGTTCGCGTTCGATGGCCCCTCGGCCTCGCTGACCCTGGTGGATGCGGTCCCACCGCAGGGCCGAACGCCGCGCGACCTCGTGGTCGCCCCCGGCGGGTCGCGCGTGCTCACCGCGAACCAGGACAGCGGCGACGTCACCGTGTTCGCCTTCGACCAGCAGTCGCGGGCGCTCACGTTCCTGTCGACCGCGCCCGTCCCCACGCCGGTGTCGCTGCACTTCGTCTAGCCCCTGGCGCCGGCGCGTGGCGGGAACGATGCGGCTATCGGCGTGACGATGGAACGCGTGCCCTTCAACCTCAGACCCGCGGGGTTGGTCGCGCTCTTCATCGTCCGGTCGTTCCTGCTGTGGATGCTGGTCCCCGTCGCCGGCGCTGTGTGGGTGCTCGGCGGCCCGGCGCTCTGGCGCAGGGGAAGCATGCGCAGGTTCGTCCGCTGGGTGGACTACAACTCCTCGGCCGCGCTCTGTCGCACGCTGCTCCGGCCGTTCGCTCGCGCACCGCACCCGGAGTGGGCGCCGCCGCGCTCCATCCGAACGTTCCGGACTCCGATCTCCTTCACGCTCGAGTTCGCCTGACTCACCGCACGATTCGTGCCGAACGTGCGGTTGCTGACGCTCCCACCGCGCCTTTCGCGCGACTCGTGCGACTCGCGCCGACGGTCGTTCGTGCGAAACGTGCGGTCACGTTGGCAGCGACCGCACGTTGCGCACGAGGCGTGCGCGACGCTACGCGGCGGGCTCGGAAGCGGGAGACGCCGGCGACGCCGCGGGCGCCGGCTTCGCGACCGGCCGCACAGCGCCTGCCGCCGCGAACGCCGCGATCAGGAGCACGAGCACCAGGTAGAGCGCGTTGAGCAGGCCGAACTCCTTGCCGAGGAAGCCGATGACCGGCGGTCCCACCAGGAAGGCGCAGTAGCCGATGATCGCCACAGCAGACACGCGCGCTGCCGGGTTGGCCGCGCCCTCGGAGGCGGCGGACATCCCGAGCGGGAAGCCGAGCGAGACGCCGAAGCCCCAGAGCACCGTGCCGATGATGACCACCCAGAGCGGTCCGCCGAGGATGAAGATGAGGAGCCCTGCCGCGCCGAGGCCGCCGGTGATTCGGATGGCGAGGACGCGTCCGATCCGGTCGACCAGCGGGCCGCCGAGCACGCGGCCCAGGGTCATCGCGGCCACGAAGAAGCCGAACACCAGTGCGCCCGTCGAGTTGCTCTGGCCGTGTCCGTCGACCACCGCGAGTGAGATCCAGTCGTTGGCCGAGCCCTCTCCGAACGCCATGCCGAGCATCACGACGCCGATGAGGATGAGGCGCCAGTCCGCCCAGACGGCCAGGTTCTCGCGCATCCGCTGGCGGAACGGAACGGCGGGCGCGTTCGCGACCTCGTCGCCGAGCTCGGCTTCGCGCGGGACGAAACGGACAGCGATGACGATGGCCACCGCGATCACCACGGCCGTCACGATCAGGTGCCAGGAGACGTCGATCCCGAGGGCGGCCGCTGCTGCTCCGAAGCCGGCGCCGATGACCGTGCCGAGGCTGAAGCAGGCGTGCATCAGCGGCATCAGGGTTTTGCCGATCTCGCGCTCGACGGCCGTGCCTTCGACGTTCATCATCACGTCGACCATCCCGTTGCCGAAGCCGAGGAGGATGAGGCCGATCGCCACCAGCGGCACCGAGTGGGCGATGGATGCGCCGACGCCGATGAGCACCATGCCGGCCGACACGATGAACAGGCCGCCCACCATGCCTTTGTGCGGGCCGAACCGGACGAGCAGCGGGGACGCGGCGACGAGGCCGACGATCGCTCCGGCCGACAGCCCGAGGATGAGCAGCCCGACAGCGGACGGGTCCTTGCCCAGTCCGAGGCCGTCGCGCACGCCGGGGATGCGGGCGACCCAGCTGGCCATTGCGAGCCCGCTGAGGATGAAGATGACGAACACCGCGTTGCGCCACGCGTGCAGTTCGCGGCGGCTTCTGGTGCTGGTCGGGGTCGTCTGCGACATCGGCTGAATCCTGCTGTTTGAGTGGGCGAAAAGGGTGTCGAATCGTTTCGATCGAAACGATTCGACTAAGCTACCACATGTGAACGACACGAGCACGACCCCCGAGGTGGAGAAGTCAGACGTGGAGAAGCCCGACGCGGAGCAGGACGCGGCCGCCGTCGTCCGCCCGACGCTCGCCGCGGTCGCCCGCCTGGCCGGCGTCTCCAACTCCACCGCCTCCCTCGCCTTCAGCGGCACAGGCCCCGTCTCCGACGCCACCCGCGACCGCGTCCTCGCCGCTGCCAAGCAGCTCAACTACGCCGGCCCCGACCCGCGCGCCAGATCGCTGCGCCGCGGCCGCTCCGGCATCGTCGGCGTCGTCATGGAGGAGCGCGTCGGCGACGCCTTCCGCGACCCGATCAAGATCGCGCTCCTCGACGGCATCTCCGAGGAGATCGCCGCGATCGACGCCGGGCTGCTCATCCTCACCGACGCGGGGGAGGCCGCCCAGCGCATCGAGGACGCGCCGATGGATGCGGTGGTCCTCATCGGCTGCAGCCCCCGCCTCGACGAGTCGGTCGCCATGCTCCGCCAGCGCGGCATCCCGCTGGTCGCGATCGAGGGCGACCCGGCAGACGAGGTCCTGACCATCGCTCAGGACAACCGCGAGGCCACCCGCATCGCCGCCCAGCACCTCGCCGACCTCGGCCACACGGATGTCGCCGTCGTCACCCTCTCCCTCACCCGCGACCGATCGCGCGGCTCGCTCACCGCCGAGCGCGTGGCTGCGGGAAGCTCGAACACCACCATCGAGCGCTTGGCCGGCGTCCGCGACGTGTTCCCGGAAGCCGGCGGGTACATCACCCGCGGATCGTTCGTGGAGGAGGGCCGCATCGCCGGTCACGCCCTGCTGGACGACCCTGCGAAGCGCCCGACCGCGATCATCGCGCAGAGCGACCTGCTCGCCGCCGGCGTGATCCGCGCCGCCGAGGAGGCCGGCCTGGAGGTGCCGGCCGACGTCAGTGTCGTCGGCTTCGACGGCGCCCGCGTCGACGGCCTCTGGCCGTACGACCTGACCACCCTCGTGCAGCCCGCTGTTGACAAGGGCAGGGCGGCAGGCGCGGCGATCGTCGACATGCTCGAGGGCAGAGTCGCGCATCCGGCGACCTTCACGAGCGTGTTCCACCTGGGCAACACCACGGCGGCGCCGCGCACCGCGTGAGTCGGGCGGTGCAGGCGCGCGTCGCGCATAGGCTGGGCATCATGGATCTCGAAGCCCTGTACCGCGACCTGCACAGCCACCCGGAGCTCTCCTTCTCCGAACACCGCACCTCCGGCATCGTCGCCGACGAGCTGACCAGGCTCGGCGTCGAGGTCGTGACCGGCATCGGCGGTACCGGTGTCGCCGGCGTGTTCCGCAACGGAGACGGCGCCACCGTGCTGCTGCGCGCCGACATGGATGCGCTGCCCGTGCTCGAAGACACCGGCCTCGACTGGGCGTCCACCCAGACCGGCGTCGATCACACCGGCGCGACGGTCCCCGTCATGCACGCGTGCGGTCACGACATCCACATCACCTGCCTGCTCGGCGCCGTCGAGAGCCTCGTCGCCGATCGCGATGCATGGTCCGGCACCCTGGTGGCCGTCTTCCAGCCGGGAGAGGAGCACGGAGGAGGCGCCCAGGTGATGATCGAGGACGGCCTATACGACAAGGTGCCGACGCCGGACATCGTGCTCGGCCAGCACGTCACCCCGCTTCCTGCCGGGATGCTCGGCGCCCACTCCGGCGCGGCGATGGCCGCCGTCGACACCATGGAGGTCACCCTCCACGGCCGCGGCGGGCACGGCTCGCGCCCGGAGACGACCATCGACCCCGTCGTGATGGCGGCGGCGACCGTCATGCGGCTTCAGACCGTCGTGTCCCGCGAGGTGGCGGCGCAGGATACGTCCGTCGTGACGGTCGGGTCGCTGCACGCCGGCACCGCGAACAACATCATCGCCGCAGACGCGACCCTCGGGATCAGCGTCCGCAGCTTCAACGAGGAGGTGCGCGACAGGGTGCTCTCGTCGGTCGAGCGGATCATCGCGGCCGAGGCGACCGCATCCGGTGCCGTCGTGGCGCCCGACGTGGTCTACGGCGAGCGGTACCCGGTCACGGTGAACGAGCCGGAGGCGACGGCGCGGGTGAACGCGGCATTCGCTGCGGAGTTCGGCGAGGACCGCATCTTCGACCCCGGCGCGCTCTCCGGCAGCGAGGACGTCGGCAACCTGGCGACGGCGGCCGGTGTTCCGCTGGTCTACTGGATGCTCGGCGGAGGCGACCCGCAGAAGGTCGCGGCGGCCATGGCGGCGGGAACGGCGGAGACGGACATCCCGTCGAACCACTCGCCGCACTTCGCGCCGCTGGCGCAGCCGACGATCGGCACGGGCGTGCGCGCCCTCGTGGTCGCCGCGCGGTCCTGGCTGGGCTGATCCGGCGCGCCGCTCAGGCGCCGGCGCGCATCCACCTGTCGCCGCGCGCCCGCAGGCCGAGCGTGACCGCCCGCGCGCCGATGTAGCCGAACGCGAACGCCGCCGTCAGCCAGGCCAACCCGGCGACGTCGTGGCTTCCCCACGCCACGACGGCCGCCGCGAGCGGAACGAACACCGCGACGTTCACCAGCCCGGTCAGCGCGAGGTAGCGCGCGTCGCCCGCCCCGATCAGCACGCCGTCGAGCACGAACACGTACCCGCCCAGCGGCGCTCCGACGCCGATGATCGCCAGCGCAGGCGGCAGCAGCGCGACCACCGTCGCATCGCCGGTGAACAGCCCGGCAGCGACCGGGCTGGTGAGCAGCACCACCCCGCCGAGCACCACCCCGGCGCCGATGCCCCACTGGATGCACCGCCTCAGCACAGCGCGCACCCCGGCCAGGTCACCGGCCCCGAGCCCCTTGCCGACCAGGGCTTGCGCGGCGATGGCCAGTGCATCCAGCGCGAAAGCCACGGTCGCGAACACCGTCATCGCCACCTGGAACGCGGCGAGCTCGTCCGGCCCGAGCCTGGTCGCGGCGAACACGGCGAGCAGCATCGCCGCACGCAGGCTGGCCGTGCGCAGCAGCAGCCAGCCGCCCGATCTGGCCGTGCTGGTGAGTCCGGTGTGGTGCGGCAGCAGCGGTGCGCCGACCGTGCGCGCGTTCACCGCGACGATCACGAGATAGACCGCTGCCATGGCCCACTGCGCGACGACCGTCCCGACCGCCGACCCCGCGATCCCGAGCCCTGCGACATAGATGAACAGGTAGTTCAGCACGATGTTGACCGCGAACCCGGCGACGGCGACCACGAGCGGCGTCTTCGTGTCCTGCAGCCCGCGCAGCAGGCCGGTCGCCGCGAACACGAGCAGCATCGCTGGCAGCCCGAGCATCGAGATCTCCAGGTAGCGCGTCGCCGCCTCCGACACGGCAGTGGATGCGCCGAACAGGCTCACCAGCGCCGGGGACGCGAACCAGCCGCCCACCGCCAGCACGATGCCGAGCCCGAGCGCCAGCCAGCAGCCGTCGACCCCGGACGCCACCGCCCCGCGTAGGTCCCCGGCGCCGAGGCGGCGGGCGACGGCGGGCGTCGTGCTGTACGCGAGGAACACCATCAGGCCGACGATCGTCTGCAGGATCGCGCTGGCGATCCCCAGCCCGGCGAGCGGCGCGACGCCGAGGTGCCCGACCATCGCGGAGTCGGCGAGCAGGAAGACGGGCTCGGCGACCAGCGCGCCCAGCGCGGGCACGGCGAGGCGCAGGATGTCCCGGTCGACCGGGCGGGCGGTGGATGGCTTCACGACGCACCAACGCTATCGCGGGCCTCCGCTCAGAAGCGCGCCGAGAAACCGCCGTCGGTGTGCAGGAGCTGCCCGGACACCCAGCGTCCTTCGTCCGAGACCAGGAAGGACACGATGGCCGCGATGTCGGCCGGGGTGCCGAGGCGTCCGAGCGGATGCGCGGGGGTGAGCGTCTCCCGGAGCTCGTCGTCCATCCAGCCGGTGTCGATGGGGCCGGGGTTGACGGCGTTCGCCGAGATGCCGAGCGGGCCGAGCTCTCGTGCGGCGGAGATGACGATGCGGTCCAGTGCACCCTTGGATGCGCCGTACGGCAGGTTGCCCGTCGTGTGGTCGCTGGTGAGTGCGATGATCGCCCCGCCGCCCGGTGCGACCTGGCGTGCGAAGGCGGCGATCAGGAGGAGGCTCGCCCTGGCGTTGACGGCGACGTGCCTATCGAAGCTGTCGGCGGTCGTGTCGAGGATTCCCGACTCGACGTCGTGGGCGTGGCTGAGGATCAGCGCCCCGATCGGCCCGCGCTCGGCGGTGACGGCGGCGATCAGCTCGCCGGGCCCCGTCGCGGTGGACAGATCGCAGGGATAGTCGGTGTCGGCGAGATCGCTGGTGACGACCTCCCAGCCGTCGGCGCGCAGCCGCGGCACGATCCCGGCAGCGATGCCGTCGGCGCGCGCAGCGCCGGTGATGAGAGCGAGAGGCACGCAACGACCATAGGGCATCCGCGCGCGACACCCCGTAAGAATTCCGTTAGGAATATTCAGAAATTACTGAAACAAGCGTAGAGTCACGCTTCATGGACACAGTCATTGAGGCTACCGGCCTCGAAAAGCGGTTCGGTCGGGTGCGTGCGCTCGACGGTCTCGACCTCTCCGTCACGGCGGGCGAGGTGCACGGATTCCTCGGGCCGAACGGCGCAGGGAAGTCCACGACCATCCGCATACTGCTCGGCCTCGCCAAGGCGAGCGGCGGCAGGGCCACCCTGTTCGGCCGTGAGCCGTGGAAGGACGCCGTCGAACTCCACCGGCGCATCGCGTACGTGCCAGGCGACGTGAACCTCTGGCCCAACCTGTCCGGGGGAGAGGCCATCGACCTCATCGCCCGCCTCCGCGGCGGCACGGCGGACAAGGCCGTGTACGCCGAACGCAAGAAGCGTCTCGTCGACGTCTTCCAGCTCGACCCCACCAAGAAGGGCCGCGCGTACTCGAAGGGCAACAGGCAGAAGGTCGCGCTCGTCGCCGCCTTCGCCACCCCGGCCGACCTCTACATCCTGGACGAGCCGACCAGCGGCCTCGACCCGCTGATGGAGGCGACCTTCAACACCGAGATCGCCCGCGTCGCCCGCGACGGGGCCACCGTGCTGCTGTCGAGCCACATCCTCTCCGAGGTCGAACAGCTCTGCGACAGGGTGAGCATCATCCGCGCGGGCAGGACCGTCGAGTCCGGCACTCTCGCCGAGCTCCGCCACCTCACCCGTACCGAGGTCTCGTTCGTCGCGGACGGGGTGTCGGATGCGCAACTCGCGCGCATCCCGAACGCCCACGACCTGCACACCGCAGATGGGCGGGTGCGGTTCACCGCGGACAGCGACAAGCTGTCCGGCGTGCTCGCCGCGCTCGCCGAGCTGGACACGCAGGGCCTCACCGTCGCGCCTCCGTCGCTGGAGGAGCTGTTCCTGCGCCACTACGGCGACGAGCTCACGGGGGCGAACGAACGATGACCACCGCAACGCAGTCCACCGGCCGCGCGGCCGGGCCTGCGACGCACCAGCACACCGCAGCGCGCCGCGACCAGGGCAGAGGCCGCACCCTCGCGGTGCTGCTGCGCCAGCGCATCCGGCGCGACCGCTGGCAGCTGCTCATCTGGATCGTCGGCATCGCCATGCTCGCCGCGTTCTCCGCCGCCAGCATCAGCAACACCTACGGGGATGCGAAGGGTCGCGTCGAACTGATGCAGCTCGCCATCGCCAACCCGGCCATCCTGATGCTGCGCGGTCTCCCGCAGGGCACCGGCCTCGCCGCCGTGACCTTTTTCGAGATCTTCACCTTCCTCGCCCTGCTGGCCGGGCTCATGTCGACCTTCCTCGCTGTGCGGCACTCCCGCGCGGAGGAGGAGACCGGCCGGGCGGAGCTGGTCGCGTCGACCCCGGCCGCGCGCATCCTGCCGACCGTCGCCACGCTCATCCACGGGGTGCTGGCGAACGTGGTGCTGGCCGTCGCGACCGGCCTCGGCTTCATCGCGGCCGGGCTGCCGGTGGCTGGATCGTTCGCGGCCGGCGCGGCCGTCGGCGGCGCGGGCATCTCGTTCCTCGCCGTCGGCCTGCTGCTGTCCCAGCTGATGATGACCTCGCGCGGGGCGAACGGCTTCGCCTCGGCCATCGTGGTGCTCGCCTACCTGCTGCGCGGCATCGGAGACGCCACAGGCACAGTCACCGGCGACGGCGCCCACATGGTGAGCGCGTGGCCCACCTGGCTGAGCCCGATCGGCTGGGGCGAGCAGTTCGACCCGTACGGCGCGAACGACTGGCGGCCGCTGCTGCTGCAGCTCGGGCTCGCCGTCGTGCTCATGGCCGTGGTGTTCGCGCTGCAGTCCGTCCGCGACAGCGGCGCTGGGCTGATCGCGGAGCGCCCAGGACGACGGGATGCGCGGGCGATGCTCGCCGGACCGCTCGGCCTGGCCTGGCGGCTGCAGTGGCCCACCATCCTCGGCTGGACGGTCGGCGGTCTGTTCACCGGCCTGCTCGCCGGAGCCCTCGGCAGCGTGGTCAGCTCGTCGATCGCCAACGACCCGAGCCTGGGGAACATCCGGAAGGCGCTCGGGGAGATCGGCGCCGGCGGCTCTGGGCCGTTGACGCAGATCTTCATCTCGGCGATCTTCTCCATCGTCGGCGTGCTCGCCGCCGCGTGCGCGACGCAGGCGGTCATCCGGTTGCGGCAGGAGGAAGCCGGGGGCGCTGCAGAGGTGCTGATGTCCACGCCGCTCTCGCGGGTGCGCTGGCTGCTGCAGTTCCTCCTTGTCGGAGTGATCGCGATCGTGCTGGTGCTCGTCGCCGCCGCTCTCGCATCCGGCCTCGCTGCGGTGGGAGCAGGGGAGGACGCCGCGCGCATCGGCGACTCGTTCGCCGCTGCTGCCGCCCAGTTGCCTGTCGCCCTCGTCTATCTGGGGGTGCTCGCGCTGGTGTTCGTCGTGCTGCCGGGCTGGACCATCCCGCTCGGCTGGACGCTGCTCGGCCTCGGCGCGTTCGTCGGCATCTTCGGCGGGCTGATCGGGCTGCCGACCTGGGTGCATGACCTGTCGCCGTTCGCGCACTCGCCCGTGGTCGTCGGCACCCCGGACTGGACGGGCGGCTACTGGATGCTCGGCATCGCCGTCATCGCGACGGCGGCGGCGACGCTGCTCATCCGCCGCAGGGACTTCGCGATCGGGTGACGCGGATGTTCTGTCGATGCGGGCCATCGAGCTCGCGGAAATGAAAGGATAGGCCGGTGGCGAGAGACGAGCGGGCCCTGAACGATGTGCTCGAACACGCCGCCGCCGTCCTCACCTCCGCCGGCTTCCCGAAGATGCCGGCCCGCGTCCTGATGGCCCTCACCGTCACCGAGCAGCAGGGGATGACCGCCGCCGAGCTCGCCGACCGCCTCTCCGCGAGCCCGGCCGGCATCTCCGGAGCCGTGCGCTACCTGCAGACCATCGGCATCGTCCGCCGCGTCTCCCAGTCGGCGAGCCGGCGCGACCGCTACGAACTGCCGAGCGACTGGTACGCCTCCATGACGAGGCAGTCCCCGATCTACGCCGTGCTCGCCGCCCAGGCCGACGCCGGCATCGCCGCCGTCGACGACCCTGACTCGCTGGCGACAGAGCGGCTGCGCGACATGGCGGGCTTCTACCGCTTCCTCGAGAAGCGCCTGCCAGAGCTGCTGGACGAGTGGGAACAGATCCGCGCGGCCCGCTCCTGACCGACTCCCAGCCGCATCCGCTACACTGGATGCGGAACACACCGTTTCGTTCGGCTTGACGCCCCTCTCATCGTCGCCGCGAAACTGGGCCGAACCAGCCCGTTCCCACCGCGGACCACCTGTCCGCCACCGCCCATCGCGAGGCCGCTCATCCCGAGCACCGGTCGCGAACGTCACACGTCGACGCGTGACGGCGGATCAACCACACGCTTTGAAAGAAGTACCGCAATGATGAACACAGCAACTCTCGGAATCCGTTTCGATTCCCTCGACCCCATCGCCGAAGCCTGGACCCCGTCCGAGCTCGACACGCTGCCGGCCGGCAGCCGCATCCTCGCCCCGTACCCGGAACACGACGGCCGCGGCGACATCCTCGTCCGCCACAACGACGGCCTCTGGCACCGCGACCTGTTCGCGCCCATCCCGTCCGACGCCCTCGTCGCCTTCCCCATCCGCATCCTCGGCTGAGCCACGAGACACCAGTAACTGCGCCGCCGCCCGGCGCGTCGGCGACAGATACTGGTATCTCGCCGGGGGCCACGCGCGTCGCAGGGCGGCGAGGCCCGCCAGGGTGGGATGCTGAAAGCACCATGCGTTTCACCACACCAGTACAGAAGACGCTCGTCGTCGTCGTGCTGCTCGCCGTCAACGCCGGGCTGGCGCTGCTGCTCAACGCGCTGCGCTGGGAGCCAGGCTCCATCGCGCTGTCGATCCTGCAGCTCGCCGGGTGGTATCTCGCCAGCCGGCTCTTCCGCGGACCGGGCGAGCCGGTCGCCGCTGCGCGGCCGTGGTGGCGGATGACGTCGCGCCCGCTGCTCAGCGGCGTGCTCGGTGCAGGCTACCTGCTCATGGCGCTCGTCAACACCGTGCTGTCGATGGTCGGCTACGGCAGCGCATCCGGCACTGTCTCCGTGCTGGTCGAGCTGGTGCTCGCCGCGCTGTTCCTCACCACGTTCGTCAGACTCAGGGCTCTCGGCACCGCGCCGCGAACACCGTAGGCTGGCGGAATGACCCTGACTTCCGGCATCGAAACCTCCGAACTCGATCCCGCCGTCCGGCCGCAGGACGACCTGTTCCGGCACGTGAACGGCAAGTGGATCGACCGCACCGAGATCCCTGGCGACAAGGCGCGCTGGGGCTCCTTCATGATTCTGGCGGAGGAGGCCGAAGCGGCCGTCCGCGAGATCATCGAGGCAGCCCAGAACGCGCAGGAGGGTACAGAGGAACGCAAGTTCGGCGACCTGTTCGCGAGCTTCATGGACGAGGACCGCATCGAGGCCCTCGGCGTCACACCGATCGAGAGCCAGCTCGCGTTCGCGAGCGCCGCCGACAGCATCCCGAGCCTGCTGGAGACCATCGGCAAACTGGAGCGCCACGGCCTCGCCGGGTTCTACCAGCTCTTCGTCGACAACGACCCAGGCAACCCGGAGCGCTACCTCGTCTTCGTGGAGCAGTCGGGCATCTCGCTGCCGGACGAATCGTACTTCCGCGAGGAGACCTTCGCCCCGATCCGCGAGGCGTTCGTCGCGCACATCCAGCGGATGTTCGAGCTCGCCGGGTTCCAGGATGCACCGGAGCGCGCCCAGCGCGTCTTCGACCTGGAGACGCAGATCGCCGCGCAGCACTGGGACAACGTGAAGTCTCGCGACTCCGAGAAGACCTACAACCTGTTCGACTGGGCGGACGCGGAGGCGCTGTTCGCCGGCAACGCTAAAGACGGCGCGGACCTCGGCATCTGGCAGAAGGCGCTCGGCGCACCGGACGGCGCCCTCGCCGAGGTCGTGCTGCGGCAGCCGTCGTTCACCTCCGGTCTCGCCGGTCTCCTCACCGAGGATCGCCTCGAGGCTTGGAAGGACTGGCTGGCCTGGCAGATCATCCACGGTGCGGCCCCGTACCTGTCCGGTGACTTCGTCGAGGCCAACTTCGACTTCTACGGTCGCACGCTCACCGGCACGCCGCAGATGCGCGCCAGGTGGAAGCGCGGCGTCTCCCTGGTGGAGGGCGCGATGGGCGAGGCCGTCGGCCGCATCTACGTCGAGAAGCACTTCCCTCCCACGGCCAAGCAGGCGATGGATGCGCTGGTCGGCAACCTCATCGAGGCGTACCGCCAGAGCATCCAGACCCTCGAGTGGATGGGCGAGGACACCCGCAACCGCGCCCTCGACAAGCTGGAGAAGTTCACCCCGAAGATCGGATACCCGGTCAAGTGGCGCGACTACTCCGCGCTGGCGGTCGACCCGACCGACCTGCTCGCCAACGTGCGCGCCACGAGCCTGTTCGAGTTCAACCGCGAGCTGGGCAAGATCGGCAAGCCGCTGGACCGCGACGAGTGGTTCATGACGCCGCAGACCATCAACGCCTACTACAACCCCGGCTTCAACGAGATCGTGTTCCCCGCGGCCATCCTGCAGTTCCCGTTCTTCGACGAGACACGGGATGCGGCGGCCAACTACGGCGCGATCGGCGCGGTCATCGGGCACGAGATCGGCCACGGCTTCGACGACCAGGGATCCAAGTTCGACGGGGACGGCCGCCTGCAGGACTGGTGGACCGCCGCCGACCGCGCGGCGTTCGAGGAGCGCACCAGCAGCCTGATCGAGCAGTACAACGCTCTGGCTCCCGCGCAGGTTCCCGACCACCACGTCAACGGCGCTCTCACCATCGGCGAGAACATCGGCGACCTCGGCGGTCTCGGCATCGCCTGGAAGGCGTACCTGCTGTCGCTGAACGGCGAGGAGCCTCCCGTGATCGACGGCCTCACCGGCGCTGAGCGGTTCTTCCTGTCCTGGGCGCAGGCCTGGCAGCAGAAGGGCCGCGACGAGGAGGTCATCCGCCTGCTGGCGATCGACCCGCACTCGCCGAACGAGTTCCGCTGCAACCAGATCGTCCGCAACATCGACGGCTTCTACGACACGTTCGGCGTGTCGGAGGGCGACGCCCTGTGGCTCGCGCCCGAGCAGCGCGTCACCATCTGGTAGCCAAGGCACGGTCCCCGCGGAGAGGGTGCGCGACGCTCCTCTCCGCGGGGTAACATCGAGCGTGTTGTGCCCGGGGCGACCCACCCGTCGGCACGCGCGCGGCCCCGGAGGACCGCACCCGAAACACCCGACTCGGACGAAGGACCACCCATCCCCGTGACGATCCAGACCCAGGATTCCGAACGCCGCAGCAGGCACGCTTCGTCTCGTCGTGGACGCCATCGGGGAGCAAGCGCCCCGGAGGATTTCAGTCGCGGTTTCGCCGTCCTCGGCCAGCTCGCGCTCGGCGGCGTGCAGGTGTCTGCGCGTGCGACCGACCTGACCACGGGTGCTGTGCTGTTCTCCGTCGACGACCACGTGGTGATGCCGACGGCCAGCATCGGCAAGGTCCTCCTCCTGGTGGAGGTCGCCGCCCGCTTGCAGCCCGGCGAACTGAGCCCGCTCGCGCTCCTCGACCGTTCCCCTCAGGATGCGGTCGGCAGCTCCGGCATCTGGCAGCACCTCGCCGTCCCCGCGCTTCCCGTGGCCGACCTCGCCGCGCTGGTCGGCGCGACCAGCGACAACCTGGCCACCAACGTCCTGCTCCGCCGCGTCGGCCTGGAGGCCGTCAGCGCCCGCACGGAGGCCCTCGGCCTCACCCGCACAGCGCTGCTCGACCTGGTGCGCGACCACCGCGGCCCCGACGACGCTCCGCAGCTCTCCGTCGGCAGCGCCAACGAGCTCACCTGGCTGTTCTCCGCTCTCGCCCGCGGCGAGATCGTCGACGCTCAGACAAGCCAGCGCGTGATCTCCTGGCTGTCCCTGAACAGCGACTTCTCCCTGGTCTCCAGCGCGTTCGGCCTCGACCCGCACGCGCACCGCAACGCCGAGCACGGCATCCTGCTGGTCAACAAGACCGGCGTCGACCGCGGCGTCCGAAGCGAGGTCGGCGTGCTCCGCGGCCCACGTGCCGGTGTCACATACGCGGTCTCGATGTACTTCGACGACGCGAGCCTCGCCGCCCGCCTCTCCGTCATCGACGGGATGCGCACCGTCGGCGCCGACCTGCTGGAGTACGTGTTCTAGGGGATACTGCTCCGCTCGCCAGGCGATGGATGAAATATTGCCATACCGAGGCCGACACGTGAGCGTTGAGGGACATCGAAAGGGTCCCCATGCTGCTGATCCCGGGAGGCACCGTTGCCTGACTCCACGAGCGCTCGACGCTTCGCGGCGGTTGTGCTCTGCTGGGTACCCGCTGCGGTCATCGTTGCGAGCTGGCTCATTCTGATGCGACGCCTTCCCGGCGTGATGGCGACACAGTGGACCGGCGCCGCCACGTCCGGGTACACGGATTCCGTGATCGTCTTCGGAGTCAATCTCGGGGTGGCGTGCATCGCCGCCGTATCCGCGACGTTCGTGCGCCGCCGGCGCGCGGTCTTCCTTGCCGCCGGTTTCGGTGGGATGGCGGCGTGCGTCTGGCTCGTGCTGGCTCTCGCCAACACTGGCCAGCCTCCGCAGATCGGAGGCTGGGGACTTCTGACTCCGTTCGCTTTCGCGTTCGGGTTCTTGCCCTTCTCACTGATCGGCAGCGATGCCGTTGACGACAGGGCGCAGGGGATCGAAACGGCCGGTGTGGGCGCTGAGGCGGGTGAGCGGAGTGAATCGGTCACCGTCGAGGACGCCGTCGTATCGCCGGTTTCCGCAGTGGGCAGCTCGGCGCTCCTCGGGGGAGGTCTGTTCACTTTCGGATCGGCAGGCGCCGTCGGCTGGCCGTCAGTCGTGCTCGTTTGCGCCGGACTGGTTCTCGCGCAGTTCGCAATACTGCGGGTGCGGCTGGACGGCCAGCGGCTCCGGGTGCGCGGGTTGTTGCCGTGGCTCCCTCTGTACTCGATCGATCGCGAACGGATCCACGGCGTGGAGTCAGCGTGGATCTCGCCGGCAGACTGGTGGGGATGGGGGTACCGGTTCGGGGAGCGCGGGGTCGGTCTCGTTGCGAGGAAGGGTGCTGCCCTCGTTGTGCATCACGATGGGCGGACGCTCACCGTGAACGTACATCGCCCAGAACTCTTCATCAGCGCGCTGCGGAGCCGCCAGCGGAGCGACTGAGCCCCGCCACATACGCATCCTCCGCCGCATAGTCGAACCACCCGTCCGCCGCCGCCCGCTCGGCGAGCGTCGGGAACACCGTCTCCCAGCCTTCGTCGCGGCGTTCGGCGGCGTGCGCCTCGCGCACCGCCCAGTCGATCGCCGCCCGAACAGAGTCGGCGTAGGTCGCCGGCGCCCGGTAGCCGAGGTCCACGGTCGCGCGCGCCATGCTGAGGACCAGTGGATGCGCGACTGTCCACGGCGTCGAGCCCAGGCCGTCAACGGGCGGGCCGGGGAAGGTGACGATCTCCACCTCCCTGTCGAGGGCGTCGAACACCGTCGCTGCGATCTCCGCCACGCTCAGGTTGTCGTCGTCCACGGCGTTCAGCACGCGCGGGCCCGGCTGCTCTGCGCACAGGGCGACGAGTTCGGCGATGTTCACCGTTGACGAGGTGCTGAACCGGTTGGCCCCGTCGTCGGAGAGCACGACGACCTCGCGGCGGTCCAGCGCCCGCTTGATGAAGAACCATTCGCGCAGCGCAGGGCTGAACGGGCCGTGGATCGCGCCTGGCCGCAGGATGCTCACCGGCAGGTCGGCGGTGGCGAGCAGGCGTCGCTCCATCGCCGCCTTGAGCGGGGAGTATGTGCGTTTGCGGTTGTCGACGGTGGGATCGTCCTCGCGCAGCGGGATCGGGTAGTCGGGGAAGTCGTCCGGCCCTGTGACGATGTCGAGGTAGCCGCCGTTGCGGCCGGTGTACACCGAACCGGTCGAGATGACGACGAGGGAGCCGACGTCGCCGGCGAGGCGAGCGAGCTGATCGGCGTGCTTCGGCTCGTACGCGACGGTATCGAGCACGAGATCGTGGCCGCGCGCCTTGGCGAGGAGCGCATCCGTGTCGTCGCGGTCGAGGCGGATGGTGGTGACGTCGAGGTCGGCGAGCGCCGCATCCCCCGAGTGCGTGCCGCGGTGGGCGACGAGAACCGACCAGCCGTCGGCGGCGAGGCGGCGGGCGGCGGCGGCGCCGATCTGCCCGGTGCCTCCGATGATCATGGCGGTGCGGGTGGTGTCGGCCTGCATGGCACCAACCTACGCCAGCCTCACTTCATCAGCGTCCTGGCGAGTGCGAGGTATTCGCGCGCGTGCGCATCCGGCAGATACGCCTTGCCGATCGCGCTCCCGATCGCGGGCAGCGCGACAGGGTCGGGGTACGCCATGTAGATCGTCTCGTACGTCGGGTTGAACTTGCTCTTGAACTTGAACAGGGAGGCGAAGCCGTACGCGGGCTCCAGGGTGCGGCCGAGGAACCCGAGCAGGCGGTCCATCGTGGTCGGGTCGGCGGGGGATGCGCCGTCCGAGACCGGCTTCGTGGCGAGCGGAGCCCCGGACAGGCTCAGCACCTCGACCCCTTCGCCCTGCATCCGGAGGGCGGCGGACGCGATGATGAACTCCATGATGCCCGGGATGGATGCGTCGCCTCTGCGCATGAAGTCGATCGTGTACCCCACCACTTTCCCGTCGCGGTAGCTGGGCAGCCAGCTCGTGATCGCCTGCAGCCCTCCGTCGGGGTCGAGCGCCAGGTAGAGCGCCACATCCGGGTCTTTCAGCTCGGCGAGGGCGCCGAGGGTGAAGCCCATCTCCGGCAGCTCCTTCTCCGACACCCACTGCTCGCTCATCGCCGTGATCTGGGTGGCGAGGATCGGCGGCAGATCGTCCCAGGTGGTCCAGAGCGTGGAGATGTTCTCCTTGATCCCGCGGTTGTGCGCCTGCCGCACCTTCTGCCACGGCTTGCCGGCCATGTCGAAGGTCTGTGGATGCATCAGCGTCTCCTCGCCGACGGACATGTACTGCCAGCCGAGGGCGTCGAACACCGGCAGGTACTCGCCGTGCACGCTGTAGAACACCGGCACCCAGCTGTTGGCGTCGCAGAACGAGACGAACTCGGCGATCGTCCGCTCCGCGCGTTCCGGCGAGCAGACCGGGTCGGAGAGGGTGATCGCGATGCCGTTGATGACCCGGTATGCGACGGCGGCGTCCCTGTCCTCGCTGAACCAGTAGACGTTGCCTGGCCAGGTGCCCATGAAGCCGAGCGTCCCGCCTCCGCCGCGCTTCAGCAGCTCACGGAAGTGCAGCTCGTCGCCGACCGTGCGGCCGGTTGCCGTCGCCCGGTACAGCTGCAGCGTAGCGAGCACGAACACGGCCCAGAACACCGGACCGACCCACTGGTACAGGATGCTGACGAACGGCACTGTGGGCACGATCACGGTCCCGGTGATCGACTCGAACCCGGAGGGCACGAACCGGCGCAGAGTCGACGCGAACACGTCCCCGATGGTGGCGTCAGGCACGAACTCGGTGAGCGACGCCAGCCCGGCGATCAGGTAGGCGACGGCCAGGATCACGAACGCGCTCACGATGATGATCGCGAAGCGGACGATGGCGGCGCGCGGCGCCCGGATCTGGAACTGCCGCCTGGTGATCAGCAGCAGGACGATCGAGGCGACGGGCACGACGAACGCGGCGAGCACCCAGAACAGCAGCTCGATCGCGGGGGCGAGGTCTTTGATGTCGTTGGCGTCGATCGTCAGGTTGCCGCCCGGGAGCGCCGTGAACGGCAGAACGATCATCGCGACGTTGACCACGATGCCCAGGATGAGGGCGAACCTGCGCCCCCGTCGCAGCCCGATCGCGGTCACGATCAACAGCACCAGCGGCAGGAAGCTGAGCAGCAGAGGACCGACGCCGTCGACCGAGACGAGGGCGAGGTCGAGGCGGCAGTTGGCGGTGAAGTTCTTGTCGCACTGGTCGAGCACGGTCTGCGTCGCCACCTGCTGGTGCTCGAACAGCGCGCTGATGAACGAGAACGGGCCGAGCCCGCCGGGCGGCAGCAGGGCGACCAGGGGGCCGAACGCCGTGATGGCGATGAGCGCGGCGACCAGGTTCCTGGTCTCCGCGTGTGAGCTGCGCCGGATGCGCTTCATCGAGCCGGGCCGGAGGATCGTGCCGAGCGCCAGACCGAGCAGCGCCGCGATCAGGCGGTAGACGTTGTTCTGGTCGCCGTTGTAGAGCACGAACATCATCACGACAGCGAAGGTCAGCAGCCGGATGCGCCGCCGCCACAGGGCCGAGGCGAACGCGCTCGCCGTGATCAGCGCCCCGATGATCCCGATGGTGGGGTCGAGCGTGAAGTCGAACTCGGTGCTCGTTGCCCAGATCTCCCCGATGGATGCGGCGGCCCACTGCCCGAGGACACCGATCGTGATCCCGACCACCCCGGTCACCAGGAACGCGATCACCGCGCGCAGCGTTCCGATCAGGCGTTCGGAGGCCGCGAACAGGGTGAGAGCGAGGATCACCACGACGATGAGCTGCGCTGGATCCTCCGGCACGAACAGAGCCGTGAAGGGCGTCCACCAGAAGCCGGCCTGGATCGTGGAGGTGACGCCGGCGGCCCACACCAGCGAGTCGCCGCCGATCGTCGCCGGCATCCACATCGTGCTGGTGAGGATCGAGGTGACGAGCACGATGACCACGAGGGCGATGCTCGCCGGTGCGACGCGTGCGTACCGGCCGACCGCTACCCAGAACGGCGCAGGCGGCTTGCGCTTGGCAGGGGTCGGCGCATCCGGAGCCGTCTGCCGCTGTGTGTCGGTGGTGCTCATCGTCTCCTCCGTCACGGTCTGCTCAACCCGAGGACAGGGTAGAGGATCTGGAAGTCCTTCGTCAGGCCGCCGTTGAGCGCATCCACCACGTGGCCTGCGCCGGGGATAACGTAGTACGTGGTCTTCATGCCGGCGGCTTCGGCCGCCTTGGCGTTGCGCTCGACGCCTGGCACGAACGTCGGGTCGTTGCCGCCGACCGTGAACACCGCCGTCATCGACGAGTACCGTCCGGGGTTGGCCGCGAGGATCGAGGTGGGCTTCGCCGCGTCGAACGCCGCGGTGCTTCCGCCGAACACCTGCGCGATCGTCTGCTTCTGGATCTCGACGCCTGGATACTCGTCTCCGGAGACGACGAGCAGGTTCCCGTACTGGTCGGGATGCTCTGCCGCGTACGTGAACGCGCACGCCCCGCCGTTGGAGTAGCCGCCGATGGTCCAGGATGCGGGGGACTGAAGCACGTTGAGGTGCGTCCTGATCCACGCGGGGACGTCTTTCGTGATGTACGTCTCCGCCGCGCCGAACGTGCTGGAGTCTGCGCAGGCGGGGTCGCCCTTGGTGCCGATCTGGTCGGCGACGACCACGATCGGCGCCAGCCCCTGGTGCTGGGCGGCGAACTGATCGAGCACGCCGCCGATGTACTCCGGGTCCGGGTTGCCCGGGTATCCCATCATGAAGATCACGACGGGCAGCCGCGGTGGGTTGTTCACCAGGGCCGCAGGCGGCAGGTAGATGCCGGCCGGGCGGGCGTCGAACCCGCTGGACGGGATCACCTGGGTGCCCTGCTTGCCGGTCTTCGGCATGTCGGCCGGCGGCTTCCAGGTCTCGTAGAGCGGACGTGTCGGGTCGGGGGACGCCGTGTTGACCGGGTGGTCGATGTCGATCTTCTTGGCCGTGCTGATGCCGAACAGCGACCCAAGCGTCGGATCCAGCCCGTAGTACGCGTTGACGCCGAGCGTGCCGGTGATGGCGAAGATCACGATGCCGATCAGGGCGAGCACCTTCCGCCACCAGTGCGATGCCCACAGATTCACGAGGGCCAGCCCGAGGGCGGCGAACGTCCCCATCAGCCAGAACGCCACCTGCCGGGGCAGCGGCGTGCCGAACACGTCGAGCGCGTTGACCACGAGGAACAGGCCGACGGCGACGACCGCGCCCCCGAGCATCCCGATCAGGGCGGTCAGAATCCACCGCGTCGTCGGCTTGCGGATGAGCAGATAGAGGAAGAAGGCCGCACTGGCCACCAGGAAGGTCCAGTAGACCGGCCCGTCGATGATGCGTATCCCCCACAGGAGGTCCATCGCGTCTCCCCGTGCTCCCTGTGCGTCTCCTCAGGCGCGTGGCACCACCCTAGCGGCCGAGCCGGAAATGCAGGTATTGATTCGGGCATCTGCTAGACCAGAGCCATGCAGGCCGCAGCCACCGCATCCCGCCGCAGGACAGGCTCCGTGCTGTTCGACGCCGTGGACATCGCCGCGACCGGTCTCTTCGCGATCGAGGGGGCGACAGCGGGGGCTGCGGCCGGACTCGACCTCCTCGGCGTGCTCGTGGTCGGCTTCTCCACGGCGCTCGTCGGTGGAGTCATCCGCGACTTGCTGCTGGGGGATGCGCCACCTGCGGCCCTCCGCTCGCCGGTGCGCATCATCGTGGCGCTCGCCGGGTCGGTGCTGGCGTTCGTGCTCGCGGCGGCGTCGGTCGACATCCCGGCTGCCGTCCTCACGACACTGGATGCGGCGGCGCTCGCGCTCTTCGCTGTGACCGGCGCCGACAAGGCGCTGCAGCACGGCTCCAACCTGTGGGTGGTGGTGATGCTCGGCACGATCACCGGTGTCGGCGGCGGCGTGGTCAGGGATGTGCTGCTCAACCGGGTGCCGTTCGTGCTGACGTCGAGCGTCTACGCGACAGCGGCGGCGGCCGGCGCGCTTGTCTTCGGGCTGCTCGGGCGGGCGAGGGTGCCGGCGCTTGCCGCGATGACCGCGGGGTTCGCTGTGTGCTTCGTGCTGCGCATCCTGGCCGTCGTGTTCGGCTGGCAGCTCCCGCACCTCGGCTGACGCGCGCGGACCCGGCACGAAAAACCCGCCGTGGCGTGAGCCGCGGCGGGGAAGAGGGTGGAGCGAGTGGCAGGAGTTGAACACTGCATCGCCGACCGGGAAGGCCGGCATCCTGACGTTGGAAGACGCTCGCATGTGCTGTTGTGGGGACGACCATAGCAACGGCCGTCCCCACAGCGCAAGCGTTAATTCTGCGCGCTCTAGATCTCTTTGAGGCGCTTCGCCAGGTACTCGTCGAGCTGGTCGATCGGGATGCGCTCCTGCTGCATCGTGTCGCGGTCGCGAACCGTCACGGCGTTGTCCTCGAGCGAGTCGAAGTCGACCGTGACGCAGAGCGGCGTGCCGATCTCGTCCTGGCGGCGGTAGCGGCGGCCGATCGCACCGGAGTCGTCGAAGTCCACGTTGCGGCGCTTGCGCAGGTGGTCGGCGAGCGAGCGGGCCAGCGGCGACAGGGCCTCGTTGCGGGAGAGCGGGAGCACGGCGACCTTGACGGGCGCGAGGCGCGGGTCGAGGCGCAGGACCGTGCGCTTGTCGGTCTTGCCCTTGGCGTTCGGCACCTCCTCCTCGTCGTACGCGTCGACCAGGAACGCCATCAGAGCGCGGGTGAGACCGAACGACGGCTCGATCACGAACGGAACGTAGCGCTCGTTCTTGTTCTGGTCGAAGTAGCTCAGGTCTTTGCCCGAGTTCTCGATGTGCGTCTTGAGGTCGTAGTCGGTGCGGTTGGCGACGCCCATCAGCTCGCCCCACTCGCTTCCGGTGAAGTTGAACTTGTACTCGATGTCGACCGTGCGCTTCGAGTAGTGCGCCAGCTTGTCCTTGGGGTGCTCGAACCAGCGGATGTTCTCCGGCGTCATGCCGAGGTCGATGAACCAGTTCCAGCAGAGGTCCATCCAGGTCTGCTGCCACTCCTCGTCCGTGCCGGGCTCGACGAAGAACTCGATCTCCATCTGCTCGAACTCGCGGGTGCGGAAGATGAAGTTTCCCGGCGTGATCTCGTTGCGGAACGCCTTGCCGATCTGGCCGATGCCGAACGGCGGCTTCTTGCGGGCGGTCTGCAGCACGGCGGCGAAGTCGGTGAAGATGCCCTGCGCCGTCTCCGGGCGGAGGTAGTGCACACCGGACTCGTCGTCGACGACGCCGAGGTAGGTCTTCATCAGGCCGGAGAACTGGCGGATCTCGGTCCACTGACCGATCTTGTCCGGGTGGTCGGGGTCGGCGATGTCGGCCAGTCCGTTGACGGGCGGGTGGCCGTGCTCGGCCTCGTACGCCTCGAACAGGTGGTCGGCGCGGTAGCGCTTGTGGGTGATGAGCGACTCGGTGAGCGGGTCGCTGAACACCTTGACATGGCCGGAGGCCTCCCACACGGCGGTCGGCAGGATAACGGCGGAGTCGAGGCCGACCATGTCGCCGCGGCCGCGCACGAAGGTGTTCCACCACTCGCGCTTGATGTTCTCCTTGAGCTCGACGCCGAGGGGGCCGTAGTCCCACGCGGAGCGGGTTCCGCCGTAGATGTCGCCGGAGGGGAACACGAAGCCGCGGTGCTGCGCCAGCGTGATTACCGAATCGAGTCGTGACTGTTCAGCCAATGGTGCTCCCTGTGTCCTGCGAGTTGTGGGGTGTTCCGGGACGCTGCCCGCCTCACAATCCTACCGACCAAGCCCAGGATGCACCGATGGATGCGCGGCCGGATGCGCTCAGCGCGCCCGGTACTCCGAGTCGAGCAGGCCGTAGATGGCCGTGTCTCCCCACTCGCCCTTGAAGATCTCGTTCTCTCTGAGCAGGGCCTCCTGCCGCATCCCGAGTCGTTCGCAGAGCCGCGCGGACGCCTCGTTGCGCGGGTCGAGCTGCGCGAAGACGCGGTGCGCACCCAGCGTGCCGAAGCAGATCTCGAGGACGCGCTCCGCGGCCTCCGTCGCATATCCGCGACCGTGCACGGCGGGGTGGAACACCCAGCCGATCTCGACCTGCCCGTGCTCCCTGCTCTTGAGGAAGATGCTCATGTCGCCGACCACGCGGCCGTGGCCGCCCTCCGGGTCCGGCAGTTCGACCGCATAGACGAGCCCGTCGCCGTCCTCGGCCAGATGGTTCATCGCGAGCCGCTTCTTGAGGTGCTTGGCCGACTCCTCGTGGTCGTGCACCTCCCAGTAGAGGTAGCGCACCACGTCTTTGCGCTTCTGATACTCGTGCACATCGTCGAGGTCGCCGGTGTTGAGGGGGCGCAGCAGCAGCCGCTCTGTGCGCAATTCCTCTGCGGCGTACGGCAGCCCTGTCGCGCCGTGGGGGTCGTCAGCCTCGTCGCTCACGTGTCCTCCTGTTCGGTGGTGGGTCAGGATGCGGCGCTCTCGTCGCCGACGGCGCGCAGGCGCCGCTCGGCGACGGGCCCGATGTCGAGTCCGTAGAGGGCGTTCGCCGCGTCGACGAACGACTGGGCCTCCCCGGTGCGGGCCAGCTCGCGGGCGCGCACGGACGGGGTGTGCAGCAGCACGCCGGCGAGGTGGCGCAGCGCCGCCTCCGTCTGCTCGCTGGAGTCTCCGCGGCCGCGGGCGCGCTCGATCTCCGCGTCCAGGATGTCGAAGATGTGGCCGCGCAGCGCGACGAGTGCGGGGGTGACGGCCTGCTCGGCCGACTGTGCGGCGAACTCGGCCGCTGCCTCGCCGACGATGCTCCGCGCATCCTCTGCCGCGTTCAGCTCTTCGAGGGGCGCGTGCCTGCTGATGGTCTCGAGGTCGAGCAGCTCCGCTCCGTGCAGTTCGGCGACGGCGGGGTCGACGTTGCGAGGGAGGCCGAGGTCGATGATGAGGCGGCGTTCGACCGCCTCGGGGCGCAGCAGCGCCTGCGCGAGCTGCGGCTTGGTGAGGATGGGGTCGGTGGCGATGCTGCAGGTGACGACGAGGTCGCTGGAGGCCAGCGCATCCATCAGGTAGCCGGGCTCGACAGGCTCGATCGCGTGCGAGACGGCGAACTTGGCCGCGCGGCCGGACGGCGAGAACACGCGGACGTTCGTCACGCCGCGGTCGCGCAGGGCGGCGAGGCTGGCTCCCGCGTACGCGCCGGTGCCGACGAGGAGCACGCTGGTCGCGGCCCAGTCGGTCACGCGGCTCTCCGCTAGGTCGAGGGCCAGGCGCACCATCGAGCGGCCTGCCGTGGTGATGCCGGTGCGGTTCTTCACCCCGCGAGAGGTGCGGGACGCGCCCTGGAACAGTCTTTCGAGCTCGCTGGTGACCGTCCCGGAGGCGCGCGCGGCCTCGAGCGAGCGGCGCACCTGACCGGCGATCTCACCCTCGCCGACGACGACGGATTCGAGCCCGCTCGACACCGCGAACAGGTGCTCGGCGACGCCGTGGTCGCAGATCACCGTGCTCGACGCGCGCAGCTCGTCCGCGTCGATCCCGGATGCGGCGCTCACCGCCTCGATGACGGTCTCTGCTGACACGGCACGGGCGGCGGGAAGCGGCTCGTCGATGTCGAGGTACGCCTCGAACCGGTTGCAGGTGGCCAGGACGACGGACCCGCTGATGACTTCGCTGTGCTCCGCGAGTGCGGCGGTGACGGCCGGAGCGTTTCGCTCGAGCCGTTCCAGAAGGTCGAAGTCCGCAGTGCGGTGACTCGACGAGAAGCACAGAAGCACGCCAGAGAGTCTACGCTCGCCGCGGCCGAACCTCGAATCGGCGACCCCTCAGGACGGGCGCTCAGGTTGGATTCCCTGCACTTTGGCAGAATCAAGGGGTGAACACCCTCGACCCGTCCCATCCGCTCGCCGCAGGGCGCACCGCATCCAGTCGCCTCGTCCGCGCATATCAGGGGGAGCGGCAGGAGGTGACGCCCGTCTGGTTCATGCGCCAGGCGGGTCGCTCTCTTCCCGAATACCGCGAGCTGCGGGTCGGCACCCGGATGCTCGACGCCTGCCTCGACCCTGCGCTCGCCAGCGAGATCACCCTGCAGCCCGTGCGCCGTCACGGCGTCGACGCCGGCATCTTCTTCAGCGACATCGTCATCCCGCTGCGCCTCGCCGGCGTGGATGTGGACATCGTGCCTGGCAAGGGCCCGGTGCTCGGCAGCCCGGTCCGCACCTCCGCCGACGTCGACAGGCTCACCGCGATCGACCCTGCCTCGCTCGACGCCGAGGTGTTCTCGCCCATCGTCGAGGCCGTGCGCCTCACCATCGCCGAGCTGGGCGACACCCCGCTGATCGGCTTCGCAGGAGCCCCGTTCACCCTCGCGGCCTACCTGGTGGAGGGCGGCCCGTCCAAGGACCACATCCGCGCCCGCACGCTGATGCACGCCGACCCTGCTGCCTGGGCGAAGCTCATGGCGTGGACGGCGGACGTCACCGGCGCGTTCCTCCGCGCCCAGGTGCTCGCCGGCGCGAGCGCCGCCCAGCTCTTCGACTCGTGGGCGGGTTCGCTCTCGCTGCACGATTACACGGAACACGTCGCTCCCGCATCCACCAGGGCGCTGTCGCACGTGCGCGACCTCACGTACGAGGCGTCGACCGTGGATGCGGACGGCGGCGAGACGCAGATCCGTAACGTCCCGATCGTGCACTTCGGCGTCGGCACGGGCGAGCTGCTGAAGGCGATGCACGAGGTCGGGGCCGACGTGGTCGGCGTCGACTACCGCATCCCGCTGGACGAGGCGAGCCGCAGGCTGGGACACGTGGTGCCGATCCAGGGCAACATCGACCCCGCCGTGCTCGACGCACCGTGGGAGGTGCTGGAGGCGCACGTCGTCGACGTGCTGGAGCGCGGCGTCGATGCGCCTGCGCACGTCCTCAACCTCGGCCACGGCGTGCCGCCGGAGACCGACCCCACCGTGCTCACCCGCCTAGTCGAGTTCGTCCACAGCCGATGAGCGACCTGCCTGGCACAGACAGCAGCGCCGACGAGATCCGTCGCGCCGTCGAGGCGCCCCCGACGCGCGTCGTGGTGATCGGCGGCGGCATGGCCGGACTCGTCGCCGCTCGCGATTGCGCCAGGCCCGGCTTCGCCGTGACGCTGCTCGAAGCCTCCGATGCGTTCGGCGGTTCTGTCGCGTCGCTCGACGTCGGCGGCATCACGGTCGACGCGGGCGCGGAGAGCTTTGCGACGCGCGGAGGGCACGTCGCCGCGCTGATCGACGAGCTCGGACTCACCGAAGACGTCGTCCGGCCGAATCCGGCGGGTGCGTGGGTGCGCTACGGCTCGCGCACGGTGCCGCTGCCGAAGGCCGGGCTGCTCGGCATCCCGAGCTCGCCGCTCGCCACCGACGTCGTGGCGGCGATCGGCTGGCGTGGCGCGCTCCGCGCCTACCTGGACAGGCTCATGCCGGTGCTGACCATCGGCAAGGAGAAGCGCCTCGGCGTCCTGGTGCGCAAGCGCATGGGCCAGAAGGTGCTCGACAGGCTCGTCGCTCCCGTCGCGACCGGCGTGTACTCTGCCCAGCCTGACGACCTCGACGTGGATGTGGTCGCCCCCGGCCTCAACACCGCACTCACCAGGCACGGCTCGCTCTCCGGAGCGGTCGGCGAGTTGCGCGCCAACGCGAAGGCCGGCAGTGCGGTCGGCGGCATCGCGGGCGGGATGTGGCGACTGCCCGCTGCGCTCGCGGACGCCATCGCGGAACACGGCGGCGTGCTCCGCACCGGGGCGCAGGTCGTCGCGGTGGAGCCCTGGATGCCACAGGAGCCCGCCGAGGAGGCCGAGGCGACCGAGGTGATCGGCGCCACCGATGCGGCCGCGGCCACAGCGGATGCGGTCACCGGCTCCGCCCCCGACCCGGCGGCCGATCTCCCCGCCCGCTGGACCGTCCGCCTCGCAAGCGGAGAGGAACTCCCGGCCGACGTGGTCATCCTCGCCGCCCCTGCTTCCGCATCCCTCGGCCTGCTGGCCACAGCCTCGCCGGACCTGGCGCCTCTCGCCGCTCTCGACTGGCCGCCAGCGTCGAGCGTCGAGCTGGTCACCCTCGTCCTCACCGACGAGCGTCTCGCAGCGGCGCCGCGCGGCACGGGCGTCCTCGTCTCCGACGCGGAGAGCTCTGACGTCCGCGCGAAGGCCATGACGCACTCGACCGCGAAGTGGGCCTGGCTGGCGGAGGCAGCAGGGCGGGGGAGGCACGTCGTCCGCCTCTCGTACGGCAGAGCGGGAAAGACCTCGGAGACCGCCGACCTCGGCGACGACGCGCTGCGCGCCATCGCCGTGGCGGACGCCGCCACCCTCCTGGACATTCCGCTGACGGAATCCGAGGTCGCCGCGTTCGCCCGCACGCGCTGGACCAACGCCCTTCCGTACGCCGCCCTCGGCGAGGGCGAGCGAATCGCCCGGGTTCGCGACGCCGCAGCGGAGGTCGAGGGTCTGGAGGTCACCGGCTCCTGGCTGACCGGCACCGGTCTCGCATCCGTGATCCCGGATGCGCGCAGCTCGGCCGAGCGGGCCAGGGGTCTACGCTGGAAGGCACTGACCGAGAACCTTTGACGAACGGGGTGCGCAATGCGCGGAAAGCTTCTCTTCATCGCCGGAGCTGGTGTGGGGTACGTCCTCGGCACGAGGGCCGGCAGGAAGCGCTACGAGCAGATCAAGGCCGCTGCAGCCAAAGTGTGGGAGTCCGACGGCATCCAGAAGCAGGTGACCGCTGTCGAGGACTTCGTCGCCGCCAAGGCAGGCGAGGTGCCTGGCGCCGTGATCGACGGGGCCAAGAAGCTCATCGCGACCGCCAATCAGCGTCGCCAGGAGTCCAAGGCGCCCGTCCCAGCTCCCGCCGCGGATGCAGCGCTGAAGGCAGCGGACGGCTCCGCACCGGACGCAGGTCAGGTTTGAGCGAAGCAGGAGTACGGTGACGGGTATGACTGACGACGAACGCGCACGCTCGCGATCGCTGTTCGCGCTGATCGCCGACCTGCCGCGGCTGCTCATCGAGCTGCTGAAGGCCGAATTCGCCCACCTGAAGGCGGAGTTCGCCGAGAAGGCCAAATATGCCGGTGTCGGCATAGGCCTGTTCGCTGTGGCAGCCGGCTTCGTCTTCTTCGCGCTCGGCACGCTGGTCGCCGCGGCGGTCCTTGGGCTGGCCGTCGTGCTCCCTGGCTGGCTGGCGGCGCTGATCGTGTTCGTGGCCCTGCTCCTCCTTGCCGGTGTGCTCGCGCTGTTCGGCGTCGCATCGTTCAAGAAGATGAACGGCGTCGCCCCGAGCGAGACGATCGACAGCATCAAGGAGGACACAGAGGCGTTCAAGGGGATGGGCAAGTATGACAACTGACACCAGCGACGTGCAGCGAGCCCGCAACGAGCTCGCAGCGACGCTCGACGCCATCGAGTACAAGCTCAACGTGCCCAAGCGCACCGCGGAACGCGTCGAGCGCCTCCGCACGGACAACCCGCTCGCGCTGATCGGCATCGCCGTGGCGGCCGCCGCTTCGGTCGCCGGAGTGGTCTGGCTGATCGTCCGCTCCGTCTCGAAGTGAGCTGCCGACGCGGTTTTGGCTCTCACAGGTTTGAGAGGGAGACTGTGAGGTATGACTAACCCGGCTGCCGCACCGGCAGATTCGAGCGCCCCCCACGAAACACCGGCACCATCCGACGCCGACTCGCCCAGCGGCTTCACCCTCTGGGCTGTCCTGCGTCGCGACCCGTCCCGCCCCGACGACCTCGACGGCACCGACGTGCCACGGGCCGTCAAGGAACTCGAGGGCGTCATCGCCGACCTCGAACTGCAGAACGTGACCACCCGCGGTCTCTACGACGTCTCCGGCCTCCGCGCCGACGCCGACGTCATGATCTGGATCCACGGGCCGGAGGCGCACACCCTGCAGTGGGCGCTGCGCCAGCTCCGCCGCACCCAGCTGCTCAAGGCGCTGCTCCCCACCTGGAACGCCATGGGCGTCCACCGCGACGCCGAGTTCAACAAGTCGCACGTCCCCGGCTTCCTGCGCGGCAAGGAGGCGAAGGAGTGGCTCACCGTCTACCCGTTCGTCCGCAGCTACGAGTGGTATCTGCTCCCGGATGAGGAGCGCGGCAGGATGCTCTCGGAGCACGGCCGCAAGGGAGCAGCGTTCCGCTCCGTCCTCGCCAACACGGTCGCGTCGTTCGCGCTCGGCGACTACGAGTGGATCCTCCCGCTCGAGTCCGACGAGCTGACCGACCTCGTCGACCTGATGCGCGACCTGCGCCAGACGGATGCGCGCCTGCACGTCCGTGAGGAAGTCCCGTTCTTCACCGGTCGCCGGGTGCAGCCCGCCGAGCTCGTGGAGGTCCTGCAGTGACCGACGTCGACACCACGGCGCGCGTCCTCGGCGCCACCCCGGCAGCCGCATCCGGCCCTGAGCACGTCACGGAGCCCGTCGCATACGACGCGATCCTGCTCGCCGGGTTCGGCGGTCCAGAGGGCCAGGACGATGTCATCCCGTTCCTCCGCAACGTCACCCGCGGCCGCGGCATCCCGGAGGAACGCCTCGAAGAGGTCGCCCACCACTACCGCCACTTCGGCGGCGTGAGCCCGATCAACGACCAGAACCGCGAACTGAAGGCGGCGCTGGAGGCGGAACTCGCATCCCGTGGCATCGACCTGCCCGTGCTGTGGGGCAACCGCAACTGGGACCCGTATCTCAAGGACGCCCTGAACGAGGCGAACGAGCGCGGCCTCACGAAGATCATCGCCATCGCGACGAGCGCGTACTCGTCGTATTCGAGCTGCCGCCAGTACCGCGAGGACTTCGCGATCGCGCTGGAGGAGACCGGACTCGACGGCGTCATCCAGATCGACAAGGTGCGCCAGTTCTTCGACCACCCCGGCTTCGTCGAGCCGTTCATCGAGGGCGTGCGCAACGGCCTGGCCGAGATCGAGCAGAAGGTCCCTGGCATCGACCCGGCCACCGAGGTGGAGATCCTGTTCTCGACCCACTCCATCCCCTCTGTCGACGCCGCCAAGTCCGGGCCGGCGGAGCGCGGGTTCGGAGAGGGCGGTGCGTACGCCGCGCAGCACCTGGCCGTGGCCGAGGTCGTCGCGCAGGCGGCGACGGACGGCGTGGTGAAGTGGCAGCTCGTCTACCAGTCCCGCTCCGGCCCTCCGTCGATGCCCTGGCTGGAGCCCGACATCAACGACGCCATCGCCGAGCTGCCCGCCAAGGGCGTCCGCGCGGTCATCATCGTGCCGCTCGGCTTCGTCAGCGACCACATGGAAGTGCTCTGGGACCTCGACAACGAGGCCATGGAGTCCAGCGAGGAGAACGGCCTCGTCGCCGTCCGCGTCCCGACGCCCGGCACGCATCACGCATACGTGAAGGGGCTCGTCGACCTCGTGCTCGAACGTCGCGACGGCGTCCCGGTCGACCAGCGCCCTGCGATGACGTCGCTCGGCCCCTGGTACGACGTGTGCCGTCCGGGATGCTGCGAGAACGCCAGACTCGGTTTCAAACCGGCCGCCGCGGGACTCGCGCCGTGACCGGCACCGTGAGCCGCGCATCCGGAGCCGTCGAGCGTCGCGACGGGGTGCTGCGCGTCGGCACCCGCGGCAGCGCTCTCGCTGTCGCGCAGACCACCGTCGTCGCCAACGCCATCGCCAAGGCGACGGGTCGCGACGTCGAGCTGATCACCGTGACGACCCACGGAGACACCTCCAGGGACTCGCTCTCCGAGCTCGGCGGCACCGGCGTCTTCGCCAGCGCTCTCCGGGATGCTCTGCTCGCCGACGAGTGCGACCTCATCGTCCACTCGCTCAAAGACCTGCCCACCGCGCCGGTGAAGGGCCTCGTCATCGGCGCTGTGCCGAAGCGGGCGGATGCGCGCGACACGCTCTGCGCGCGCGACGGGCTCACGCTCGATGAGCTGCCGGACGGCGCGCGCGTCGGAACAGGCTCCCCGCGTCGCGTCGCGCAGCTCAAGGCGCGGCGTCCCGACCTCGACGTCGTGGACATCCGCGGCAACGTCGACACCAGGCTCGGCCGCGTAGCGGATGGCGACCTCGACGCCGTGGTGCTCGCCGCGGCCGGTCTGGCCAGGCTCGGCCGCTCCGACGCCGTCACCGATTTCTTCCCGCTGTCGAACGTTCCGACCGCGCCCGGCCAGGGCGCTCTCGCGATCGAGGTCCGCTCGGCGGACGAGAAGGGCAGAGGGCCGATCACCACCGCCCTCTCCGCTGTCGACCACGTCACCACCCACGCCTGCGTCACCGCGGAGCGGCACGTGCTCGCTGGGCTCGAAGCCGGATGCGCCGCTCCGATCGGCGCGACCGCTATCGTGGACGACGGACTGCTCTTCCTCACCGCCACGGTCTACCGCCCAGACGGGTCGGAGCAGCTGACCGCATCCCATGCCGCCACCCCGGAATCGATGAGCGCGCGACACCTCGACGAGGCGGCACGCGACGTCGGCCAACGGGTGGTGGACGAACTGCTCGGCGCGGGGGCCGCCGACCTTGCACCGCTCGGGAGCACGCGATGACCACCCCTTCCGCTTCTGCGAAACCGCTCGCCGGCTGGCGCGTCCTCGTGCCGCGTGGCGGGCCGTGGGGCGACTCCGTCGCCGCCGACCTGCGGTCGAAAGGCGCCTCCCCGATCGTCGCCGCGATGATCAACTTCGCACCGACAGCGGATGCGCCCGCCCTCGAGGCCGCGCTCACCCGCCTGGCCGCCGGTGAGTTCGACTGGATGACCGTGACGAGCGCGACCACCGTGGATGTGCTGAGCGCGCAGCGGGTCGTCGTCCCGCCGACCACCAGGGTCGCCGCCGTCGGTGAGACCACCGCGGCCGCTCTGGTCGCCGCCGGCTACAAGGTCGACCTTGTGCCGTCCGAGGACAACTCCGCCCGCGGCCTGCTCGCCGAGTGGGAGGCAGCGACCGCAGGGGTCGTTCCGCTCCGCGTGCTGACGCTGCGCTCCGAGATCGCGAAGCCGCTCCTCACCGAGGGCCTGAAGCGCATCGGCCACGATGTCGAGTCGGTTGTCGCATACCGGACCATCGGCGTCGCCGTGCCGGAGAACGTGGTGCGGGATGTGGCGGACGGCCTCGTGCACGCCATCCTCGTCACGTCCGGCTCTGTGGCAGAGCAGGTGCAGAAGCAGCTCGGCCCCATCCCGGAGTCGACGCTGGTGGCCGCGATCGGCCCGCAGACCGCCCGGGATGCCCGCGAGTTCGGCCTCCGCGTCGACGTGATCGCCGCCGAGCGCACCGCCGCCTCCCTCATCGACTCCCTCGTCGCAGCCTCCACCTCCGACCCCTCCCCCTCCGACCCCTCATAATCGAGTCCGGACTTCTTCAGGCGACACGCCGACTCAGCCACTGAACAACTCCGGGCTCGATGATTTCGGGCGATCGGAAGCTGGGAAGGGGCTCAGTCGCGGGCGCGTAGGCTTGTGGGGTGAGTGACGTGACGCATCCTGTTGTCCGACCACGACGCCTCCGGCAGTCTCCTGCCCTGCGCCGTCTGACCGCCGAGACTCGGTTGCACCCCGGTGAGCTCATCCTCCCGATGTTCGTGCGGGAAGGCCTCAGTGAGGCGCTGCCCATCCAGTCGATGCCTGGCGTCGTCCAGCACAGCATCGACTCGCTGAAGCGCGCTGCGACCGAGGCCGCTGAGGCCGGTGTCGGCGGCGTCATGCTCTTCGGCGTTCCGGAGACCAGGGATGCGACGGGCTCCGCCGCGACCGACCCTGACGGCATCCTCAACGTGGCCACCACCGCACTGGCCGCCGAGGTCGGCGACGCGCTCGTCGTGCAGACCGACCTGTGCCTCGACGAGTTCACCGACCACGGCCACTGCGGCGTCCTGGATGCGAACGGTCACGTCGACAACGACGCCACCCTCCTCCGCTACCGCGACATGGCCGTCGCCCAGGCGGAAGCGGGCTCGCAGCTCCTCGGGCTGAGCGGCATGATGGACGGCCAGGTCGCCGCCGTGCGCGACGCGCTCGACACCGCAGGCCACACCGAGACCGTCATCCTCGCGTACGCGGCCAAGTACGCCTCCGCCTTCTACGGCCCGTTCCGCGAGGCCGTCGACTCCCAGCTCTCCGGCGACCGCCGCGCGTACCAGCAGGACCCGGCCAACCGCCGCGAGGGGCTGCGCGAGGCGCGCCTCGACCTGGAGGAGGGCGCGGACATCCTCATGGTCAAGCCCGCCCTCAGCTACCTGGATGTGCTGAGCGACGTCGCCGCGATCAGCGACGTGCCGGTCTGGGCGTACCAGGTGTCCGGCGAGTACGCGATGGTCGAGGCAGCGGCGGCGAACGGCTGGGTCGACCGCCGTCGCATCGTCGAGGAGACGCTGATCGGCGCACGCAGGGCGGGAGCAGACGCCGTCATGACCTACTGGGCCACCGAGGTCGCGAGGTGGTTGCGATGAGCGACGCACAGGCGCTGGCGGACGGCGCGGCGATCGGCGACGTGAACCTCGCCCAGTTCGAGCGCGCCCAGCGCGTGATCCCCGGCGGCGTCAACTCCCCGGTCCGCGCCTTCCGCTCCGTGGGAGGCACGCCGCGGTTCATGGTGTCCGCCAGCGGTCCGTACATCACGGATGCGCAGGGCAGGGAGTACGTGGACCTCGTGGCGTCGTGGGGCCCCGCGATCCTGGGGCACGCGCATCCACAGGTCGTCGCAGCGGTGCAGGCCGCCGCAGCTCGCGGGCTCTCGTTCGGAGCGTCGACGCCCGCGGAGACCGAGCTGGCCGAGGCCGTGCTGGCCCGCGTGCCGTTCGTCGAGAAGCTGCGACTCGTCTCGACGGGCACAGAGGCGACCATGACCGCCATCCGCCTCGCCCGCGGCTTCACCGGCCGCCCGCTGCTGATCAAGTTCGCCGGGCACTACCACGGCCACTCGGACAGTCTGCTCGCCGAGGCGGGCTCCGGCCTCGCGACGCTCGCCCTGCCAGGCTCCGCCGGTGTCACGGAGGCGACCGCCGCGCAGACGCTCGTGCTCCCGTACAACGACCTGGATGCGGTCCGCGCCGTCTTCGAGACGCACGGCCCGGACATCGCCGCCGTCATCACCGAAGCGGCTGCCGCGAACATGGGCGTCGTCGCCCCGGACCCCGGCTTCAACGCCGCCCTGACAGACCTGGCCCACGAGTTCAGCGCTCTGCTCATCCTGGACGAGGTGCTGACCGGCTTCCGCGTGAGCGAGGCGGGCTTCTGGGGCCTCGACCGCGGGTACACGCCCGACCTCGTGACCTTCGGCAAGGTCATCGGCGGCGGGATGCCCCTCGCGGCTCTCGGCGGACGCGCGGAGCTGATGGACTTCCTCGCGCCGACCGGCCCGGTGTATCAGGCGGGAACGCTGTCCGGGAACCCGGTGGCGGTGGCCGCGGGGCTCGCCACGCTGTCACTGGCCGACGACGCGGTCTACGACAGGCTCGACCGCGTCGCGGAGACGGTGTCGTCCGCGGTGTCGGATGCGCTCGGCGCTGCCGGTGTCGCGCACCGGGTGCAGCGCGCAGGCAATCTGTTCAGCTTCGTCTTCGGCGACTTCGCCGAGGCCCCGCGCACGTACGCCGAGGTGCAGCGCCAGGAGGCGTACCGCTACCGCGACTTCTTCCACGCCATGCTCGACGCCGGCGTCTCGCTGCCGCCGAGCGTCTTCGAGGCGTGGTTCGTGACAGCGGCCCACGACGACGCAGCGGTCGACCGCATCCTGTCGGCGCTTCCAGCGGCAGCCGCGGCCGCCGCTGCCGCACGCCCCGCCTAGCCGGGCACCGAGCTACCCGTAGCCGCGATCCGCACGAGCTGCGCGACAGTTTCGGGCACCTCGCGGTTCACAGTCTGTGGAGGAACCGGGTGATGTGGGCGGCGGCCACGTCTGGAGCAACATCGTGCGTCTGGCCCTCCGCCACCTCGAAGACCGCCCCGGGGATGGCCGCCGCCAGCTCTCTGGCGCCGTACTGCAGGAAGTCGGGGCTCGCCCCGCCCGCCAGCGTCAGCACTGGGATGCGCACCTCGGCCACCACCTCGGAGGGCACAGCGCTGTCACCCATCGCCGCGTCGTCGTAGGCGAGCGTCGGCGCGATCGCCTCGAGCCCTGCCCAGGCGGGTGAGCCGCGCATCCCGTCGATGGCCGCCGGCGGCATCCCGACCCGCGCAAGGAACAGCGCGACGGCGTCTCCGCGTCGTCCCTCCGCGAGCGCAGCGGCCAGGTCGGCCGTGTACTGCCGTGCGCCGTCCCGCGCACCCTCCGGCATGAGCGGCGGCTCGTAGAGCACGATGCCCGCGATCCGTTCCGGGCCGAGGGCCGCGGCGGCGCGGAGCAGCAGCATCGCGCCGGACGACATGCCGAACGCGTACGCCGGAGCGCCGACGGCCGCGATGAGCGCGTCGATGTCCTCGATCTCGCGCTCGACGGCGAACGGCAGAGTGTCCGTGCTCTCGCCGCGCCCGCGTCTGTCGTACGCGACGGCGGTGACGTCGCCCGACAGCGCGTCCGCCAGCCTGCTCGCCGATCCTCCAGCGCGGGATGCGGTCGCTCCGTCCACCAGGAGAAGCGTCGGCCCGCTGCCGACAGCTTCGTACCCGATGGTGGTCCCGTCCGCAGAACTCGTGGTGCTCATCCGCTTCTCCTCCGCATCCTCGCTGCGGGACCGGTGCCGCACGGCGGCGACGTCCTCCCGCGGCCGCTGTCACACGTCGGCGTCCGCCGCCGCTCTCTGCACGGACTCGACGAACGAGTACGTCGCCTCGTTCGGCCAGCCGTCCGCATCCACCAGGGCGAACACGTCGAAGGTGAGCTGGCCCCCGCCACCGGCCGGTCGCCGCAGCGTGCGCGGCGGGGCGTCGGAGGCCGCACGCACCGTGACCGTCTGCGGCGGGGCATTCCGTCGCAGCAGTCTGGCGTGGAAGGTGGTCGTGCGGGTCACAAGCTCCACCATCTCACACACCGCGCAGCGCGGTCAGCCCTCGTGCGAAACGTGCGGTCGCCAGCGCTGCGACCGCACGTTTTGCACGACTCGTGCCCCGTTAGGCCTGGCCGTGCGAGGCGCGAGAGCGCCGCGACAGCGAGTCGATGATGACCGCGAGCAGCAGCACCGCGCCGGTGATCATGAAGCGGATCGACGAGTCGAGGTTCAAAAGCGTGAGGCCGCTGGAGATCGACTGGATGACCAGGATGCCGAGCAGGGCTGACCACGCGCTTCCTCGTCCGCCGAAGAGGCTGGTCCCGCCGATGACCGCCGCGGCGATCGCGTTCAGGTTGGTGTCCGTCCCTCCGCTGCCCGCGCTCACCGACGCCAGCCTGGCAGCGGCGAGCAGGCCGCCGACCGCGGCGAACGTCGAGCACAGGATGAACACCGAGATGTAGACCCTGTTGACCTTGATACCGGCGCGGCGAGCCGCCTCGACCGAGCCGCCGACCGCGAAGACCGAGCGGCCCCAGCGGGTGCGGGTGAGGAAGAAGTTCATCACGACGACCAGGATCACGAAGAACAGGAACATCGCGCCCGTTCCACGGTCGGTGGACAGGTACCAGACGCTGATTCCGAGGGCCAGCAGCAGGAGCACGGCCTTCACGAGCATGACCGTCATGGACCCCTGCGAGAGGCCGGCCTTGCGGCGGCGCTCCGAACGGCGCCAGTCGGAGAGGAACATCGCGACCGCCGCGATCACGACCAGGGCGTACGCGGCCCACGGCGGAAGGAAGGTCTGCTGCGCGAACTGCACGATCCAGGAATCGAACGGGATGTTGATGGAACTGTTCGGCCCGAGCACCCAGAGCTGAAGCCCCAGGAAGCCGAGCAGGCCGGCGAGCGTGATGACGAACGACGGCACCCCGAACCGGGTGAAGAGGATCCCGTAGAGGAATCCGACCACGACGCCGGCGAGGATCGCGCCGATCACGGCCACGATGAGCGGCCAGTGCAACTGCGTCAGCCCGACGCCCATGATCGCCGCCGCCAGGCCGCTGACCGACCCGACGGACAGGTCGATCTGCCCGAGCAGCAGCACCAGCACGATGCCGATGGAGATGGTGCCCACCGCCGCGCACTGCAGCGTGAGGTTGACGAGGTTGTTCGCGGAGAGGAAGTTCGGGTTCAGGATCTGGAAGACCGCCCAGATCACGATGAGACCGACCACCACAGGGAGCGAACCGAGGTCGCCGCCGCGCACGCGCGTCCCGAACGACTTGACAGCACCGCCCAGTCCCTCGTTGCGGATGAGGCGTTCGTCCTGCAGGTCGGCAGCGACCTCCGCGGGCGTCTCTGTCTTGGTCATGCGTCCGCACTCCGTTCGGTGAGCTGCTCTACTTCTTCGTTGAGGCGCTCGGCGCGGCGCGCGACGACGTTGTCCGTCGCGCCCGTGATGGCCGAGATGATCTCCTCGTAGCTGACGTCCGGCACGCGGAAGGTGCCGTTGTTGCGGCCGAGGCGCAGCACGGCGACGCGGTCGGCCACCGCCTGCACGTCCGCCATGTTGTGGCTGATCAGCACCACGCCGAGCCCGCGCTCGCGCAGCCGCTCGATCAGGTTGAGCACCTCGGCGGTCTGGGCGACGCCGAGGGCGGCCGTCGGCTCGTCGAGGATGACCACGCGCGGCTCTCCGATCAGGGAGCGCGCGATGGCGACGGTCTGCCGCTGGCCACCGGAGAGCGATGCGACGGCGATCCGCACCGACGGGATGCGCGCGGAGAGCTGCCGGAGCAGGCTCCACGAGCGCTTCTCCATCTCTTCCTCGTCGAGCGTGCCGTGGGTGATCTCGCGGCCGAGGAAGAGGTTGGAGACCACATCCAGGTTGTCGCAGAGCGCGAGGTCCTGGAACACGGTCGCGATGCCGAGCTCCCGCGACGCCGACGGCGACGGGATGCTGACCCTGTCGCCGTCGAACGTCACGGTTCCCGCATCCTGTGGATGCACGCCGGCGAGGATCTTGACGAGCGTCGACTTGCCTGCGCCGTTGTCGCCGACGATCGCGACGACCTCACCTGGGTAGACATCGAGGTCGATGTCGGTGAGGGCTTGGACGGCGCCGAAGCCTTTCGAGATCCCTCGGAGGGAGAGGACGGGTTGGCGCGTCGACCGTTCGGGTTCAGCGACGGCGGATTCCATCGTCACGGCGTTCTCCTTTGAGCTGGAAGGCGGTGCATGTATTGCACGTATTCGTCTGTGAAAAGGGTAGAGCGGAATCGGCCTGGCCGGGGGATGCGAGGTGCGCATCCCCCGGCCAGGCCCAGGAGGTTACTTGATGCCGTACTTGTCGCACGCTGCCTTGTAGTCGGCGGTGCAGATCTTCGCGGCGGAGTCGGAACCGTAGAACTCGTCCTTGACGACCGTGCTCTCGATGTTGTCCGTCGTGACGGCGACCGGGGTCAGCAGGAACGACTGGATGGCTGCGCCGCCCGCCGTGTTGACCGTGGTGTCACCCTTCGGCTTCTTGCCGTTGACGAGGTCGATGGCCAGCTGGGCCGCCTTCTCCGCCTCGGGCTGGATCGCCTTGTAGACCGTCATGTACTGGTCGCCGGCGAGGATGCGCTGGATGCCCGCGAGCTCTGCATCCTGACCGGTGACCGGCGGGATCGGGCTCACGTTGGCGGCCTTGAGGGCGGCGATGGCGCCACCGCCCGTTCCGTCATTGGCGGCGTACACGGCCTTGATCTGGCTGCCGAACTGCGTGATCTGACCTGACACCCAGTTCTGGGCCTGTGCAGGGTCCCATCCTGGTGTGTCGTATTCGGCGAGCACCTTGTAGCCGCTGGAGTCGATGACGCTGTGCGCGCCCTTCTTGAAGAGGGTCGCGTTGTTGTCGGTCGGCGAGCCGTTGACCATCAGGATGCCTGCGCCCGATGCGACGCCGTCCTTCTTGAGCTTGTCGACCAGCGCGGTGGCCTGCAGCTGCCCGACCTTCTCGTTGTCGAACGAGATGTAGTAGCTGCTGTCCGGGCTGTTGATCAGGCGGTCGTAGGAGATGACGGGCACGTTCTTCGCCTTGGCCTCTCCGACGATGGATGCTGCTGCCTCACCGTCGAACGGGTCGAGGACGAGGACCTTGACGCCCTGGGTCAGCATCGACTCCGCCTGCTGCTGCTGCTTGCTCGCGTCGCCGTCGGCGTTCGCGTAGAGCACCTTGCAGCCGGAGCAGAGGTCCTTGATCTTCGCTTCGAAGAATGGCTTGTCCGCCGCTTCGTACCTCGCGGTGACGGAGTCGGGGAGGAGGAGGCCGATCTGGGCTGTGCTGGCTCCCGCGGTTGAGCTGGAGGAGCTGCCAGACCCGTTGGAACACGCCGTGAGTGTTCCGGCTGTGAGCAGGATCGCGGCCGTCGCGATGACCGCTCTCGTGGTGGCGATCTTCATTGAAAAACCTCCGATTCGAGACCGCCATCGTTGGCGGCTGGGTTGAGTGTTGCAGGTGGGTGACTTGTCGTCAAGAGTTGAAGCCAATGGATTCGATAACGAATAGACACGCATTCGGGGGAGGGGGCGAGCGTGTCTGAGAACGCGTTCAGACAGCGGCGTCCGTCGGGGTGATGTTCACGCAGTCGACGGCATATGCAACGGCCCCGAGCGTGGCGGCGCGGGTGCCGAGCTGACCCTGCACGATGTCCGGCATCAGATCCTCGTTCACGATGATCGACCGCTCCACCGCGTGCCGCATCGGGCCGAGCAGCAGTTCGCCTGCCCTGGCCAGCTCGCCGCCGACGATCACTCGTTCCGGATCGACCAGGTTGCACAGGTTGGCGGTCGCGATGCCGATGTGCTTGCCGGCGTCGGCGATGGCCCGGATGCATCGTGCATCCCCTGCCATCGCCTGGATGACCACATCGCCCAGTTTGAGGCTGCCCAGGTGGTCGCGCAGCTCGTCGAGGATCGCCGGTCCGCCCGCGATGGCCTCCAGGCAGCCGCGGTTGCCGCACCGGCAGAGCGGTCCGTTCTCGCGGATCGTCGTGTGCCCGAACTCGCCGGCGACGCCGTTGAACCCGCGGTACACCTGCCCGTTCAGAATGAGGCCGGCGCCGATCCCGTCGCCGAGATCGAGCGTGATCGTGTTGCGCTTGCCTCGGCCGGCGCCCAGCCTGGACTCCGCGAGAGCGGTGAGATTGGCGGCGTTGTCGATGAAGACGGGGCGCTTGAGCCTGCGCTCCATCACCTCGGCCACCTGAACGCCGTCCCAGCCGCGCATGATGCCGCTGCGCGCGATCGTCCCGCTCGCCCTGTCGAGGGGCGCGGGGAGCGCGATGCCGACGGCGAGTACCTCGTCGCGGCCCGCATCCACGGATTCGAGCATGTCGGTGAGCAGCAGGGAGACCTTGTCGAGCTCGTTGTCGGCGCGGTGGTCCTTGGCGAGCGGCATGTGGTTCTCTGCGACGACCGTGTGCGCCACGTCCGCGAGGGCGATCCGCATGTGCCTGGTGGAGAAATGCACGCCGACCACCAGGCCGAGCGCGTGTGCCAGCGTGACGTGCTGGGCGCGGCGGCCGCTGCGGATGCTCTGGGCGGTATGCAGGACGCCGGAGGTCGACAGTTCCTTGACGATGTTCGACACGGTCGCGGGGGAGAGCCCGGTCGCGCCGGCCAGCTCGACCTGCGTCAGCCCGCCGTGCTTCTTGATGGCGTCGACGATCCGCGCCCGGTTGGCTTCACGAAGTGAAGTCTGCGAACCCGGTGTCCGCCGCTGCGTTGCCACGATGAGCAGAATACATGGCCCGTGGACGAGGGGTGATGGTGTGTGGAAACCACCGACCGAAGGGTTATCTCTTTGTGAGGATTCCGCCCGCACGATCCGGTGCCCGCTGGCAGGATAGAAGCATGGCCGATATGCACGTTCACCCCGACCGACTTGAGATCCACCTCACGCCGGCGGAGAGGGTGCTTGCGCTCAAGCGCGACGACCTCGTCGTCCCGAGGGAGAGCATCCGGTCGGTGGCGATCACGGAAGACCCGTGGATCTGGATTCGCGGCATCCGCGCGCCAGGTGCGGCCGTGCCGCTGACGCTCTCCGTCGGAACCTGGAAGTTCCACGGCGGCAAGGACTTCCTGCTCATCAAGGGCAAGCAGCGCGCGGCGGTCGTGATCGACCTCGAGGGCGAGGAGTACTCGCGCATCATCGTCTCCACCCCGCACGCCACGAAGCTCGTCGAGGCGCTGCGGGTCGACGCCACCGGCACGCCCGCCCCCGGCGAGACCACGCTCTAGCCGCGACGGCCGCGCAGCGGCCTCGCTACGCGATCACGAGCAGAATCAGCCCGGCCAGCGGCAGCACGCCCTGGATGAGGGCGGCCCGCACGTACGCGCGCCCTGTCGTGACGAGCACAACGGCGGCCAGCACCATGCACACCGCGGAGAAGAACACGATCCCGAACCCCACCTCGCGCAGCGTCGTCCAGTAGAGCACCAGCCCGACCGCGGCGCCGCCGGCCAGGAACAGGTTGTAGAAGCCCTGGTTGTACGCCATCGCCCGCACGGTGTCCGCATCCTGCTGGTTCGCGACGCCGAATCGGCGCCACACCCCAGGCGACGACCAGAGCACGCTCTCCATCGCGAAGAACACCAGGTGCACGATGGCAGCCGCGGCGATCAGTATGGAACCGATGATGGCCATGCGAGTGAGCATACGCTGAGCACTATGCAAGCCGTCCAGAGTTCCTGTGTGATCGCCGGAGGCGGTCCAGCCGGCATGATGCTCGGCCTCATCCTCGCGAGGGCCGGGCTCGACGTGGTGGTGCTGGAGAAGCACGCCGACTTCTTCCGCGACTTCCGCGGCGACACCATCCACCCGTCCACGATCACCGTCCTCGGCGAGCTCGGGCTGCGCGACCGCTTCCTCGGCCTTCCGCACACGACCATCCACACCCTGGATGCGGTGATCAACGGCACCAGGCTGCATCCCATCGACTTCGGGATGCTGCCCCCGCCGGACGACTTCCTGGTCATGGCGCCGCAGTGGGACTTCCTCGACTTCCTCGCGGAGGAGGCGGCTGCACTGCCCGGCTTCCAGCTGCGGATGCAGACAGAGGCGGTCGGCCTCATCCAGGAGGGCGGCGTGGTGCGCGGCGTGATCGCACGCGGCCCCGACGGAGACGTCGAGCTCCGCGCCTCCCTGACCGTAGCGGCGGACGGCCGCGATTCGATCCTCAGGGATGCGGCGGGCCTGCGCCCGCGGCGCTTCGGCGTACCGATCGACGTGCTCTGGTTCCGCGTGCCCAAGCCGGCGGTGGTGCCGCCGAGCACGCTCGCGTACATCGACCAGCGCTCGATGGTGATCACGATCGACAGGGGCGAGTACTTCCAGACCGGCATGATCATCGAGAAGGGTGGATTCGACGCCCTGAAGCAGGCCGGGCTGCCGCACTTCCACCGGGTGCTCGGCGAGGTGGCGCCCGTGCTCGCGCCCGTGGCAGACGCCATCGCCTCCTGGGGCGACGTCAAGCTGCTCTCCGTGCAGATCAACCGCCTCGACCGCTGGTTCCGCTCGGGGTTCCTCGCGATCGGCGATGCCGCCCACGCGATGTCGCCCGCGTTCGGGGTCGGTGTGAACTACGCGGTGCAGGATGCGGTCGCGACCGCGAACGCCGTCGCGGCGCCCCTCCGCTCCGGACAGGTGGACCTGCGCGTGCTCGCCGCCGTGCAGGAGCGACGCCTCCCTCCGGTGGCGCGGATGCAGCGGCTGCAGCTGTCTGCGCACGAGTTCATCGGACGCCCTGGCGGGGCCGCGCGGCTGCCCGACCCGCTTCCCGCCCCGTTGCGCGGGCTGCTCGCGGCGGCGATGCCCGTCGCGCGCAGGGTCAGCGCGCGGGTGATCGGCCGCGGCTTCCTTCCGGAGCACGTGGCGCCGGAGCTGCGGTGACGGCTGCGGCTGCTGTTCGTGTCCGCTGCGGCTAGGACAGCAGCATCAGGACGAACCCGAGCAGCGGAAGGACGCCCTGGACGAGCGCCGGCCGGATGTAGCCGCGCCCGGTGGTGACGAGCACGACAGACGCCGCGAACATGCTCGCGGTGCTGAACAGGATGAGCGCGAGCCCTGCGTCGTGCATCCCGACCCCGTAGAGGATCAGCCCGACGATGGCCCCGATGGCGAGGAACAGGTTGTAGAACCCCTGGTTGTACGCCATCGGCCGGGTGGTGTCCGCTGCCTCCTGCGTCGCGACGCCGAACCGCTTCCACACCGCCGGCCGCGTCCAGCCCACGCTCTCCATCACGAAGATGGCGATGTGCAGTGCTGCCGCAAGGGTGACGACCACGGTCGCGAGGACGATCATGCGGTCAGCATAACGGGCGGCTTGGTTCCGGCCTGGTCAGGCGCGCACATCCACCACTGTCCGGCCGTGCAGGCGCCCTGCCAGCAGCTCCTCTGCCGCGCCGATGGTCTCTGCCAGCGGGATGAACGCCGTCATCGCCGCCAGCGCCTCGGTGTCGAGGTCGGTCGCCAGCCTCCGCCAGGCCGTCTCCCGCAGCGCGATCGGCGCCTCGACGGAGTTGATGCCGACGAGCGTCACGCCGCGCAGGATGAACGGCATCACTGTGGCGGGCAGGTCGGAGCCCTGGGCGAGCCCGCAGGCCGTGACCGTGCCGCCGTAGGTCGTCTGTGCGAGCGCGTTGGCGAGCGTGTGGCTGCCGACCGCATCCACCACCCCCGCCCAGCGCTGCCGCTGCAACGGCTTGCCGGGGTCGCTGAGCTCTGCCCTGTCGATGATCGCGCTCGCCCCGAGATCGGTCAGGTACTCTGCCTGTTCCTCGGGCCGCCCGGTGGATGCGGTAACCGGGTAGCCCAGTTTCGCCAGCAGCGCGACGGCGACAGACCCGACCCCGCCCGCGGCCCCTGTCACGAGCACGCTCGACCCTGCATCGGCGACCGCCTGCGGGTCGAGCCCGTTCCGTTCCAGCGCGAGCACCGACAGCATCGCGGTGAATCCGGCCGTCCCGATGGCGGCTGCCTGCTCGCTGCTCAGCACGTCGGGCACCCGCACCAGCGCATCCCCGCGCACCCGCGCACGCTCCGCCAGCCCGCCGTGATGCGACTCGCCGATGCCGTCGCCGTTCAGCACCACCCGGTCTCCCGGCCGCCACCGTTCGTCCGTGGACTCCTCGACCACCCCGACCAGGTCGATGCCCGGAATGAGGGGCGTGGTTCTCGCAACCCCCGGCCGCCCGCCGATGGCGAGCGCATCCTTGAAGTTGAGGTCGGAGTACTCGACGGCGACCGTCACATCCCCCGCCATCAGAAAGGCGTCCGTCACCCGCCGAACCTCCGCGGTGTGCGCGACGATCCGCCCCGACTCGGTCTCCTGCTCGATCACGATGGCCCGGAAGTCAGTCATGCGCTTCACCATACGCCGCCCCATGGATGCGCTGCCCTGCTCGCTCTCGTGCGCTAGTTCAGCATCCGTACCCCGTCGGGAAGCACCCCGCCTGCGTACAGCGCGCTCGCCGCATCCTGCAGCGCCGTCAGGGCGAGGCGCTGCGTCCACGGACCGTACGACGCGCGCGCCACCTCGAGCTCCTGCAGCCGTCCAGGGGCGACAGAACCCGGCACCCCGATCACGCTCAGCTTCCGCGGCCCGAGCCCGCCGACGAGCTGCTCGATCACCGTCTCGTCCAGCAGCCCGGGCACGAAGACGCAGGTGGCTCCTTCGTCGAGGAACGCCCGTCCTCGTTCGATCGCCTCCCGCGCCTTCTCTGCGATGGGTCGCTGGTCGTCTCCGAGGAACACGTCCGTGCGCGCATTCAGCGCGAACGGCACGCCCTCGGCTTCCGCCCCCGCGACCGCCGCGCGCACGGCGGCGACCGCCTGGTCGAACGGTCGGTGCGCGTCTTCGAGGTTCGCCCCGACCGCCCCGACCCCGATCGCCCGCCGAATCGTGCTGCCAGGGTCGCCGTACCCGCCTTCCAGGTCGGCGCTGACGGGCAGGTCGGTCGCCTCGACGATGCGACCGATGGCCGCGATCATCAGCTCGAGCGGGATCCGCTCACCGTCCTCGTACCCGTGCGACGCCGCGATCGAATGGCTCGCCGTCGCAAGGGCGCGAGGCTCGGGAAGCGCCGCGATCGTGCGCGCGCTCACCGCATCCCACACGTTGACGACCTGCAACAGCTCGGGTGCTTCGTGCAGCCGCCGCAGTTCGGCGCCGCGCTCTTCGATTCCAGTCACCCTGTCACCATACGACCGACCCCCGCGGCAATCGACCCCGCCCAATCGTTCGTTCCCGCCTCTGCCGCCCCGCCCGCTTCCGCCGCCCGCCCGGGAGCGTCCACCTCGACCATCCACCCACGCCCGAACTCCGGTCGCGTCCACCCCTGACGCCCTCGCGCGGCGGTTCTAGGATGAGCGCATGGCCGAGACGACGGTGACCAAGACCAGGTCGACGACAGCCCGTCGCCGGTCGGTCAATGTCGTCGTCGACAACCTGTTCTTCGTCTTCGGTGGCGCCGCGGCGGTCTGGCTGGCGTGGATCGTTTTGACCGAGAGCTTCTCCTGGGGCTGGTTCCTCATCGCGTTCTTCGTGCTGTTCTGGGTGGTGGTCGCGTATCTGGTGCTTCCGCGCCTGCACCGCATCCTCACGTCGATCTACGTGCCCGACTACTTCATCGGCAGGGCGCGCACCAGCGACGGCCTGCTCGGCGACCCGATCAACCTGGCCGTGCTCGGCACCGAGGCGCAGCTCGACAGGGCGATGACAGAGGCAGGCTGGACCAGGGCCGACGAGGTGACCCTGCGCACGAGCTGGGGGATCATCGCATCCACGCTCTTGCGTCGCAGCTACGACGAGGCTCCCGTGAGCCCGCTGTTCCTGTTCGGCCACCAGCAGGACGTCGCGTACCAGCAGGAGGTCCGCGGCAACCCGTCGAAACGCCACCACGTGCGGTTCTGGCGCTGCCCGGAGGGGTGGCTGCTCCCCGGAGGACACGACGCCGACTGGATGGCCGCCGGCACGTTCGACCGCTCCGTCGGCTTCTCCCTGTTCACGCTGCAGATCACGCACAAGATCGACGCGAACACCGACATCGAACGCGACCACATCGTCTCGACCCTGATGGATGCGCGGATCGGCGTGGATGTGGACGTCATCGAGGACTTCTCCACCGGCTACCACTCCCGCAACGGCGGAGGCGACAGCATCGAGACAGACGGAAACCTGCCGGTGATCGACGTTCGCCCGGTGGCCGTGGATGCGGCTGCGATCGCCGTCGCCGACCAGGCGGATGCGCGCCGCGCGGCCAGGGCTCAGCTGCGGCCCGTGCCGACCTCGCTCGGCTTCCTGCTCATGCTGCTGCGCACTGTGGCGGGCGCCGCGTTCGTCGCGCTGACCGTGATCGACTGGCGGGCTTTCGTCCAGGCGCAGGTGGATGACCCCACCATCGCCCTCACCCCTGCCGAGAAGTCGATCGTGCAGGTGGCTCTCGCGGTGGTGATGATCCTGTTCGCCATCGGCCTGCTGTTCTACCTGCTCCTTGCGGTCCTGGTCTTCCGTGGCAGCAACTGGGCCCGCATCGCGTCGATGTCCTACAGCTCCCTCCTCGTCATCGTGGCCGCCATCGACTTCTTCAACGGCGGCCCCCAGGTCACCCTCCACAACAATCTGCTCGGTCTCCCTCTCGACATCCTGGTCGTCCTCGCCCTGTCCTCTCAGCGCTCCCGACTCTGGGCCCGCCGCCCGCGCCGGCGCACCCGGCCGAGCGATCGCGCGGCGGTCTCGTCGGCAACCGCTGCCACCGCTGCAACCGGCGCAACTGATCCCACCGCCGCAACCGACGACGAGAGTGTCGCCGCGGACGCCACCGAAGCCCCAGGCCGGTCGTCGCCCCCTCCTACATCAGCGCCACCGACCTCAGCCCCTCCACTATGAGCTGCTCCTGCATGAGCCGCTGCTGCAGCAGCCCCTCCTACATAAGCCCCTTCTTCGGTCCGGACGACTTCAGCGCAGACTCCTCCGCATCCAGGAACGCCAGCACCGAACGCACCGCCAACTCCTGATACCGCCCTTCCGCCCGCGCCTCCAACACCGCCTGCCGCTCGGCCCTGATCATCGAGCGGCGCAGCTTCTGGTACTCGACGGGAACGTCCTCGTCCTCCTTCGGCGACGGGTTCTCGAGCGCGTCGGCGAGGAAGACCGCGTTGACCCGCAGGCGCTGCACCACCCGCTCGTCTTCGTCGCCCGTCACCTGCGAGTCGAGGTGTTCCAGGCCGGCCGTCTGGGCTTCGGCGAGGAGCCGCTGCATTTCGCTCGCCTCCTGCGCGAAGTCGGGAGGCGGGAGCTTCAGTCGGCGGATCACCCAGGGCAGCGCGAGCCCCTCCAGCAGCGTGCCGACCACGACCACGAACGCCAGGAACTGCAGGAACTCCTTGTGCGGTGTCGCGTCAGGCAGCAGGAACACGGCCGCGAGCGTCACCACCCCGCGGATGCCCGCGAACGACACCGCGATCCCGGTCGGCCAGTTCCAGCCACGTTCCCTGAGACGCTGGGGCCCGTAGCGGTACAGCGCCGTGGTGAGCACCATCCAGACGAACCGCGCGAGCGAGATCGCGAGCAGCACGACCACGCTGATGACCACCGTCTGCCCCACGGTGATCCCCGACTTGAACGCTCCAGCGAGGATGCCGGACAGTTCCAGCCCGATGAACAGGAACACCGCGTTCTCCAGCAGGAACTGGATCGTGCGCCAGTTGATCGACTCCGCGATCCGCGCCTCGGCCGTCTGGATGGTCGGCGAACGGTAGCCGAGGTACAGCCCGGACACCACGACGGCCAGGATGCCGGACCCGTGCAGGAACTGCGCGGGGATGAACGCCAGGTACGGGGTGATGAGCCCGAGCGACGTGTCCAGCACCGGCGCGCGGAGCTGCTTGCGGATGATGGCCAGCACCCAGCCCACCCCGAGCCCGACCGCGACGCCCACCACCACCGCGAGCACGAAGTCGCCCGCGATGGCCCACGGATTGACCACGCTCACGATCGCGGCGATGGTCGCGTTCAGCGCCACGAGTGCGGTGGCGTCGTTGAGCAGGCTCTCGCCCTCGAGCACGGTGACGAGACGTCTTGGCAAGTGCAGCCGCCCGGCGATCGCCGTCACCGCCACCGTGTCCGTCGGCGCCACCACCGCCCCGAACGCGAACGCCGCCGCGAGCGTGAGCGATGGCACGACCCACCAGGTGGCGAACCCGACCACGATCACCGTGAACACCACCAGCCCCACCGAGAGCAGCAGGATGCCGTCCCGCCTGGCACGCACATCCACGAAGGACGTCTGGATGGACGCGGCGAACAGCAGCGGCGGCAGCAGCCCGTACAGCACGAGTTCGGGTTCCAGTTCGATGTGCGGAACGCCGGGGATGAACGACACCACAGCCCCGACGACCACCAGCACCACCGGCGCCGACCAGCCGACACGGCGCGACAGACCCGTGACCGTGACCGTGACGAGAACGAACGACACGATCCAGACGATTGTTGCCACCGGATCCATGCTGTTCATGATGGCCGCAACGCGCGCAGGGCGGCAATGGTTCCCGGAAGGCTGTGGAGAACTCGTCCGCTAGGAGCGAAGTGGAGGGATCGGCCAGGGCAGAGCCCGCATCAACCCGCCGTCACACCCTCGCCGTCACACCGCCGAAGCCGCACCCTCGCCGTGCACCGCGCAGTACACCGCACGCTCCGCCTCGCACACCACGAGCTGCTCCCTGCACGACGCATCCGCGCAGTTCCGCATACGCTCCGTCGCGTCGCCGCACACCACGCAGTGCCCGATCACCGCCGTGTGGTCACTGAACTGCACCGACTGCCGCTGATCGAACACGTAGAGCGACCCTTCCCACAGCCCGTCGTCCCCGAACGTCTCCCCGTACCGCACCACGCCGCCGTCGAGCTGGTACACCTCACCGAAGCCGCGGGACCGCATCAGCCCGGACAGCACCTCGCAGCGCACGCCGCCCGTGCAATAGGTCACGACCGGCTTGTCTTTGAGGTGGTCGTACTTCCCGCTGTCGAGTTCCGCCACGAAGTCGCGCGTGGTCGACACATCCGGCACCACGGCGTCTTTGAAGCGCCCGATCTCCGCCTCGAAGCGATTGCGTCCGTCGAAGAACACCACGTCGTCCCTGGCCTCGATCAGCGCGTGCAGCGACGCAGGGTCGAGACGCTCTCCGCCGCCGACCACCCCCGATCCGTCCACCACCAGCTCGGAAGGTGCTCCGAAGCTCACGATCTCGTCGCGCACCTTCACAGACAGCCGAGGGAAGTCGAGGCTCAGCCCGTCCTCGTCGAAGCCGGTGCCCTCGCTCCACTTCACGTCGAGGTTCTTGAATGCCGGGTAGTCCTTGGTCTTCCTCAGGTACTTCTTCAACGCGTCGAGTTCCCCGCCGAGCGTGCCGTTCATCCCGTCGCCCGACAGCAGGATGCGCCCGCGCAGCCCGAGCGACTCGCAGAGGTCGCGCTGCCACAGCCGCACGGCGTCGGGGTCGGCGAGGGGCGTGAAGACGTAGTAGAGGAGGACTTTCGGCACGGGCACCGCACCATGCTAGGCCGCGCCGCCTGTGCGCTCTCTCAGTTCTCCCGGCCGATCGGTTTCCTTTCATTCACCAACATCGGCGATGCTTGTGGGGTGAGCACCCTGGTCATCATCCCGACCTACGACGAGCGAGAGAACGTCGAGTCGATCGTCGGACGCGTCCGCGCGGCCACCCCCGAGGTGGATGTGCTCGTCGTCGACGACAACTCCCCGGATGGCACGGGGGCGCTCGCCGACGCGCTCGCCGCATCCGATCCGCGCATCCACGTGATGCACAGGGCGGGCAAGGAGGGCCTCGGAGCCGCATACCGCGACGGGATGCGGTGGGCGCTGGACGGCGGGTACGACCGCATCGTCGAGATGGATGCGGACGGCTCGCACCAGCCGGAGCAGCTGCACCGCCTGCTGGAAGCCCTGCGCGACACGACAGGCAGCCCCAACGCCTCCGCCCCGGCACGCGGCGCCGACGTGGTCCTCGGCTCCCGGTGGGTTCCTGGCGGCGGCGTCGTGAACTGGCCGGCCCGCCGTCGTTTCCTGTCCCGCGGCGGCAGCGCGTACTCGCGCATCGCTCTCGGAGTTCCTGCCAAGGACGTCACCGGCGGCTATCGCGCGTTCACCGCGGATGCTCTCCGCAGCATCCACTTCGCCGACGTGGAGAGCCAGGGCTACTGCTTCCAGATCGACATGCTGCGCAGGGCGTACCGCGCAGGCCTCCGCATCGCCGAGGTGCCGATCACGTTCGTGGAGCGCGAGCACGGCGCGTCCAAGATGAGCGGCGGCATCGTCCGCGAAGCCATGTGGCGCGTGACCGTCTGGGGCGTCACCGGCCTCCCGCAGCGCTTCCGCCGCACCCCGGTTCCCGTGCCGGTCAAGTCGCACGCGGGCTGACGGGCGTAGCGTTGTCCGCATGACCGTCGTAGATCCTCTGGAGCGCTTCGGCGCTGTTCCTCAGTTCACCGTCACCAGCGACGACGTCGCCCAGGACGCCCCGTTGGCCGCGGCCCAGTGGGGCGCCGGCGGAGGGGGAGGGGACATCTCCCCGCAGTTGTCCTGGTCCGGCTTCCCCGCGGAGACCAGGAGTTTCGCCGTCACCATCCACGATCCGGATGCGCCGACCGGCTCCGGCTTCTGGCACTGGGCCGTCTACAACATCCCCGCTGACGTCACGTCCCTCGAGTCGAACGCGGGAGCGGAGGGCGGAGCGAACCTGCCGCAGGGCGCTGCGATGCTCTCGAACGAGCTGGGCTCGAAGAGCTTCACCGGCGCTGGGCCGCCTCCCGGAACCGGCACCCACCACTACAACGTGATCGTGCACGCCCTGGACGTCGACCACCTCGACCTGGACCCGGAGTCGACCCCCGCCGTCCTCGGCTTCAACGCGCACTTCCACTCGCTCGCCCGCGCCGTCGTCACCCCCGTCGCGACCGCAGGCGACATCTAGCGCGCACGAGTCGTGCGAAGCGCGCGGTCAGCCACGTCGCGACCGCGCGTTTCGCACGATCCAGCGCCGGACGCGAGCCTCAGTGCTTGCTCCCCGTCAGCGCCAGCACCCCGCCCAGCCCGATCATCATCACGCCGCCGGCGGCGCCCAGCCGCTCGACGCGCTTCGGCGACCGCCCGAACCAGGCGCGCGCGGTTCCTGCGACCAGCGCCCACACGCTGTCGCAGGCGAGCGCGAGAACCAGGAACACCGCACCGAGCTCGAACATCTGCAGCGGGATGCTCCCCACGCCGTAGTCGACGAACTGGGGGAGCACCGCCACGAAGAACACCAGCGTCTTCGGGTTGGTCAGCCCCACCACGAACCCTTCCGACAGGATGCGCATCCGGGACCGTGCCGGGGGCGTCGCCTCGTGCGTCACGGCCGTGTGCCTGCGGTGTCTGATCGCCTGGATGCCGAGGTAGACCAGGTATGCGGCGCCGGCGAACTTGATGATCGTGAACACCACCACCGACTGCGCCACCACCGCACCGACCCCGAGCGCGACCGCGATCACCAGCGGCAGCATCCCGAGCGCGTTGCCGAGCACGCTCAGCAGCCCGCCGGCGCGCCCGAGCGACAGCGACCGCCCGATGACGAACAGCACGCTCGGCCCCGGGATGACGATCAGGGCAATGGATGCGATGGCGAACGCCAACAGAGAGGGTCCAGGAACCATGCGCACAGCGTAGCGCCGCGTCCCCAGCTCCGGGGAGGTAGGTTCGATACGTGAAGCTCCACAACGTTCGTGTGCACAGAAGCGAAGAGAATCTCGCCCGTCAGGATCAGCTCGCCTGGAAGATCGCGGAGGTCGCGGCCGACCCCGTCGACGTCTCAGCGGAGGTCACCGAGATGGTGATCAACCGCGTGATCGACAATGCAGCCGTAGCCGCCGCGTCGCTCACCCGCCGTCCGGTGGTGTCCGCGCGGTCGCAGGCACTGGCGCATCCACTGCCCGTCCGGGAGCTGGAGGAGCTGACCGGCGGCCACACGCAGGACGGGGCGACCGTGTTCGGCGAGCCTGCCTCCCTCCGCGTCAGCCCGGAGTGGGCGGCGTGGGCGAACGGCGTCGCCGTGCGCGAGCTCGATTACCACGACACCTTCCTCGCCGCCGAGTACTCCCACCCGGGCGACAACATCCCGCCGATCACGGCGGTCGCCCAGCACGCCGCCCGCGCGTTCGGACTCTCTGGGCGCGAGCTGGTCCGCGGCATCGCCACAGGCTACGAGATCCAGATCGACCTCGCCAAGGCGATCAGCCTGCACGCGCACAAGATCGACCATGTCGCGCACCTCGGCCCGTCCGCCGCCGCGGGCATCGGCACTCTCCTCGGCCTCTCGCCGGAGGTGATCTTCCAGGCCGTCGGCCAGGCGCTGCACACCACCACGGCCACCCGCCAGTCGCGCAAGGGCGAGATCTCCAGCTGGAAGGCGCACGCTCCCGCGTTCGCCGGCAAGATGGCCGTCGAGGCGATCGACAGGGCGATGCGCGGCGAGACCAGCCCCACCCCGATCTACGAGGGCGAGGACGGCGTGATCGCCTGGCTGCTCGACGGCAAGGATGCACGCTACGACGTCCCGCTGCCCGAGCAGGGGGAGGCCAAGCGCGCCATCCTGGACTCGTACACCAAGGAGCACTCGGCCGAGTATCAGGCGCAGGCGTGGATCGACCTCGCCCGCAAGCTGCACCGCGAGCACCCGGAGGCGGCCGACCCCTCGCGGGTGGAGAGCATCGTCATCCACACGTCGCACCACACGCACTTCGTGATCGGCTCCGGCGCGAACGACCCGCAGAAGTACGACCCGACGGCCTCACGCGAGACCCTCGACCACTCCATCCCGTACATCTTCACGGTCGCGCTGCAGGACGGCGGCTGGCACCACGTCGACTCCTACCTCCCGTCGCGCGCCCAGCGTCCGGAGACCGTCGAGCTGTGGGGCAAGGTGACCACGACCGAAGACCCGGAGTGGACCAGCAGGTACCACTCCATCGACCCGGCGGAGAAGGCATTCGGCGGTCGCGTGGAGATCCGCATGGCGGACGGCAGCGTCATCACCGACGAGATCGCCGTCGCCGACGCGCATCCACTCGGCGCGCGGCCGTTCGCCCGCGCCGACTACGTCGCCAAATTCCGGATGCTCGCCGCCGACGTCCTCGAACCGGCCGAGATCGACCGTTTCCTCGATGTCGCAGAGCGGCTTCCGTCGCTGACGGCCGCAGAGCTCGGCGGCCTCACCATCACCGCCAAGCCGGGCCTGCTCGCGAGCGTTCCGACCCCGAAGGGACTCTTCTGATGCTGTACTCCTCCGTTCCGGCGCACGAGAAGCGCGCCGCCTTCCGTGCCCGCCTCGCATCCGGGGAGCTGGTCAGGATGCCCGGCGCGTTCAACCCGCTGAGCGCCAGGCTGATCGAGCGCAAGGGCTTCGAAGGCGTCTACATCTCCGGCGCCGTGCTCAGCGCCGATCTCGGCCTTCCCGACATCGGCCTCACCACGCTGACCGAGGTCGCCGGCCGCTCGGCCCAGATCGCGCGCATGACCGATCTGCCGGCCCTGGTCGACGCAGACACCGGTTTCGGCGAACCGATGAACGTCGCCCGCACCGTGCAGACCCTGGAGGATGCCGGTGTCGCGGGGCTCCACATCGAGGATCAGGTCAACCCCAAGCGCTGCGGGCACCTCGACGGCAAGCAGGTCGTCGACGAGAACACCGCGCTCAAGCGCATCCGGGCCGCAGCGGACGCCCGCCGCGACCCGAACCTGCTCATCATGGCGCGCACCGACATCCGCGCGGTCGAGGGCCTGGATGCGGCGATCGACCGCGCGAAGGCCCTGGTGGATGCGGGCGCCGATGCGATCTTCCCCGAGGCGATGCGCGACCTCGGTGAGTTCGAGGCCGTCCGCAACGCGATCGACGTCCCGATGCTTGCGAACATGACCGAGTTCGGCAAGAGCGATCTGTTCACGGTCGACCAGCTCCGCGACGTCGGCGTGAACATCGTCATCTGGCCGGTCTCTCTGCTGCGCCTGGCGATGGGCGCCGCCGAGCGCGGCCTCGACCAGCTGCTCGACACCGGCAGCCTCGAACCCAAGCTCGGCGAAATGCAGCATCGCGCCGACCTCTACGAACTGATTGACTACGAGGGCTACAACGCGTTCGACACGTCCGTGTTCAATTTCGAGATCAAGCGCTAAAAGCGCGAGACCGGCAGCAGCGAAGGAGCAGCAATGACCGACCCCGAGATCCACAAGGGCCTCGCCGGTGTGGTGGTCGACACCACCGCAATTTCGAGCGTCAACCCCGAGACGAATTCGCTGCTCTACCGGGGATATCCGGTGCAGGAGCTCGCCGCGAACTGCTCGTTCGAGGAGGTCGCCTTCCTGCTCTGGCACGGCGAACTGCCCGCCGACGACGAGCTCGCCACGTTCGCGACCCTTGAGCGCTCGATGAGAGCGCTCGACGAGCGCACCAAGCGCGCCATCGACGACATCCCGGTGGCCGCGCACCCGATGGATGTGGTGCGCACTGCGGTCAGCCACCTCGGCAGCCTCGACGACACGCTCGGGCAGACGGACGGCATCCTCGACCCCGACCTGAACCTCGGGCGCGCCGTGTACCTGCTGGCCCAGCTGCCGACCATCGTCGCCTACGACCAGCGCCGCCGCCGCGGCCTGGAGCCCGTCGAGCCGCGCGACGACCTCGACTATTCCAGCAACTTTCTCTGGATGACGTTCGGCGAGCTCCCGGACGACGTGGTGGTGGATGCGTTCCGCGTCTCGCTGGTGCTGTACGCCGAGCACTCGTTCAACGCCTCGACGTTCACGGCGCGGGTGATCGCATCCACACTGTCGGACGTGTACTCGGCCGTCACCGGTGCGATCGGCGCGCTCAAGGGCCCGCTGCACGGCGGCGCGAACGAGGCCGTGATGCACGCCTTCGACGAGATCGAGGTGGCCGACCGCGCGGAGGAGTGGCTGGACGACGCCCTCTCCGCCAAGCGCAAGATCATGGGCTTCGGGCACCGCGTGTACAAGAACGGCGACTCCCGCGTGCCCACCATGAAGGCCGCGCTGGAGAAGCTGGCGGAGCACTACGACCGCAAGGACATGCTCGACCTCTACAACGCCCTCGAGACTGCGATGAACGAGCGCAAGAACATCAAGCCGAACCTCGACTACCCGTCGGGCCCCGCATACAACCTGATGGGCTTCGACACGGCGACGTTCACCCCGCTCTTCGCGGCGGCCCGCGTCACCGGCTGGACGGCGCACGTCTTCGAGCAGTACGCGTCCAACTCCCTCATCCGCCCGCTCTCGCTCTACAACGGGGCGGAGGAGCGCCACCTCCCGAACGACTGACCTTCGTCGGGCAGGGCCGCGCTAGCGCCACAGCAGCAGCGCTTCGCCCTGCCCGCCGCCTCCGCACAGGGCCACCGCCGCCTTGCCGCTCCCGCGCCGCGCCAACTCGTGCGCGACCGTCCCGGCCAGCCGGGCTCCGGATGCGCCGATCGGGTGTCCGAGCGCGATCGCGCCACCGTGGATGTTCACCCGCACCGCATCCAGCCCCAGGTCGGCCATCGACTGCAGCGCGACAGCGGCGAACGCCTCGTTGATCTCCACGAAGTCCAGCTCGTCGACCGACCACTCTGCGCGGCCGAGGGCGGCGGCGATGGCGTTCGACGGCTGAGAGTGCAGCGAGTTGTCCGGCCCGGCCACCTGACCGGACGCACCGACCACCGCCAGCCACTCCAGCCCGAGCCGTTCCGCGTTCTCGCGGCTGGTCAGCACCAGCGCCGCGGCGCCGTCGCTCAGGGGCGACGAGTTGCCCGCCGTGAGCGTGCCGCCCTCCGCGAAGCTCGGGCGCAGCCCCGCCAGCGTCTCCGTCGTCGAGTTCGGTCGCACCCCTTCGTCCGCGCTCACGACGACAGGATCGCCCTTCCGCTGGGGGATGCTCACCGGCGCGATCTCGTCGTCGAACACTCCGGATGCGGCTGCCGCACCGGCACGCTGGTGCGATGACGCGGCGAACGCGTCCTGCGCCTCGCGCGTGAGTCCGAGCTTCGAGGTGTATCCCTCGGTGGATGCGCCCATCGAGATCCCGTCGAACGCATCCGTCAGCCCGTCGTGCGCGGCAGAGTCGAGCGCAGCGATCGACCCGTACGTCCAGCCTTTCCGCGAACCGGGGAGCACGTGCGGCGCGTTCGTCATCGACTCCTGGCCACCCGCGACCACCACTGTCGCCTCGCCCGCGCGGATCAGCCGTGCCGCGTCGATCACCGCCGCCAGCCCGGAGAGGCACACCTTGTTGATCGTCACCGCCGGCACGTTCCAGCCGATGCCGGCAGCGATGGCCGTCTGTCGCGCCGGGTTCTGGCCGGCCCCCGCCTGCAGCACCTGTCCGAAGATCACCGCGTCCACCGCATCCGCGCCGACGCCGGACTCGTCCAGCGCCTTGCGCAGCGCGACGGCGCCCAATTGCACCGCGGTCTGGGAGGCGAGAGCCCCCAGGATCTTGCCCTGCGGAGTGCGGGCGGCGGACAGGATGACGACGTCCTGCGGACTGGTCATGGCGACTCCTTCGTTGCCTTCGTGTGGCTTCTCTGCCGCGGCATGGCCGCGGCGCTGTCCGGCTTGTGGCCGGATTCCCTCCCATTGTCACACCGGCGCGCCGGGTCGACGTCTCGCCGTTGTCCACATCCTTCGGTTATCCACAGATTCGGGAGGGGACCCGCGGGCGTTCCTGCCCGCTTCTACCTTTGGCTCATGTCCGACGAGGAAGACGAGGAGTCACTAGCGAATGTTCCCCACCACGACAGACCCCGCGAGCGGATGCGGCGCATCGGCGTCGGGTCCCTCACCGACGACGAAGTGCTCGCTCTGGTGCTCGGATCCGGCCAGTACGGCCGTAGCGTGCTCGCGCTTTCCCGTTCGATCCTCCGGCGCACAGGAGGTTTCCCCGGCCTCGCGACGATGGACTTCGCGCGGCTCGAGAACCTGCCAGGAGTCGGGCCGGCCACGGCGGGCAGGCTCGTGGCCATCACAGAGATCTGGCGGCGCGCCGGAGCGTCGTCGTCGTGGACCAGGCTGGTCGACCATGAGGCCGTCGCTCGCCTCGTCCGCCCCGAACTGCTGCACAGAGACGGCGAACGCTTCGTCGTCGTTGTCGCGGATCGCGCCTCGCGCCCGCTCGAACTCGTGCTCGTCCGCGATGGGGGAGTCGACGACGTCTCCGTCCAGCCCGCAGATGTCCTGCAGGCCGTCCTCACGAGAGGCGGCCGGTCGTTCGCCGTCGCCCACAACCACCCTGGCGGCACGCTCGAGCCGAGCGTCGCCGACCTCATGCTCACCCGCCGCCTCGATCAGGCAGCGGCCACCATCGGTCTTCGCTTCCTCGGGCACATCCTGGTCGCGGGCGACCACTGGATGGCCATGCCCGCGCCAGGCGCTACGGCAGGAGGCGCGTCGGGCCGCGGAAGAGGTAGGTCGTCTCGCGCAGGTTCGACAGGTGCAGCATGAGCATAAGCACGCGGGCAAGGCCCATCCCGAACCCGCCGTGCGGCGGCACGCCGTAGCGGAAGAAGTCGAGGTAGAAGCCGAGCTCCTCCGGGTCGAGGCCCTTGTCGCGCGCCTGCTCCTCGAGCACCTCGATGCGGTGCTCGCGCTGTGCGCCCGTCGAGATCTCCACACCGTTGAAGATGAGGTCATAGCTGTTGGTGAGCGACGCGTCGCCCTCGTGGCGCATGTGGTAAAACGGCCGGATGCTCGACGCGTAGTCCGTCAGGAACACGAACTCGTGCCCGTACGTCTCCTTCACGTACGCCGAGATCTGGCGCTCGCCCTCCGGGTCCATGTCGTCGTCGTGACGCGGCACCTCGTAGCCGCGCTCGGCAACGATCCGCTTCGCCTCGGCCAACGGGATGCGCGGGAACGGCGTGGTGGGAACCGTCACCTCCACGTCGAACAGCTCCTTGATCTGCTCGCCGTGCTTCTCCTTCACGGCGGTGAAGCCGGCGACGATGAGGTTCTCGTGCAGCTGCATCACGTCTTCGTGGCTGTCGATCCAGCTCACCTCCGCGTCCACGCTGGTGAACTCGGTGGCGTGACGGCTGGTGAAGCTGGGGTCTGCGCGGAAGGCAGGGCCGATCTCGAAGACCTTGCCGAATCCGGCCGACTGCGCCATCTGCTTGAAGAACTGGGGGCTCTGCGACAGGTATGCCGTGGTGTCGAAGTACTCGACCTCGAAGAGCTCAGCGCGCGATTCGCTCGGGCTGGCCATCAGCTTCGGGGTGTGGATCTCGACGAAGTCGTTGTCGATCCAGTACTGGCGCAGCGCGTGCTCGAAGGTGGTCTGGATGCGGAAGATCAGGTTGTTCTTCGGCTCGCGCAGGTCGAGGAAGCGCCAGTCCATGCGCTTGTCGATGCCGCTGTCCGCCGCGATCGGCGTCTCGGGGACCGCCGCCGTCTCCACCTCGAGGGTCGACAGCTTGATCTCGATGCCGCCGAGCTTCACCCGCTCGTCGTGCTTGAGCTCGCCGGTGGCGCGCACGAAGGTGCCCTGGGAGAGTCCGGAGATGGTGGTGGCCGGCTCGTCGGCGATCACCGCGCCGTCTGCGTCGACGTTGCGCGGATTCACGAGCTGAACGGCGCCGCTCTCGTCGCGGAGGACGACGAACTGCACCTTCTTCTGGTCGCGTACCGTCTCCACCCAGCCGGCTACGCTCACGGGGCCGTCGGGGGAATCGGCCAGGTCCTTGATCAATACTCGTGCGGTCACGAGCCACAAGCCTACCGTCCGCCACTACAGGCCGGGCGGCCGGTCGGGGAGCCTCCCGTGCCAGCGCTCAGTGAATTCAAGGGAAACGCCTCCGTAGACTGGTCGCGTGGTAGCAAGCCAGGTTCACCTCGTCCGTCACGGAGAGGTGTTCAACCCCGACGGCATCCTGTACGGCAGGCTGCCGGGCTTCGGCCTCTCCAAACTCGGTCACAGAATGGCCGCTGCGGCAGCGGACGAACTCGTCGGGCGCGAACGCCCGATCTCCGCGCTTCTGGCGTCCCCTCTCCAGCGCACGCGCGAATCGGCGGCGCCGATCGCATCGGCGTTCGACCTGGATGCACAGATCGAAGACCGCATCATCGAGCCGACCAACCACTTCGAGGGCACCGTCATGTCCAGGGCGCTGAAGAAGCCCGTCAACTGGCCGTTCCTCATCAACCCGGCCCGGCCGAGCTGGGGCGAAGCGTATTCGCGCATCGAGAAGCGGATGCTCGCGGCCATCGACGACGCGTTCGACTCCGTCGATTCCGGCGATGTGGTCCTGGTCAGTCATCAGCTTCCGATCTGGGTCACCCATCTGTCCGTCGCAGGCGAGCGCTTCTGGCACGACCCGCGCAAGCGGCGCTGCGCCCTGTCGAGCATCACCACGTTCGAGCGGACCATCGTGGAGCCGGAGGAACAGCCCGGCGCGTCCCCCCGAGCCGAGCAGGCGCATCCCGAGCAGGCGCATCCCGAGCAGGCGCATCCCGAGCAGGCGCATCCCGAGCAGGCGCATCCCGAGCGGGCGCACCCTGAATCTGCGCACCCCGAGCAGGCGCACCCCGAATCTGCTCACCCCGAGAACGGAGCGCCCGTCGTGCGCATCATCGAGGTCGGCTACGTCGAACCGGCGGCCGAGCTGAATTCCACCGCGACCGATGTGGGGGCCGTGTGAACCGCCGTTCCCGCTTCCTCCTCCCGCTCGCGGCCGTCGCGGCGTCCGCCGCTCTGGTCCTCAGTGGATGCACGTCCTCCGACGGCCTCGCCGAGCAGTACCGCGCCGGTACAGGCCAGAACTACATCGCTGGCGACGGCACCGTCAGCGAGTTCGCGGCGGACAACCGCGGGGCAGCGGTCGAGTTCAGCGGCACGCTCGCAGACGGCACCCCTGTCTCCTCGAAGGACTACGCGGGAGACGTGCTCGTCGTCAACTTCTGGTACGCGGGATGCCCGCCGTGCCGGGTCGAAGCTCCGTTCCTCGAGTCGCTTTACCAGAAGTACAAGGGCAAGGGCGTCGACTTTCTCGGGGTGAACCTCTACGACACCGAGAGCACCGCTGCGAGCTTCGAAAAGGACAAGGGCGTCACATACCCGTCCGTCCTCGATCGCGACACCGGCTCCGTGCTGCTCGCCTTCAGCAAGACCGTTCCGCCGAAGGCGACGCCGACCACGCTCGTCATCGACAAGAAGGGCAGAGTCGCCGCGCGCATCCTCGGTGCCCTTCCCGATGCCAGCACGCTGAACTCGCTCATCTCCGACGCCGTCGCCGAGACAAACTGACGTGGGCGGAGTCGGAGAGATCGTCTTCAGCGGCCAGCTGCTTTTCGCGCTGCCGGTCGCCGTCCTCGCCGGTCTCGTCTCGTTCGCGTCGCCGTGCGTGCTGCCGCTCGTGCCGGGCTACCTCGCATACGTCGGCGGATTCACCGACCTGGGCGCCAAGCGCGACCGCTCGCGCCTGCTCACCGGCGTCTCCCTCTTCATCCTCGGCTTCGCCATCGTGTTCATCGCGTACGGAGCGGCGTTCGGCGCTCTGGGACTGTGGCTCGTCCGCTGGCAGGAGGTCGTCATCCGCATCCTGGGCGTCCTCGTCATCGCGATGGGACTCGTCTTCATCGGCCAGTTCTCGTTCCTGCAGCGCACCATCAAGCCCACCTGGCGTCCGGCGACCGGCCTCATCGGCGCGCCGCTGCTCGGCATCGTCTTCGGTCTCGGCTGGACGCCGTGCATCGGCCCGACCCTCGCCGCGATCAGCGCTCTCAGCGTCGGCAGCGGGTCACCGTGGCGCGGCGCCCTGCTCGGCCTCTTCTACTGCATCGGCCTCGGCATCCCGTTCCTTCTCGTCGCCCTCGGCTTCGACTGGGTCGCCGGGTCCGTCGCCTTCCTCAAGCGGCACATCCGTGTCATCAACATCATCGGCGGCGTTCTGCTCGTCATCATCGGCATCCTCATGGCCTCCGGCATCTGGAGCCAGCTCATGTCCCAATTCCTGGCGGTGATACAAGGTTTTGAGCCGGCCCTCTGACCACATCGATTCGGCGCCTCCGCGGCACCAGCCTGAGATCGAGCAGCCCAAGCTCGGTTTCGTCGGCTGGCTGCGGTGGTTCTGGCGACAGCTCACGAGCATGCGCACAGCGCTGTTCCTCCTGCTGCTGCTCGCCATCGCCGCCGTACCTGGTTCGCTCGTCCCGCAGCGGAGCTCCGACCCCAACGGCGTCACCAAGTACTTCACCGACCACCCGGACATCGCGCCGTTCCTCGACAAGATCCAGGCGTTCGACGTCTATACGTCGGTGTGGTTCTCCGCGATCTACCTCCTGCTCTTCGCATCCCTCATCGGCTGCATCATCCCGCGCACCAAGCACCACTTCGACGCACTGCGGGCCAAGCCGCCGAAGACGCCGGTGCGACTCACCAGGATGGCGGGCTTCCAGGCGCGAACGCTTCCGGCCGACCTGCGCGAGAACGGTCCTGAGCCGATCGCCGCTGCTCGCGACCTCCTCAAGAAGTCCGGCTATCGCGTCGCCGTCTATCAGGATGCACGCTCCACGTCGGTCTCGGCCGAGCGCGGCTACCTCCGCGAGACAGGCAACCTCGTCTTCCACACGGCGCTCGTCGGAGTGCTCCTCGCGATCGGCCTCGGCGGCGGGTTCGGCTTCACAGGCCAGAAGGTCGTCGTCGAGGGTCAGAGCTTCGTCAACAGCCTGCCGTCGTACAACTCGTTCAATCCAGGCCGGTTCTTCAGCGACTCCACGCTGCAGCCGTTCTCGATCAAGGTCGACAAGCTCGACGTCGCATACGAGACCAAGAACGACAACGCCATCGGCCAGCCGCTCGACTACACGGCCCACGTCACGACCACGGGCCCGGGCGACACCTCCAGCTCGACCACGATCAAGGTCAACGAACCCCTCGCCATCGGCGGCACGAACGTCTACCTCCTCGGCAACGGCTACGCACCGACCATCACCGTGCGCGACCCCGACGGCAAGGTCGCCTTCACCGACACCATCCCATTCCTCCCCCAGGATGCGCGGCTCACCTCGCTCGGCTTCGTGAAGGTCCCTGACGGCCTGAAGCAGCAGGTCGGGATGATCGGCTTCTTCTACCCGACCGTCGGAGACAGCTCGACGGCGAAGGGCGCACTCACCTCTACCTTCCCCGGCTTGAACGACCCGCTGCTCAGCCTCAACGTCTACGTCGGTGACCTCGGGGTCGACAGCGGCGTTCCGCAGTCGGTCTACAGCCTCAACACCGACACGCTCAAGCAGCTCGCGGGGCCGCCGACCAAGACCAAGGCGTTGCAGCTCCGTCCGGGCGAGACGGTGGAGCTCCCGAACGGCCTCGGCACCGTCAGCCTCGACGGCGTGAAGCGCTACGCATCTCTCGACGTGCACCACGATCCAGCACAGGGCTGGGTCCTGACCTTCGCGGTGCTGATCTTCGCCGGCCTGCTTGTGGCGCTCTTCGTGCCGCGGCGTAGGCTCTGGGTGAAAGCCATCGAGAACGAGGACGGCTCGCTCACCCTCGAGTACGCCGGCCTCGCACGAGGCGAGGACCCGAACCTCGCCGCCGCCGTGCAGTCCATCGCCGACGATCACGCCGACGCCCTCACCCGCCCCCGAAACACTTAGGCTTGCATCGTGACCGAAACCCTGGCTCAGCTATCGACCGTGTTCATCTACGCGGCCATGGGAATGTATGCGGCGGCGTTCATCGCGTTCGCCCTCGATTTGTCGCGAAGAGGCGCACGGGCGACGGCCGTCGAGGCCTCCACCGTCCCGAGCGCGGTCGCACGTCGAACGCAGGCCGCAGCTCCGGCCAGGTCGACGACCGCGACGATCACGGCTGAGGGATCGGGCGGATCGGGCGGACGAGGAGGAACCTCCACCCTCGGCAGGATCTCGGCGAGGATCAGCGACAGGGTCGAGGACGACCTGCTCTACGGCTCCGACTCGTCTGCGTCGATCCGCTGGGCATTCGTGCTCACCATCATCGGGTTCGCTTTCCACCTCGTGGCGACCGTCCTCCGCGGGATCGCGGCCGACAGGGTGCCGTGGGCCAACATGTGGGAGTTCTCGATGACGGGGACCCTCGTCATCGTCGGGGTCTTCCTCGCGGTCAACCTCAAGTGGGACATCAAGTACCTCGGCACCTTCGTGATGGGGCTGGTACTCGTCCTGCAGGGGATCGCGCTGCTGCGGTACTACGTGCCCGTCGTGCCGTTGCAGCCGGCGCTCCAGTCGTACTGGCTGGTCATCCACATCATCGTCGCCGTGCTCGGCACGGCGTTCTTCGCCCTCGGCTTCGCCCTGTCCGGCCTGCAGCTGTTGCAGGTCAGGCGCGAGCGGCAGGTTGCAGAGTCCCAACCGCAGCAGTTCAAGTTCCTGGCGACCCTTCCCACGTCGACAGCTCTGGAGAACCTCGCATACCGGGTGAACATCGTCGGCTTCATCGCCTGGACGTTCACGCTGATCGCCGGAGCGATCTGGGCCGAGAAGGCCTGGGGGCGGTACTGGGGCTGGGACACCAAGGAAGTCTGGACGTTCATCATCTGGGTGATCTACGCCGGCTACATCCACGCCAGAGCGACCCGTGGATGGCGCGGCTCGCGTTCTGCGTGGCTCGCGATCATCGGCTTCGCCGCCGTTCTCTTCAACTTCGGCATCGTCAACGTCTTCTTCAAGGGACTCCACGCATACTCGGGTCTTTAGGCCGCTTCGCGCCCCTGCACCATCCGCGAACACCCCGCTGATCGCACCGTCCGCCCCGCGCGACGGTCCGGTTCCGCGGGGTGTTCTGCGTCAGCGAGGAAGGGCACCCGCGCCGCCGCGCGAGCGACACGCCCGAGATGGAGGCGCGATTTGCGACGTCACCGAGACGTCCGTAAAGTACTTACTTGTCACCCCAAAGGTGCGGGAGAGCGGAACTGCTCCCCGGCCTCAAGCGGGACCAACTCCTAAACTTATCGGTAACTTGAACTTGTTCAAGCGTGCCCATTCGGCTTAGGATGGTAACCCCTCACTCTTCGAGCTGGTTTTGTTGCTCGGCTCGCGTGTTCGGTCGCATCGTCATGATGCACTGAGGATCGCGAAACGGCCGAGTTGGCATTCAGATTGAAAGTGGTAAGGTTGACAGGTTGCCTCATTTTGACCGTGTGATGCGGGATGGTGGGAGCGTCCGATCCTTGAGAACTCAACAGCGTGCACAATGTCAAATGCCAAAAACCTCGTGTTCAGCTTCGGCTGGGCAAGAGATTCCTTTGGATTAGATACAGAATGTCAGTAGATATTCGAAACTAGTCAGATCAACTCGCGGGGAGAACAGGCCTATTCCGGTCCGCTTCTCGCACAATGTTTCCCTTCCGC